>JGI12635J15846_10000766_pt1 | contig 27862 bp, 21 predicted proteins | sample BlaSpr_A8_OM2_M2_FD_15846 | JGI IMG/M metagenome (IMG submission 15846)
AAACGAGACGCAAACGAGACGCAAACGAGACGCAAACGAGACGCAAACGAGACGCAAACGAGACGCAAACGAGACGCAAACGAGACGCAAACGATAACGGCGCGATCGCGGCGGTTGACCGGAGTTTGCGGAGGTGAGGGGAATTATTAGTCAGAGGTGCAGTTTTATAAGTCTGCATAAATTAGATCTTATAATGGCGCCTTCCCTATGGCGGCGCCACTCATGAACAAGCTGGATTCGAATTTCCTGCCTGCGCGTCCGCGCGTCTTGTTCCACGTCAGTGACTTCGGCCGGGGCGGAACCGAAACAGCGCTGATTGCCTGGCTTCACGCATTGGGTGCAGCGCACTTCAAGGTTGAGGTGTGCGTGTCGTTTCCGACCGATGACCTGGAGTTTTGGCGTAACTCCCTGCCTGCTGGCGTGCCTGTGCATGTGCTGGCGTCAAAACCCTGGATGCATGCACTGCATGAAATCAGGCGACAGCACAAACTTACGCCGCGCATGAAGGTGGTGAAGAACGTCCTGACCTACGGCGTTTTACGTCCCCTGTTTCATCGCAAGATCAAGGCGCTCGCGCGAAACGTCGACGTCATCTGCGACTTCGACATGACGCTTAGGACTATCGCGGGGAAGTATGACGTGCTGTGGCTCGGCGTGAACCACTACAGCATCGCGGCGCGCTTCTCAGGTCTCAGGCGCAAGCGGATCGAACAGCGCGGGGCGCAGCTTGTCCGCTATGATGCGATCGCTGTGCAAACCAGTGAAATGCTCCGTGAAGGCATGCAGGTCTTCCCGTGCCTTGCAGACAAGCTGACGGAACTACCGAATATCATCGATGGAGAGGCGCTGATGCGTCGCGCGCTCGAGCCGGCCCAGGTTCCGACATCGCCTTATATCGTCTCGGTGGCTCGCCTGGATGAAAGGCAGAAGGATCACAGGACCCTGTTGCAGGCCTATGCGAAGCTCCGCGAGTCGGGCATGACGTCGTGTGACCTGTGTATTGTCGGCGAGGGGCCGTTCCAGGGTGAGCTGGAAGCGTTGGCACGCGAACTCGGCATCGATTCGACGGTTCACTTCGTTGGTTTCCAGTCGAATCCGCACCCGTACATCTTGGGCGCGAAAGCGCTCGTGCTCAGCAGCCGTTATGAGGGCTTCGGGATGGTGCTTGGCGAGGCGATGGCGCTTAGGGTGCCAGTGATCTCGACGGACTGTCCTACTGGTCCGCGAGATTTGCTCGACGATGGGCGCGCTGGACTGCTAGTGCCTGTTGGTGATGCGCTGGCGATGAGTGCTGCGATACGGAGGATTCTGACGGACGCGCACTTGCGGGAAAGACTTATTGAACACGCTTTCGATCGAGTCAAGCGTTATCACCCGGTCGAGGCTGCTGAGAGATTGATGGCGCTGGTAGGGTGAGCGGGACGGTGGGCAGCGCTTGGTTTACGCGAGCCCGCCACCCTTCACCCCTACATCAGCACGATATCGTACTGCTCCTGGCTCAGATTCGATTCCACCTGCAACGAAACCGGCTTCCCGATAAAGTCCATCAGCATTGCCAGATGCTGCGACTCTTCCTCGAGAAACAAATCAATCACCTGCTGCGACGCCACCACGCGAAACTCGCGCGGATTGAACTGCCGCGACTCACGCATGATCTCGCGCAGCACGTCGTAACACACGGTTCGTGGCGTCTTCACCTGACCTTTGCCATCGCAAGTCGGACATGGTTCGCACAACACATGCGCGAGCGATTCACGCGTGCGTTTGCGTGTCATTTCAACCAGGCCCAACTGCGAAAACCCATTCACCGTCACCCGCGTCCGATCCCGTGACAAAGCCTTCTTCAACTCGCCAAGCACTTGATCGCGATGCTCGACGTTTTCCATATCGATGAAATCGATAATGATGATCCCGCCAAGATTCCTCAACCGCAGTTGCCGGGCAATCGTGTGAGCCGCTTCGAGATTGGTTTTAAAAATCGTGTCGTCGAAATTACGGGCACCTACATAACCGCCGGTGTTCACGTCGATGGTCGTCATTGCCTCGGTCTGGTCGATCATCAGATAACCACCCGATTTCAAATCGACCCGGCGTGACAACGCGCGCTGAATCTCGGCTTCAATGTTGTACAGGTCGTAAAGCGGCCGCTCGCCCGCATAGTGATGCACCCGGGAAGCCACAGCCGGTGTGAACTCGATCGCGAAGTCGGCCAGCATCTGATACGTCTCGCGCGAATCGACTTGAATGCGCGAGGTTTCATCATTCACGAAATCGCGCAACACGCGCTGCGCGAGATTGAGATCCTGATGCAGCAGCGAGGTCGGCGCTACACGCTGCGCCTGCGCGACAATCGTTGCCCACGTCTTGCGCAAATACGCGACATCGGCGGCGAGCTCTTCGCTCGTTGCATCTTCCGCGATCGTCCGGACGATATACCCGCCTNTCTCATCCACAGGCAGAACAGCCGTGAGCCGTGCCCGGATGGCCTCGCGCTCGGCCTCGCTGGCGATCTTCTGCGAGATCCCGATATGCGGTTCCTGCGGCAGATAAACCAGCGTGCGCCCCGCGATGCTGACCTGAGTGGAAAGCCGTGCGCCCTTGGTGCCGATGGGATCCTTCACCACCTGCACCATCAGTGCCTGACCTTCGAACACGATCTTCTCGATGGGCGTGTGCGGCGCGTTCGAATGCGTTTCGCCGGCGATGCGCGGATGCCAGATATCAGCCACATGCAAGAACGCAGCGCGCTCGAGCCCGATATCGATAAAGGCCGACTGCATGCCTGGCAGCACCCGCACGACCTTGCCGAGATACACATTGCCCACCCGTCCGCGCGACAACGTGCGCTCGACGTGAAGCTCTTGCACCGCGCCTTGCTGAACGAGGGCAACGCGGGTTTCCTGCGGTGTGACGTTGATCAGGATTTCTTCGTTCATGGACGGTTTAGAAGTCGACGCGCGCCACGCGCAGGAGTGCTGCTGTTTCGAAAAGAGGCAGGCCCATGATACCCGAATAGGACCCGTCGATCCGTTCGATAAACGCCGCCGCTCGTCCCTGAACGCCATATGCACCGGCCTTTCCGAGCGGTTCGCCGGTGGCGGCGTAACGCTGCAGTGCAGCACGCTCGACCGCGGCGAAGCGCACAAGCGAACGAGATAGAACAGGTGTGAGAAGAACGCCGCCGGCATCGACTACGGCGAGTGCGGTCAGGACCTCGTGATCGCGTCCAGATAGCCGTTCGAGCATCGCGACGGCATGGTCTGCGTCGTCGGGTTTGCCCATGATCACGCCATCGAGGGTAACGGTTGTATCGGCGACGAGAATGGGCGCGGGTTGACGCTCGCTCTTTAACCGGCGAGCATGCGCCGCTTGGGCTTTCGCCGCGCAGACGCGCAGCACGTACGCGTCGGGTGCTTCGCCGGGAAGCTCGGCTTCGAGCGCTTCGGCGTCTTCATCGGGCCGGGGCAGCAGCAACTCGAAGCGCACGCCGAGTTGCTGCAACAGTTCTTGCCGTCGGGGACTTTGCGATGCGAGATAAACAAAAGGGAAGCTGGGCGATGGCATGTTCGCGGATCTCGAAGGTCACGCGCAGGCTAGCCAGGCGCGCTCCTTCAACGCCTCCGTGCCACGCCTCACGCGCGATGATAGGGATGATTCTGCGTGATGCTCCACGCGCGATAAAGCTGCTCGGCCAGCAGCACGCGGACCATGCCGTGCGGCAGCGTGAGACTTGAAACACGCAGCAGGACTTCGGCGCGTGCCTTGACTTGCGGGTCGAGACCATCGGCCCCGCCGATCACGAACGCCACATCGCGGCCTTCCTGCTGCCAGTCCGGCAACGCGGCAGCGAGTTGCATCGTGGTCCAGTCGCGGCCGTGTTCGTCGAGCGCGACAAGCCGCGCATTCTTCGGTAGCGCCGCTTCGATCCGCAGGCGTTCGGCCGCCATCACGCTCTCGGCGTTACGTCCCGATGAGCGTTGCTCGGGTTTGATCTCCCGCAACTCGATGCGCAACTCGGGCGGCATGCGTTTCGCATACTCGTCGAAGCCGGTCGCGATCCAGTCGGGCATCTTGTGGCCGACCGCAAGGATATGAAGTTTCATGGCGACATGCGTGGCGCGACGCGTCCACTTCTAAAAAATAAAGCGGGACGTTTCGCGTCGAACCGGCGTCAGCGGCGCGTGGTCTTGCGAGCCGGTTTGGCGGCGGGCTCGTGGTCTTCGTCGTCGTCCGACACGGTCACCCGGGCGCCGCCAAAGCCGCCCGAGCTTTGCAGCTTCACGCGGACGGGTTTGTCGCCCCAGACTTCTTCGAGGTTGTAGTACTGGCGCAGTGCAGGTTGCAGGATGTGGACGACGGCGTCGCCGCAATCTACCAGCACCCACTCGCCGATTTCCTCGCCTTCGGTGCTGATGACGTCGCCGCCCAGCTCCTTGACCTTTTCGCGCACGCTGTTCGCGAGCGCCTTGGTCTGACGATTCGACGTTCCGCTCGCGACGATCACACGGTCGAAGAGGGCGGTCAGGTGGGTGGTGTTGAACACCTTGATGTCCTGCGCCTTGACGTCTTCGAGACCGTCGATGATCGCGCGTTGAAGCTTTTGAATTTCCATATTTTTACCGATGATACAAGTGGTGTTGAACAATATAGTCCCATACGGCGGACGGTACATGACTCTCGGCGTCGATTTCACCCGCCGCGTGCGCACGCAGGCGCTCTCCCAACTGCTCCCGAATTTCTGTCGCCGACACTTCGAGCGTCAACGCGGAATCAATCAGCAGATGGCCGTGTGGCGTGGATTGCAGTACCTCAGCCGGGGCGCTGCGCGCTGCAATTTCGGCGGCGACGGCGGGGGAAACCGTCGAAACGTCGAACCCCGCGCGGGTTTCCACGCACACATGCGCAAATTCGAACAAGCGTTTCCAGTCGCGCCATGAATCCAGATGCACGAGCTGATCGGCGCCGATCAAAAGCGACAGCGATGCGTCCGCGCCTTCCCGCGCGCGCCAGCGAGCCAGCGTTTCCACGGTATACGTCGGGCCGTCGTGATCGATTTCATCGGTGGCGACGGTGACTTGCAGGCCTTCGATATGCAGCGAATCCGCCGCCGCACGGGTCATGGCAAGCCGGTGATGCGCCGCGGTTACATCCTTTTTCTGCCACGGCTGGCCGGCCGGCAGCAACACGAGTTCGGTCAGGTCGAGCAACTCGGCGAAACGGCGCGCGAGCGCCAGATGAGCGTCGTGAATTGGGTCAAACGTGCCACCCAGCAAGCCGACGCGTCGAGCGCAAGGAAGGTTCGGTTTCAGTGGACGATCCTCTTCGGGGACAGATTGCAACAGGTGCAGCGGTCAGGTCTCATTTTGTCTCATTTTGTTATACCCACTCTCGCGCTACGAGAAAGTCGGAGTAAAGCCGCGCTTCGGGCGTGCCCGGTTCGGGTTGCCAGTTATAGCGCCACGTCACGGCAGGCGGCATTGACATCAGGATGGATTCCGTCCGACCACCGCTTTGCAGCCCGAACAGCGTGCCCCGGTCGAAGACCAGGTTGAATTCCACGTATCGGCCGCGCCGGTAGGTCTGGAATTCCCGCTGCGCTTCGCCATAAGGCGTATTGCGACGGTGTTCGATGATCGGCAGGTACGCGGCCAGAAAGCTGTCGCCGACGCTGCGCATCATTGCAAACGATTCGTCGAAACCGGGTTCCGAGAAGTCGTCGAAGAAAATCCCGCCAATACCGCGCGGTTCGTTGCGATGCTTGAGATAAAAATACTCGTCGCACCATTTCTTGAAACGCGGATATAGATCCGTGCCGAAGGGCGCGAGCGCGTCCCGGCAGACGCCATGAAAATGCTGGGCATCTTCCTCGTAGCCGTAATAGGGCGTGAGATCCATGCCGCCGCCGAACCAAAACAGCGGCGGCTCGCCGGCTTTCGTTGCGATCAGCAGGCGCACGTTCATGTGCACGGTAGGGCAGTGCGGATTGCGCGGATGCATGACGAGCGACACGCCCATTGCCTCGAAACCACGCCCGGCCAGTTGCGGACGCGCGGCACTCGCCGATGCCGGCAGGGAGTCGCCAGCCACATCCGAGAAACCGATGCCGCCCCGTTCGAAAAACTGGCCGCCTTCGAGAATCCGTGTGCTGCCACCGCCGCGCAGCCGCTCTTCGGGGCCGCGCTGCCAGGAATCGATGGAAAATTCGGTGCCGTCGAACGCACCAAGCGTCTGCGCGATCTGCTTTTGCAAACCGGTCAGATAAGTTCGGACAGCTTGTACGTCGTAGGTTGGAGCGGTCATCGTGTGCTGCTTTACGGCTTGTGGGAAAAGGAGTGCGCGGGGTGGGTTAGCCTTGGGTTGGTCCAAAGTTGCGTGGCCCAAAGCACGTTCCCTCTAAAACGCACTGCCGGACGCGAAGGTCCGGCAGTGCGTTGCTTAATTTGCTGCGTTGCGGCGTATGTTGCGATGTTTCCAGCGGTTTTGGATCAGCTCTGCCGATCCGCCGCTTTACGATTCAACGCGCGATAACCGATGTCCCGCCGATACTGCATGCCGTCGAACGCGATTTGATTGATCGTATCGTAGACGACGGATTGCGCACCGCGCACCGAATCCGATAAACCCACCACGCACAGCACACGTCCGCCCGATGTGCTGAGCTTGCCATTTTCCAGCGTGGTGCCTGCATGGAACGTCACGGCTTCCGGCGTTTCCGGCGGAATGCCGTTGATCCGGTCGCCCTTGCGCGGCGTGTCCGGATAGTTGTGCGCGGCCAGCACGACGCCGAGCGCCGTGCGCCGATCCCATTCGATCTCGGCCGTCGCCAGCGTCCCGGCGATGGCCAGTTCAACCACCTTCGAGAAATCGCCTTTCAGGCGCGCCATGATCGGCTGCGTTTCCGGATCGCCCATGCGGCAATTGAATTCGAGCGTTTTCGGGTTACCGTGCGCGTCGATCATCAGGCCGGCGTACAGGAAACCGGTGTAGCGGATGCCTTCCTGCTCCATGCCACGCACGGTCGGCAGGATGATTTCGCGCATCACGCGCGCGTGCAGTTGCGGCGTGACGATCGGCGCGGGCGAATAAGCGCCCATGCCGCCGGTGTTCGGACCCTTGTCGCCGTCGAGCAGACGCTTGTGGTCCTGGCTCGACGCCAGCGCCAGCACGTGCTTTCCGTCCACCATCACGATAAAGCTCGCTTCCTCGCCGTCCAGGAACTCCTCGATCACCACGCGCGCACCGGCGTCGCCCAGTTTGTTGTCGGCGAGCATGGAGTCGACGGCCGCGTGCGCTTCTTCCAGCGTTGTTGCCACAACCACGCCCTTGCCGGCCGCGAGTCCGTCAGCCTTGATGACGATGGGCGCGCCTTTCGTGTCCAGATACGCGTGGGCGGCGGCGATGTCCGTGAAGGTCTCGTATTCGGCCGTCGGAATGGCGTGGCGCTTCATGAACGCCTTCGCGAAGTCCTTCGAGCTTTCCAGCTGCGCGGCTTCCTTGGTCGGGCCGAAAATCTTCAGGCCACGCGAGCGGAACAGATTGACGATACCCGCCGCCAGCGGACCTTCAGGGCCGACCACGGTCAGCGCAATCTGCTCTTTCTCGGCGAATTCGGCGAGCGCGGCAGGATCGGTGATGTCGACATTGAGCAGACGTTCGTCCTGAGCCGTGCCGCCGTTACCCGGCGCGACATAAACCATCTGTACACGCGGCGACTGCGCGAGTTTCCACGCGAGCGCATGTTCGCGACCGCCGGAACCGACGACGAGTAACTTCATTTAAATCCTCGAAGATCTTAAGAAATTCATGGCGGCAGCAGGGCGGACCGGTATGAATCATTTTGAACCGGTTCGCCGCGCAAGATCCGCGGATATTGCTTTGCCGTGCGCCGGATCTCTGCCGGACGTCTGCCGAATACCCCGCCGGTGCATTGACACCGGGAAGCGGTTCGCGCCATCACGCGGCTGCGTCACGCAACTTCCCGGCTGCCAAATACCGCTTACGGCTGGGTTCGACTCACTTCAACGACTATATCGAGCTCGCATCTCAGGCTCACGTTCTGACGCACATGCCTGACGTGGATGCCTCTCACATAACGCGCGAGCCGGCGGGTTTATTCGCGCATGGCCCGCCGATATTCGCTTGCGTTCGCATCCGTTCCGCCGCCAAAACATCCGCTCAACGCTGACTCAACACATACTCAGCACACACCGAGTGCACATGCACCAACCGAGCCAGAAGTGGCTACCGGGTTATCCGGGACTTACCGGGCACGCCTTTACTCCAAGGGTGCCCAGTCAAGCCCGGCCGGCGCGGTTCACCTGCCCGGCGATCACTCTTCGTCGATGGTCGCGTTGGTGTAAACCTCTTGCACGTCGTCCAGATTTTCCAGCGCGTCGAGCAATTTCTGCATTTTTGCCGCGTCTTCGCCGGTGAACTCGACTTCGGTCTGCGGCTTCATGATGACTTCGGCCACTTCCGCCTTGAAACCCGCGGCTTCCAGCGCGTCTTTCACCTTCTGGAAGTCGTTGGCGGGGCAAACCACTTCAATGCTGCCGTCGTCGTTCGTCACCACGTCGTCCGCGCCTGCTTCGAGCGCCGCTTCCATCAGCTTGTCCTCGGACGTGCCGGGAGCGAACAGGAACTGGCCGACGTGATCGAACATGAACGCCACCGAGCCGTCTGTGCCCATGTTGCCGCCGAACTTCGAGAACGCATGGCGGACTTCCGCGACGGTCCGGGTGCGGTTGTCCGTCATGGTGTCCACGATGATCGCCGCGCCGCCGATACCGTAGCCTTCGTAGCGAATTTCTTCATACGTCGCACCGTCGACACCACCCACGCCGCGCTGGATCGCGCGGTTGATGTTGTCCTTGGGCATGTTGGCGTCGTAGGCCTTTTCGACGGCGAGCCGCAGGCGCGGGTTTGTGTCGATCTCTCCGCCGCCCATGCGCGCCGCGACCTGAATTTCCTTGATAAGACGCGTCCAGACCTTGCCACGCTTGGCATCGGTCGCCGCTTTCTTATGCTTGATGTTGGCCCATTTTGAATGACCCGCCATACCTTTCTCCATCGCGCGCGAGCTTCTCTCGCACGCCTGTGTGTCAATGATGCCGTCCTATCCCGAAAAGGCGCTTTTCGCCGGCCGGCATTTTATGTTCGCGCTGCATGGTTGCAGGGCTTAAATGGCACGGCGTGGAGCGGCGCACGCCCTGTTTTTGCGGTTCTTCGGGTCCGTGCCGGTCACTGATGATCCGCGAATCTGCGAACAAATCCTCCAACGACCTGGCGCTGGCCGAATGACGCCAGCCGATCCCTTAACGCACGAACCGCTTATTTGGCGGACCCGAATTTTATCATGGCGCGCCGCTTTGGCAGGCTTTGGCCCTACTCAGACGGCGCGTGCGTCCTTGCGCGCCTGCCTGATTTGCGCTTGTTCCGCGTTAGTTTTTCGTCCCGAACAGCCGGTCACCGGCGTCGCCCAGGCCCGGCACGATATACGCGTGCTCATTCAAATGGGAGTCGAGCGAGGCCACGTACAGCTTCACGTCGGGGTGGGCGTCGGAGAAAACTTTCACGCCTTCCGGCGCCGCGACCAGCGCCACGAAAATGATGTTCTCACCGAGCACCTTGCGCCGCTTCATCACGTCCACGGCATGGACCGCCGAATAGCCGGTCGCCACCATTGGGTCGCACAGGATGAACACGCGCTCTTCCAGATCGGGTGGCAGGCGCACGAGATACTCGACCGGCCGGTGGTCTTCCGCGCGATATACGCCGATATGGCCGACCCGCGCCGACGGGATCAGTTCCAGCAGCCCGTCAGACATGCCGATACCGGCCCGCAGCACCGGCACGATAGCCAGCTTCTTGCCTGCGATCACGGGTGAGTCGACGGCGACCAGCGGGGTCTCGACGCGCTTCGTGGTCAGCGGCAGATTGCGCGTGATTTCGTAGCCCATCAGCAATGTGATTTCACGCAGCAACTCCCGGAACGTACGCGTGGACGTGTCCTTGTCCCGCATGTGCGTCAGCTTGTGCTGGATCAGCGGGTGGTTGAGGATGAAGAGATTGGGAAAGCGGCTGTCCTGTTTCATGGAATTCGCGCGGTTGCCGCGGCATTAAGTGTGGATTCGGGTAAATCGGGTGGTTCGTCTGGTTCAGGCGCCGCATTGACGAGAGGCGTGTCCGGGGCCGCTGGCCGCACGGTCTTGCATGGCTGAGCTTAGGCAGTGACGCCAGTTTACCCAAATTAGGCGCGTCCAAAGCGGAGATTGCGGGCAATAGGCCATCCGGTCTATTGCGCGGCCGACGTCCGATCCTTCATTCTTCTAGAATTGCATCACGCGGTCCGCACCAACGGATGGCAAGCGAGGATTCGACACAAGACTTCATTACCCCGCTTTTGATCGATCTGAACCGGTTTCAACGCGGGCAACCACAAAGGGACAACAATGGACATGGGAATCAAGGGGCGCACGGCGCTCGTGTGTGCGGCCAGCAAGGGTTTGGGACGCGGTTGCGCGGAGGCGCTCGCGGCAGAGGGTGTCAACCTCGTGATCGTGGCACGCACGGCGGGACCGCTCGAAGCCACGGCTGAGCATCTTCGCGCAAGCTTTGGCGTGAAGGTGACGGCCGTAGCGTGCGACATCACCACGGCCGAAGGGCACGCCGCGGCATTGGCCGCGTGTCCTGCGCCGGACATTCTCGTGAACAACGCCGGTGGCCCGCCGCCGGGCGATTTCCGGCAATTTACGCGCGAGGACTGGATCAAGGCGCTCGATTCGAACATGCTGACGCCCATCGAACTGATCAAGCAGACGCTCGACGGCATGATCGAGCGTGGCTTTGGGCGCATCGTGAATATCACGAGTTCGTCGGTGAAGGCGCCTATCGATGTACTGGGGCTGTCGAATGGCGCGCGTTCGGGGCTGACGGGTTTCGTCGCGGGCTTGTCGCGCAAGGTCGCGGCAAGCGGCGTCACGATCAATAACCTGCTGCCGGGCTCCTTCGATACCGATCGGCTCGTCACCACCTTCCAGGCGGACGCGAAGGCGAACAACATCACGGTGGAAGAGGCCAAGAAGCGCCGCATGAGCCGGCTGCCCGCTGGCCGCTTCGGTACGCCCGAGGAGTTTGGCAAGGCGTGCGCATACCTGTGCAGCGTCCATGCGGGCTATATCACCGGGCAGAACCTGCTGATCGACGGCGGTGCTTATCCGGGCACGTATTGATCGTCGAATTCCATAAAACATCACTACAGAGAGGCATTCGATGACCCCACGCGTCGCGTTGATAGCGCACGACATGAAGAAGGACGACATCGTGGCGCTGGCCGGCGAGTTTGCGGCCACGTTGGCGCAGTGCCGGTTGGTGGCCACCGGCACGACTGGCGCGCGAATCGCGGCGGCCCATGGGCTGGAAGTGGAGCGCAAGCTCTCCGGTCCGTTCGGCGGCGACCTGCAGATTGGCGCCGAACTGGCGGAGGGGCGTGTCGACGTGGTGATTTTCCTGCGCGACCCCATGACGCCGCAACCCCACGAACCCGATATCAACGCGCTCGTGCGCGCGTGCGACGTGCACAACGTGGCGTGTGCGACGAACCTTGCGACGGCACGCATGATTCTCGATGATCTGAAGCTACGCTTAGGTCGAGCTTAGGTCGAGTTCAGGTCGCACTGCATAGTGACCGGCTGACGCCGGCAAAAGGAGACAAGGGTGACAAAAGCAATTCGATTCAATAAAACCGGTGGCCCGGAAGTGATGAAATGGGTGGACGTCGAAGTGGGCGAGCCGGGCAAGGGCGAGATTCGCGTGAAGCATCATGCGGTCGGCTTGAACTATATCGACGTGTACTTCCGTACCGGGCTTTATCCAATGCCGCTGCCCGGCGCCATCGGCATGGAAGCGGCGGGCGAGGTGACCGCGGTCGGTGAAGGCGTGACGGGTTTCAAAGTGGGCGAACGCGTGGCCTACGCGTCGCGGCCGCCGGGCGCTTATGCCGAGGAACGGGTGATGTCGGCGCAGTATGTCGTGCGCCTGCCTGACGCAATCGGGTACGAGGACGCGGCGTCGGTGATGTTGCAGGGCTTGACCGCGCAATATCTGTTGCGGCGGACGTATCGTGTGAAAGCAGGCGAGACGATCCTGATCCACGCGGCGGCCGGCGGCGTGGGCATGCTTGCGTGCCAGTGGGCCAAGGCGCTCGGCGCGACGGTGATCGGCACGGTTGGATCGGACGAAAAGGCCGAACTGGCGAAGGCGCACGGCTGCGATCATCCGATCGTCTATACCCGTGAGGACTTCACGAAGCGCGTGCGCGAAATCACGAACGGCGCGGGCGTGCCGGTGGTCTACGATTCGATCGGCAAGGACACGTACACGGCATCGCTCGATTGCCTCGCGCCGTTGGGCATGTTCGTGAGTTTCGGCAATACGTCGGGGCCGTTGCCGCCCATCGATTCGTCGGAGTTCGCCGGGCGCGGTTCGCTTTATTTCACGCGGCCGACGTTGTTCAGCTATATCGCCAAACGCAGCGACCTCGAGGAGATGGCGGCCGAGTTGTTCAACATGTTGAGCACTGGCCAGGTGAAGACGAGCGTGCGGCAGCGGTATCCGCTGGCTGAAGCGGCGAAAGCGCACGAGGATCTGGAAGCGCGGCGGACGACGGGATCGACTATTTTCCTGCCTTGATGGAGCGTGAAAGGACGGAGCGGCGGAATTCTTTCGTGCCGCACCGTCTTGTGCAGGAACGGCGAATAGGTGCGCGTAAAAAGTTGTCGGCGGGGGAGCGCGTACGGGCTGCCGCACCATCTGCGCCACGAAAACGTCAGCGCCAGGACCAGCATAAAACATCTCGCTGCGACCGCTTTCCGCAGCGCCTTTTACACATTCTTTACGACTGCGTTGCGATCTTTGACCCGGCTTTTATGCCGACGCGCTTAATGTTCGGAGCCATCGTTCAATACCAGGACCAACAGGTAGCGAGACGAGCCAACCTGACGAAAGACCCTATAACGGACCGGATAGCGGAAACGCAAGAACCAGCAGTTCGTCATACTAGGAAAGTCACGCGTCAATGCGTGGAAACCGCCGAACCCGAAGAACCCGATCCTCGCCCTGGATGCGATTGCTCCAACAAGCTAAAAAATGAACCGCCCAAACCCAGACGAGCTGCTCGGAAAGCTGCANAGAGAGGAGGAAAAGCGTCATCGCGGACGGCTGAAGATTTTTTTTGGCGCGTCGGCCGGAGTGGGCAAGACCTACGCCATGCTTCTTGCCGCGCGGAGCAGAAAGGAGCAGGGCGACGACGTAGTCATCGGCATAGTAGAAACGCACGGCAGGAGCGAAACCACCGCGTTACTGGAAGATCTCGAACAACTGCCGCCGGCGAACATCACGTATCGCGGCCATACGCTCAGGGAATTCGATCTCGACGGAGCGCTTCAGCGCCACCCGCAGCTTTTACTCGTCGACGAACTCGCTCACTCGAACGTTCCCGGCGCCCGTCATCTGAAACGCTGGCAGGACGTGCACGAACTGCTGGACGCGGGTATTGACGTCTATACCACGGTCAATGTCCAGCATCTGGAAAGCCTGAACGACATCGTGGGGCAGATCACGCAAATCCGCGTCTTCGAGACCGTCCCGGATCGCGTTCTGGATCAAGCCGATGAAGTGACGCTGGTCGATCTTCCGCCCGAGGAACTGCTCGAACGGCTGCGCCACGGCAAGGTTTACATGCCGCAGCAGGCGGAACACGCGGTTCGCAATTTCTTTCGCAAAGGCAACCTGATCGCGCTGCGCGAACTGGCGCTGCGGCGCACGGCGGATCGCGTGGATGCCCAGATGCGCGAGTACCGCGCGGACCGGTCTATCGACAGGATCTGGCAGGCGCGCGACCGGCTGGTGGTGTGTATTGGGCCGGGGCCGGAAGCGCCTACGCTGGTGCGCGCCGCAGCACGGCTCGCGGCAAGTCTTCGTTCCGACTGGATCGCGGTTTACGTCGAAACGCCGCGGCTGCAAAAACTCTCCGATACCCGTCGTGAACGCACGCTGACCGCGCTCAAACTCGCCGCCGAACTTGGCGCGGAGACGGTGACGCTGGCGGGCGCGGATGCGGTCGCGACGCTGATCGGGTATGCGCAGGCGCGCAACGCGTCGAAGCTGGTGGCGGGAGCGTCGAAGCGGCGCGGGTTCGCACGCTGGCTAAAACGCTCGTTCGGCGAGCGGTTGGCGGAACACGCGGGCGACCTCGATCTCACGTTGATTCGCGCGCGGGAGGGCGAGCGAAGCGACGGAACCGGACAGTCGCAGCAAGAAGAAGGGACCGCGCCCGACTGGCGCGACGCGTTGAGCGCCGCGCGCGAGCGGCGCTCGGCGCCGCGTGGCTATGCGTACGCCATCGCGATCTGCGCGGTCATCACGCTGCTTGCAAGCCAGATCCGCGATCATTTCGATCTCACGAATCTCGTGATGTTTTATCTCATCGGCGTGATTTACGCGGCGGCGCGTATCGGCCGCGGTCCGGGCGTGCTGCTCTCGTTCCTGAGCGTCGCGGCCTTCGACTTCTTCTTCGTGCCGCCGCGCATGTCGCTGTCCGTCTCCGATACCCAATACCTGCTGACCTTTGCCGGCATGTTGCTGACGTCGCTGGTGATCAGTCATCTCACGTCGAGCTTGCGGCGCGAGGCGCGCGTTGCGTCGAAGCGCGAACGCCGCACGGGCGCTATGTACGCGATGGCCGGTGAACTCGGTGCGGCGCTCGCGACCGAGCAGATCGTCGGGATCGGCATGCGGCATGTGAGTGAAGTGTTTCGCGCGAAGGTCGCTATGTTGCTGCCCGATTCCAGCGACAAGGTCCGACAGAAGCTCGATCCATCGGATACGTCCGCTGCCGCGTTGCTGCTCGATGCAAGTACGCTGGATCTCGACGTCGGCCAATGGGTGTACGACCAGCAGAAGCCGGCCGGCCGCGGCACGGACACGCTGCCCGCCACGGCTGCGCTCTATCTGCCGCTCAAGGCGCCGATGCGCACGCGCGGCGTGCTTGCAGTCGCCACGCGTAATGCCGGCGAGCTCGACGTGCCCGAACAAAAGCGCATGCTCGACGCGTTTGCCGCGCAGATCGCGCTGGCGCTCGAACGGGTGCATTACGTCGAGATTGCCCGCGATGCGCTCGTCAGCATGGAGTCCGAGCGTCTGCGCAATTCGCTGTTGTCCGCTATCTCGCACGATTTGCGCACGCCGCTCACGACCATCGTCGGTTTTGCATCGATGCTCGCGGAAGCGCGCGGCGATACCCGCTCGCCGGCAAATGCCGAGCTGATCGCGGCAATTCACGACGAATCGCTGCGCATGACGAGCATTGTCACGAATTTGCTGGACATGGCGCGCTTGCAGGCGGGCGGCTTGCGGCTGAACCTGCAATGGTCGCTGCTCGAGGAGACGGTAGGCGCCGCGTTGCGGGCGTGCCGGCGGGTTTTGAATGGCCGTCCGGTCGAGGTCCGTCTGCCTCCCGATCTGCCGTTCCTGCAACTCGATGCCGTGCTGATGGAGCGGCTGTTTTCGAACCTGCTGGAGAACGCCGCGAAGTACACGCCGCCGTGCTCGAAGCTCATCATCGGGGCGGAGAGCATCAGCGTGGATAACAAGCCGTTCGTGCGGGTTCATGTCGACGATTTCGGTCCGGGTCTGCCTGCCAACATGGAAGACCGTGTGTTCGAGAAATTCACGCGCGGTGAGAAGGAATCGGCCAAGCCGGGCATCGGGCTCGGGCTTTCGATTTGCCGCGCGATTGTGGAAGCGCACGGCGGTACAATCGGCGCGAATAACCGGCTGGATGTGAGCCTTCCCGACGCGCCGGTTCAGGGCGCACGCTTCTGGTTCACCTTGCCCGTCGATGCACCGCCGCCCGTGCCAAGTTTCTCCGATGAAGCCGAACAGGACTTCGTCGATTTTCCCCCGTCGGACCCTAAAGCCCATGAGCGAACCTAACCTCACTGTCGTGTTGATCGAGGACGAAAAGCAGATTCGCCGCTTTGTGCGCGCGTCGCTGGAGGCCGAAGGCATTACCGTGCACGAGTCGGAAACGGGCAAGCAGGGGCTGGTGGACGCTGCGACGCGCAAGCCGGATCTCGTGATCGTCGATCTCGGTTTGCCCGACACCGACGGTCTCGACGTGATCCGCGAACTGCGGAGCTGGACCGAGTTGCCCGTGATCGTGCTGTCGGCGCGGACTCAGGAGGAGGAGAAGGTCGCGGCGCTGGACGCCGGTGCCGACGATTACCTCACCAAGCCGTTCGGCGTATCGGAATTGATGGCGCGGATTCGCGCGCATTTGCGGCGCCGCAATCAGGCGGCGTCGAGTGAATCGCCTTTGGTGAAATTCGGCGATGTAGTCATCGATCTCGGCTTGCGCCAGGTCACGCGTGCGGGTGCGCCCGTGCATCTGACGCCGATCGAATACCGGCTGCTGTCCACGCTCGTGCGGCACGCTGGCCGCGTGCTGACGCACCGTCAGCTACTGCGCGAAGTGTGGGGGCCGTCGCATGTGGAAAGCCACCACTACCTGCGCATCTACATGGCGCATCTGCGGCAGAAACTTGAACGCGATGCCGCGCAGCCGGAGCACATCGTGACTGAAACGGGTGTGGGTTATCGGCTGATCGGCGCCGTCTGAAGCGCGTCGAGCACGTTGTCTATCGGCACGTCGCCGCCGACAAACCCGATCACCTCGTCCCGCACGTCGCGTGTGACGCATGCCACCGTGACGCGGGCGACGTCCTCGCGTGAAACGGGCGCTGCGTTTAAGCCGCGTTGAGTGGAGAGAGCGATCGTGCCGCGGCCGAATTCGTCGGAGAGCGGTCCGGGTCGCAAGATCACGTACGGGACGCCGCTTGTCTGGACGTAGTCGTCGGCTTGGCGCTTCATTTTCGAGTAATGCTTGAGCGCGAGCGGGCTGGATTCCGGCCAGTACGCGGAGATCGCGCTGATGACCACCAGCTGTTTTGTGCGGCGGCGTTTGGCGTAGTCGGCGGTGCGTTGCACGGCGTCGCGATCGATCGCGCGTTCTTCGTTCACGCCTTCGCTTTCCGCCGATCCCGCGGCGTAGATCACGTGCGTCACGTCGTCGAAGGCGTGGGAGAAATCGTTTGTCAGGTCGCCGAGTACGATTTCGGCTCCGAGGGCGGCGAATTCACCGCGGTGCGCGGATTTACGCAGCAGGACTTTGAAGGGGAGGGATGCGGCGCGTAGTTGCCGGGCAATGTGGCGGCCGGTCCGGCCGTGCGCGCCGATGAGCAGGACTTTCATTGCTATTCGCTCCTTCTGGAAGTGGGCGGGAGCTAAAACGGTAAGCGATTTTGGAGATTCATGCACCAAGGGTTTTCGTTCGCACTCGGGGTTTTGGCTGGAATCTCTTGGCGCCCATTAGCACCGCCCCAAAACCCCGAGCGCCCCCCGCCCGAATGCGAGCAAAACTCACTCGACTACGTTAGCAGTCCCCCGCGCCCCCCGGCGCCCCCACCGTTCCTCCGACCAGATCCGAATCCGGTCCATATAAAGATAAACCACCGGCGTTGTATAAAGCGTCAGCAACTGACTCACGATCAACCCGCCCACAATCGCAATCCCGAGCGGCGCGCGCATCTCCGATCCCTCGCCCGTCCCGAAAGCCAGCGGCAACGCGCCCAACAACGCCGCAGCAGTCGTCATCATGATCGGCCGGAAGCGCAGCAAACACGCTTCTTCAATCGCCTCACGCGACGTCGCCGCCCCATTGCGCTGCGCCTGGATTGCAAAGTCCACCATCATGATCGCGTTCTTCTTCACGATGCCGATCAGCAGGATCACCCCGATCAACGCGATGATGCTGAACTCCGTTTTGAACAGCAGCAGTGCAAGCAACGCACCAATCCCCGCCGACGGCAATGTCGAGAGAATCGTGATCGGGTGGATGTAACTCTCGTAAAGAATCCCGAGCACGATATACACCGCAGCGAGCGCGGCCAGAATCAGGATCGGCTGATCCTTGGTGGAGTCCTGGAACTGCTGGGCCGTGCCCGCAAAACTGCCGTGAATCGTGCTGGGCACGCCAATGGTCGCCATGGTCTCGTAGATGGCGGCGGTGGCATCCGACAGCGACTTGCCGGGCGGCAGGTTGAACGAGATCGTCGATGCCACGAACTGGCTCTGGTGATTCACCGACAACGGCGTGTTGCCCGGCCCGAACTTGGCGATGGCCGAGAGCGGGATCATCGTTTCCTTCGACGTCGACACCGCCGCGCCCGCCGACGAACTGGACTTGCCGCTCGCCGCAATCGCGTTGGTCGCGGCATTGCGGATGGACGCGAGCGCAAGTGTGCTCGTCGTATCGGTTGACGAAGTACTGCTGCTCGAACTGGAGGACGTGGATGTGACCTTGGACGTCGTCGTGGTCGCATTCGTCGATGCAGCCCCGCTCGCAGTACCGCCCGACGTGCTCACATAGATTTGCTTGAGCATCTCCGGGTCCTGCCAGTATTTCGGCGCGACTTCCATCACGACGTGATACTGGCTCAGCTCGTTGTAGATGGTGGACACCTGGCGTTGGCCGAAGGCGTCGTAGAGCGTGTTGTCGATCTGCGCCGGCTGGATGCCCAGGCGCGCAGCAGTCGCACGGTCGAACGTGACGAACGACTCCAGGCCGCCTTGCTGCTGGTCCGAATTGACATCGGCGAGTTCGGGGCGGGTGAGCAGGGCGTCGGTGAGCTTCGGCCCCCACGTGTAGAGATCGGTGGTGGAATCAGCGAGCAGCGTGAACTGGTATTGCGCATTCGATTGCCGCCCGCCCGCGCGAATGTCCTGCACGGCTTGCAGGAAGGTCCGCACGCCCGCGACGTCGGAAAGCGGCGCACGCAAGCGCTGGATCACCTGTTCGGCGGATACCTTGCGCACGGTTTTCGGCTTCAGCGAAATGAACATGAAGCCCGAGTTGGTCTGCCGCCCGCCCGTGAAACCCGCAACGCTTTCGACAGCCGGATCGGCTTGCACGACTCGCATCATCTCCGAAAACTTGCCCTTCATCGCCTGGAACGACGTGCTCTGGTCGGCCTGGATGCCGCCGACGATCCTCCCTGTATCTTGCTGCGGGAAAAATCCCTTCGGCACGATGATGTACAAATACACATTCAAGCCGACGGTGGCGAACAGCACCAGCAACACGATCCTCGGATGCGCGAGCGCCACGCCGAGCGTGCGTGCGTAGCCATCCTGCATGCGGACGAACTGGCGTTCAAGCCAACGCGAAAACCGGCCGGGCGGCTTCTGGTTTTGCGGCTCATGCAGCAAACGCGCGCACATCATGGGCGTGACCGTCAGCGAGACGACCAGCGAAACGGCGATCGCAAGCGACAGCGTCAGCGCGAATTCGCGGAACAGCCGCCCGACAATGCCGCCCATCAATAGGATCGGCAGGAACACGGCGACCAGCGAAATGCTCATCGACAGAACCGTGAAACCGACTTCCTGCGCTCCGAGAATGGCTGCCTTCATGCGCGGCACGCCGTTCTCGATATGCCGCGAGATATTTTCGAGCACGACGATGGCGTCGTCGACCACGAACCCCGTCGCAATGGTCAAGGCCATCAGTGAGAGGTTATCGAGCGAGAACCCGAGCAGGTACATGGCGGCGAAGGTGCCGATGATCGAGATCGGCACGGCGACGCTCGGAATCAACGTCGCGCGCCAGTTGCGCAGGAACAGGAACACGACCATCACGACCAGCGCCACGGCGACGATCAGCGTGAATTCCGTGTCGTGCAGCGACGAGCGGATCGTAGTCGAACGATCGGCCGTGGGCGTGATCTCGACGTCGGCGGGGAGAGCCGCCTGGAGTTGCGGCACCATCGCCTTCACGCGGTCGATGGTGTCGATAATGTTCGCGCCCGGCTGCCGGTACAGGATCACGAGCACGGCGCGCTTGTTGTTGATGAGACCCAGGTTACGCAGGTCCTCGACCGAATCCACTACTTCGCCTACATCGCTCAGATGCACCGCCGCGCCGTTCCGGTAAGCCACCACCAGATCGCGATATTGCGCGGCCTTGCTCGCCTGATCGTTGGTATAGAGCTGGAAGTGCGTACCGTTGAACTCGATGGCACCCTTCGGACTGTTCGCATTCGCCGACGCCAGCGCCGCACGAACATCTTCCAGGCCGATGCCGTAGTGAAACAGCGCGTTCGGTTCCAGTTCCACGCGCACGGCCGGATTCGCCGAGCCGCTTACGTCCACTTCGCCGACACCCGGCACCGTGGAGAGCGTTTGCTGCAGCACGGTCGCGGCGGAATCGTAGAGCGAACCCGCCGTGCGCGTGGGGGAGGAGAGCGCGAGAATCAGAATTGGCGCGTCGGCGGGATTGACCTTGTGGTAGGTCGGATTGCTTCTGAGCGACGTGGGAAGATCGGCGCGCGATGCGTTGATGGCGGCCTGCACGTCGCGTGCAGCGCCGTCGATGTCGCGGTTCAACCCGAATTGCAACGTGATCCGCGCCGAGCCGACCGAGCTTTGCGACGTCATTTCGGTGACGTCGGCAATCGAGCCGAGATGGCGCTCCAGCGGACTCGCCACGCTGGTCGCGACCGTTTCCGGACTCGCGCCGGGCAAGGTCGCCTGGACCGAGATGGTCGGGAAATCGACTTGCGGCAACGGCGCGACCGGTAGCTTGGTGAACGCGAACAGGCCGGCGAGCGCAATGCCGATGGCCAGCAGCGTGGTAGCGACCGGGCGCGCGATGAACGGTTGCGACAGGTTCATGCGCTTACTCCGTTTCGCTCGCCGGGCGTGGCGGCGCGTTCCGGTGGAAACGCGCGCGCACGCGGCGTGCGAGCGAATCGAAGCCGAGATAAATCACCGGCGTGGTGAATAGCGTAAGCGCTTGCGACACGATCAAACCGCCTACGATCGCAATGCCCAGCGGCCGCCTCAGTTCAGAGCCCGCGCCCCAGCCGAGCATCAGCGGCAATGCGCCGAGGAGCGCGGCCATGGTCGTCATCAGGATGGGCCGGAAGCGCAGCAAACACGCCTGATAGATCGCATCGCGCGGACTCTTGCCTTGTTCGCGTTCGGCTTCCAGCGCGAAGTCGATCATCATGATGGCGTTCTTTTTCACGATACCGATCAGCAGCACGATGCCGATGATCCCGATGATGTCGAGGTCGTGTCCGGTGATCATCAGCGAAAGCAGCGCGCCCACGCCCGCCGACGGCAGTGTCGACAGAATCGTGATCGGGTGAATGAAGCTTTCGTACAGCACACCCAGCACGATGTACATGGTGACGATCGCGGCGAGGATCAGGAACAGCTCGTTCGACAGCGACGCCTGGAACGCGAGCGCCGCGCCCTGGAAGCGGATCTGGAACGACGCAGGCAAGCCGATATCCTGCTTCGCCTGATCGATCGCTGTCACAGCCGCGCCGAGCGACGCGCCGGGGGCGAGGTTGAACGAGACCGTGGTCGCGGGGAACTGGCCGAGGTGCGTGACCAGCAGCGGCGCGGCGCGTTCATGGAAGGTCGCGATGGCCGATAGCGGCACTTGCCCGCTCGTTGCCGTGGAGGACGGCAGATAGATGCCGTTCAGCGTCTCGCTGTAGTGCGCGTCGGTCGGCTGGGATTCCAGGATCACGCGATACTGATTCGACTGCGTGAAGATGGTCGAAATGATGCGCTGGCCGAATGCGTCGTAGAGGGCGTTATCGACGGTAGCAGGCGTAATGCCGAAGCGCGCAGCCGTCGGCCGGTCGATTTCCACGTACACCGACTGGCCGTTCTGCTGCAGGTCGGTCGCGACATCCGCCAGTTCGGGCGATTGCTGCAAGCGCGCGGTCAGTTTCGGCACCCATTCCGCAAATTCCGCCGAGTTCGGGTCGGTCAGCATGAACTGGTATTGCGTCGGGCTGACGGTAGAATCGATGGTCAAGTCCTGCACCGGCTGCATGTAGAGCCGGATGCCTGGAATGTTCGCCACGTCCTTCTGCAGCGCGCGGATCACGTCGCTCGAGGTGTTGTTGCGGTCGTCGCGCGGTTTCAGGTTGATCAGCATCCGGCCGCTGTTCAGCGTGATATTGGTTCCATCCACGCCGATGAACGACGTCAGGCTCTCGACGTCCGGATTCTTCAGGACCTGCGCGGCAAGCGCCTGCTGTTGCTCGGCCACCGCCTGGTACGAAGCGGCTTGCGGCGCCTGCGTAATCGCCTGGATCACGCCGGTATCCTGGATCGGGAAGAAGCCTTTCGGAATCCAGATGTAGAGCAGGGCGGTGAGAATGAGGGTGAGCAGCGCGACTACCAGGGTCGAACGCTGGCGGTCGAGCACCCATGTCAGCGCGACGCCATAACGCCCGATCACGTAATCGATGAATTGATGCGCGCGCGCTTCGAAGCGACCGCTCTCCTTCGGCGGGGTATGCCGCAGCAGCTTCGCGCAGAGCATGGGCACGAGCGTCAGCGAGACGATCGCCGAGATCACGATGGTCACCGCTAGCGTGATCGCGAATTCGTGGAACAGACGCCCGACCACATCGCCCATGAACAGCAGGGGAATCAGCACCGCGATCAACGATACGGTCAGCGAAATGATCGTGAAGCCGATCTGCTTCGAGCCCTTGAGCGCCGCTTCGAGCGGCGGCTCGCCGTCCTCCACGTAACGCGCGATGTTCTCGATCATCACGATGGCGTCATCGACGACAAAACCCGTCGCAATGGTCAAGGCCATCAGCGAAAGGTTGTCGAGCGAGAAGCCGCACAGATACATGACGGCAAGCGTGCCGATCAGCGAAACGGGGACGGACAAACTCGGGATCAGCGTCGCCCAGACGTTCGCGAGGAACAGGTAGATCACCAGCACGACCAGCACCACGGACAGCGCCAGCTCGAACTGCACGTCGCGCACCGAGGCGCGAATGGTCGTGGTGCGGTCGGTGACGATGCGCACGTCGAGCGCGGCGGGCAGCGCCGATTGCAATTGCGGCAGGATTGCCTTGATGCCGTCGACCACCGCGATCACGTTCGCACCCGGCTGGCGCTGCACGTTCAGGATGATGGCCGGCGTGTTGTCCACCCACGCTCCGAGCTTGGTGTTTTCCGGACCCTGGACGACCGTTGCGACGTCGGTCAGCATCACGGGCCGGCCGTTCTTGTAAGCGATGACCGCGCTCTGGTAGGCGCTGGCGTCGGTGAGCTGGTCGTTCGCGTTAATCGTGTAGGCGCGCGACGGGCCGTCGAAATTACCCTTCGGCGTGTTGACGTTCAGGTTCGAAATAGTCGTGCGCAAGTCGTCGATGTTCAGGCCGTACGACGCCAGCGCGCGCGTGTTCGCCTGGATCCGCACAGCCGGGCGATTGCCGCCGCTGACCGACACCAGCCCCACGCCCCCGACCTGCGAGATCTTCTGCGCAAGACGCGTATCGGCGAGATCCTGGACCACCGTGAGCGGCAAGGTCTTCGAACTGATCGCGAGCGTGATGATAGGGGCGTCGGCGGGATTCACCTTCGCGTAGATCGGCGGGGCGGGCAGGTCGGACGGCAGCAGGTTGCCCGCCGCATTGATGGCCGCCTGCACTTCCTGCTCGGCGATGTCGAGCGGCAGGTCAAGACTGAATTGCAGCGTGATGACGGACGCGCCCGCCGAACTCTGCGACGACATCTGGTTCAGGCTCGCCATCTGCCCGAACTGCTTTTCGAGCGGCGCGGTGACCGAGGTGGTCATCACGTCCGGCGACGCGCCCGGATAGAACGTCTGCACCTGGATGGTCGGGTAGTCGACGGCCGGCAGCGCGGACAGCGGCAAGAAGCGCAGCGCGACGAGGCCGACCAGCATGATTGCCGCCATCAGCAGCGCCGTGCCGACCGGACGCAGGATAAAAAGACGCGATGGATTCATGCGGGTGCAGTGCGGTTATGGATCATGAGGGCATCATTGCGACGCCGGACGATGGCGGCCGCGACGCGCGCCCGACGCGCCTCTGGCACCCGAAGCCGCGGCCCCGGAAGCACCGGAAGCGGCTTTGGGTTTGTCTGCCGGAATGGTGATCTTCGCACCTTCCTTGAGCCGGTCGGAGCCGTCGATCACCACGCGCTCGCCTACTTGCAAGCCCGTCTTGATGCTGGTGCGTTCACCATCGACCGGGCCGATCTTCACGTTACGAACCGTCACCGTATTGTCCGGCTTCACCACATACACAAACGCGCCCGACGAGCCGTTCAGCACCGCGGGCGTGGGCACGATGGTCGCGTCCTTGATGACATCGACGAGCAGTTTCGTGTTCACGAACTGGTTCGGAAACAGCATGCTTTCCTTGTTGTCGAAGCGCGCGCGCAGCTTGACAGTACCCGTGGTGGTGTCGATCTGGTTGTCGATCGTTTCAAGGTAGCCGCTTTCGAGCGACGCGGTGTTCGCGCGGTCATAAGCGGTCACCGACATCTTCGTGCCCGCATGCAACGGTTTCAGGATGGCGGCGAGATTGTCTTCAGAGGTCGTGAAGATGACGCTGATAGGCTGCAGTTGCGTGATGACGACGACGCCGTTCGTGTCACTGGTCGTTACATAATTGCCCGGATCGACCTGCCGCAAGCCGACACGGCCCGACACTGGCGCCGTGATGCGCGCATAGGTGAGGTCGAGCCTGAAGGTATCCACGTTCGCCTGGTCCGCCTTCACTGTCCCCTCAAGTTGCTGGACAAGCGACGCCTGTGTGTCCACCTGCTGGCTCGCGATCGAGTCTTGCGCGAGCAGGGTGGTGAAGCGCTTCAAGTCGAGGCGCGCGGTTTGCAGCAGCGCCTGGTCCTTGGCGAGCGTGCCTTGCGCATTGCGCAAGGAAATTTCGTAAGGGCGTGGATCGATCTGGGCCAGCACGTCCCCCTTCCTGACCATCTGGCCTTCCTGGAAGGCGACGTCCTGCAATGTGCCGTTGAGCAGCGTCTTGACCGTCACCGACGCCAGCGGCGTCACCGTCCCGAGCGAGTTGATCACCACCGGCATTTCGCCTTGCGTCACCGTAGCGACATGCACGGGCTGCGGCGGAGCAGGCANGCCGGGACCGCCGGGNCCGCCNNNGCCGCCGCCCGCCGCCTGCCTGCTGCTGCGGGTTATTCGCGCTGCCCCGGTTCCACGGATGCCACGCGAACAAGCCCGCCACGATCAGGACTACGACGACGATCCACACAAGCCGGCGCCGGCGAGGCTGGGAGGCGGACGGAGGAGGAGTCGAGGCTTGGGAGGTGGGCGAACGGCGTTCAGAGTGAGGCGGTGGCGCTGGGTGGTTTTTCTGTTCGTCCATCGTTTCAGTGGCTCGGTGAGTCGGTGGGCTCGGAAACTGTCTTGAGGTGCTGGCGCGTTGGTTTGGGCGTTTGCGCGGACGGGTCCTGATGCGTGCCGAAAACGCCATCGATTACGTCGCGCACTTCAAGCACGCCATCTGACGTACGCGCCATAGGCGCCCGGAGCAGTCACCAGGGTGAAAGCTTTGAAAGATTTGGCCCGCGCGCGAAGCATGATGCTACGTCCCGTGCTTCGTTGCAGTCCAGCTATCTTTCTTTCGATTGATTACGAACGTTACGAGTTCGGGCGGGGACAGAAGGCAATTCGAAAAGGGCGCTCAGAAGGCGCGGCGACGCCGGTCGACATCGTACGTTTTGTGCGTTTGCGAGTCACGCAAAGACGTTGTTACGCGTCGTCCTGGACGAAACGGCGTGCGCCGGGAAGATGCGCTGGACAAGCTGATCGACGACGAAACGCCCTATATGCCGATGCAGGCGCACAGCGGCACATGAGGTGTTTCGCCGTCGATAAGCTGGAAGGTGCGTTATTCGCTCAGGCGCGCCGACGGTGTTCCGCCGATCTCATGCGTGATCTTCGCGACGCACTCGAGCAAGGCCGGCGCAACCTTGTTCAGTAGCGCGTCTCGCGGTGCCTGGTACTCGGCGCCGCCGCAATTGACCGCGTAACGTTGCCCCGACGGCCCGACGAAACCCGCCGCCACGGCATTGAGCCCCTGGTGCCAATCACCGGTGGAGATGGCGAAGCCACGGCGCACCGCGTCTTCCAGGCCAGGCTTCAGGCTGCTGTCGATGCTCGGCCAGTCATCGCCCGAAGCGGTCCGCAGACTGTCGAGCAAACCGGTCCGGTCGGATTCTCCGAGCGCCGCCAGATACGCGCGGCCGACAGCGGTGCGTCCCAGATCCATTCGCGCGCCCACTTCCAGCCGCGATACGAGCACGGCCGAGCGTGGCCGGATGGTATCGATCACGACCATGTCCAGCCGGTCGCGTACGGCCAGATGAACGCTCAGCGTAGTCCGGTCCGCCAGTTCGATGAGAAACGGCCGCGCCCGTGCCCGGATGTCGAAATTGCGCAGGAAACCGTTGCTCAACTCCAGCACCGAGGCCGTCAGCACGAACCGCTCACTGTCGGGTAATTGAAACAACAAATTCGCGCTTACGAGGGTCGCCGTCAACCGCGAGATAGTCGGCTTTGGAATGCCCGTCCATTCGGCTAGTTCACGATTGCTGACCGGAGCATCAGCGGCGGCGATCCGCCTTAGTACGTCGAGGCCTCGCGACAACGCGACGACTTCTTCCCCATCACGCCCTTTTTCCCTTTCCCGGCTCGAAGGCCGGCTCTCAGTGGTGTGCATTATTTTTGGAACTTGGTTTCGTTGGAAAGGCTGGAGACGCCATTCATCGAAGCTGACTGAGTACGCGCGTCACCGCTTGCCGGAATCGTATCAACCAGCAATGAAAATGTGCATTTGCTGGACCCCTTTTTGTCATCAAAGCCGCGTACCTTACCGCCAGATAATCGCTCAATCCTCGAAATTTCGCTTGACTAGGTTTCGCATAACGTAAAAAATGGAACCCGATTTCGAAAGCACTCCGGAAGCGCTAGTTGCGCGCGTCGAATTGCGATCGATAACCAGCTCTCAGGTTCTAGCACGGCCCTCGGAATGGCTAGAACTTTTAAGGCGCTACGGCAACGTAGCGCCTTTTTTTTTGGTTCGTCAAAGGTTCTCGCAAAAGCGCTGTGGCCGTCGCGGCCCTTGGGCGTGTGTCTGCGTTCGTATGTGCTGTGCGGTAAAGCGCTGCTGACTGGTACTGACTTGCGGCGGTGCCAAAGGCGATGGACGCTCGATGTGGCGCATCGGCTATTCAAATTCTTACGCCATCTTATTTTCTTCCTATACCGCCTTCGTTCCCCTGCGTGTTTAGTATTTTCAGGTGAACTACAAAAATACAGGTTCTTTCGCCGGTAAGGTTATGCCCTTTCAAAGCGAGAGGACATCATGAGATGCACCCGCGCGCAGGACAGATGTCCTTATTAATGTTACTAGCTAATAATGCCACTAGCGGTGCGCAGTGAACATCTTGCCCGGTTTTAGCAAGCGCCGGCCGCGCAACGCCCAATAGATCCCCGCGATACCCAATATTGCCGCACTGCCGAACACGAGTACGGGAGAAACCTGCTGAGGCTCCGGATTGCTCGTAGCGACGATCATGGCTGCGACCAGCGCTACGCCCGCTTGCGCAAAGGCGCGCTTGGCCCGGTCGCGGTGGCCGGAAAACCGCACGGAGCGCGACATCGGCGTGCGCGTGAACGGCTCGAAAAGGATCAGCCCGGCGACGAGGGCAATCAGCAGATTCATCAGGATCATGACAACACTTGAATATCGAATTCAGGGATGGCCAACACTATAAGAACTGGCGTCGATGAAATGAATCAGAAGCGTCTTAAAGCGGGCTGAATTGTGAATGTTGCGAGCCGGTGCTGGTGGCATTAATGCCGTTTGTCAGGAACGTGCCCGAAACCCGGCCGGACGGCCAACGTTGCATTCCG
>JGI12635J15846_10000767_pt1 | contig 27851 bp, 28 predicted proteins | sample BlaSpr_A8_OM2_M2_FD_15846 | JGI IMG/M metagenome (IMG submission 15846)
GTGGCCTCGAGCGCGTCGACGTTCCCGGTAAATCGATCCGCGAACTGATTCGGCATCTCGGCGATCGGTTTCCCGGAATCGACCAGCAGTTACTCGAAGACGGTGACATCCGCCCGTCCATAGCCGTTTCCATCGACGGCGAAATCGCGACCGGCGGCGTGCTCGACGCTGTCAGCGAGAACAGCGAGGTCCATTTCATCCCGGCCCTGGGCGGCGGCGAAGTCTGAAAGCGCGTCGTACGCGGGCTAAATGCACATTTTCGGAATCGACAATAGTGCGCGAGGCCATCGCGATTGTTGTTGCAAGACGCGCGCATTTGCGTACAATACGGTTGCTGGCCGGGGTTTGCCCCCCTTTTCCCGGTTGGCTACGGGCCGGGTGGAGCAATCCGCCTGGCCCTTATTATTTGTTCAGAACGATTTGCCGAGGAGCCTGCGAGAACCTTCCCGTACGCGACATCCGACGAACTCTGCTGAACGATTCGAGCGGCGCTCCGGGTCATCCGCCGTCGAATGCTACCATCAGTAGGACTTATATGACGTGGCCGGGAGCTATCTCGCCCATCGTGCAGGATTTTGCAATCAGCTCGGAATGTAAAATCCGGCGGCCTCGCATCACGCGCGCAACCGCCGGAATCATGTGGACTGTTTCGGCTACCGCGCTCGAGGACGAAAGACCAGCACGGAACATGGCGCGTTGCGCACAGTCTTCTCGGTGACACTGCCGATTATGAACTCACCGCCAGTGCGCCCGTGAGTCGACATGACGATCAGATCGATCGCCTGCTCCTTGGCGTAGTCGCAGAGCTTCTGAACCGGCGGGCCGACCACGGCAAAGGTAAAGACCTTGTTTGAATCGCCGAAGTCATCCTTCTTGATTCGCGCCAGCTCCTCTTCCGCCTGCTCGATCATCGCGGCCTCGCGCACCAGCTCGCGGCTCTGCTCGGCGCTGGTCGCCAGGGGCAGCGGAATAAAATGATGATGCGGCGCGATCACGTGCATCAGGTGAACCTCTGCGCCGACGTCCTTCGCCAGTTCCATCGCGCCACGCATCGCTTCCATCGAATGTTCTGAAAAATCGATCGGCGCGAGAATCTTCTTGACGTTCTGAATCATGCGAGCCCTCCAAGTACCGGGAACTCTGGAATTACCACGCCCTTCGCCGCCTCTGCAAACCCACGTCCGTCTATGCCATTATCCCGTTGACCGGCTTGGATTTCTTCCCCTCTCCCTGTAAGGGAGAGGAAGAAGTGAGGGTCCGATTACAGCGCGCCTCGCGCGATTCAGGATTCTGCTTCTTCTCTGAACCGATGCGCGGAGGTTACTCAAACACATGAAAGGAACTGTCTTCCACGGACCCCACGACGTGCGCGTCGAGCGCGTTGACGACCCCGCGCTCAAAACCCCTACCGACGTGCTGGTGCGAATAACCCGCGCCGGCATCTGCGGCTCTGACCTCCACTGCTATCACGGCGCGATGCCCGCCGTGCCAGGCTTCGTGCTGGGCCATGAAGGCGTCGGCGTGATCGAGGAAGTCGGCGCCGGCGTCGAACGTCTGAAGAAGGGGGATCGCGTCGTCGTGTCGGGCCTGGTCGCATGCGGGCGATGCTTCTTCTGCCGCCGCGGCCAACCCTCGCAATGCGCCGAGAGCGGCGGCGCGGTATTCGGCTACGGCTCGAGCGCAGCCGGCAAGTTCGTATCTCTCGGCGGCGAGCAATCCGAAGCGGTGCGCGTCCCGATGGCGGACTACACCTGCTACCCGCTGCCCGACGCGATCGACGACGATGCCGCAGTCTTCCTCGCCGACATCCTGCCAACGTCTTACTTCGGCGCCGTCAACGGCAACATCCGTCCCGGCGACACCGTCGCGATCTTCGGATGCGGCCCCGTCGGCTTATGCTCCGTGCTAAGTGCGAAACTCTTCGGCCCCGCCGAAATCATCGCCGTCGACAGCATCCCGTACCGCCTCGAGCTCGCGCGCAAACTAGGCGCGACGCCCGTAAGTCTCGAACAGGCCAATCAAACGATCCTCGATCGCACCGAAGGCCGCGGCGCCGACGTTACGATCGAGGCAGTCGGCAACGATGCGGCCCTGACGGCCGCAATAATGGCCGCACGCGGCGGCGGCACGGTCTCGGTAGTTGGCGTCTTCGCGACGCCATCATTCAATTTCCCAATCGGCTACGCCTTCATGCGCGACCTGACCTTCAGCATCGGCCTGGCCAACATCAACGCCCACATCCCACAACTAGCCCGCCTGATAGAGAAAGGCACCCTCGATCCGCGTCCTCTGATAAGCCACATAATGCCCCTGGAGGAAGCCGCCAAAGGCTACGAAATCTTCAACGCCAGAAAAGACAACGTAATGAAGGTGCTCCTGAAGCCGTGACGCTTCTCCCCCGCTCTTCACACTGGGTGCAGGGGTCACCCATGCCGCCCGCCGCGCAGGCGATTATGCTCTGTTGCGCGCCTCCCGCGGGTGCGCGATACCTTCAATAACAATCGAGGTGTCTGTCATGGCGGAAAATCCAATCAAGGTTCGAGTCGAAGGCGAGATCGCGTATATCGCGCTCAATCGGCCGGAGAAGCGCAATGCGATTAACCAGGCGATGCTCCGCGCGCTTCCCGAGGCGATCGACGAAGTTGATCGTAACGACGTTCGCGCGATCATCATTTATGGCGAGGGGCAGGCGTTTTCGGCGGGGATCGATTTCACCTCGCTCAGCAACGACAGCGGCGCGCAGGCTGGGCAGGGCGGCGGGCCCGACATGCAGCGCTTTCGGCGCTTCGTGGCGGAGTCGCAGGCGTCGCTCAACCGGATCGAGAGCGTCGAGAAGCCGGTCATCGGCGCGCTGCACGGCTTCGTCGGCGGACTCGGGCTCGAGCTGGCGCTCGCTTGCGATGCGCGAATCGCGTCGGTCGGCGCGCGGCTCGGGATGCCCGAGGTGCGCATCGGGCTGGTGCCCGATGTCGGCGGCACCACGCGGCTCACGCGCACGGTCGGCTATGCGCGCTCGAAGGAGCTGATCATGACGGCGCGGATGATCGAGGCGGCGGACGCCGAAAAGATCGGGCTGGTGAATCGCGTCGTCGCCGAGGGGACGCATCTGGCGGCGGCCGAGGAGCTGGCGCGCGAGATGGCGCGCAACGCTCCGCTCGCGGTCGGGCTCGCGAAGCGGATCATCGACAAGGGTCACGGTCTCGACAAGATGACGTTCCAGGAGCTCGAAGTGCTCGCGCAGAGCTCGCTGCTGCTCACCGAAGATTTTCGCGAAGGCGCGACGGCGCTGGCGCAGCGGCGCGAGCCCCGCTTCAAGGGACGTTGAGGCGAATCTCGAAGCCGGCCTCGAAAGTCTGGCCGGGTGCGAGTTCGCGCATCCCGGCCGCGACGCCGCGCGCCGCGAGATTGAACGCGTCGGGCGCGCAGGTGTACGGCTCGAGCGCGACCACCGGACTGGCCGGCGGCGCGAAGACGACGAAGTCGCCGAAGGCGGCGTCGGCGCGAATCTCGACCGCGATTTTCAGCGACGGATCGATCAGCCGCGCACGCGGCGCCGGCGCATCGTCCTTTGAGATTGGCGCCATGCGGAAAACGTCGTCGTAAGTATTATTGCCAAGCGGATCTGGCGCGCGAAGATCGAATTTGCCCGCAAGCGGTTCCATCTGACCGGTGGGCACGAGCTGCGCGTTGAGCATCCATTGAGCGTTGGCGTCGAGCTGAATCATCATTGCGTCGCGCGCGCCCTTGGGATTGAGCGGCGCGTGAAAGTAAGGATGCGCACCGAAGCCGAACGGCATCACCGAGTCGCCGGTGTTGGTGACGCGCGCCTTCAATCTCAGTCCATTACCTACTTCGTAGTCTATTTCGAGCGCGAACGGCCACGGCCAGATCGCATTGAGATCCGGATAGTCGGCAGAATCCAGAATCGCCGTGACAAAGTAAGGTCCGCGCCGGGTCACGCGAAAGGCGCGTTCGCACGCGAAGCCATGAATGGCGTTGCCGTGCGCCGGTTCGTTGACCGGCAGCCGGTATTCGCGGCCTTCGAACGTGAAGCGGGCGCCGGCGACGCGGCTCGGCCATGGAAAGAGAATCGGAATGCCGCCGCGATGCGGATGCTCGCGCCATGCGTCGACATTGGCAGGGCCCGCGATGACCTCGAGCGTGCCCGCGCGGTAGCTGAGACATTGGCATCCGGCGCCGGGCACGATCACGGCGCGCTCGCTCTGCGCCTCAAGCGTGATGAGTTCCATGACAATGGTTTAGCGCGAGAGCGTGCGGATCGCGAGGGTAAGGCCCGAGAGTCGGCCATCCCGCAAGTGGGTTAATGTATTTTGCTGCGCGACGAGAAGAGAACTACAGTCGCGTGCTATGTGCGAGCGCGGAACTGACTAATGGTCGCGTCCGCCGCGGCGTTCGCCGCCGCCACCGCCGCCGCCCGCTCCGCCGCTGCGCGCCTGTGCTTCGTTGACGCGAATCGGACGGCCCTTGATGTCGCGGCCGTTCAATTTCTTGATTGCGCCTTCGGCTGCTTCATCGGTCGCCATCTCGACGAAACCGAATCCCCGCGAGCGGTTGGTGGCGCGGTCGATGATGACTTGCGAGCTGTCCACCTTTCCTGCTTCTGAAAATACGTCGAGCAGATCCTGGTCGGTCACAGTCCAAGCCAGATTCCCAACATACAGTCTGCGGCCCATTACCCCTCTCCTTGCGCGCAACCCGATTGCCTCGCGGCGTCCAGCGTCAGTTAGCTATACTGACAGCGCGCATCTAGTCAGAATTCCGCAATGCTTATAGCATCGCGCCAACCGCAAACATAGTGCTGTTTTCATCCAATTCCAGCCTCTTTTTCCCGAGTTTCCCCTAATCTTTTGCCCACGATTTAACAGGCGAATGGCCGATCTCACTTGATCTGCGAGGTCAGGACATAACAGTTTTCGATTGTGCCGATGCGAGAGTCGCGCCGTGCGTCTCAGAAAGTGATCGCAGGTGCTCTCGTCACGTCGCCGGCGAAGGTCGTCGACGCTTGCGGATCTCAGTTACTTTCAATTCGCGAACCTGATTGTCGACGCAAACATGCCTCGCCGACTGAGAAAACTTTTCGCCGTGTGACTATCTGACCAGATACATCCGACGCGAATTTAACACTCTATCAGCTATACCCAGTTGGACGATGTTGATAATGGACAAAATGACTTTGATACTTGTAGATATGGGATTGGTTGTGTATGTTCAAAGTTGATTTCTACTGATCAGTCCCCTCGAAAGGAGATAGCTACATGGCTCGTAAGAATACCTCGCGCGAGGCCGCATCGGCGTTCCAGCAAGTACAGCGGCAAGCGCGCACCTTGCTACTCAATCTGCGCAAGGAGATCCGGGTGAAAGAGTCGGCACTGAGTAAACTGAAGCAGGAGGAAGCGCGACTGGGATCGTTGATCGGCCGCTCGAGCGGTTCGGCAAAATCGATCAGCAGCGGGCCCACGGGACGGGTCAATTGGCGCGCAGTGCTTTCGGCGCTGCCCAAGCAATTCAAGGCGGCGGACGTACGCAACGTGCGCGGACTCAAGGGGAAACGGCCGTCAGAGATTTTTGCGGCAATTACGCGATGGATCGATGCCGGCGCCGCACGGCGAAAAGCCCGCGGGGTATACGAAAGAGTTTAACTGAAGGTTCGCCCGCACCGGCTGCAATGCGGTATCGTGCGATCGAAGCCAGGTGAGCGGCGCCGCGAACGATCAGCAGCGCCGTTTTCTATTGCTCAGCTGAATACAGATTTTTTGAAGACCTCACACGGGTGCGAAAGAGTCTACCTACATGGCCGTGATGACGATTGAGTGGCGGGCGGATGCCGTTCGCATGATCGACCAGCGCCTGCTGCCCGCGCGCGAGGTGATTCGCACCTACCGCGACTATCGGGGCGTCGCGGATGCTATCCGCACGATGGTGGTTCGCGGCGCGCCGGCGATTGGAGTCGCGGCGGCGATGGGCGTCGCGCTCGGAATCAAGGGCACTGCGGGCGCAAAGGCAAAGAAGCGCTTCGCGATCGTCGCGAAGGCTCTCAAAGCCACGCGGCCCACCGCGGTAAATCTGGCGTGGGCGGTTGATCGGATGGGACGCGTGCTCGAGCAGAACGATTCGCTGGACGCGGCGGAATTGTTTAGCAGGATGCGCGCGGAGGCGATCGCGATCTACACGGAAGACGTAGCGGCGAACCGCGCGATGGGAAAATTCGGCGCCGAACTGATCGGAGATCCGGCCACCGTTCTGACGCATTGCAACGCGGGCGCGCTTGCGACGGCGGGATACGGCACTGCGCTCGGAGTGGTGCGTGCGGCGCGCGACGCGGGCAAAAAAATCCAGGTGTTCGCCGACGAGACGCGGCCATTTTTACAGGGCTCGCGCTTGACCGCCTGGGAACTACATAAGGATCGCATTCCGGTGACCGTGATCGCGGACAACATGGCGGCGACGGTGCTTTCGCAGAACAAGATCGATTGCGTGGTGGTGGGAACCGATCGCACGGCAGCCAACGGCGACGTCGCCAACAAAATCGGTACTTACCCGCTGGCGGTGATGGCTCGACGACATGGCGTGCCGTTTTACGTCGCGGCGCCGCTGTCGTCGATCGACCTGGACTGTCCCGACGGCGCGTCGATACCGATCGAAGAGCGCTCAGGCCGCGAGCTCACTGAGTACGGCGGCAAGCAGATCGCGCCCAAAGGCGTTCGCACGTTCAACCCCGCGTTCGACGTCACCCCCGCCGAGTTGGTGACCGCGATCATCACCGAACGGGGAGTCGCGTACCCGCCCTACACGGAAAGTTTGCGCGCACTCAAGAGCAAGCAGTGATCGACTGACTACTCATCGAAATGATCCAGATACTCGGAAAGTCCATAGCCAATCCTGCCGTCCCAGTTCCATTCGGTCATACCTTCCGCGATCCGAGTGACTATACCCGCCCGCCGGTTGCGCAACGGAATCATCGATAGCACTTTGCCGGTAATAACTATTGGCGAACCACCTTCGGCGGTCTGACAGGTAACCCTGATCTTGTCGTGCAACTGCTGATCGCCGGCGAATTCAGTCTGCACAGCGACCTTCACGATATTGAGAAAGGGCCGGCCCTTGCGCGCGACGAAACCGCCCGGGCGCTCGCTGCCGTCGCGATTCACGGTAATCGTCGCCATCGCGCCGAGATCTTCGTCGAAGTTCATCGTAAGCCATCGATAGAACTTCGGCGCCTGCCAGTAGCGCGGTCCCCAGCTATGATCGCGCAGGCCGAGCGCATCGATCTTGAACTCGCGGTCATTGCCGTCGGTCGTCAGCACGAGTTTCCCGGTCGCATGGCCGAGCTGTTCCAGATGGCCCTTTGCGAATTGAGCCTCGGGATCACCGGATGGTTTCGGCGAGACCCATTGAGATCCATTCTTTTCGCGCAGCTCGCCTCCCCAACCTGGGGAGGTCGCGACGTAGTCGATTTCGAGCGCGGCTTTCGCGTAGGGATTGGTCTTGAACGCCTTGGCCGGATCGGCCATCTCGAGCGGGTTTTTCAGAATGCAGAGTTTGCCGCGATAGCTGACGCGATGGCGCTCGAACGGTTTGATAACTTCGAACTTTGCGCCGCCTGCGTCGTGAATGTCGTTGCTTTTGATCTCGGGCCGCTGGAACATGAAGCCGACCGTTCCGTCGGGAAGATAGAGGCACGCCGTCATCTCCGCGTAGCCTTCATTCGCGCGATTACCCAGTCGGATAAACCCACCGAGGCGCTGACTACGATCGTAGAAATTGTAATATGCACTTTCGTTGAAATTCGACTCACCGGTGTTCGGATGCATCAGATCATCTTGTTCGAGCAGTACTACTTTGGTTTCAGACATTAGTCAGATCTCCTTCCTGGAATTGCGAATAGCTATGTCACTTTCGAGGTAGCGTGGATTCGCGATACTCAGTTTGTCCTCGACGCTACGGCGCACGAGCTCCAACACTTCCCGGCGCCAGGCGCCGTCGTCGGCCTCGCCCGCACGAATCTTCGCGGTCAACTCCTCGCCCATGCTGACAGCGGCCGCGCGCAAGTCGTCGAGGCTGTGCAGATGTGGCGCGTTGTGACCGAGCAAGCGAGCCAGNGCCTTNACCTCGCTCCGAACCAGCGGATCTTCCAANTTTTATTTCNCGCGCGACNATTCGCATGACGTTAGCGACTACGCGCGCCTGGAACTGACGCGCGCCCTGCACCGCCGGCACGAGTTCGCTCTCGACGAAGTCGGCGGCGGCTTCGAGCAATTCAACTGAGGTTGGCCGGTCCTGCATATTGATTACTCACATCGCGTTTTCGAGATTACCATGTTGCTATTCGATCAGATTCAGCAGCTCGAGTTCCGTTTCTGCGGTTCGCCGGCCGATACTAGCCAGTTCGACACTCTTCACGAATCCATCGATATGAGTGCGGGCCTGACTGATCGTGATTATGCCCCAGCGCAGATTGCCGAAGACCTCCCAAAAGCGTGCCGCTTCGGGATCGACGGCGATCCCGCTGGCCCTTTCGTATGCGCGGAAGAAATCCTCGCGAGTCCCGAGGCCGCCGGCCGGCTTCTGATCGTTGCCGAACCGCCAGGCGCGCACGCACATCCATCCGACGTCCTCCATCGGATCGCCGAGATGGGCCAATTCCCAATCGAGGATCGAGCGCACACCTTCGGGACCGAAAATGACATTGCCGATTCTGTAGTCGCCGTGGACCAGCGTTTTTCGCGGAGTCTGTGGAACCCGCTGCAGGAGCCATCGGAAGGCCAGTTCGAACGCGGGATGTGGTTCGAGGGCGAGGCGCCGAAAGTTTTCCTCGTAGCGTTTGACCTCGGTCAGCGCCGCGTTGGCGCCCGGCTCCGGAAGGAAGTCGAGGTGGTGCTTGACGGGATCGATCCGATGAATCTTCGCGAGGATTTCCGCTAGCTGCGTGGGCATCACCTCGCGCGCGCGGGCGTAAGTTTCGTCACGCAGGAGCCGGCGCGCGATAGTCTCGCCCTCGACGCGCTCCATGATGAAAAACGCGGAACCAAGCACATTGGGATCTTCTGAAACCCAGAACACCTCGGGCACCGGAACGTGCTCTTCGAAGGCTGCTCGAATCACCATAAACTCGTGACGGCGATTGGTGGCGATGTTGTGAGCGCCCGGATCGCGCCGTAACACCATCGCGCGCCGCGTGGTTTCGCCGCCACGCTCCATCGCGCAATCGAACGACCAGATCTCTCGCGATGCGCCGCCGGGCATCTTGCGGAGATTATCGATCGCGACGCTATCGAAGCGGCCTTCCGCGCGGATGAAGCCGCGCAGCCGTTCGACCAATTCGCCAGGTTCGAGCTTCGCCATGCGCCGTACTTACTTCCCGGTAACAAGGAGTATCACGAAAATTCCGCGCTTCGCACACCAGCGATCGGCTTAATCGGCCGTCAGGCGCGTTGGCCGACCTTCTGCGCAATTCCGTCGCCGAGCAGGTTGAAGCCGAGAATCGAAAATCCGATCGCGAGTCCTGGCGCGGTCGTGAGATGCGGCGCAACGAGCAGGAAGGCGCGGCCGGCGTCGAGCATGTTGCCCCAACTGGGAGTGGGCGGAATCGCACCGAGGCCAAGAAACGAAAGCGCGGCTTCGGCGCCGATGATTCCGCCGATTCCAAACGTCGCCTGCACCGCCAGCGGTCCGACGACGCCGGGCAGCAGATGACGCATCAGCAGCCGCGACCGGCCGGCGCCGAGGGTTTCGGCGGCCAGCACGTACTCGCGCTCGCGCAAGGTCAGCACTTCGCCGCGCACGATGCGCGCGTAGCCGGTCCATCCCATGGCGGTCAGCGCGATCACGAGATCGATGAGACCGGGTCCGAGAATGGCGGCCAGCGCGATCGCAAGCAGAATTCCAGGAAAGGCGAGAACAATGTCCACGCCGCGCATCATGAGGTTGTCGATTCGACCGCCCGACAGCGCCGCGGTCGCGCCAATCAGACTGCCGACTACGAGCGAGATCGCGACGACCACCGTCGAAATCGAAAGTGAAAGCCGCGCGCCCCACAGAATACGGGCGAGAACGTCGCGGCCGAGCGCGTCGCAACCAAACGGATGCGCCCGACTGGGACCGGCAAGAATGTCTGCAAGATCGATCGACAAAGGATCGGCACGATACACCATCGGACCCGCGATCGCTGCTACGACGATCGCGATGACAATAGTCACTCCAATAGCCAGTGACGGATTGCGGACGCGCTCTCTCACGAGATTCTCACTCGCGGGTCCACCATCGCGTATACTATGTCGGTTGCCATGTTCACGACGACGTACGTCATCGCGAACGTGAGGACGCAGCCTTCGACTACCGGATAGTCGCGGGCACCGATCGCAGTGATCAGCAGGCGGCCGATGCCGGGCCACGAGAAGATTATCTCTATGATGAGCGTACCGCTCAGCAGCGCGCCCATCTGAAGTCCGACGATCGTCACGAAGGACGTGAGCGCGTTCCTGAGTCCGTGGCGCACGAGGGCGGAGCGCGCGCTCAATCCCTTGCTGAGCGCGGTGCGCATATAGTCACTCGCGCGCACGCGAATCAGGCTTTGACGCAACATCCGCGCGAGGATAGCGGCCAGCGCGGTGCCAAGCGTGATCGCGGGCAGAACGAGATGCGCCATTCCTCCGCGGCCGGTGAGTGGCAGCCAGCGAAGGTCCAGTGAAAACAAAATCATCAGCAAGGGACCGAGGTAGATGTGTGGAACCGAGATGCCGACGATTGCAAATCCCATTGCGCCGAGGTCGCCGGCACCGCCGGGATTCGCACCCGCGATTATTCCGAGCGGAAATGCCAACAGAATAGCGACGAGCATTCCCGCCGCAGCGAGCTCGATCGTCGCCGGGAAACGTTCTGCTATGAGCTCCGAGACTGGCTTGCGATATGACGTCGATTCACCGAGATCGCCAACGGCGAGTCCGCCGAGGTATGCTGCGTACTGCTCCAGGAGCGGACGATCGAGGCCGAGCTGATGGCGCATCCCGACAATGTCGGAAGGCGCGGCGGTCTCACCAAGCATCGCGACCACGGGATCTCCCGGCACCAGGTGGATAATCGCGAAGGTCAGAGTCGCCACGCCCAGCGCGACGGGCACGAGAGCGAGCAAGCGACGAGCCAGATAACGAATCACTGCGAAGGCTCTCCGCCGCTGTCGGGACCGATGAGGGTCAGCGTCGCGAGGGAGCGGAAGCTGCCGTTGGGATACGCGTCGAAGCCAACGAGGCGCCGATTCATCACAGCGACGTTGTCGACCCACCACAGCGATACGTAAGGCAGATCGTCGGCGGCGAATTGCTGGACCTGTGCGTAGATTTTTTTCCGGGCCTCAAGATCGACAGTACTCATTCCCGCTTCGAGGAGGCTATCGAGAGCGGAACTGGAATAGTAACCTCGATTCTCTCCATGCGGCGGCGTCTTCTTCGAATCGAATATCATGTAATAGCTATTCGGATCATTGATACCGACCCATTGGAGAGAAGTCAGATCGAAGTTGCCNGCTTGAATATCAGCATAGTAGGTCGCGAAATCGAGCGTGCGTATAGTCAGTTCGATACCTACTTGCTGAAGCATCGCCTGAAACACTTCGCCCAGGCGCGCACCTTCCGGTGTGGTTTTGTAATCGAATCTCAGCCCGCGCATCCCGTTGCTTCCAGCCGGATAGCCAGCTTGATCGAGCAGTTGACGCGATTTTTGCGGATCGTAGGTATAGCCAGTTACGTTGCCATCGTATGCCCAGTTCTCCGGTGAGAGCATGCCAGTAGCTATACGCCCGGTGCCGCGCAACATCGTATTGACGATATTATTGCGGTCGATCGCATAGGCTATGGCGCGACGCACGCGTACGTCGCGCAGCCGCGGATCGTGGAAGTTGAACGACAGGTATTTGTAGGTGGTGCCAGGAGTCTTGCTGATCTGCAGAAACGGACGCCTCGCGATCCAGGGCAGCACGTCGGTCTCGATATTGTTCCCCGAGAAGTCGCATACCCCTTCTGCCAGTTCAAGCGCGCGCACTGTTGGGTCGGGAACGATCTTGACCAGAACCGACTGGGCCGCACCCGGCGGATGCGGATAGTACGGATTACGCTCGAGCCGGATGGCTTCGTCGCGCGTGTAGTCAACCATCTGAAATGGACCGCTGCCGATGGGAGCGGCAGCGCTTTGTTTCGCGGGCAGCGGAGTGCCGACAGGTACTATACCCTCGGTCGCCAACTCGAGTGCCGGCGCGTACGGGCTGGCGGTGGTCATGACGACAGTGTAGTCGTCCGGCGCTTCGATCGACGTCAGCTTTTCGAGGCCGGCGCGCTTAGGCGACATCGACTGCGGCGCGAGAATCGAATCGTAAGTGAACAGTACGTCGCGCGCCGTCAGTTCGCGGCCGTCGCTGAAGCGCACGCCATGCTTGAGATGAAAGACAATTTCTGTTGGTGAAGGACGCTCGATGCTCTCAGCCAGATGACCGACGAATTCGCCGTCGCGATCAGTCTTCACCAGCGAATCGAAAATGAGTTCGTTGATACGCGACGAAGTAGCGTCGGTGCCAAAACGCGGGTCGGTCGAAGTCGGCGAGGTTTCGATGTCGACCTGGATCGTTCTGGGCGAGCGATCGTCGCGACGGCGATCGCATCCCGCGAGCGCGACGACCGCCGCGGCAATCTGCGCGAGCAACAGCAGCCGGGCAGTTGTCTTTCTCGTCCCCACGGTTGGCGCGATAATAACATGACCATGAGCAATGGTTGGCGCATGAAGATCGGGCTGCGACAGGGCGATCTAACTGACGCAAATGTGGACGCGATCGTGAATGCCGCGAACAACGACCTGACGCTGGGCGGCGGCGTCGCGGGGGCGATTCGCGTCAAAGGTGGCCCATTGATTCAGCAGGAATGCGATCGAATCGGGCCGATACCGCTCGGCGAGGCTGCGATCACGGGCGCGGGAAGTTTGCCTGCGCGGCACGTGATTCACGCCGCTAGCATGCGGCTGGGCGAATCGACGTCGGAGGCGAATCTGCGAGCTGCGACGCGCAACTCGCTGAGGCGTGCCGATGAGAACTCGCTCAAGTCGATCGCGTTTCCGGCGATCGGCACCGGCATCGCGGGTTTTCCAATCGAGCGATGCGCGCAGGTGATGCTCGAGGAAGTGCGCGCGCATCTGGGCGGACCGACGACGCTCAAGCGGGTGGAATTTGTGCTGTTCGATCGTCGTTCGCTCGAACTCTTCGAACGAGCGCTCGCGGCGATCAAGGACCTCCGATGATCCCGCGAAAACAAATTCGACATCGCGCGTTCATCGCGGCGTAACGCNCATCGCTTCTAATCATCACAGGTGGAGAGCGCGAATTCTTTTGCCGCGCCGGTGCGGATGTGGGGCAAGATGGATGACATCGACGGCCTGGGACGTTACCTTCTAACCATGCGGCTGGGAGCTATCGATGTCGGGTCCAACTCCGTCCATATGATCGTCGCGGACGTAAGCCGCGAGGGACATATCGAAGTCGTCGATCGGGTCAAGGAGATGGTGCGGCTGGGCCGGCGCTCCTTCACCACGGGACGCCTCACCGCCGAATCGATGGACCTCGCGGTACGCGCGCTGGTGAATTTCAAAAAACTATTGCGCGTGCGCCGGGTGGAGAGGCTGCGCGCCGTGGCGACCAGCGCCGTGCGCGAGGCGCGCAATCGCACCGAGTTCATCCGGCGCATCAAGCGCGAGACGGGACTGACGGTTGAAGTGATCTCCGGCCTCGACGAGGCGCGCCTGATTTTTCAGGCCGCGCGTCATGCGCTCGGACTCGACGGCGGACCTCATCTGCTGGTCGACGTCGGGGGCGGCAGCGTGGAACTGGTGCTGGTGCGCGACGGCAAGCCGCTGTGGATGCGCAGCGTGAAGCTCGGCGCCGCGCGGCTCGCCGAGCGTTTTCTCCTTGACGACCCGCCGACGCGCGCGCAGTTGGCCAAGCTCGAGGCGCATCTGGAACGCGTGATCGGACCGCTGCTGCGCAGGTCCAAACGCGCCGGTGTGGTGCGCGCGATCGGCACCTCGGGCACGATCAACACGCTGGTCGCGATGGCGCGATCGTCGCGCGGCGAGGAGCTGGGGCGATTGCATGGCGCGAGCGCCACGGCCGGCGAAATTTCCGATCTGTCGCGCGACCTNGTCGAGGCCAATGCCGCGTTGCGCGTCGATCTCCCCGGGATGGACGCCAAGCGGGTCGACCTGATGCCCGCGGCGGCCACGCTGGTGAACTTCATCCTGAAAAAATCCGGCGCGCCCGAGNTGGTCGCATGCACCTGGGCGCTGCGCGAGGGCGTGCTGCTGGGCCTCGCGCACAANNTCGATTCGCGCTCCGCCGCCGACGCNCGACGCCGCTCNGTCGGCGCCCTNGCTACTCGNTTCGCCGGCGCCAACGATCACGGCAAACAGGTAGCGAAGCTGGCGCTGAAGCTGTTCGACGCGACCGCGCCGGTTTTGGGCCTGCCCCGGACCTCGCGAGAACTCCTTGAATTCGGGGCCTTACTCCACGATATTGGCCATGCGATTGATCATGACCGGCACAATCGCCATTCTTACTACCTGATTAAGAATGCGGAGCTGTTCGGCTTCGACACTGACGAAATCGAGGTCATCGCGCAGGCGGCTCGCGGGCATCGCAAGCAGGCCCCGAAGCTCGATTCGCCGGATTTGAAATCGCTCAGCCCCGCCAAGCGCCGTGTGATCAGGGGCCTCGCCGCGATTTTGCGTGTCGCTGACGCGCTGGATCGAACCCACTTCGGTGTGGTTAAAAATATCGAGGTCAGATATTCACCGGGCCGTGTGATCGTCGGAGTCGATTCGAAGCGCGAGAAGGCCGACCTCGAACTATGGACATGCGAGCGAAGGACGGATCTGTTATCAAGACTGCTGGATCGCCAGGTGGTGCTGCAGCGGTAGAGCTGTCGGCTGCCGTCCATTCGCCTTCGCCCAACGGCCACGTTAGTCCGTCGAACCCTGCCAGGTCCGCGACACGCACCGCGCCCAAGACCCTGCTCGAAACTCCGCATCCTTATAAGGGACGTCTCATTTGCGTCGAGGGGATCGACGGCTCGGGCAAATCGACGCAACTGCTGCTGCTCGAGCGATGGCTGCGGGCGCGTGGCTACCCGGTGCATTTCACCGAGTGGAATTCGTCGCGACTGGTGCGGCGCTCGATGCAACGCGGCAAGAAGAAGAATCTGCTGACGCCGACCACGTTCTCGCTGCTGCATGCGGTCGATTTCGCCGATCGCCTGACCTACCAGATCCTGCCGCCGCTGAAGGCCGGCATGATCGTGCTTGCGGATCGCTACGTGTACACCGCGTTTGCGCGTGACGTCGCGCGCGGCGTGCATCCGGATTGGGTCCGCGCGGTTTACAGCCCTGCGCTGCGCCCCGATTTGACGCTCTACTTCCGCGTGCCGATCGACATCTCGCTCGAGCGGCTGCTGTCGGGCCGAGCCAAGCTCAAGTATCATGAGGCCGGCATGGATGTCGGTCTCTCGGCCGATCCGGTCGAGAGTTTCCGCATGTTTCAGAGCCACGTGCTCGAAATTTACGATCAACTAACGACCGAGTTCGGGATGCGTCCGATCGACGCGGCCGCCGAGATCCCCGATCAACAGAAGGTCGTGCGCACGATGGTCCAGGAAATTCTTCGCGACTACGACCTCGAACGAGCGAACGGAAAAAATGGCGCCACATCGCAGCCACGCTAAGGCCTGGTACGGGCACGGCCTGCCGTACGTCGCGAAGAAGCGGCTGCCCGGCCATTTGATCGCGATCGAAGGCACCGACGGCGTCGGCCGCTCCGCACAAATCGAATTGCTGCGCCCGTGGCTCGAGCTCGAAGGCTACGCCGTCAGCAATACCGGATGGACGCGATCGCCGCTGCTCTCCGAGACCATCAACGAGGCCAAGGCCGGCCATCAGCTGACCGTCACGACCTTCTCGCTGCTCTACGCCGCGGACTTTGCCGATCGCCTCGAGCACGAAATCCTGCCGGCGTTGCAGGCCGGATTTATCGTGATCGCCGATCGCTACATGTACACGGCGTTCGCGCGCAACACCGTGATGGGCGCCGATCCGGACTGGACTCGCGAGGTCTTCGGCATGGCGCTGGTGCCTGACCTCGTCCTCTACCTCGACATCGACGTCGAATCGCTCATCCCGCGCGTTATCATGGGCAAGGGGATGGACTACTGGGAATCCGGGATGCATCTCGCGCTCGGCACCGACCTGTTCGATTCGTTCGAGCGCTACCAGAGCCGGCTCATCGACGAGTACCGCCGCTTGTCGAGCGAATTCGGCTTCATCTCGGTCGATGCGCGCCTTCCGATCGAGGAGCTCCAGGGCGAGCTTCGCAAACACATCGCCGAATATTTGTCCGGCGCCAACGGCAAGCCGCGCCCCGAGTCTGGCGAGAACGGCGTCTCGCGCAAGGAATAGCACGGTGGTAGATGAGTCGCGCTCCGATGCGCCGCCGCGCAGAGTGACCCTGTCCCCCGGAGAAACCGTGGCCGACGCCGCGCGCAAGGCGATCGCGTTCGGCGCCGAATCGCTGCTGCGCAATCAGAACGCGGCGGAGTCCGGCGAAGCCGAGCCGCTGCATCAGTTACGCGTCGCGTCGCGGCGACTGCGCGCGACGATCGAGCTGTTCGCGAGCGTCATCTACGCCGCGCAGCTCAAGATCTTCCGGCGCGACATCCCGTGGATCGCACATCAGGCGGGCGCCTGTCGCGAATGCGACGTGACCTCGGCGCTGATCGCCGCTCGCGCCGGGAAAATTGGGACTGGCCTGGACACCGCGATCGCGCCGATGATCGCGACGCTCGAGGAACAGCGCAAGGCCGAGCACGCGAAGCTGTACGAGTTGCTCGGGTCGAAGCGCTACCAGGGTCTGCTCGCAAAACTGTCGCGCCCGGCGATAAAGAAAGTCGGCGCCGACCGCCGGCTTGGCGTCGTCGCCGGGCAGTTGATCCGGCCGGCCTCGCGCGGAGCGGCACGCCTTGGCGAGAAACTTGGCGTCGACGCTCCGACCCCCGTTTTCCATAAACTCCGCGTTCGCATCAAGCGGCTGCGCTACGAACTCGAGATGATGGCGCCGCTGGGCGCCAAGCGTCATCGCAAAGCCCTCGCGCGGCTCGAAGCGCTGCAGGAACTGCTCGGCCTCTATCACGACACCACGGTCGCGATTGCGTGGCTGTTGTCGTATGCCGAGACAGCCGCCGCACCGCCGCGGACCGTGCTCGCGGCCGGCGCACTGATCCAGTCGCTCGGCAAACGCGAGAGCAAACTACGCCGGCAATGCATGAAAGCGTGGAAACGGTTCGAGCGTTCGGACTCGATGCGCGGTACGCTCGGGGAAATTCGCAAGGCCGGCAGACTAAGCCTGATGCCGGTAAGCGCACCAGCGCCGCTTGCTGAGAACGGCCAATCCAGGCCGCCGGCTGAATCGCAAGTCACGCACTCCAATCACAACTCAATCGATTCTCACTCCGCTACGGCAACAATGTCATGATGCTCTATATTCTGCGTCACGCGACGGCCGAAGAGGCCGCCTCGGCTGGCGACGACGGCGCGCGCAAGCTGACCGATCGCTCGAAGGAAAAAATGCGCGGAGCCGCCGCCGGACTGCGCGCGATGGGCCTGAAGTTCAACCTGATCCTGACCAGTCCACTGGCGCGCGCCGCCGAAACCGCCGAGATAGTATCCGCCGCCTACGAAAACACTCCGCCACCGCAAGTCCTGCCCGCGCTCGCGACCGGCGTGGCCGCCACCGACGCGGTCACCGCGTTGCGCGCATTCTCGAAGCACGAAGACGTGATGATCGTAGGGCACGAGCCGCAACTGAGCGCGGTCGCGTCAATCCTGCTGACCGGCGCGGGCGATGTCGCTCATCTGAAATTGAAAACCGGCGGATGCATCGCGATCGATCTGCCGACCCGGTTCGAACGCGGCGGCGGCGAACTCCGCTGGCTGCTGACGCATAAGCAATTGCGCACTATGCGCAAATAATTCTCGTCGCTGCGGATCCGAGGAACCTAACCCCCAACCCCTAGGGGAACCGTGATTTTCTCGACTACGCTCACTCCCAGATCATCTTCACCGGGATTTTTTCCGGCTGCGCGCNCTNGGTACCGATCGCGCTTTCGGGAAATTTATCCGCCATCCAGATTTTTCCCGGCGTGAGCGACGTCACNAATCCCCTGGGCCTTACCTGGTCGCGAATATGAATCGCGCACGACCAGCGCGCGGGCTCGCCGTTCACCGGCGACAGCGTCCCCGTCATCGCCTCGCAGATCGATCCGTCCGACAATTGAAAAATCCAGGGCTCTCCCTTGCCGCGACGCGCGAGCTTGGGCAGCGGCTTGCTCAACTTCAAAACAAAGCCGTCGGCTTTCAGAGCGGGGTCGGCGCCGCAGACGAGATGATCGCGATTTCCCGCCACTGTGAAGCAAGGATCGCTGATCGCGTTGCCCACCGAGCATCGCCACGCGCCAGGCCGAGTGACGGCAATCGATTCCGTCCAGCACGAACCTTCCTTCGTATCACCTCCGCTTGGGAGCGGCGGCGCAAACCGAATCACCGTGGTCTGCACGATGGTCAGAGGAGTGGCCGGCATCTGCGCCCGCACTGACGTGGTGCAGAACATCAGCGCCAAGCTGACGAGAAATGCCTCGTGCCTCATCAATCCTACGGTATCGTCAACGGAAAGTTTGCGGAAGGAGGAGTGCCGGAGTGCACCGCCGACGTAGCGGCACCGGCGAGGCTAAGATACCAGTCGCTCGGCAGCGGGCAGCCGTCGGCATCGAGCGTGACGAACGAATATCCGGGCGGGATCCCCGAGACCGGCACCTCGGACGCGTCGGGCAGCATCTTGAACATCGAGGTGCCCTCGTTCAGCTCGTCGAACATCGCGCCGTAGAGCATCGTCGCTCCCGCGCCCAGCGCGTCATACACCTGCCGCCAGTAGAAGAGGCCGCATTCGCGCGGAATCTGGTTGCTGGGCGTAGCCGGCTGTCCCGTTGCGCGATTGGTGTTGGCGAACGAATAGCCGGGGAACACTACCGGCAGATAGTCGACGCCCATCGCATGCGTCGCCGCCAGATCCGGCACCCAGACAGAGGCGCTGTACTCATCCGCCGACATATCGTTGGTGAAGCGGCCGACCGACCATGGGCTCAGCACGCCGAGCTTGGGCCAAACCTTCTGCCATTCGGGGTCGGAGGACGCGTCGCGCGTGCCTGTCCGCCAATACGACGGCACGCCGCCCATGATTGTGATGCCGCCGTACTTCGCGCTGGCCTTGTCGAGCGATTTGAGCAACTTCAACGTATCTGATGGAGTCATCGGGCGGCCCGAGAAGCCGAGGCCCCAGACGGCGAGCAGGGGATGCCCGCGATGGTGCAGGTAGGCCGGACTGTTGGTGACTCCCTCTTTCTCCAGCTTTTTCCAATCCTGCGCGACGGTGTTCAGCTTGGCGTTGGGCAACCCGGTGAGATCGTACATGACGAAGAACACGCGGCCGTTGTCCTCCGCCGCCTGGCGGACGTTGGCGAGCACGATATTGCGCGCATCGAGCGTCGGCTTGTCCAGCAGGTCCACCGAGAACCGCTGCAGGGCGACGCCGTCCAGCCCGTATTGCTGCATCCAGGCGAATTGCGTTTCCACTGTTGCCGGGTTCGCGTCGCTGAACAGATTCACCGAATTTCCGGCCGCGTCGAGCATAGTGGTGACGCATTGTTCCGAGGTTGGATAGTCGGCAGCGTTCGGCAGGAAGTCCACCGTCGGGTCCGGCCCCGTGAACCAGTGCCACCAACCGACCTTAGTGCCATCGCCGGGGCAGTTGAACCATCCCTGGTAGCCCATGATCAGCTTGCCGTTAAGCGTAGTGGGATCGACGGTGTCGGCGGCTTTGGCGGACTGTCGGTTGATCGCTTGCGCCTTATTCTGAGGTCCTTGCGCCAAGGCAGGCCCGCAGGCGATAGCCAGACACCCGAAGGCGGAGAGAGCAAGCAGCCGAAACTGTTTTCCGGTCCGCGACATCATAACCTAACGATCGGTAGACAAACGTACTATGCGCCGGACCTCTCGGATCCTGCAACCTCGGGCGGCTGCTAACGCTAGTTCAGATCAGAAGATCGGCAGCTTGATTCCTGCTGTGACCATTGCGCCGCTAGCGACGCCCATCAGCGCCTCGCCTGCAACCAGGCCGGCGGCGAGCAGAATACCGGGGCCGCTTTCCGCCTCCTCCTGCGATCCGAACAGCGAATGCGCAACGGCGCCGATAAAAATCGCGACGCTCAATCCGAACGGGAGATAGAGACCGATCGCCGCGGGCATGATCGGGGTGCGCCACTTCGATCCGGTCCGTTCCAGGTAGCGATCGCTGAATCCGAGAATCGCCGCTAGTACCGCGCCGGCCGCAATCGTTCCCAGTGGCAAGCCGCCGTGGAAAACTCCCTGCGTCACTTTCGCCATCAGGAATGCTTGCGGCGCGGCCAGCGCGCCGGCGCGCGCGGTCGGAGTGCCCGCGATTCCGTAGCCGGCGATCAACAGATTCAGAATCGGCGCCATCAGGAATGACGACGCGATCGCGCCGACCAGCACGCCGATTTCGAGCGAGCGCGGCGTCGCCCCGACGTGAAAGCCGGTTGCGAGGTCGTGCGTGGAGTCGCCCGCCATCGCAGCCGCCGTACATACGATCGCGCCCGAGAGAATAGCCAGTTGCGGGCCGACGCTCTGCGATACGCCGACTAATTTCAGAAACAGCGCCACGGCGAGCAGTACGATCACCGTGACGCCCGAAACCGGGTTGTTCGATGCGCCGACGATTCCGGTCAGGTAGCCCGCGATCGCCGTCGCGAAAAAACAGATCAACGTCAGCAAAATTGCGAGCGCCGCACTGAGCGCGACGCTACCGCTCAGCCCCAGGCAGATGGCGAAGATAACCGGCACGCAAAGCGCCACGGCGGTCAGCACCGCGCGCGCCGAAAGATCGGTGTCCTCGCGCGCCGTCGCGACCGCCTGCGTCGAGCGCACGACGCGGATGCTGTCGGCGATTGCGGATGCGATCCGCGTGCGCAACTTCCACAGCGTCACGATTCCGCCGGTGAGCATCGCGCCGACGCCGAGATAGCGCACCTGCCCGCTCCACAGTTGCTGCGCCGTCGTGGCTGCGTCGCCCGTACCATAGCCGCCATGAAACGCTGTGAGCACCGGAATCGCGACCAGCCACGCGAATGCGCCGCCGGCGAATACCAGCGCCGCGATCCTGATTCCGATGATGTAACCGACGCCGAGCAGCGCCGCCGAGATATCGAGCGACCCGGCAACCGCCGCGCCGCCGACCCATCGCGCGCCCGAGACCGCGCCAGGAATGATTCCGGCAACGTCCTGGAGCGCTTTGAGCGCCGCGGAGACAAGCCCGCCGACTACCAGCGGGCGAACGTTTGCCTGCGCATCGCCCGCGCGAAGCACCTGCGCGCACGCGACCCCTTCGGGAAACGGCAGCCGCTCCTCGACGATGTACGCGCGGCGCAGGAACACGACGAGCAGCGCGCCCATCGTCGCGCCCACGACGCATAGCGCGGTCACCTCGACGTACGGCAGCGTTCTGACGCCACCGAGGATCACCAGCGCCGGGAACGTGAAGATCGCGCCGGCCGCGACCGCCTCGCCCGCAGACGCGATGGTCTGCACGACGTTGTTCTCGAGAATTGTCGAGCCGCCGAGAATCCGCAGAATCGCCATCGAAATGACGGCGGCCGGGATGCTCGCGGAGACGGTCAGGCCGGCGTAGAGACCTAGATAGGCATTNGCTGCGCCGAGGATCAGCGCCAACGCGATACCGAGCACGATACTTCGTGGCGTCAGCTCGCGTATCGGCTGTGGAATTGGAGTAGGAGCGTCGCGCTGCACGCCGCCACTATATGGCATCAAACGGCGGCGGGCGCGAGAAGGCCCGAAGCGGGCGACTTGGAAACCGGTGCCGGCTTCGCTGGCGCGAAGCTGTCCAAGATCCTTCCTGCCGCTCGCGTTGCTCGCTTCGTCAGGATGACAAATCTTGCACGCGCGTTCGCCGCTCTAGCTGTTCTTCGAATCCTTGAGAGCCGGATAGTCCACCGGCTTGCCGGCCTGCTTCCAACCCTCGATGCCGTCGCTCATCACGCTCACGTCGGTGTATCCCGCTGCGACCGCCCGCCGGGCGGCTTCATGCGACGCAGTTCAATGCAAGTCGGCGCAGTAGAAGACGAGCTTGGCATTTTTGGCGGGCGGCAATTCTGTCGCGACATCATACTGGTCGTCGCTGGTGAGAAGATGCGCGCCGGGAATCACGCCGGCCGTCGAGCGCAGGCCCCATCCGTTCGCGTCATAGATATTAACGTGGGAGTTCGGATCCGCCATCAGCGAAGCGAGCTGGTTGACGCGGATGACAGCGAAGTCGTCTTTGGGGTGGTTGTTGAGCAGCGACCCGATGTCGAAAGCGAATGCCGAAGCGGCGGCAGATAAAATAATCGCGCCAGCGATCGCAGATACAATCGAGCGGCGCGTGCGCAGATTCGTACTCATATTGATTAGCGTACCAATTGCAGTGCCCCGCCGAAAGAATCCCGCGTGCGTCGCAATTGAGCTTAGCTGTTGTTCGACGCTTCGAGCTTCGGATGCTCGACCGGCTTGCCAGCATCGACCCAGCCTTTGATGCCGTCGCTCATGACGCTCACGTCAGTGTATCCCGCGGCCATCGCCCGGCGCGCGGCTTCATGCGACGCGGTACATTGCGTGTCGGCGCAGTAGAAGACGAGCTTCGCGTTTTTCTCGGGCGGCAGCGTGGTGGCGACGTCATACTTGTCGTCGCTGCTGAGGAGATGTGCTCCGGGAATTACGCCGGAAGTCGATCGCAAGCCCCATCCGTTCGCGTCATAGATATTAACGTGGGAGTTCGGATTGGCCATCAGCGAAGCGAGCTGGTCGGCGCGGATGATCGCGAAGTTGTCCTTCGGCTTGTTGTTAAGCAACGACCCGATGTCAAAGGCGAATGCGGACGCGGCGGCAGATAAAATAATCGCGCCGGCGATCGCGGATACAATCGAGCGGCGCGTGCGCGGATTCATACTCATACCGGCTAGCGTACCAAACGCATTCGGGCGGGCAAAGACAACACTTCTAACAGGGGCGGAGCCCCGCATCTTGTTTTGATACTGGGTGCAGGGCTCAGCCCTGCCGAAGGAAGCGTGAAACCCACCGCGGGTTTCACATTCAATAAAGTGACTTACCCTCCCCCCGCGCGCGGCGGCGACACGAATCCCGAAATGTCGCGGACTACTTCGCCACGCTCGATTGGCACGCATTCGGCGGGAAACTCGCGCGTTATGCAGTGGCCCGCGTCGAGCAACGCGCCGATGAAGCGATCGAGATGGCTCATCGCGCGCGGCAGGATGTCGTGCATCACGACCAACGTGTGCGGACGCGTCGAGGCGTCGAGCAGCGCGCGGTCGACCCACGCATCCTGATCGATCCAGTCCTCGGGCACGCAATTCCACAGCACGCAGGTGTAGCGGTTGGCGACCAGGTGATCGACGGCGGTGCGGCTGAGCAGATGCGGTCCAATCTTGCCGCCGCCGCCGAACGGACGAAACAGTTTCGGCGTNTCAGCCAGCGCGCCGATCAACTGCTCGGTCTTTGCGATTTCCGAATCGACGGCGTCTGCCCCCGGATCCTCGCCGAGCGGTATGCGATGCGTGTACGAATGATTGCCGATTCGATGCCCCTCGGCGGCCGCGCGCTGCGCCAGCTTCATCCGCTCTGCGTGCACGAGATTCTTGCCGAGCACGAAGAAGGACGCCTTCACGCCGCGACGCGCGAGCACTTCGAGCACCATCGGCGTCACCGCAGCGTCGGGGCCGTTGTCGAATGAGAGTGCGACGTCACCCATTGGCCGTGAATCTGAACGAGTCGCCGCTCTTCGAGATCTTTCCCGCCGAGGGCGTCGCGAAATGCGTCCCGAACACGACGACGTTGGTGTCAGCGTATTTCTCGCAGAACGCGCGCCGCGTCTTCTTCGCCATCGCGAGGTCGGAATCGAAACCGTCGTCCCACTCAGGAAATTTGCATTGAATCGGGTGATGCATCAGGTCGCCGGTGATTACCGCGTCCTGCCCCTTCGACGAAATTCGCACGCTGTGATGGCCGGGAGTGTGGCCGGGGGACGGCTCGAGCCATACTTCGTCGGTGATGCGAAAGTTCGAATCGACCAGGTCGGCAACGCCCGCTTCGACGACCGGACGCACCGAGTCCTCGACCGGATCGCGCATGTCCTTGCCGTCGAAGGTCGAGAAGAAATCCCACTCGGTGCCGCCGATCAGGTAGCGCGCGTTGGGAAACGTCGGGACCCACTTGCCGTCCTTGAGCGTCGTGTTCCATCCGACGTGATCGACGTGCAGATGCGTACAAACGACGCGATCGATCTTGTCGCTCGCGTGCCCCGCTTTCTCGAGGTCACTCAGGAACGGCAGCTTGAGATTGCTCCACACCGGGTTCGAGCGGACCTTGTCGTTGCCGATGCAGGTATCGACGATGATGCGCTTGCCCTGCGACTCGATGACGAGCGCGTGGATGCTCATGCGGAGCTTGCCCTTCTCGTCGGAAAAAATCGGATAGAGCCAGTCGGCTTCCTTCTTGACGTTCTCGCCGGTGGCGTCCGGCAGGAGCCAAGTGCCGGGCCACGGCGCTTCGCTCTCGACAATCCGCGTTATCTTGACGTCGCCGACTTTGAACTGGTTCATATCGCGATCCCTCCTGTCTCGTCGCCAACTTAGCCCGAATTTTGGAGATTCGCCAAGCGTGAATGTTTGCCGCGAACTGCGGTATAGCTACTCGCGGACGAACGCGCTCGACGGAGGAATCGCAATGGCAAACATTCGCGGCGAAGGCCCGCAGAAAGATATCGACGAGATCGTGCGGCTGCATAATCTATGGGTGAAAGCGAATCGCACCGGCAGTATCCCGATGATGCGCGACGCGTTCGTCGGCGGCGACAAGTTCTTCGGATGGAACCTCAACGGCTTCGCCTACGACGGAATCGAAGAGTGGGCGACGCTGTGGGAGTGGCTCGCCACGTTCAAAGCGAAAGCAACCCTCGGCGAGGATGAAGACTTGCGCGTGCGCGTCCGCGGCGACATGGGATTTCTCTCGTGCACCGCGCCTTTCACCATCACGCTGGCAGACGGCAACCCTCTTCCCGGCAGCGGCAAGTTCCGCAGCACCGAGGTTTACGTGCGCGAGGACGAATCGGGCAAGCCGGTCTGGAAGATGTGGCATTGCCACTTTTCGTGGTGCGCGCAAGGTCCGCGAATGGCCTTCGAGAACGAGGCGTAAGGGCAATGGCCAAGGTTCGCGAGTTCGGCGTCGGCTTCGAAAGCCCGCATGCGCGCGAGTTCGTCAAACACGCCCAGCGCGCCGAAGAGCTCGGCTTCGGGACGTTGTGGATCCCCGAGGATCCATTCTACCGCGGCGCGTTCACGCTCGGCTCGGCTGTCGCGTGCGGCACCTCGAAGATCAAGATTGGACTCGGCGTTGTGAATCCATACTTGCGGCATCCCGCGCTGACCGCGATGGAATTCGCCGCGCTGGACGAAATCTCAGACGGACGCGCGATTCTTGGAATCGGCGCCGGACTGAAGGACTGGATCGAAGGGCGCCTGAAAATTCCGTACGCCAAGCCGACGGCGGCGATGCGCGAGTGTATCGAGATCATCCGGCGATTCCTTCGCGGCGAAGAGCTCACGTACTCGGGCAAGGTCTTTCAGACCGAGCGGATCAAGTTGAGCTTCAAGCTGGCGCGCGCCGAGATCCCGATTCATCTCGGCGTGATCGGCCCGAAGAATTGCGAGCTCACCGGCGAAGTGGCTGACGGCCTGCTGCTGAGCGTGATGTCGTCGCCGGCCTACGTGAAATTCGCGATGGATCATGTGCGGCGCGGGCTTGAGAAATCGGGACGTGACGCGCGCGATTTCCCGGTCGGCGCGTACATTCTGTCGTCGATTTCAGAGGACGAGCACGCTGCACGCGACCGCCTGCGGCCGCTGGTCGCGTTTTTTATCTCGCTGATGGCGCCGCAGCCGACGACTCCGATCTTCGCGGCGGCTGGATTGCCGGCCGAGACGATTCGCGCGTTCGGCGAGAGTTTCGCGCGCGGAAAGGTGCCGACAGACATGGTGACCGACGAGATGCTCGATACCTTTACGATTGCCGGCAGCCCCGCGCGATGCCGCGAGAACCTGTCGCGCCTGCTCGAAGCGGGGATCACCGCGCCCGTATTATTCGAAGTGCCGGGCGTGCCGCCGCAACAGACGATGGACGACGCGCATCGGCATCTGATGCCGTATTTCACCTGAAAGAGGATTCGACGATGGCATTCGAAGTTCCCAGCGCAGAAGAGTTGCAGAAAATCGCGCGCGCGAATCATATCGAGCTGACCGCCGGGGAACTCGCGGCGCTACAAAGAATGACGGCCGGGCAGATGACGATCTTCGAGCGGATCGACGCGATCGCGATGCCGCCGCAGGATTCAGTCACCCGCTATCGCGATCGCAAGGCGGGCGATCGGCCGTCGCCCAAGGACGATCCGCTCAACGCAATCGTCACGCGATGCAGCGTCAAGGGCGCGGCCATCGGTCCGCTCAAGGGCAAGCGCGTCGGAGTGAAGGACAGCGTGTGCGTGGCTGGAATTCCGGCGAGCGGCGGTTCGTCGGTGCTGAAGGGCCACGTGGCCGCGAGCGACGCGACGATCGTCGCGCGGATGCTCGACGCGGGCGCGGAAATCGTCGCGACGCTGAACATGGACGACTTCGCGCTGTCGGGCGACGGACGCACCAGCACCTATGGTCCGTCGCGCAATCCGCACAACCCTGACTATTGCGCGGGCGGCTCGTCGTGCGGCTCGGCGGCGGCGCTCTACTATGACGATATCGATCTGACCATCGGCACCGACCAGGGCGGTTCGATCAGAATTCCCGCGTCGTGGTCTGGCGTCGTCGGTATCAAGCCGACCTACGGCCTCGTGCCTTACACGGGAGTGATGAGTATCGACCCGTCGCTCGATCATGTCGGCCCGATGGCGCGCAGCGTTACCGACGTGGCGCTGCTGCTCGAGGTGATCGCGGGCAAGGACCCGCTCGACCAGCGGCAGCGCGAGGTGACGACCGCGCCGTATCGCGAGGCGCTCGGCAAGTCGCTCGACGGGATCAAGCTGGGCGTGGTGCGCGAAGGTTTTACACAAGCGGGCGCCGAGGCCGACGTGAACGCCGCGGTGAATCGCGCCGTCGCGGCGCTCGGCAAGCTCGGCGCGCGCGCGACCGAGATTTCGATTCCGGCGCATCGCGACGCCTCCGATCTGCTCTACGCGATCGTGCCCGAGGGGATGGCGATGCTCGCGCGCACGAACCTGCAAGGGACGCATCACGCCGGCGCATACATGCCGGAACTCGCCGCGCACTTCGGGCAGTCGTTACCCGAGCGGGCGAACGATGTCGCGCTGACGGTCAAATTCATGCTGGTGTTCGGCAACCTGATGCGCGAGCGCTACCACGGAAAGTTTTACGCGAAGGTGCAGAGCTATCGGCCGGTGCTGACAGCGAAGTACGACGCGGCGCTCGCTGAGTACGACGCGCTGGTGATGCCCTCGACGCCGATGAAGGCGCATCGCCTCGACTCGCAGGCGCCCTACTCGATGATCACCAACACGGCGCCGTTCGACCTCACGGGGCATCCAGCGGTAAGCGTGCCGTGCGCGAAATCCA
>JGI12635J15846_10000769_pt1 | contig 27778 bp, 26 predicted proteins | sample BlaSpr_A8_OM2_M2_FD_15846 | JGI IMG/M metagenome (IMG submission 15846)
GACCGCCAACGACACCGGCAGCGACACCAAAAAAGCCGCCGATAAAACCGGCTCGGCTACTGAGAAAGCTGCGAAGACCACCGGACACGACACCAAGAAGGTAGCGACGACCACAGGCAAAGACACGGAGAAAGCAGCCGACAAAACTGGCCACGAAACCAAAGTCGTGGCCAAAGACACCACCAAAGGCACCGAGAAAGTTGTCAAGAAGACTGGCAGCGCTGTGAAGACCGGCGCCAAGGACACAGGGCACGAGGTGAAGAAGGCCGGAGAGAAGACCGAAGAAACGGTGAAATAGCGGCGTCAAGAACTCAAACACCCTTCGACTGTGCTGAGGGCAGGCTCCGGACACGGGCAGCACAGAGGATTCGGCGCAACAGTTCTCTGTGCTTTCCTGTGTTCAAGTTTTTCGGATGCTAAAATCAGAGTTTCTCCACCCATGCCAACAGGTTCTGAAATCCGCCGCAAGTTTCTCGAATTCTTTGTGCAGAAGGGGCACAAGGAGGTGCATTCGTCGTCGCTGGTGCCGGCGAACGATCCCACGCTTCTGTTCACCAACGCGGGCATGAACCAGTTCAAAGACGTTTTTCTGGGACTGGAAAAGCGCGACTACTCCCGCGCTACAACGTCGCAGAAATGCGTGCGCGCCGGCGGCAAGCACAATGATTTAGAGAACGTTGGGTTTACCAACCGCCATCACACTTTCTTCGAGATGCTGGGAAATTTTTCCTTTGGCGACTACTTCAAGAGAGATGCCATCGCCTACGCGTGGGAGCTGATCACTTCGCCGCAGTGTTACGGAATTGCGAAAGACAAGCTGTACGTCAGCATCTTCGAGGGCTCTGGCGAGCCCATGCCGGTTTCGCGTGACACCGAAGCATACGATCTGTGGGTCGCGCAGGGAGTGGCGAAAGATCGGATTTTCGATGGCAACTTAAAAGATAATTTCTGGCAGATGGGCGATACCGGCCCTTGCGGACCGTGCAGCGAGATTCATTACGACATGGGTCCGGCGGCGTCGGATCGGGGGCATACGGATTGCAAATTCCCCTGCGATTGCGGACGCTACGTCGAGATTTGGAATCTGGTGTTCATGCAGTTCGACCGCGATGTGACCGGCAAGCTGAATCCGCTGCCCAAGCCGTCGATCGATACGGGGATGGGGCTGGAGCGGGTGACGGCGGTGCTGCAGGGAGTCATCTCGAATTATGACACGGACCTGTTCACGCCGTTGATCAAGAGAGCGGCGGAATTGACGGGACGCGGCAAGATTACGGACTTCATAATTGAGACCCAACACGAAGTTTTCGCCAAGTCGGCTGCATCTTTGCGAGTGATCGCAGACCACTCTCGCGCTGCGACATTTCTAATTTCCGACGGAGTACTTCCGGCGAACGACGGCCGCGGCTATGTGTTGCGGAAGATCGTCCGCCGTGCGATAACGCATGGAAGGTTACTCGGTCAGATGAAGCCGTTTTTAAGCGAAATGATCTTTGCTGTATGTGATCTGATGCACGATGCGTATCCGGAACTGAAAGAATCCGCACAACGAGTCTCAAAGGCTGTTTATGCAGAGGAGAAACGATTCGCTAACACTCTCAATATTGGGCTTGCCATGCTTGAACCCATGATTCGGCAATTTCAAACTGCAACGGATCAGATTTCGTCTAAGGATCTTGGACGTTACATGCGCCCAGATTCGCCAAACGACGTTTCTGACGCTGACGAAATGGAATGGAGAAAAAAGGGCAAAGTCCTCCCCGGATTCGCCGCGTTCAAAATCTCGTCTACGTATGGAGTGCCACGTGACTTCATCGAAGACTTATGTAGAGATGCAGGACTTTCTTTCGATGCTGAAGGATTTGATGCTGCGCTCATAGAGGAACAAACTCGCGCTCGTGCCTCTTGGAAAGGCGCGGCCAAGCAAACTGCGAATCCCGCATACCAGCAGCTTCCGAAATCAATCTTCGAAGGCTATCGGCAGACTCGCTCCGACGGCTGTGAGGTGCTGGCCATCATTCACAACGGTCAGGGCGCGCGGGAACTCAGGGCTGGTGAGTCCGGCGAGATCATCCTCGATCACACTCCGTTCTATGCCGACTCTGGCGGTCAGGTGGGCGACAAGGGATGGTTTTACTCCGACGATCACAACACCGTCGCAGCACAGGTAGCCGGATGCTATTCGCCGATTCAAGGCGTGCGGGCGCATCAAGTTGTTGCGAAACAAATGCTTCTCGTTGGAGACAAAGTCGATGCGGTCGTCGATGCTGACATGCGGCAAGCCACCATGCGAAATCACACGGCCACGCATTTGCTTCACGCTGGGTTGCGCGAGGTATTGGGCAAGCATGTGAAGCAAGCGGGGTCTCTGGTGGCGCCGAATCATCTTCGCTTCGACTTTTCGCACTTCACGGCGGTGGAAGACGAAGAGTTGCAGGATATTGAAGACATCATCAACAAGGAAGTACTGCGCAACCAGATCGTCGAAACGATTACCGACGTGCCGATCGAAGAGGCCATCAACCAGTATCACGCTATGGCGCTCTTCGGCGAAAAGTATGGCGACATGGTACGCGTGGTTCGCATCGGCGATTTCTCGACCGAACTCTGCGGAGGCACGCATACGGGCGCGACCGGCGAGATTGGACTGATTAAAATTCTGAAGGAAGGCAGCGTGTCGTCGGGGGTGCGGAGGGTGGAAGCGGTTACCGGTGAGGAATCGCTACGGCATTTCCGCAAAGATCATGAACTGGAAAAAGTAGTATCGACTTTTGCGAATCCCACCCGTGCGCAAAAAACGCGCACGGATGGGGCACCCTCGGCCGAGGAGATTTTGGCATCTCCCGCAGAAGCTTTGAGGCTGGAACTCGACAAGAAAGATTCGGAGATCAAGCGGCTGGCACGTGAACTTGATCAGGCACGGATGAAATCGGCGTCGTCGAGCGCGGCAAACATCGGCCACAAAGTTAAAGATGTAAAAGGTGTAAAGGTTCTGGCGCATCGCGTCGATAATCTGGAGCGCGCGCAGATGCGAACGCTGATCGATCAACTACGAGATAAGATCGGTTCGGGCGTGGTGGTGCTGGGCTCAGCGTCGAACGGCAGCGTCTCGCTGATTGTCGGCGTCACCAAGGATTTGACCAGCCGCGTGCAAGCCGGCAAAGTGATTGGGCCTGTGGCACAAAAAGTTGGCGGCAAAGGCGGGGGCCGTCCCGATCTGGCGGAAGCCGGCGGGAAAGATCCGGGCTCGCTGGATGCGGCGTTGGACGGCGCTTACGGCGTTGTGGAGTCGCTGCTGGCATGAGCGCAGGCGAAAACTCCCTCGACCATCGGCTGCGATTTATCAAGCACAAGGGCCACGCGGTCTACCTGATTGACTTCTCGCACTGCACCGAGAAGGAAATGTTATTGCTGCTCAATCTGATCCGCGCAGATATCTCGCGCCACGAACCTGGATCGATGCTTACTTTAGCCGACTTCACGGGCGCGGAGATGGACAAGAATGTGGCCACGCGAATGAAGGAAGTCCTGGTGCTTGACCGCCCCTACGTGAAACGGTCGGCATGGGTGGGAACAGAGAGCCTGCCGCATGTGTTCTATGAACACTTCAAAACCTTTTCCCAGCGCGACCTCCCGGCGTTTAAAACCCGGGAAGAAGCAATGGATTGGCTGGTAGAAGACGAATCCCAAACCCGCGTATAGCTATTTTGGTTTTTGTAGCCGGGCCCCGCCGAGTTGTTATCCGCATTGGTTCCGTACGAAGTTGATAAGTATTCGCGATCCGTTCGATCGGCAAATCATCGTTCAGGCATTGGCCGAGAAAATCCCGGTCGCCACTCCGGATGAACAATTCAGGCTGTACGAAGGACTGAGAGTCATCGGGTGAAGCGTCCCTGCGGAGCGAGAGATGCCTCGCTATGCTCGGGATTTCGGCGTGCGGCTCCCGCTTCGCTCACGCCGCGCAAGCGCCTCAACTCCTCCATTTCAGCGTCACCGGACCAGCCATGGGATGCTCCATCGCGGCGCCGGTGCGTTTGGCCCTAAGGTGCGCGGCCTTCAACTGGAAATACCACTTCGCGGGACGGTCGGCGTCGTCGACCAGCATGAGGTGCGGATTGTGCTTCAGTCCTTCGGCTTGTAATTCCATGGTGCGGCGGTCCTGCTCCACGAATTTCGCGAATACAAATTTCAGCAGCCCGGCGCCGAAGGGAAACCAGCGAAACAAATTCCAGGCAGCGACCACGTCGATGCGGCACTGATTGCGGGCGATGGGCGTGACCGTGGTCAGCGATGAAAACCAATACTTCCCTGCCCGGATGGTTTCCCGGCGCAGGTTGGGTAGAGTGAAATCGATCGTGGTGGTAATGGAATCGGCGGCGGCGGAGAGGCGCAACAGCTTGTAGGGCGCGGAGTTTGAGCTGGGCATGTGCGCGCTCATGCGGAAGCCGTTGGGAATCGGCTCAAAATTTTTCGTCTTCTCGTGAATGCTGTGGCGGCTGCGCCACCACCATGCCTGGTGAACGAACGGTCCATGCGCCGGATCCATGAGACCAATAATGCCGTGATCGATGCTCACGGGCATATCGGCGGTGAGATAGGCGAGCTTATATTTATCGCTGAATTTTTCAACCTGCGGAGCTAGCTCGGGAGCTTCATCTCGCTTGCTGAATCCCGCGCCCTGGGGACCGGGATCGGGCATGTAGACCCAGACAAAACCATCCTGCTCTTCGCAGGCATAGCTACCCGCGTAAATTCGGTCGACTTTCAAATTCTGGTCAGCGGTGAGCGATGGGATGAGCTGGCACTGTCCGTTGTGGGCATCGAAGGTCCAGCCATGGTAAGAGCATTCCACATTTTCTCCATCGAAGTTACCGCAGTTTAGCGGCATACCGCGATGGGGACAGGCATCGCGCAGCGCAAAGGGACGGCCGGCGCGATCACGCCCGACGACGAGCGGAATCTCAAGGAGCTTGGCTTTGTGAAGTTGATTGCGGGGAACATGATCGGACGGCAAAGCACGATACCAGAAGCCGGTGAGCATCAGAGAATCAGGCGCCTGGCGGTGCGGAGAGTCAAGTTCGGGCATGAGAAATGGTTGATGGTTGATTTCCGGATTGCTGGCTAAACTCAATATGCTAGCATTCGCAGGACTTTTCGTTGCACACCAATAAACCTGGGAGATCTCGATGGAGTTTCTCGGCCACTTTCGCCGGCTGACATCTGTGCAGCGAAACACGTTCACCGCGTGCTTTCTCGGCTGGTCGCTCGATGCCTTTGATTTCTTTATTCTTACCTTCTGCGTGAGCGCCATCGCGACCCAGTTTCACTCCAGGATTTCGTCGGTGGCCGAGGCGATTTTCATTACGCTCGCTTTTCGCCCGGTCGGCGCACTTCTTTTCGGATTGATGGCCGACCGCTACGGACGACGCGTCACACTGATGGTGGATATCATCGCTTATTCCGTGTTTGAGTTGGCTTCCGCATTCGCTCCTTCTTTGAAAATATTTCTGATCACGCGGGCGCTGTTCGGAATCGCCATGGGCGGCGAATGGGGTGTGGGAGCGGCGTTGGCCTTCGAGACTCTGCCGGCGAAAAACCGCGGATTTTTCTCCGGATTGTTGCAGGAAGGTTACGCCGTGGGTTACCTGATGGCGGCCCTGGTTTACGGGACCCTTTTTCACTTTGTGGGCTGGCGTGGAATGTTCGTAATCGGTGCGCTGCCCGCGTTTCTGGTGATTTACGTTCGCACGAAAGTGGATGAGTCCCCGGCATGGTTGCAGGGCCAGGTATCGAAAAGCTCGGAGAGAAATCTAGGGAAGGACATCCTGACTTATGTGGGGACGTTTATTTTTTTAGTAGTGCTGATGTTCACTTTCAATTCGTTCAGTCACGGAACGCAGGATCTCTATCCGACCTTTCTGCAGAAGGACCATGGGTTTAGTCCGCAAACCGTTGGTCTGATCGCCATCATCGCGAATATCGGAGCACTGCTGGGCGGAATTGCTTTTGGAACGTGGTCGGAAAAAATCGGACGGCGGCGAGCGATTGTGATAGCGGCGCTGTTATCGATCCCCCTCATTCCACTCTGGGCATACTCTCACACCGCGCCCATGCTGGCGCTCGGCGGATTTCTGATGCAGTTCATGGTGCAGGGCGCGTGGGGTGTAATCCCAGCTCATTTGAACGAACTTTCTCCGCCCGCCGTGCGGGGAACATCTCCTGGGCTCGCCTATCAACTGGGAAACTTTCTCTCGTCGTGGAATGGGGTGAAACAGGCGAGAATCGCCGAGCAGCGCTACGGAGGAATGTTCGCGCCGGTTTTGGGTTGGACGGTTCTAATTGTGGCAACGCTGGTGGCGGTTATTACGGCAAGCGGGCGCGAACGTAAAGGCGCGGATCTATCAAATGTCGCATAGAACCGGATGCAACGCGTGAGCCTGCATTTCCGCACAGAAGTGCGCGGTACTGGCACGACAGTAGCATTGTCAGGGCAGAACTCCTGTGGTACGGTTAGGTTAAATTTCACGCCTTCGTAAAATACTTTCAAGGGTCCTTTGACGTATTGGTTTTGCGCGAGTGCGTGTGCAGGAGTAGTGTCACCATGAAAGAAACGATGGATCCCACTCCGGCAAGATCATCAGGCGACGAGGAGAATTTTGCCAATCGCAAGCTGATCCGTCCGGCGTTGTCGCGCGTCGATCACAATCAGGGCAACCACAACTCCAGCCACATCCAGATGCCGGAGCGCCGGGGCCGGCTCGAACGCCCGGANCGNGGCCANGANCGCAGCCAAGATCGCAGCCAAGATCGCGGATATGATCGTGGGGAACGTTTCACGAGCGCTGGCGGAGGGCGAAAAGCGGCTCCTCCGGAGCAGACCAACGCCGAGAATTTTTACTACCAGAAGCAGATGCAGACGCGAACGCCAATGGTGATCGTGCTGCGCGACGGCGAGGAAGTACACGGAATCATCGAGTGGTATGACAAAACCTGCATCAAAGTCGTCCGCGAAGATGGTGGACCGAATTTGATGATCTACAAGCCTGCGATTAAGTACATGTTTAAGGAAGATGAGAACGGGCGGTAGTCATTGAGTAGTTTCGCAAGTATGTAATTGGTAATTTGAGGGGAGCTTAGGTTCGGTTTTTCGTTCCTTTGTGGTGAAATTACTGGACCCCAATTGATTTGATTGACGCCTGCGCCGTTCCAACCTGCGAATTTCGTTGACCATAAGCTCATCGGTTTCCAGCCAAAGTAAAGCGGGTATCCTGCACCCCTCAGCACCCGCCCCAGATCGCGGAATTCTAGTCCCAGCAGGACATTTCTCGGTGACGCCAGAAATCTGCCGAAGTGCTTCCACACTTGTGCCAGAACTATTTGTTCAACCCCGACATAAAGGGCAAGGATCGCGAGGAAATAGGACCCGGGGCCATTTATCAATTCCATTAGACCCCGCGCAGTGGTATATGGCAGATCGTCCCAATTAGGATGCATCTATCATCCAGATTGCGTCGAGGTAGAACAGGATCGCCGTTACGGGGCACCATGATTGCGGGAAGGATGAACTTCCACGGCAGTCTTCGCAGCAGTCCTGAGCTCACAATGGATTTAGACACCGCCGCCGGGTCGGATTGATCAAGAGCTAAGGCGCAGGCTTTGCTGACGGCTTTCTTTTCTGTTTTGCCGTAGGCTAGCGCGCCGGGAATCTCAGGCATTTCGGCGATCCAGAGGCCAGCGGTTTCGCTTTCGGTCTCGATGTTGAAACGCATATTTGCCGGGGCGGCCGTCCCCACATTGAGTTTTGCCGGTTACAGCTTCGGCAGCACAATCCCCTGCTGCGACTGGTACTTGCCTTTGCGATCGGCGTAGCTGGTTTCGCAGACTTCATCGGACTGGAAGAACAGAATCTGGCACAGGCCCTCGTTGGCGTAGATGCGCGCCGGGAGCGGTGTTGTGTTCGAGATTTCGAGCGTGACGAAGCCTTCCCACTCGGGCTCGAATGGGGTCACGTTGACGATGATGCCGCAGCGAGCGTAGGTGCTCTTGCCCACGCAGATAGTCAGAATGTCGCGGGGAATTTTGAAATATTCCACCGAGCGCGCCAGTGCGAACGAGTTGGGCGGCACGAGGCAAATATCGGTGCGCACGGTGACGAAAGATTTCTCGTCGAAATGCTTGGGGTCAACGATGGTGCTGTTCACGTTGGTGAAAATCTTGAACTCATCGGCCACGCGCAGGTCGTATCCATAGGAAGACAGGCCGTAAGAGATCACGCCTTCGCGCACCTGCTTCTCGGAAAAAGGGTTGATCATGTCATGTTCGCGGGCCGTCTTGCGAATCCAGCGGTCACTCTTCAGCATGAAGCTCCTTGGGGAAATTTAGTAATCGCGTAATTTGGTAATTTAAGAAGTTTCTCGGCGGCTGATCCGGTTTTCCAATTGCAAAATCACCCGATTACTAAATTACAAAATCTTTGTTTCGAGTCTCGTCAGTTTACGGTACAGATGCTCCCGTTGACAATCTCGCTTATCTCCCATAGCATCAATAACTTGAAGGATCGTTCTTAGACCGTAACCGGGGGCCGTTCGTGATCAAGCTCGACATCATCAACGAAGTGGTGGCCAGGACTGGCATCACCAAGACTAAAGCCGAGTTGGCGGTGGAAACCGTCTTTGAGAGCATGAAGAAGTCGCTGGCCGGTGGCCATCGCATTGAGCTGCGAGGATTTGGCGTGTTCAACGTGCGCCCGCGCAAGACCGGCATCGGACGCAACCCGCGCACCGGCGCGGAAGTTTCAATTCCTCCGGGCAAGGCGGTCCGCTTTAAGCCTGGGAAAGAATTGCAGTCGATCGACTAGCCAACCAGCTTCTGGCTTCGGGCTCGAAGATTCTGCGGAACTTTCCCTCCCGCGGTGTGGCTGCCGTAACACTCTCGATGTTCCCCAATCGTAGTAGCATCTAAAGAGCCCCCTCGACGAAATTGCGAGGCCGAAAATCGAATGTCGGAACCCACTCCTCCCGCAGCGTCCTCCACTCTGGAATACTTCCGGCCGGTGTTGGAGCGGGCGCCGTCTCCTCCAAAGCCGCGCTACTGGCTTCATATTCTGTTGCTGTTGGGGACCTGCTTCACGACGCTGGTGATGGGCGCACGCATGGAATACAACTTCCAGCGCGGCCAGCCGGCGCTTTCGGTCAGCGACGATTCGATTCCATTTTTCCCCGCGAACTGGGCCTTCTCGCATCCCGCCCGCCTCCTGGGCGGCCTGCCTTTTATGGTAACGTTAATGTTGTTCTTCCTGGCCCACGAGATGGGCCATTACTTATACTGCCGCCGCTACGGCGTGTACGCGACGCTGCCTTTTTTTATTCCCGTGCCAACTCCGATCGGGACGATGGGAGCGATCATTGTTATCCGCTCGCGAATTCGCTCGCGCACTGCGTTGTTCGATATCGGAATCGCTGGACCGATTGCGGGGTTCGTCGTAGCTTTCGCTGTGCTCGTCGTCTCTCTGGCATGGTCCAAGCCCATGCATGCTGGTTTTCCTCCGCCAGATTATGAACTCGGGTATCCATTAATTTTTAGTGTTACACACTACGTGCTGTCCTCTTTCGGCTTGATTCACGGGACTGCGACGCTTCCCTTCGATCGGCTGCTGCTGCATCCCACCACGATCGCGGCGTGGGTAGGAATGCTGGCTACCTCGCTTAACTTGCTCCCCGGCGGCCAGCTCGATGGCGGCCATATTATTTTTTCGATTGCCCCTCGGGTACACAAATTCATTTCGCGCCTCACGATTTTGATCCTTGTTCCAATGGCGTATTACCTATGGACAGGATGGTTGGTATGGGCGATCCTGCTGTGGTTGAGCAGCTTCCGGCATCCGCACGTGGCGGAGTGGCCGCAGGTTTCGGGCACGCGAAACCGGCTCGCGGCGTTCGCGCTGTTCATGCTGGCCGTCACGATTACGCCCGCACCCTTGGCACACTCGTCTCTGCGCGAGGTACTGGCGCAATTCCAGGTCATGCGGCATATGTTGCACATTCGATAGCTGCCGCTCTTTGTGCACTCTGTGATCCACAAACAATCGATTCGAAAGAAACAACTTCGAAGATTCGCGCTCTCGCCTGTTTCTTTCGTATACTCCCTATTCAATCGTTTTAATTGACGAATCGGAGGCGCATTGCCGTGACAAGGATAACGATTTGTTTTGCTTTGCTGCTGGGATTCATTGGTTTCACGTTCCGGGTCACGGCACAGACGATTGAGGTCGATGCCTCCCGCCCCACGAACCATTTCGTCCCCAAAGAAACGCTGGGTGCAGGAGTCGACCGCATCGCGGCGGAAGCAATCGATAATGACTTGACGCAGCCGGCGCTGGAGAAAACACAAGCTTCGGGCTGGCAGCCGGTCACATACCGCCAGAACACCGAGCTCGCAGTCGAGGCTTGGCATTGGAATCCGCAAGGCACGTGGAGCGACGCCAGCGGCAAAGGATATTTCACCGGTTCGGCGACTCCCACAGAAACGATTCGTTACTCCTATGGTTTCGGACTGCCGCGGCGCGGATTTACACGCAACGATGGCACCGACAACGTGGGCTTCTCGCGGCTCACCGATGGAGATCTGAACACCTTCTGGAAAAGCAATCCCTATCTCACACAACACTTCACCGGCGAGAGCGATGCGCTGCACCCGCAGTGGGTGGTGATGGACTTGGCGCAGATTCAGCAAATCGACAGCATTCGTATCGCATGGGGACAACCTTATGCCCGCCGCTACATGGTGCAGTACTGGACGGGCGACGATCCCATCAAGGCGGTGACACGCGGAGTCTGGCAGACGTTTCCACAAGGTACGATTACGGATGGAAAAGGCGGGAGCGAAACCGTTCGCTTAAGCGGTACTGCCATGCCCGTACGATTCCTGCGGATGTGGATGACGGAATCGTCCAACACTTGCGTTGCGGGTGGTTCCGATTCTCGAAAAGGTTCCGATCCTCGGGAAAGCGATCCGCGGGACTGCGTGGGCTATTCCATTCGCGAACTCTATCTCGGCACCAGCACGGGCAACGGCGAATTTCACGACATTCTGCGCCACACGCCGGATCAGGAGCAGACGACAACTTATTGTTCGTCCGTCGATCCCTGGCATCAGCTCTCGGACTTGGGATCGACCAAGCAGGCCCAGGTGGGATTCGATGTCTTCTATACCAGTGGCGTTACGCGCGGGCTACCCGCGATGATGCCGGTCGCAATGCTATATGACACTCCCGACAATGCGGCGGCGGAGATTGCCTATTTGAAGAAGCGTGGCTATCCGATTTCCTATGTCGAGATGGGTGAAGAGGCCGATGGCCAATACATGCTTCCGGAAGATTATGCCGCGCTGTATTTGCAGTGGGCGACGGCGATTCATCGCGTGGATCCGGGGTTGAAGCTGGGTGGCCCGTCGTTCCAAGGAGTCAATAAAGATATTGAAGTGTGGCCGGACGTGAATGGAAAAGTCTCCTGGACCGCGCGTTTTGTCGATTATCTGAAGCAGCACGGCCGCATGAACGACCTGGCGTTTTTTTCTTTCGAGCACTATCCCTATGATCCGTGCCGAACGCCATGGGGCATGCTCTATGACGAGCCCGAGTTGGTGAGCCACATCATGCAGGTGTGGCATGAGGACGGAATTCCGGCGGACATGCCAATGTTCATCACCGAAGGAAATTTTTCATCGGGCGCGAGCGAGACGTATCAGGATATTTTCGCGGGAATATGGCTCGCCGATTACATTGGATCGTTCTTGAACTCGGGCGGCAACGGGGTTTACTTCTTCCACTATCTGCCGCTGCAAATGGAACCAGGATGCAACAGCTCTCCGGGAACATTCGGGATGTTCACCATCGACCGGAATTATCAGATTCAGCAGCCTCTGGCGCAGTTTTTCGTGGCGCAGTTGATCAATCTGGAATGGGTGCTGCCGGGCGGCAGCGACCATCAGGTGTTCGCAGCGAAGAGCGATGTGCAAGATGGTGCTGATCACGAATTGGTGACGGCGTATGCGGTGAAACGTCCTGATGGAAAATGGGCGGTAATGGCGGTGAATCGAGATCAGCAGACTTCTCACCGCGTGCGAATCGTCTTTGATGAATCGCGGGAGAAAGCCGCCACGTTCGTAGGGCCGGTGGAGATTTCAACTTTTGGCAGCGCACAGTATCAATGGCATCCCGCGCAGACGCGATTCATGGCCCATGCGGAGAATTCGGGGGAACGTACGATTGTCCCTACCAGCAAAGGCTGGGCCGATCCCGACGGGCCGATCGTGCACACGACGCAAGAGGCGGCAAAGGATACGATGTTCGATCTGCCGGCGGCGTCGGTGGTTGTGATTCGGGGCAAGCTCATCAGCCAGTAAGGCTTGTTCTGGCTGCGACATCCATCGCTGATGCGATCACTTTGCTTTAGCCGGACGAGTAAGAGCCGGCAATGTCCGCTTGTGTTCACAATGATCGATAAGCGTAGCCAGCCGCTTCACTCTGGTTTCTTCTTTTTTGGCGGTGATGACCCACCAGATGGAAGTTCTCTGATACCAGGGAGCTTGATTACGAAAAAATGTCCACGCAACTTGGTGTGCGCGAAACTTTTTCTCATAAGCTGCGGAAAGCTTGGCGGTCTTTCTTTGCTCGTAGGAATATATTTCCGAGCGCTTTTCCTCACATTTCTGAAAAGCCGCAAGGCCGGCGGGGTGCATCAACCCCAATGTGGAAAGCTCGGTGGCGCGTTTAACGTTGATCGCGCTCCAGGTGCTGCGCGGTTTCCGCGGCGTAAATCGAATCTGATAGCTAATGGCGTCCACACTCTTGCGGAGGCCATCGATCCAACCAAAACAGAGTGCGCCATCCACCGCCTCAGGCCAGGTGATGCTGGGCCGACCGGAATCCCGCTTGAAGAGGCCGACCCACAGTTCCTCGGTCTCGGCGTGATGCTTTTCAAGCCATGCGCGCCAGGCCGATGGCGTTGGAAAGAAATTGGGCTTCGATGGCATAGGGATAAATTCCGAATAATTTTTTACATCAGCCAGAGCGCGTCAACATCCACAATCAGCTGGGTACGCGGGATTTTCTGTTGAGCCGAGTGGGTTAGCATCTCGCGCAAAGTCGTGTTCAGCTTTTCGCGGCTGGGCGACTTTAGCACGAAGTGATAGCGATAATCCCGCTTTAGCCGCATAATCGGCGCAGCAGCTGGACCCAGCACGCGCACGCCTTCGTGGCGTGACTGTGCGAACCATTTTCCCAGCGTGCCCGACCACTGTAAGGCTTGGTCAAGTTTGTCGCTGCGCACTACCACGTTGACCAGCGCGGAGTAGGGCGGATAGTGCATCCAACTGCGAAAGCGTAGCTCTTTTTCGTAGAATCCCGCGAAGTCGTGGTGCGCGGCATACTGCACCGCGTAGTGGTCCTGAAAATACGTTTGCAGAATCACCTTGCCAGGGGTTTGACCACGGCCGGCGCGTCCCGCAACTTGGGTGAGCAACTGGAAGGTGCGTTCGGCGGCGCGAAAGTCAGGCATTCCCAGAGCGCTGTCGGCGCCCACCACTCCCACCAGGGTGACGCCGTGAATGTCGTGGCCCTTGGCGATCATCTGCGTGCCGACAACTAAGTCGAGCTCGCCTTCGCTGAGCGCATTGAGAGTGCGCTCGAAATCTTCATGACCGCGCACCGTGTCGCGATCGAGGCGTGCGATGCGCGCCTGCGGAAATATGCCGTGCAATAGTTCTTCCAGCTTCTCCGAACCGGTGCCCAGAAAATAGACATACTCACTCCCGCAATGCACGCAAGCCTTCGGTACCGGCGCCGTGTATCCGCAGTAGTGGCACACCATTTTGTGCTCGCGCTTGTGATGAGTCATCGCGATGGCGCAGTTCTGGCACTCCAGGGTTTTGCCGCAGGTGCGGCACAGGACAACGGGCGAATATCCGCGGCGATTGAGCAGTACCAGGACTTGCTCGTTGCGCTCGAAGCGCTGTTTGATTTCCGCTGCCAGCTTGCGCGAGATGACTTGTTCGTGGCCGGTTTCCTGGAATTCCTGGCGCATGTCGATGATCTCGACCTCCGGAAGAGGTCGCTGCTCCACGCGGTCGGGCAACTCGACCAGAGCGTATTTATTTTTGTTCGCGTTGAAATAGGATTCGAGCGACGGCGTTGCCGAACCCAGGACCACAACGGCATTCGCCATCTTGGCGCGCATCACGGCAACATCGCGAGCATGATAGCGCGGCGATTCCTCCTGTTTGTAGGAAGAATCGTGTTCTTCGTCGACGATGATGAGGGCAAGATCGGCAACCGGCGCGAATACGGCAGAGCGCGTGCCCACTACCATGCGCGCTTCGCCCGCCTTGATGCGATGCCACTGCTGAGCGCGTTCTTTATCCGAGAGTGCAGAATGCAGAACGGCGACCTCGTCTCCGAAAATCTGATGCAAGTCGGCAGCAACGGCGGGCGTCAGGCCGATTTCCGGAACCAACAGAATGGCGGAACGTCCGGCTTCGAGCACTGCACGCATCCCCGCGAGATAAACGGCGGTCTTGCCGGAGCCAGTGACTCCGTGCAGAAGGATGCCGGAAAACTTTCGCGCCTCAACCGCTTCGCGCATTCGATTCAACGCGGTTTGCTGCGCCGGATTGAAGTCGAATTCTGGCCGCGATGCCCGCGGCTTGCTACGAGACACGGCGAAGGCAGCAGGCTCTTCGACAACTTCGATCAGATTGCGCCTGACTAGCGTGCTCAGAGTCGTTCGCGGTACTTCGAGAGCTCGCAGCGTCTCCACGGGAACTCGCCCACCGGAAGCGGCGAGAGTCTCGATCAACTTTCGTTGATTGTCGTTTAACTTGCCGTCAGCGGATTTTAGCGTAGCAATCTTGACGGTTCGGGTCGCGTCGCGAACCGCGGAAACGTCTTCCCGTACCAGCCAGTTTTTTCGTACCATCCCACTTAAGATAAGTTTCGAAGCGCGCGTGGAAGAACGCAGAGTTTCTTCGCGAACTGGAAGGGCATCTCCGGGCGCAGACGCTTGCGCTGCCAGGTAATCCAACACGCGGAACTCTGCGGCCTGTTCCTCCGGAGTGCGGCGCGAGCGTGCCGATGATCCGGACAAGCCCGCCTGATGCAACGCCATTCGGCCCTCTGCGGTAATGCGGTAGGCAACACCGCGCTTGAACTCCGCGCTGAGCGGCAGCATGGTGCGAAGAACCTCGCCGAGCGGGGCAAGGTAGTAATCGGAAATCCAGCGGCCCAGTCGGAGCAATTGATCATCGAATACCGGAGCGGGGTCGAGTACGCCGAGAACTGACTTGATGGTGACCGAGGGCTCACGATCGTGCAATTCGACCACGACGCCCGTCATGCGCTGCTGGCGGAAGGGCACCAGAACGCGGCCCCCGAGCACGGGAGCGGCATTGGCAGAGACACGGTAAGTGAAAACCATGTCAAGCGGTACTGGTAGGGCAACGTCACAATATTCGGGCATGCGGGAGGAATCAGTGTAAACGGTTTACTCGGAGTTCCGAGACTGTGGGTCCGCAGCGATCAATCCACTCCGGACGGTAAAATACGCAGTGACCGCTAAAACAATGATTCTTGTGATCGTCCAGCTGTCCCAAACGAAAGTCGTGCGCAGAGGCGGCGACCACTCTGCCCCGTAGAAGAAAGGTCGGAAAGCGCAGGGAGCTATGAAGTAGACATACAGCGGCAAACCGAGCAGGCAGGCGATGAGGGAAACCGCAGCGGCAATTCGTCGATAGAAGAATGTAAGCAGTAGAGCGAAAAAAAACAGAACCGATCCGACCTCTTTCATATTGAGCATGGGGCCAGTAATCCATCCACCGCTGAACTCTGTGCCATCTAGGGAGGACCAATCACTCCACCCGGTGGCAGCGCTTAGCAGACACGCCGCAGCCTGCTTCAATTTTAGTTTTCCCGTCTTTCTTCATCTGATCTATTCGGCAGGCTTTTTCGGCGCCACGATACCCAAATATTTCATCACCATCTGCAGATCTTTCCAGGCCTCGCCCTTCTGCCGCGGATCGCGCAACAGAAATGCGGGATGGTAAGTGACGGCAAGGCGCGCGCCGGCCCAGGACGGATCGCTACCGGCCGGTTTGAAGTCGTACCAGCGACCGCGCAGCTCTGACATTGGAGAGTTGATCGCCAACAAGTTTTTCGCCGCGGTCGCGCCCAGCGCGACCATCGCCTTGGGCTTGATCGTGGCGATTTGGCGCATGAGAAACGGCGAGCAGGTTTCGCATTCGTCGCGCTCCGGCTGGCGGTTGCCCGGCGGCCGACATTTGACTATGTTCGCGATATAAACATCCTCGCGCCGCAGTCCCATCGCCTTGATCATATTGTTCAACAACTGACCGGCCCGTCCCACGAAGGGCTCGCCCTGCGCGTCTTCATCGGCTCCAGGACCTTCGCCCACGAACATCAGCTCGGCCCGCGGATCGCCCACTCCAAAGACAATCTTGGAGCGGCCTTTGTAAAGTTGGCAGCGGGTGCAGTCGCCAAGATCTTCGCGAATCAGCTTGAGCGCAGCCACGGGATCGTGTACCCCATATTCTGGCTTCGGCGTCCTCATTTCGAAGATTTCGGTTTCGGCAATAGCCGGGACGACGGCGGATTTTCTAGCGGCCATTTCCTCTCGCAGTTCTGAATGGGATAGAGACCAAGATGCATCCGTTTCGGCAGCAGCCGAGTCGACCTCGGTTAGCTCGGAAATTCGCGATTCGCGCCGGTAAAAATCATAAATGCCCATCTCGTGGCAGTAGCGAACACGCTCGGCGAGGGCGCGTCGCAATTGCAGATCGAGTGTACGGGCCATTGGTTTCCAGCTGCCAGGGGAAAAGGTCAGTGCTCAACGTCAAAATAAATTTTCGTGGTCGCCCGATATTGTATTACCTTCGCGCCATCGACTTGCATGTCAAACGAGTCTACATGCGCCCACTTGATGCCACGCACCGTCTTGGCAGCCTCCGCCACCGCCTTCTCTGCCGCCTTGGCAAAGCTATCTTTCGACGTTCCAATCACTTCTATGATCTTCTGCGTCATCGCACGCTCCTGAAAAGACTTTGAGGGAATTGTACGCGAGCGAGGAGAAACGCGCTTTTACACTTTCACTAGCGCCTTCCGCCGGTCGCGAATCCGCACGACCTGGTCGAGTACGCGCTGCGCCACTTCCAACTTCGTGGTTTCAGGAACTTCAACAACCTGGTCGTGGGTAATGATGGTCGCCTCGTTGCGCTCGCTGTCAAAGCCAATGCCTTCGCGGGAAACGTCATTGACGACGACTGCGTCGAGTTGTTTCGACGCAAGTTTCTGCCGGGCATTTTCGAGGACGTTCTCAGTCTCTGCGGCAAAGCCAACGACGATCTGCGACTGCTTGCGCTGCGAGATTTCCTTGAGAATATCAGCGGTAGGTTCGAGTTCGAGGGTGAGCGGTCCTTTGCGTTTTATCTTTTGCAGAGACACCGATTTCGCGCGGTAATCGGAAACGGCCGCACTCTTGATCACGATGGTGGCCTGCGGCAATAGATTCAGTACGGCGTTGTACATCTGCTCCGTTGATTCCACCTGCGTGACCTCTGCCGCTCCGGGCGGAGTCAGCGCCGTCGGCCCGCTCACCAGCAGTACTCGAGCGCCGCGGCGCAGAGCGGCTTCCGCCACCGCGTAGCCCATGCGTCCACTGGAACGGTTGGTAAGGTAGCGCGCCGGGTCGATTTTCTCGCGCGTGGGTCCGGCGGTGACCAACAAAGTTTCGCCGGCGAGATCCTGCGCCGCGCCCAGAGCCCCAAGCGTCGCGGCGACGATGGCATCATTTTCCGCAAGCCGTCCTGATCCGGTCATGCCGCACGCTAAATATCCAGAGTCTGGCTCGACAATCTTCACTCCACGCTGGCGCAGGATTTCCAGATTCGCCTGTGTCGCGGGATGATTCCACATGTTGACGTTCATCGCCGGTGCAACTACCACCGGCGCAGTGGTCGCGAGATAAAGCGTGGTGAGGAAATCACTGGCGATGCCTTGCGCGAAGTGGGCCAGAACATCGGCGGTGGCGGGAGCGACCAGTAGAGCGTCAATCGACTGCGCTACCGCGATGTGCTCGATTGCAGAATCAATGTTGGGGGCATGCTCTTCGCCGGGCGAGAACATCCCGGTGATCACTTTTTCGCCGGAGAGTGCGGCGAAGGTTAGCGGACGAACAAATTCCTGAGCCGCGCGCGTCATGATCACGTGCACGCGAACACCGCGGTCTTGCAGCAGCCGGACAATCTCAGCCGCTTTATAAGCCGCAATCCCGCCCGTCACTCCGAGAGCAATTTTCATAGTCGGCGAAACATCGCTCTCCACGGCAACGCCTTAAGCGTCGTGCCCGAAGGCCTGATCGAGGACCTCGGACGCTTGCTCGGCTGCGCTGCGGGTTTCAGGAATCTCCCATTTCACTTTGCCCGCGCGAATTTCATCTTGCGCGATGCGGCAGGGTTTGCGGGAATTTGTCTGGACCACCGGTGGCGCTCCCGATTGCAATTGGCGGGCACGCCGCGCTGCGACCAGAATGTAGCGATAGTTGCTGTCGAAGCCTTCGATCAATTTCATGGATTCTCTCCCCCTGTTACCGGGACACAGGATTTTGATTGCCGAAAGTTTGTGCGCTGTGTTCTTCGCCAGCCAAGCCAAGAACTCCGCCTCTATTTTCCCACGAAATGCAACTTTGCGGGGCCGTCAGCCGTCCAGGATAGTTACGAAGGACTAACCCTTGCCAGATTTGCCGGACAATCGAAAGGAAGCCAGAATCGGTTGCAAACGCTGGCGAACGCTCTCCAATCGACAGCAATCACCCATAGCCACGATTTTGCTTTCTTCCGGAGAGAGCACTCTTCCCGAGCGCAGCAGGCGTTCACCGCGCACGACGGCACGTAACAACCGGATGGAATCCTCCAGTTGATCGTTGACCAGAATGTAGTTGTAGCGATCGTAATTCTCAATTTCGCGAGTCGCTGTAGCCAGGCGCCGCTCGATCACCTCTTCGCTATCCTCACTGCGCTTGCGCAGCCGCTCTTCCAGAGTCTTGCGATCCGGAGGCAGAATAAAGATGCTGGTGGCTTCCGGCAGTTGATCCTGGATTTGTTTGGCGCCTTGCACATCGATATCGAGCAAAAGGTCGCGGCCATTTTGTTCGGCCTGGTGCAGGAAGCGACGGGCCGTACCGTAATAGTTGCCGAATACTTCGGCATGTTCAAGAAAGGCGTCCTCTTGAATCATCTTCTCGAACTCGGCCCGTGAGACAAAGTAGTACTGTCGTCCGTTGGTCTCGCTGCCGCGCGGAGCGCGGGTAGTATAGGAGATGGAAAACTCCAGATCGCTCACCTTCTTGAGCAGCTCGTTGACCAGCGTCGACTTGCCCGAACCGGACGGAGCCGAAATGATATACACAAGTGGCTTGTGAGGAGAGCTCATTCCAGGTTTTGCACCTGCTCCCGCGATTTTTCAATCTCCGCTTTCATGCTCAGTCCGGCCTCGGTGATCTTCAGCGCTTCGCCCGCCAGGCCAGAGGTTTTTGAAAGCAGCGTATTGGCCTCGCGATTCATTTCCTGCAGCAAGAAGTCGAGCTTCTTCCCCACTTCGCCGTTGCCGTCAAGCAAACCCAGAAAATGTTGCACATGGTTTTCCAGGCGGACGATTTCTTCCTGAATGTCGCTGCGATCCACCAGCAGAGCAGCCTCCTGGAGCGCACGCTCCCTGTCAGAACTAGCACCGAGCAACTCCTGAAGCCGGACTTGCAGGCGCTCCAAATAACTCTGGAGCACGGTGCGACGGTGCTCCTGCACAATGCCGACCGCGTCCCGAAGGTGCGCCATGCGCTCGCGAAGTTCGCGCTCGATGCCGCGACCTTCCTGCTCGCGCATCTGATTCAGGCGATCCAGAACCTCGCCAATCGTTGCCAACACCGCCGACTCCAGGGATCCATCGATCGCGTCGCCTGCGGAATCGAGCGCGCCGGGAATACGCAGGATGACGTTGAGATCGGGTTGGGCGGGAACGGAAAACTCGCTCGCCGCCGCTCGAAACGCCGCGATGTAGGCGCTCACCAGCGGACGATTCAGCGCCAGGGTTTCGCCGCCGCCGCGCTCCAGGCTCAGCGTCACTTCCACGTGCCCGCGAGCAATTTTTTCTTTCAGCAGCCGGCGGAGTTGCATCTCGATCGAGTCCGAGCCAGAAGGCAAACGAAAGTGCAGATCGAGGAACCGATGGTTCACCGATTTCAAGGAGAGAGCGAAGGCCAAGCGTCCATTGCCCGAGCTCGATGCAGACAGGTTCGAGGTGCCGCTTCCATCCACCCGGCTCACCACTTCGCCTTTGGCCTGCGCGAAACCCGTCATGGAACGGAGAGGCATAAATGATTTCCCTAAACTTCTAAACAGTTGCCGTCAGCTCGGCCTCGCTGGCTCCAGTTTCTGTTCGAGGTCAGCGAATTGCAGCTCGTACAATCGCCGGTAAGTACCCAGCTTCGTCATCAAGTCTTCATGAGAACCAATATCGGCGATTGCGCCGTTTTCGATCACTACGATGCGATCGGCGCGGCGCACGGTCGAGAGCCTGTGTGCGATCACGAACACGGTGCGGCCGATCATAAGATTGTGCAGCGCCGACTGCACCAACGCCTCCGATTCACTGTCCAGCGCCGAGGTGGCTTCGTCCAGAATCAGGATGGGCGCGTTCTTCAAGATGGCGCGGGCAATCGCGATGCGCTGCCGCTCACCGCCGGAAAGGCGCACACCACGCTCGCCGATTACTTCATCGTAGCCCGCGGGCAGCGCCTGAATGAAATCATGCGCCAGCGCGGCTCGCCCCGCCGCCTCTACTTCTTTCATGGCCACGTGCGGTTGGCCATAAGCAATATTGTTGCGGACCGTGTCGTTGAACAGGACGGTCTCTTGCGTCACAATTCCCACCTGCTCCCGCAGCGACGAAAGAGTGACGTCACGCACATCGCTCCCGTCGATGAGCAAACGTCCCTGCGTGGCGTCAAAAAAACGCGGAATGAGATGCACCAGAGTACTTTTGCCCGAACCGCTGGACCCGACGATGGCAACAACTTCCCCCCGGCGAACGTCCAGGTTGATATCGTGCAACACGCCAGCATCGGCTCCTTCGCTGCCGTAGTTGAAACAGACGTGATCGAATTGAACGCTCCGCGAGAAAGCCTGTAGTCGCTTGGCACGCGGCTTTTCGCGAACATCATCTTCGATGTCCATGAACTTAAAGATCTCGCTGGACGCGCCCAATGCCTGTTGAAAATTGTTATTGAACTGGGCAAATTTGCGGACCGGGTTGTAAAGACTGAACACGGCGGTAATAAAGGCGACGAAAATTCCGGGCGTCATTTCGCCATGCTTTACTTGCTCGCGGCCCAGATTCAGCAACAGAGCGATTCCGATCACGCCCAAAACATCCATGAGCGGTGAGCTGATCGCGGTAGCGGCAACGGAACGCAGATTCGCCCGAAACAGCCGGCGTGCCGCGCCGCGAAAGCGCGAAATCTCCCACTTCTCGCTGTTAAAGGCCTTCACGATGCGGTTGCCGGTGATGGTTTCGTGCAGGATGTTTTGGATTTCCGCCAGCTTGTCTTGACCTTGCCGGGTTGTGCTGCGCACCCGCGAGCCGATCTTGCGCGACGAGTAAATGATCGCCGGAACAAACAGCAATAACACCCAGGCAAGCTTTCCGCCGAGAAACACGACCACGACGGCGACCGACAGAAAAGTAAAAAACTGCTGCAGAAACTCCGCCAGCACCGTGGACATGGCGTACTGGACGCGCTCGATGTCGTTAACGATGGTGGAAAGCAGGGTTCCCGTGGCGTGTTTGGAAAAAAATGCCGCCGACCGGCGCATGATTGCGTTGTAGAGTTCGTCGCGCAAATCGGTGATCATGCCGAAGCCGGCGTGATTCACCAGGTATGTGCCCGTGTAATCAAATATTCCCTTGAGAACTGTGGACCCGACCAGAGCCACTGCCACCATGGTCCATGCATTCGTGAATCGGGAGGGCACTAACTGTTGCAAATAAAGTGCGTGGTGCGTTCCAGGGACGACAAACAGCTCAATATCTTTTGATCCGGTCGACGGATTCAATACTCGATCGAAGACGGGGCGAATCAGCACAAATTTAAAGGCATCGAGCGCTCCCACCAACGCCATGAGCACTACGGAACACAGGATCCGCCACCAATACGGAAGCGCGTAGCGGATCAGGCGCGTCAGTTGCCGCATACGGCTCCGAGCCTTGTCCTGAGCTTGTCGAACGGGAGCCCACGATGGCTTACCGCTGGTGGCATAGGTATGGAATGCAAGGGCTTATTTTACTGCCCGGCTACGGAAATCCCCAAGTGGCAGCTTCAGTTTCGCTCCACGCCGGAGCCTACTTCGGCATATCCCGATGCACAACCTTCACCCGGTATCCGGACTTGTTCAGGCGCTTGCCTACTTCTTCGGCGATCATCACGGAACGGTGCTGGCCACCGGTGCAGCCAAAACTGATCGTCAAATAGCTCTTGCCTTCGCGAACATAGTGCGGCAGAAGATAAACCAGCAAATCAGAGATGCGGCGGATGAACTCCTTCGTCTGCGGAAATGAACGGATGTACCTGGCAACTCGCGGATCACGCCCGGTAAGCTGGCGGAATTCCGGCACGAAATGCGGATTGGGAAGGAAACGAACATCGAATACCAAATCCGCTTCTTCCGGTAAACCATGGCGAAAGCCAAAGCTCACGCAGGAAACCAGGATGTTCTTTTGCGACGCCTGTTCGCGAAAGCGCTCGGTGATGTGCGCGCGTAGTTCGTGCACGTTAAATTTCGACGTGTCGATCACGATGTCGGCGAAAGCCCGAATGCTTGCCAAATGACGCCGTTCGGTTTTGAGCGAGGCATTGACCGGCGCGTCGGTGCCCAATGGATGCGGCCGGCGGGTCTCGCTGAATCGCCGCATCAGCACCGCGTCCGAAGCTTCCAGAAACGCAACCTTGGTCGGAATCATCCGGCGCACAGCCTTAAGAATGCCGGGCAGTTGCTCCAGCTTCGAACCTTCGCGCACGTCCACCACCAACGCGGTGCGGCGGATTTCAGTCGATTGCAGCGCCATCTCCGCAAAGCGCGGAATCAGCTCCACGGGAAGATTGTCAACGCAGTAATAACCCAAATCCTCGAACGCCTTCAGCACGGAAGCTTTGCCCGACCCGCTCATTCCCGTGATGATGACCAGTTCCGCAGCATGCGGGGCATCACGCGCGATGGCCTTCGCCGTTTTTTTCCTTCTGCGCGCCGGGTCTTTGTGTTTCGCGGACGCAGACGTTTTTCGGGGCGTCATGAAATGGATAGTAGCATCGAACGCTGCATTCACGGAAAATGCTTGCCATTTCTATTTGTCTAAGCCCGCCCGGAAAGGTAAGCTAAATCGCCATGAAGAAGTTTCACGAACTCAGCGAACGCGAAGTGCTGGCTTTGGCAATTGCTTTGGAAGAAGAAGACGAGCGCGTGTATGCGGATTTTGCCGAAGGACTGCGGCAGGATTACCCCGCATCGGCCGCCATGTTCGAAGGTATGCGTGAAGAAGAATCCGGACATCGCCGGCGTTTGATCGAACTCTTCCAGCAGAAATTTGGCGAACATATTCCTTTGATCCGCCGCCAGGATGTGCGCGGATTCGTTGAACGGCCGGCTCTTTGGCTGATTCGCCCTTTGCGCATTGAAGCGGTGCGCAAGGAAGCCAGCACCATGGAAGTGGAGACGCGGCGCTTTTACGAAAAAGCCGCGGCACGCACTGAGGATGCGAGCATCCGGCAGCTGCTCGACGATCTGATCAACGAAGAACGCGAGCATGAGGAGCGCGCACAGGAACTGGATAAGGAAAAACTTCCCGCCAACGTAAAGGCGGACGAAGAGCGCGCGCAGCGCCGGTTGTTCGTCCTGCAGATCGTTCAGCCGGGACTCGCCGGGTTGATGGATGGTTCGGTTTCCACCCTGGCCCCCGTCTTCGCCGCGGCGTTCGCCACGCACAGCTCCAATGACGCGTTCCTGGTCGGCCTCGCGGCCTCCGCTGGAGCGGGCATCAGCATGGGATTTGCCGAAGCGCTCTCCGATGATGGAAGCCTGACCGGGCGCGGACATCCCTGGGTGCGCGGCGTGATCTGCGGCGCCATGACTGCGCTCGGCGGCATCGGACACACGCTGCCGTTTTTGCTTCGGGACTTCCGCGTCGCGCTGTGGGCCGCGGGCGGGGTGGTGGTCGCCGAATTAGGAGTCATCACCTGGATTCGTCACCGCTACATGGATAGCCCGTGGATTTCCGCCGCACTCCAGGTTGGATTGGGCGGAGTGTTGGTCTTCATCACCGGCGCGCTGATCGGAAATTCGTAAGTTTCCGATCACGGCTGCGTATCGAGCGGATGCGTGCTCTTTTCGTAGAACTCGTTCTGCAGCTTGAGGCTCACGTCGTCGGCCTTCACCGCGCGGATTGTCTTGGCGACCGCATCGATCCACCAATCCATTTGAAATTCGCCCAGCTCCTGCGTTGCTGCAGAACCGTCGCCGGAATAATGGTTGGGAAAACGCGCGTACCACCAGATGCCGGTGTAAACATCTTCAGGCAAATTCTGGCGATGCTGGTCCGCGCCTGATTCGCTCCTAGCTCGGTCAAGGTGCACGGTGTCGGGACGCGAGATCATCATCTTTGAGGTTTCGCTCTCGCCGGCATGCATGTCAATTGAAGTTTTCTTCGCTGGTCCGCCAGAAGATGGCGTGCGCTGGTCGAAAACATAGACCACGTAATCGTGCGGCTTATTCAACTGCGTTTGGGCGAAGTATGGAAGCAGGCTTTCGTTGCCGCCGTGGCCGTTGACGATGACGACCTTCTTACAGCCGTTGCGGGCCATCTCGTCGGTAGTTTCCTGCAGCAGGGCAAGTTGCATTTCGCGGCTGTAAGCGATGGTTCCCGGCTCGTGGCGAGCCTCCGCGATTTGTCCAAAATAATATTCCGGAAAGACGACCGCGTACTCCTTCTCGGCCGCATGCAACGAGGCAAATCGCACGTCCAGCAGATCGGTGCCGAGCGGGAGATGCGGTCCGTGCTTCTCGAGGATGCCGAACGGCAACAGACAAGTTCCCAGCGAGCGATGAATGCCTTCGCGAAAATCGGCTGCCGTAAGTTCTTCCCAATGCACGGAGAGCTTCGCCTGCGGCGTGACCATTTGCGCCTGCGCGAGATGAAGTGCACTTAGTATAAGAATGAAAAACAAGAGCGGAATAAAAAAGATCGAGCATCGCGTGCGCATCGTCATTGCATCTCTCCTTCGACGGCAGATATTAGCACGCTGAATGCCTGTATTGAAACGTATCAACGGCCAAATACAATGAGCCGGACAAAATCGCCCGGCCCAGAGAATAAAATTTGTTGACTTCTATTTCAGATAGATTTCCCGCAGCAACTCTGAGCTGATTATTTCCCGAATTTCGGCGCGCTTTTCGGTGAGCTGCTGGCCCTGCGCTTTGCCGCCCAGGATTTTGTCGCGAACTGACTCGCCCTTCGCCGCCAGACCATCCATCGCAGCATAGTTTTTGTACTCGATGGCCACGCAAATGTCCCAGTCCTCCGGACTGGTCTTGGTCTCTTTCAGAAACACTTTGTAGTCCATGATCATCCCCTGCTTCTTTTCTTCCTCGATCATCGACTTGGTGGTCTGGCGCAGGCTGCTGAGGTACTCATCCATGTGAGTAGGTTTCACGCGGATCAACTCAATCCGCCAGATGGGACCCTCCGTGTAATGTTCCTGCGCGAGCAACGCAGGCGCCAGCAACAACATGAGCACAACAAGCCCACAGAGCTTTTTCATAAGCATCTCCTCTTCAGGGTGAATTTACGGCGCGAGCATCATACGCTCAGTGTCACGGAAATACGAAAGCGGCATGCGACAGAGAACTCATGCTGCGAAATTTTCGTCGCAATACGAGGTTCTATGGCGCTTCGATCAATTCCATCTTCCCGTCTCTCGTGCGGTGCAGGATCATCACTTTGCCCTTGGGATCGCGGAAGACGAAGACGTCGCGGTCGCGGAAGTGAACCTCTTTGATGGCCTCTTCGAGAGTCATGGGGCGCATGGAGACGGCTTCGTCGGAACGAACCAGGTGAACCTCGGTAGTGCTGGCTACCGGGGGATAGCGGTGCACGGCGACTGGCACGGCTGTCTTTTCCGTTAAACCGACTTTGGTGTGAACTTCCACCTGCGCAGGAGAGTGGCCGTTCCACTTCTTTACTTCTTCGCTCTTGCGGGCGGAGCGCTTCTTGGACTGCCATTTAGTTTTGTATTTCACCGCTTGCTTTTCGAGGTGATCCAGCGCGCCGCTCACCGCGGTCAACATATCCTTGGCTTGAGCCAGACCGACCAACGGGCCATTGCGCGGGTTGATGGTGATTTCAGCTTTGTGGCGGTGCTTTTCAACGGAGAGGATGGCCTTGGCTTCGAAGCGATCGCCTAAAATCCTGCGGATTTTTCCGAGACCGGTTTCTACTTCCTGGCGGATGGCGGGAGTCACTTCGCAGCGTCTTCCGGTGTATTCCACATTCATGAGCGCCCTCCTAAAATTCGTTCATCGAGTAAAAATCGGGCGCTGTTTGAAACCTTGTAGCGTCGCCGTCTCCGGGGGCTGTCGCATTGGCCGGCGAGCCGCCAGCGCCATCATTCCCTTACTCTGCGCTGATGAGTGCTCGGGATGCGCATATCCTCGCGATACTTGGCCACCGTGCGGCGAGTGACCTGAATGCCTTGCGACTGCAGAATGCGGGTGAGTTGTTCGTCGGTCAGCGGACGGCTGGGGTCCTCCTCATCAATCAATTTCTTGACGCGGCGTTTCAGGATCAGCAACGAAGTGTTGCCACCCTCGGGCCCCTGTACGCTTTCGCTGAAGAAGTAGCGCAATTCGAATACGCCCTGCGGAGTGTGCGCGTATTTGTTGGCGACGGCGCGGCTCACGGTGGAAGGATGCACGCCGATTTCTTCGGCGACCTCCTTGATCATCATCGGCTTGAGTTGGTCGATACCCTTTTCCAGAAAATCCTGCTGGCGGGCGACGATGCAATAGCAGACTTTCGTGATCGTCTGCTTGCGCTGTTCAATGTTTTTGATGAGCTGAATCGCGCTCTTATAACGCTCTTTCACGTAGTCGCGGGTGTTCTTGTCGTTCGTCTCCCGGGTGACCAGCTTCTTGTAGGCGGGGTTGAGGCGAAGCTGCGGCAGGTCATCGTCATTCATCAGGACCAGCCACTCGTCGCCATGCTTAATGAAAGCGACGTCGGGCTCGATCAAGCGTGCCTGGCTTTTGTTGTACTGCAAGCCGGGGCGGGGATCGAGAGTGCGGATGTAGTCGAGCGCTTGCTGCACGGCATCAGCGGGCCGGCCGATGGCCTTGGCAATCTCCTTGTGCTGTTTATTTTGCACGGCACGCAGATGCTGATCGACGATGGCGATTGCATCCTGCAAGACCTGAGCGCTGGCGTTTCCAGCCTTGTCGCTGATCTTCTCGCCATTCTTATGGAGTCCCAATTGCTGTTGGTGATGGCGCAACTGGCGCAGCAGGCAGTCGCGAAGATCGCGGCAACCTACTCCGGGCGGGTCGAGTTGACGAACCACTTCCAGGGCTTCCTGAAGATCTCCCGCCGTGAAATGGGCGGTATAAGTAGGGCGCG
>JGI12635J15846_10000770_pt1 | contig 27774 bp, 25 predicted proteins | sample BlaSpr_A8_OM2_M2_FD_15846 | JGI IMG/M metagenome (IMG submission 15846)
TAACGCCAATATCAGGCAAAGAGACTCTGGGTACTTGGTAGTTTCATTTTCAGCGTGGTGGTCGGACACAGAGCCGACGTAAGCCGACGCAATGAGATGGAACTAAGCTGAGAGCAAACGATTCGGGTCGGGGCGTATGCATACCAGCGCTTGAACCTCGCGGCGAAAGGGAAGGCTCACAGACAAGATGCCAAGACTTCAAACCGGACCTGGGAAATTCGGCCGTCCGGCGTTATGGGGGGCCTCGGAAAACGTGGCTATGGCGGAATTGTGAACCCATCTCGCAACCGAAAGGGTGAGAATGGAAACCCTCTACCGAAAGCAAACGCGTCCGAGTTCTATCCCAATCATAACCACGTCGTGAGTATCAGCGCCTGCTTGCGTCAACTGCGATCTCGCCTGGCCGTCAGACCCACTTACTTGTTCTTCGAATTCTCCGTGCTCAAGATAAAGGCCGCCACATTATCGTGTAGTTCTTTCAGCGAGGCCTCGTGCGCGTAGACCATATGCCCGGACTCATAGAATTTGAACTCAATATTCTTCTGCAGCGCGGCCGGAATCGGCAAATGCTGCATTTCGAATATGCCTTCGTAGAACGGCGTTGCCAAATCGAAATAGCCCGCGTTTAAGAGAACTTTCAGCTCAGGGTTATATTTCATGGCGCTCGCGAGATCGATCATCACATTGGCGGCCTGGGGCAGCGGTATGGGAACGCCCGCGGGTTGATGCAGCATATTCCAATTTTTCTCGACGTCAATTTCCGGCTTGTATTCCCGATTCTCGGTGAATTTCAAATCCTTGCGCACATAGTCGTTGAAGGCCGAGACGTAGGCTGAGCCGATCGCCGCCGACTGCGGGTCGTATTCCGCCTCCTTGCTCAGCGGATCGAGTGTCGGCCCGGAGAAACGCGTGTCGAGCCGACCGGTAGTTAGATCGCTGTCGCCCTTCAGGTTTTTTTCGAATTCTCCGACGTTAATGCGCAGGTCCGCCTTCTCGATGTAGTCTGCGGGTAGCCCGGTATATTGATGCAGCTTGGCGACGATTGCCTTCCGCTGCTCCGGCGCCAGCGTGGCCCCGGCTCCGAGCGCCATTGCGTACTCCGTCATCGAAAAATGCTCCACCTCCGCCAGTAGCGGCGCCAGTTCCTTCGGTGAATCCGGCAGCTTGTGGTGATACCAGGCCGATGCCGTGTAAGTTGGCAGCGCGAGCTGGTAGGGCAAATCAATGCCAGGATTGAACTGCGGGCTGTCAGCGTTGTTGTCGAAGTTCAATATCTGCGAGAGCAGAATCACACCGTTAAAATCGACAATCTTCACCGTTTCGAGCTCATTCACCAGCACCGCCGACCGCGTGGTGCCGTAGCTCTCGCCAAATAAATACTTCGGCGAATTCCAGCGTCCGTACTTCGTCAAGAACTGCGTAATGAAATCGGCGAAGGCGTTGGCGTCGGCATCGACGCCGTAGAATGCCTTCTCCCGGTCTTTCCCGCTAAGGCGGCTGAAGCCGGTTCCCGGCGCGTCCACAAAAACCAGGTCGCTGGCATCGAGCAGGCTGTAGTCGTTGTTGACAATCGGATACGGCGCGGCCGGAGTATGGGAATTGTCAGCTGTCACAACGCGCCTGGGTCCAAACGCTCCCATGTGGAGCCAGACGGTCGATGAACCCGGGCCGCCGTTGTAAAGGAAGGTGACGGGCCGCTGCGAGTTCTGTTCGCCGGACTTGAAATAGGCAACATAGAACATGCTGGCCTCGGGCGGCAGATTCTTGTCGTCCTTGTCGGCGTTCTGAGGTACGTCGTCCCAACCCTTGGGATGGACAACGAGAGTGCCGGCAAAAGCGTCATAGGCGATGGCTTTCCCGCCAATCGTGACCGAGCCCTTGCTCGTCTCCTGCTCCGGCTTGAACTCTTCCGCCTTCGCAGCGTTCTGCTTGCTCTGGGCTGCGTCGTCCTTATCCCTCGATTGGGCACAAAGCGGCTTGAGAAGTAATCCTGCTTCCAGAACGGCGAGAGCGGCCATTCCAAAAATCACCTTTCGCATCGGGACTTTCTCCGTGAACCACAGGTCTTAGACTCCATATTTTTAATTTTCACACGCATGGAATGCAACTTTCGGCATTCATTTGCGCCTTCGCCTGCACTTCCTACTCTCCCTGAACCAAGAAAAGCACTTATGACCTGCGGCATGGCTCCATGACAATCGTGAAAAGCTCCACTCGCGTCACGCTCCTCGGCGCGCTGCTCGTAGAAGATCTTTCCAGGCCACACGGAAAGTAGTAAGCACTTGGGAGAATAATTATGTCCGGACAAGTCATTTTGTATTTCGAGGATCAGGCGGATGCGCTGCGTTTTGCGCTGGCCGCTGGATCGGTGATGGCGGGGGACGGAGCCACCGCCACTGACGATCTGATCAACGAAACCGCACGCGTCAGCCGCATTCGTCTCGACGCAGCCAATGCCGGCAAGCTGAAGAAAACCGCAGTGGCCTGAAGAGATGAGCTAGAGAGCTAAAAAATGACCGCAGCTATCCCGTACGCCGCACGGAGAGCAGGTTCAGGATCTCGCGCAGTCCCTGGCGGATATGCTGAATTTCGACGGGTGACTGGGCAGGGAATGGAATTGCCGCTTGCCCTTTCTCGGTTTTTGTCTCGGAACGCAACTGCTGGCGAGCGCCCACAATCGTAAAACCCTGTTCGTAAAGCAGTTGCTTGATATGCAGGATGCTCTCCACATCCCGCCTCCGGTACATGCGCTGCCCAGTGCTGCTTTTCACCGGTTTAAGCTGAGGAAACTCGCTCTCCCAGAAGCGTAATACGTAAGCCGGGAGCCGGCACAGAGTCGCCACTTCGCCGATGCGAAAATATAACTTATCCGGAATGAATACTTCGTCGGTCTTATTCTTGTTCTTGGCCGCGCTTTTTTTTCTCGGATTCATGCTCGCATCGGCGATTCCAGCCCGCGCCGTCCCCGTATTGTGACACAGGCAGGGGATCGATATGAAGAATTTCGACCGGCTTCGTCCGGTGCCGGTGTTGGGGGCTTCTGTTTCAAAACGGAAATGCCTCTCAGAAGGTGCTTCTCCTGAGAGGCTAGTTAAATTCTTGGCCCAGCGAAGTATCGTCTCGCAGACGGTTGGTTAGTGTTTCTTCTTTTTTGCCTTCTTCTTGGTTGCCATGAAGGTTCCTCCGTGAAGATTTTTCCCTTGCGACTTCGGGTCCCGAATGCCAAAAGCTACCCAACTTGTTGTACTGGTAGCGTCCTTAACACAAGATATTGAGGGAGTATGAACGCAGTGTCAACACATTTTTTCATTTTGCGCAAGAATTCTTCGGACGCTGCTGGTTTTTGTCATCCGCTGAGGCATCATCACCCGCCAGTTCAACGCCGTCCCTTCCGACTGGTGCCGCATTCGCGCTTCCGGTACACTGCGCCACATGCGGCGTGATCCCATCGAGTTGGAAATCTTCAAGAACCTTTACCACTCGATCGCCGAAGAGATGGGCGCGGCATTGCGGCGCACCGCGTTTTCCGCCAACATAAAAGAGCGGCGCGACTACTCCTGCGCGATCTTCGACGGCGCTGGTGAAGTGATCGCCATGGGCGACCACATGCCCGTGCACCTGGGCTCAATGCCGAGGTCGGTGAAAGCCGCGATCGATGCCGGAGAGATGGCTCCCGGCGACGTAGTGATGCTGAACGATCCCTTCCGCGGCGGCACGCACCTTCCGGATATAACGCTGGTGGCGCCGGTTTACGTGAAGCACGGTGGTGCGCTGAATGGCACACGCAAGGGCCCTACCCGACGAAAAGGCGCAGGTCTTCCTGACTTTTACGTGGCAGCGCGCGCTCACCACGCCGATGTCGGCGGAACTTACGCGGGATCGATGGGGCCATGCCGCGAGATTTATCAGGAAGGATTTCGCATTCCTCCGGTGAAAATCATGCGGACGGGAGTGATGGAGCGCGATCTGCTCGCGCTGCTTCTCAACAACGTCCGCACACCCGAGGAACGCGAGGGCGATCTGGGTGCGCAGATCGCGGCTTGCCACACGGGCGCCGAACGCCTGCGCGAGATATGCCTGCGTTACGGAGTGAGTCGCTCGAAGATGGCCGCGGACGGATTGCTGGAGTATTCCGAAGAACTGATGCGCGCATTTCTGCAGCGGGTTCCCCCCGGCACATATCGCGCTCAGGATTTTCTAGATAATGACGGCGTCAGCGACCGTCCCGTGAAGGTAGCCGTGAAGGTGAGCGTGTGGGGCCAGGTCAGAGCTCGCGGGGAGCGAATCCGAAGGGACCCGGCGAGGACGGCTCGAAAACCCGTGGTCACAAAGCCGATGGTCACGGTTGATTTCACCGGAAGCGATCCTCAGGTAGCAGGCAGTGTGAACGCAGTTGAGGCCATCACCTACTCCGCGTGCTTTTATGTGTTTCGTTGTCTGTTGGCGGATGACGTACCCGCCACGGCCGGATTGATGCGTCCTATTCAGGTCATCGCACCGGAAGGAACAATTGTGAACGCGCGCCCCCCGGCGGCAGTGGCCGGCGGGAACGTTGAAACGTCACAGCGCATCGTCGATGTTCTGCTGCGCGCTCTTTCCCAGGCCATCCCTGACCGCATTCCGGCGGCGGCCTCGGGAACCATGAACAACTTAACCATCGGCGGATTCGATCTGCGTGCGGGCGACCCGCGCATCGGCAATCCCTTCACTTACTATGAAACCATCGCCGGCGGCATGGGCGCGCGGCCTACCAAGCCTGGGATTTCCGGCGTTCACACCCACATGACGAATTCGCTGAACACGCCCGCCGAGGCCTTGGAGTATAGCTATCCCCTGCGAGTGCGGCGATATTTGCTGCGAGCAGACAGCGGCGGCCCCGGAAAGCACCCAGGTGGCGATGGCATCATCCGCGAGATTGAAGTCCTCACCGATTGCGAAGTAACCTTGCTCTCCGAACGTCGCACGCGCCCGCCATGGGGACTCCACGGAGGCGGCGACGGCGCTTCCGGGAAGACGACCGTGATCCGCAATAATGGCTCGGTGGAAATAATGCCGGGAAAGTTCAGTACGCGGTTGCAATCTGGCGAGCGCATCAGAATTGAATCGCCCGGCGGCGGCGGCTGGGGCCGAGTCAACGAAACAGACGAGGCTTAACGAATAACGCACCTGCGACTGATTCGGCATCTAAGGAACGTTTATGACTGAGCTCGCAACTCGCTATCTTGACGAAGCACGCCGCCAAATGCGCGGTCAAAAGCGACTGGCCGACGGTGCAATCGCGCAGCTCAAAGACGAAGAGCTATTTGTAACCTTAGACGCGGAATCGAATTCCGTTGCCATCCTCATCAAGCACTTGGCCGGGAACATGCGTTCGCGCTTTACCGACTTTCTTACAACCGATGGCGAGAAGCCCGGCCGTTTTCGTGATCGCGAATTTGAGTTGAATGCCGCGACTTCGCGAGCTGAAGTGATGCGCTGGTGGGAGGAAGGCTGGTCGCATGTATTCGCAGCGCTCGATTCGCTCAAGCCCGAAGATGTCATGCGCACGGTCACCATCCGCGGCGAGCCCCATACCGTGTTGCAGGCTATTAATCGCCAGATCGCACATTACGCCGGGCATATCGCGCAAATCATTTTTCTGGCGAAGCACTTGCGATCGAGCGAGTGGAAGACGCTGAGCATTCCGCGCGGCAAGTCGGAGGATTACAAGGTAGCTCCGCCGAAGTCTGACAAAGGGTTGCCGCAGTGATCGCGAATTAGGGCCATGCTATCGAGCGGGCACCAGAATTCCCCCGGTGCTAGAATCATATGTTTTGTGCCTGAGCCTGAAATCATAAGGTAACCTTTCATGCCTTCCACCATGCTGGCGGTCGTCAAGCCGGAGGCCGCGCCCGGCGCGGAGATTCGCGAAGTAGAAGTTCCCTCCTACGGACGCACCGACGTGCTCGTCAAAGTGAAGATGGCCTCCATCTGCGGTACCGACCTGCATATCTTCAACTGGGATCGCTGGGCCCAGAGCCGCATTCACCCCCCGCTGATTCCGGGGCACGAATTTTGCGGTGAGGTGGCCGCGTTCGGCGCTGAAGTAACCAGCCTCAAGGAAGGCGATTTCGTCTCAGCCGAGATGCACGTGGCGTGCGGCAAATGCCTGCAGTGCCGCACCGGCGAAGCCCACATCTGCCAAAACGTAAAGATCATCGGGGTAGATGCCAACGGCGCCTTCGCGGAGTATGTTGTGATTCCGGAGTCGAACATTTGGAAGCTTGATCCGTCTATTCCAGAGGAATACGCCTCCATTCTCGATCCCTTGGGCAACGCGGTTCACACCGTGCTTGCGGGCGAGATCGCCGCGAAAACTGTGGCCATCACGGGGTGCGGTCCTATCGGACTTTTTGCCATTGCGGTAGCACGCGCCGTGGGCGCCGCCAGCGTATTTGCCATCGAAGTTAACGAGCACCGGCGCAAGATCGCGTGCGAGATGAAGGCCCAGTACGTGCTCGATCCGTCGAAAGAAAATATCCGCGCGGTCGTGATGGAAAAAACCGGTGGACTTGGCGTCGACGTAGTCCTTGAGATGGCGGGCCATCCGGATTCGATTCGAACCGCCTTCGACATTGTGAGGCGGGGCGGCAGAATTTCTCTCCTCGGCTTGACCTCAAAACCCATCTCACTGAATTTTTCTGAAGACATTATTTTTAAAGGCATCACCGTGCAAGGCATCAATGGACGCCGCATGTACCAGACCTGGTATCAGATGACGGCGCTGCTGAAGGCCGGCAAACTCGATTTGCATCCCGTGATCACCGACCGCATCCCCATGAATGATTTCTCGAAAGCCATGGAGCGGTTGAAGACCGGCGAGGCCAGTAAAATATTGGTATACCCGAACGGCGTGCGATGAACGGGCGAAGCAGAAATTGTGGACCGTGGTGAACCGTGAGCCTTGACGCATTCGTACGCTGTACTTGCATACGCGACGGCAGGGCCAAGCCGCATCCATTTCCCGATCGCCTCACCTTCGATGAGTCCGGTGGGCCAATCTTAACCGGGGATCCCTCCGAAGAAGAATGGAATGCTCACGACCACTGGCTTGGCGAATCGTGCGAGCACCAGGGGTATCTTCTCTCATTGCTTCTGGGCAACATCACGCGCGTGAAAAACCTGCGCGGTTTTCTGCGCGGATTGCAGGGAACTCCGGGGCCGCGATTTCCCATTCTGCTGGAAAAAGTTCTTTATGACGGCACACACACCGGCGACTGGATCTCCAGCAAAGTTGCGGCAAAGCTATTGCAAGAAGTAGATACCGTGCTCCACTCCAGCGATATTCTGGCCGATTCGGAAAAGGAATTCTTCACCAACATGAAGCTTCTGTGCGAGGCCAGCATCTCCACTGGAAATCCGATCATGTTCTGACCATCGCTCGCTCTTTTACGCGTGGAGAAGATTGAGGAAACCATGACGACCGCAACTCGCACCAACCCGCTTTCTTATCTCACCGAGCAACTCGATGAACTTAAGGCCAAGGGCACGCACTTCAAGTTACGAGTGCTGGATGACGAGCAGGCGCCGGTCTGCACGTTCGATGGTAAGAAGGTCATCAATCTGGCGTCAAACAATTATCTTGGACTCACCACGCATCCCAAGCTGCGCGAAGCGGCGCTCGAAGCCACGCGCAAGTACGGTGTCGGTTCGGGCGCGGTGCGCACCATCGCCGGCACGATGAAGATCCACATGGAGCTTGAGGAAAAGATTGCCCGCTTCAAGAACGTGGAGGCCTGCGTAGTCTTCCAGTCAGGCTTCGCGGCCAATGCGGGCACTGTTTCGGCAGTGCTCGGTAAAGAAGATTTCATCATTTCCGATGCGCTGAACCACGCCTCCATCATCGACGGCGCTCGCCTGTCGAAGGCGAAGATTCTGGTTTTCCGCCATAAAGATGTTGCCCACGCGGAGGAGCAACTGGCCAGCGTGAAGGACGAGCCCGGCAAGAAGTTACTGATCAGCGACGGCGTTTTCTCCATGGATGGCGACATTGGCCCCCTGCCCGGCCTGTGCGATGCCGCGGAAAAATATGGCGCCATCATGATGGTCGACGATGCACACGCCTCCGGAGTACTCGGTCGCAACGGCCGCGGCACGATCGACCACTTCAAAGTGCATGGCCGCGTTGATATTCAGGTCGGAACTCTGTCGAAGGCCATCGGCGCGCTCGGCGGGTATGTCTGCGGATCGCGCGATCTGATTGATTTTCTCTATCACCGCGCGCGCCCGTTTTTATTTTCCACATCGCATCCACCGTCGGTGGCGGCAACCTGCATGGCCGCGTTCGATGTTCTGGAAAATGAACCCGAGCGTATGGAAAAACTCTGGGAGAACACGCGCTTCTGGAAAAAAGAGCTCGGTCTGCTCGGCTTCGATATCGGTGGCCGCGCCACTCCCGCCAGCGAAACTCCAATCACGCCCATCATCATCGGCGACGGCAAACTCGCCATGGATTTCTCCCACGAACTTTTCAAAGAAGGCGTCCTCGGCACCGGAATCGCCTTCCCCACGGTGCCCGAAGGCAAAGCACGCATTCGCACCATCATGACGGCAACACATACGAAGCAAGAGTTGGAGCAGGCTCTGGAAGTGCTGGGAAGAGTGGGAAAGAAGATGGGGATTGTGAGTTAGTCAATCCGTCCGATACACAATCTTCCCACCAACAACCGTTGCCACAACCTTTCCCGTAAACTGCCAGCCCTCAAACGGCGTGTTGTGCGACAACGACCGCGATTTGGAAGCCTCAAACGTCCAACGCTTTTTAGGATCGAAGATGGTCACATCGGCAAAGCTGCCGCGAGCTAGAGACCCACGGCCGTGGAGATCGAAGACGCGGGCGGGGCCGACAGTAAAGAGTTCCACGATACGCGCCAGCGGAATCTTGTGCTCGCGGTGAAGCTTCGTGATGGCCAGTGCCAGCGCGGTTTCGAGTCCAGTGATGCCAAAGGCCGCGCGCTCGAATTCAACTTCCTTTTCGTGCGTGGCGTGCGGAGCGTGGTCGGTGGCAATCGCGTCCACCGTGCCGTCGGCGAGCGCAACCAGGATTGCCTCGCGGTCGGTGGCCGAGCGCAACGGCGGGTTCATCTTGAAATTTGTGTTGTACTCGCCGACATCCTGATCGAGCAGGGAGAAGTGGTGAGGCGTAACTTCACAGGTCACGCGCGCTTTGGCACGCCTGCCACGGCGCACCGCCTTGAGCGCGTCGGACGTGGAAAGATGTGCGACATGCATGCGCGATTCGCGAATCTGCTGCGCCAGAGTGACATCGCGATCCACAATGTTCGCTTCCGCGGCAGTGGACATACCACGCAGGCCAAGGCGAAAGCTGGTGGGTCCTTCGTGCATGGAAGCATTTTCCGTAAGCCGCGTATCTTCGGCATGCTGCACGACGGGCAGATTCAATTCCGCGCCGAGCCGTAAGGCCGCACGCATGATCTCATCGTCCAGGATGGGCTTGCCATCGTCGGTGACGGCCACAGCGCCGGCCCGCTGCAACGCGGCGAAATCCGTAAGCGCCGCACCGCGCGAGTTCAGCGTTGCCGCGGCAATGGGAAAAACGTTGACCACAGCGTCGCGCTCGGGATCCCGCAACCACGCGATCCACTCAGCGCTGTCGACCACGGGCGCGGTATTCGGCATGGCGCATACGGACGTAAACCCTCCCGCCGCCGCCGCCGCTGTGCCCGTGGCAATGGTTTCCTTGTAGCCCTGACCCGGCTCACGCAGGTGGACATGAAGATCGATAAATCCCGGGGCAACGATCAATCCGCGCGCATCGAACTTTTCATCGCCTCCGCCGCGAATCTTATTGGGCAGGGCAACCTCAGCAACCCGGCCATCGCGCAGCAGAATGTCCATGGACGCGTTGATCTTCGCCGCCGGGTCGATCAGGTGACCGCCTTTGATCAGCAAACTCGCGCTCTGTCGCTCTGGGTTCTTGGCACTCAGCATTCAGCACTCGGTTCCTGCGCTGTTCCCAACTGATGAAACAATCCTTGTCGATCCGTATTCACATCGCTTTGCCCAACGCACGCGCCAAAATTGCCATGCGCGTGGGGACTCCATTGTGAACTTCGTCGATGATCATCGATTGTGGACCATCCGCAACTTCCCCGGTAAGCTCAAGTCCTCGAATGATCGGCCCGGGATGCATCACGATGGCATCGCATTTGGCCAGCTTCACCCTCGCCGCTGTCATCTGATAACGCGTAATGTAATCTTGCAGCCGAATCTTCTGGCCAGCAAGACGTTCCTTTTGCAGGCGCAACAGCATAATCACATCGGCACCGCGCAGCGCCTCTTCCATGTGCCGGGTCACGTGCAATCCGGGGACGAGCGTTGCCGCCACGTCAGGCACGAATTCCGGCGGGCCGCACAGCGTGATCTTCGCGCCAAACCGGCTTAACAAATGGCAGTTCGACCGGGTCACGCGGCTGTGATAGATATCGCCGATGATCGCGATCTGCAAACCTTTCAGCGAGTTCTTATGCTTCAGAATCGTAAACGCGTCGAGCAGCGCCTGGGAGGGATGCTCATGCATGCCGTCGCCCGCGTTGATGACTGGAATATCGAGGTGCTTCGCCATCAGGTGAGGCGCGCCCGCCGCAGGATGCCTCATCACGATCGCATCCGCGCCCACCGCTCGCAGCGTGTAACCCGTGTCGAGTAAAGATTCGCCCTTCTCGATGCTCGATCCCGAAGATTGCACCAGCGTAGTAATCGCGCCCAGCGACTTCGCGGCGATCTCGAAGGACGTTCGGGTGCGCGTGGAAGCTTCGTAAAACAGCAGCACAATGCGCTTGTTCCGTAGCAGCGGCCGCGCCTTGAGCGGATTCATTCTGCGCGCCAGCTTCAGCAAACTCAGGATCTCTTCATCCTTAAGGTGCTCGATGCTGAGCAATGATCCGGGTGCCGGTTTGTTCATGACAGAAGGCAAACCGTGCATCATACGCGGCCTGCCTGACCTGCGGCAAGGTCCGCGCTGAGAATACCGCTGAGAAAGTCCGCGCTGAGAAAGATTACGGTCTGTTCCGGCGCCCCAGGAACGCTCCGGTCAAAGCTCCTGCCAAGCTGCCCGCGGCAATCGAAAGCAGGAATAGGACCACCAGCCCGAGAACCAACATCAAGGCCATGCCTTCCGGCGTCTTGAGGCTCTCGAAAGCAGCCTGCACTTGCGGATCATTCGAGCGCGCCGCCGCTTGCTGAAGCGCTTCCAGCATCTTCTGGCGAATCTGGCCTCCGGTGTGAAACAGCACTACGGCAATCGTCTCGAAGATAGCCGAGATACCAAAGAACAGAATGCCGCACACTGCGCCGAGTTGCGCTCCGGAGCGCGCACGGACGCTCCAGGCCGGGTTCCGGCGGTGGTTGAGAGTAACGGCCAGAAATCCGGCGCCAAATACGGCGAGCAGAGGAACCATCAGGCCAAGGGTCATGACCAGAGCCGCGATCAGAGCGGCAATAGCGCACGACCGCATCGCAGTAGGCCATTCGATTCCGGAGAAAAGCGCGGACGCACCCGGAACCGAGGGCGGATCTGACGAAAAAATCGGGAGATCATTCGCCGGAACATTTCCCGCTGTCGCAGCGACTGCTTCGGGCGTGATGACGCGAATCTGTGGCGCTCCACACTGCGAGCAAAAGGGTTTGCCATCTTCAACGCCGTGCGCGCATTGGTAGCAGGGATGATCCATCTGAGCCGAGAGCACGACCAAGTTTGAAATTACCCCACAGTGAGGAGCGGGCGCAAGAAAATGGCTGGCTTTGATCGCCGACCCGCTTCCTTCAGATATCGCCTTGCTTGCCGCGCGTGTGAACGTAGACCAGTTCGAACGTCGATCCGCTGCTTTTGTTCGGTTCCACCGCGACTACGTGCTGGTTCTTATCCGTTCCAACTTTAAGCTCGGTGACCGGGCCGGTATTGTCACCTTCACACTTGAGCTCTTTGGAACTCTTCTTGTCGTCATCATCATCATTGAAATCGGCGTGCGCACCGCCGTGCTCGCGGGTCTGGCACTCAATCACTTTGCCGTATTTCTTGAGATCGCCGCGGTAAAAATCGAGGACCTTCCCAGGCGCATCGTCAGAATCGTATTTCGCCACGACCAGCTTTATTCCAAAGGCATCGGTAAAGAGGCTGAGATTCGCCGCATTGCTGTTCTCTTCGTCGCGTCGCAGGCGCGCGCCTGGATAAAGCCGAAACCCGGCTTTCCGCGCATCGGCATCGTTGCCCAGGTGCAGGTCGCCGACATTACTCTGGATATCCAGGTGCTTATCCTGATCGCTATCTGATTTCTGCGGCTGGGCCGTAACGCTGGTAATTGCCGCAAGGCCGAGCGCCATCACGAGGATTGAACGAAGCACGATTGAACGAAGCACTACTGATCGAAACATGGTTCCCTCCCTCCGAAGTCGCAGCAAAAATACTCTACTGCTGCCCCAAGCTACGCCCGCCGAAACGCATACTCTAGATCTCCCCATCCTTGCCGTGGGTACGCACGTATACCAACGAGAAGCTCGACCCCTTACCTTCCGGCTCCACAGCCACGATATGCTGATCGTCTTTCCTGCCCGCTTTGAGCTCCAGATCCTTACCGTTATCGCCCGCGCAGGTTAACTCGTTCGAACCATGATTGGAGTCGTGTGATCCCAATTTCGCTTCCAGGTGCACAGTGGAGGTGCGGCATTCAATCACGTTGCCATATTTCTTCAACTGATCTTTGTAAAAAGACAGAACCTTGGTGGGCGAGTCGTCCGAGTCGTATTCCATGGCGACGACTTTAAGGCCGCTTCCGAAGCCCGAGATATTCACGTTCGCGCTCTTATCGCTGCCGTCAGAATCCTTTTCTCTCAAGCGAGCGCCCGGATAAACAGCCAGGCCGATGTCGGCAGCGTCCGCTTGTTGGCTGACATGGATTCCGCCGAGCAGGGTCTTGATATCCACCTGCTTGTCTTGCCCGTTGCCCTCTTTCTGAACGTGCACGCTGCACGCCGGCAGAAGAAAAAGTGCGGCAACGCCGGCTGCGGCTGCCACAGAAGCGAAGAATTTATTTCTGAGCACGCTGAGTACCTCCACTGGCCGCTTGCACTGGCCGCTCGATGCCCGTACCCCGCGCCGCAATCGCGGGAATGCTTACGGGAAGATGGCCGCGAATCGCGCTTTCGCCGAACAAGGCTTTGACTGCGGCTATCTCGGAGACGCTCACGTTGGAAAAAGTGCACATATATGTCTCGATCTTCGGGAAGTCCGCCGCAAGGTACGGATTTCCCATGGCAATCACAGCCGTTTTTGCCGCCGCATGATCCAGCACTTGCTGCAGTAGCGAGCCCGTGCCATCCGGCAACGCAACCGTGTTCCCGATCTTCCCCGCGCTTGGGACCACATAGACAACGGCGACCACGCTCTCCGCCTCGTCCACCGCTTTCAGCACCTCGTCGCTCATCCCAGCTGCAACACGAGGGTCCACGTAGATCACATGCGCGTCCGGGATGCGGGCGCGCAACTCGCGTCCAAAAGCGCGCCCAGAATCGCTGCGGACGTCGTCGGAAAACAACACCGCCACCGTCCGGTTGTGAGTCTCCTCTTGTGTGGTATACGGAAGTCCAGCCTTTGCAGTTCCCTCGGATTTGAGCGGCAGAACTTTGCCATTGTCGCGAACCAACGTGATCGCCTTATCGGCCACTTCTTGCCCGTAGGCCAGATTTCCCGGCTTGCCCACTAGGTCGGCGACAGCTTCCAGGTTCACCATGCGCGCCTTCTGCAGACCCAGAGATGCCTTTGTTTTCAAAATCTTAAGCACGGAACGGTCGAGCCGCTCGGGTGAGATTTCCCCTGACTGGACGGCCTGAAGCATGGCATTGTACGAAGCCGGAAAATCGGCGGGAATGAGCAGCAGATCATCGCCGGCCTTGAAGGCTTCGACGGCCGCGCGGCCGATGTTGTTGGCGAACAGATGAGTCAGGCCAGCCATGTCCAGCGCATCGGTAACGACAATTCCTCTAAAGCCAAGTTGTTTTTCGAGAAGATCCGAAACAATGAGCGGAGAAATGGTAGCCACGTGGTTGGGGTCGGAATCGAGCGCGGGAACGGTAACGTGCGCCACCATGACGGAATCGACGCCGGCAGCAATGGCCTGGCGGAAAGGCGGTAACTCGATGGAATCGAGGTGCACTCGATCAACGTTGACGCTGGCCACCCCGAGATGGGAATCGGTTGCCGTATCACCGTGACCGGGAAAATGCTTGACCGTGGTCAGCATTCCACCTTCGTGCGCGCCTTTGATATAGGCCGCGACCAGATCGCCGACTTGCTTGGGATCTTCGCCGAACGAGCGGGTATTGATGATGGGATTGGCGGGGTTCGAGTTGACGTCAGCGTCGGGAAAGAAGTTCCAGTGAATGCCGATGGCGCGCGACTCTTCGGCCGTGATGCGCCCAAAATTTTCAGCATCCGCCGCGCTGCCATCTCCTCCGAAAGCCATGGCGTGGGGGAAAATCGTGGTCCCCATTAAGCGCATCGATACGCCGCGCTCAAAGTCGGCGGCAAACAGGAGCGGAAGTTTCGAATCATTCTGCAGGCGGTTGAGAAGCTCGGCAGCCTCGTAGGGCTCGCTGCGGAGAAGGTACGGGCCATCGACGTGAACCGTCATTGCGAACGAACCCACGTGATACTTCTGCATGGACTCGCGCAATTGCAAGTATTCCGGGTTTTCCACGTTGAGGAAGCTGGCGCGGCACCAGATCATGAATACCTGACCCACTTTTTCTTCCAGCGTCATTTTGCGCAGGGTTTTCTCCGCCCACTTTTCTCCGTCGTGGGTAAGATCGATGGGGCCAGGGCGTTGATATTTTTCCTTGGCGGATGCCACCGTCGTGAGCGTGAGAACAAAGAGCAAGAGCGCGAGTGTGCGAATCATGCTGAGAACGATAGCAGAAGGGGAGGCTTAGATCTCAGGTCTTAATTAAATTTAGGTCTTGGTGAATTTAGGTCTTAATTAGAATTGGGAGTCGGCCTGGAGATCTGAGATCCGAGCCGCAGCCGTCCGCTGAATCTGCGCGTCGTCGCCGTAACCCTTGAGCCACTGGACGTCCGGCTCGCGGCGAAACCAGGTCATCTGCCGTTTGGCATAGTTGCGATGAGCTTGTTGAGCGGCCTGCACCGCCTGCTCGCGGGTGAGTTCTCCGTCAATAAACTGCACCGCCTGTTTGTAGCCGAGGGAAGAGAGTGGGCCCAGATCGGCGCCGTATTTCTTCAGCAGATGCTGCGTCTCTTCGACTAATCCGGCTTCAAACATCTGCTCCGCGCGGCGGTTGATTCGCTCATAGAGCGCCTGGCGATCGGGATCAAGACCGAGGCGCAGAATGCGGAAGCCGCGCAAAGGATCGCGCCCACGCTCTCGCCAGAGTTCGGTCATCTTCTCGTGCGCGGTCAGGCAAACCTCGATGGCGCGAATGACCTTGGGCACGTCGTTGGCGTGGATCTTCTCCGCGGCCACGCGGTCGAGCCGCCGCAAAATGTGGTGAAGATGATCCGGGCCACGGCTGCCAGCTCGTTTGCGGAGCCGCTTGCGCAATTCCTCAGAGCGTTTCGGACCGGGAAATAGCCCTTCGGTCAGCGCCCGCAAGTAGAGTCCTGTACCGCCGACAACGATTGGCAAATGGCCGCGGGATTTAATCTCCTCGATCAACTGCCGCGCCTGGCGCGCATATTCGCCGGCTGTAATGTGATCGGTCGGCGCAACGTAATCGACCAGATGATGCGGCGCGAGCGCCCTCTCGGAGGCGGTCGGCTTGGCGGTCCCAATGTTGACCTCGCGGTACATGGCGACGGAATCGCAGCTCACGATTTCGCCCTGAAAGCGCTCCGCAAGCGCCAATGAAAGTGCGGTCTTGCCGCTGGCCGTAGGGCCGAGCACAATCACCAGCAGCGGTTCAGGCCGCGGCGAGGCCACGGTCAGCACACGCTCCAGTGAACGGCATGCCAGTAGCGAATCACAGTGCCAACGAGTAGCAGAAACGCGAGCTGCAGCAGGCCGGAAACCTCCGTGGTAGGGCTGGAGTGGCGGCGGTTCTGGTGAGCGGTTGCGTTCTGGCGTTGCATTTTCACCAAGTTAGCATTGTACGCCGCAGCATCGCCGTGCCACGCCGGCACTATGCACTACCCTGGACAGCGCGATTTTCCATGGAACCAAACTCACGAATCTTGCGTAATGACGTCTAAGAGGCTGAGCAAGAGTGTGCTCGCCCGGCGGAGGAATGTCTATGAGCCGAACGAATGTCGAGCGCGGGTTGGTAATGATTCTGCTTGTGGGCATTGTTTGCGCATTGGCCGCAGTGCCGGCGCGAGCGGATGCATGGTCGAAGACCTATAACGTTGCTGGCAAGCCCGATCTGAGAGTGGAAACCTCCGACGCCAACATTCGTGTCTCCACCTGGGACCAAAAGACCATCGAAGCCCAGGTGACCACCACCCAGTACAAGATCGGCGACGGCGGCATCCACATTGAAGAGCATCAGACAGGCGATGTGATCGGGATTGAGGTGCGCTATCCGCATCACGGCATCAACCTCATCTGGAACAACGGAATTGGTCATCGCCTGGAGATCGACATCCACATGCCGCGCGAGGGCAGGGTCGACCTGCACACCGGCGATGGCAAAATTGAACTCGCCAACTTCAAAGGCGAGATGCAGTTGCGAAGCGGAGATGGTTCGCAGGAAATTGACGGCGTGGATGGGACACTGCGGTCAACAACCCGGGACGGCCACATCCGCGCCCACGGACGCTTTGACGGACTCGAACTCAAAACCGGGGATGGGCGCCTGGATGCCCGCGCCGCCGCAGGGTCGGCACTGGCTGCCGGCTGGAGGCTGGAGAGCGGCGACGGCACCCTAACCCTGGAAGTGCCAGAAAACCTAGCGGCCGATGTGGACCTGCACACCGGCGACGGACACATCGATTTGGATATGCCGATAATTACTTCAGGCAGGATTCGCGAGAACGACGTTCACGGCAAGCTCAACGGAGGCGGAAATCTGCTGGTAATTCATACCGGAGACGGATCGATCCGGCTGCGGAAGATCTAGGTAGGCTACGATCCGCGTTCACACTTTCGCTAAATAGACTCCGCTCCCCAGCTTGACCCGAAGCCGTATACTCTTTGGTCGCGACNGTTTCGATTCGGCACGACTATTCTGCTTCATTAGTTTCCTTCAGCAGGCAACGAAAGGTCCTCTTATGACAATTTCCCGTCTAGGTGTCGCTCCGTTGGTAGTCGCATTACTGCTTTCCATAGCTGGCGCGCAGCAGAGTGCGTCTGCGGCGTCGAAGCATGAACCAGCCCTGGATGTCACGTCGATGGACCGAAATGCAGATCCGTGCGCGGACTTTTTTCAATATTCCTGCGGTGGGTGGATCAAGAACAACCCGATTCCTCCCGACCAGTCTTCCTGGGATACCTACTCGAAGATGCAGGATGAGAATCGTGCGCGATTGCGCGGAATTCTGGAGCAGGCGGCCAAGCCCGACTCGAACCGCGATGCTGCCACCCAGAAGATTGGCGATTACTACTCCTCCTGCATGGACGAGACAGCGATCGATGCCAAAGGAGCCGAGCCGCTCAAGCCAGAGCTGGAACGAATCGCGCAGACAACCTCGAAAGCAGATCTCGCGGATGTGGCCGCGGGCATGAGTCATGACAATGTGTTGTTCAGATTCGGATCGACGCAGGACTACAGGGATGCGAGCCAGGTGATTGCGGAAGCGGACCAGGGTGGACTGGGACTGCCCGATCGCGATTATTACCTGAAAGAGGATGTGAAGTCGGTCGACCTGCGTAAGGCGTACGTGGCGCACGTCCAAAAGATGTTCGAATTACTCGGCGATCAACCAGATGCCGCAGCCACGGAGGCACAGACCGTGATGCGGATTGAAACCGCTTTGGCCGAAGGATCGATGACGCGTGTGGAGCGTCGCGATCCCAAAAATCTGGACCACAAGCTCACCCGCGGCGACCTGGAAAAGCTCAGCCCCGAGTTTCAGTGGAAGGTTTACTTCACCAAGGTGGGACTGTCCTCGCTGGGTTCTCTGAATGTTACGTCTCCAAATTTTTTTAAAACGATGAACGCTGAGATCAAAAAGGAAAGCCTGGCGGACGTGAAAGTGTATTTGCGATGGCACCTGGTCCACGCCTACGCGCCCTTTCTCTCTGCGGGTTTTTTGAAGGAAAATTTTGCGTTCTATGGAAAGACCTTGCAAGGCCAGCAGGAGTTGCAGCCGCGATGGAAGCGCTGCACGGAATATGTGGATGGCGATCTGGGCGAGGCTTTGGGCCAGGTCTATGTGGAAAAATATTTCAGTCCGGAGGCGAAGCAGCAAGCGTTGAAGTTGGTGAAGGAAATCGATGCCGCGATGGCTCAAGACATCGGATCGTTGCCATGGATGTCGGGGGCCACCAAGCAGCAGGCCCTCGTAAAACTGCATGGCATGGCCAACAAGATCGGCTATCCCGATAAGTGGCGCGACTACAGCAAGCTGGAGATTGTCCGCGGGGACGAGGCTGGCAACGTGGAGCGGGCGCGGAAATTTGAGTTCAACCGGGAACTGGCCAAGATCGACAAGCCTGTGGACCGGGGCGAGTGGGATATGACTCCCCCGACCGTAAATGCTTATTACGACCCGCAGATGAATGACATTAATTTCCCGGCAGGGGTGCTGCAACCGCCGGCGTTCGATCCTGACTCCGATGCGGCTCCGAATTATGGCGATACCGGAGGCACGATCGGCCACGAGCTAACCCACGGCTTCGACGACGAAGGCCGCCAGTTCGACGCTCAGGGAAATCTGCGCGACTGGTGGACGGCAGACGATGGCAAAGAGTTTGTGAAAAGAGCGAGTTGCATTTCAGATCAGTATTCAACGTACACAATCATTGACGACATCAAAATCAACGGAAAGCTGACGTTAGGCGAGGACGTTGCCGATCTCGGCGGGCTCATCCTGGCTTACATGGCGTGGAAAGAAGATACGAAGGGACAAAACCTTCAGCCGATCGACGGCCTTACGCCGGATCAAAGATTTTTTGTCGGCTACGGCCAAAGCTGGTGTGGAGAGACACGCGATGAAACCAAGCGGCTCCGCGCTACCGTAGACCCCCATTCTCCCGAGAAATATCGCACCAACGGAGTAGTTTCAAACGTGCCGGAATTTCAAGAAGCGTTCCACTGCAAAGCGACAGCGCCCATGGTGAATCAGAACCGTTGCAGAGTGTGGTAATAAAATCTGGTAATAACGTGTGGTGAGTAAGTGCCGCACGGCGTGGGCGCACGATTCGACAGGAGCTACTGGAGTTCTTCTTTCGTGGGGTTATAAAAGAAGCGGAAGCGCAGCGCCAAATATTGCCCGGAAAATTCGCTCGGCAGCGGTGGAAACGGATCCGAACCCTGAATACCGGCCCAGGCCGCGCGATCAAGCGGAACGTCCCCGGAAGTCGTAATCAGCTTCATGCCCGCAACCTTCCCGTCTTTGGTGATTGCGAACTCGATGATCAAGTTTCCGTGCTTCATCTGCGCGGATTCTGGAATCGCGCCGTACCAGTTCTCGCGAACGTCGTGAAGAACGCGCTGCAAATAAGGACCGAAGTCCACGCCCATGGTGTCGCTGAGAACCTCAAGGTTCCCCATCTGGCGTCCGTGTGCGCCAGTACCTAAGCCAAAATCTCCGCCGTTACCCTGCTGACCGGCGCCGCGCCCGGCGGCCGCTGCGCGCGCTGCCTCCTCAATCGCAGAACCCGCGGACATGGAGCCAGCGTACTTCTTGAATTCGTTGCTGACGCTCGGCGTGGCCGGCGTTTGCAGTTGCGCAACCTGGGGATTCGGCGCCTGCTGAGGAGCCGGCGGCTGGTTTTGCGCCAGGCCGGCGGAGGATGGCGGTGGCGGCGCCTTGGGCGCACTCAAGCCGGGCGCTCCCGGCGCCGGCGTTGTCAGACTTTTACGCAACTCCTTGGCGTCCAACTCCGGGTGCCGTGTCATTGCGATGCGATTCTTGTCGGAGGCAATGTTCGTATTCGGCTTGGTCTGCAACTTTTGCAGGTCCGAGGGAAGCTCGAGGAACGTAACATCCTTGCCCGTCGTTAGGTTCTTCGATTGCACGGCCGTATGCCACGGAAGATATTTTTCAAACCAGTCAATCTTTACCAGACAGAAGATGAGCACCAGGTGAACAATAATCGAGATCCACGCGGCCTCGCGGCGGCGCGAGCGCGTGAGGTCGTCCTGCAACTGGATGAGCAGGTGCGGTACGCGGGCATCGTCATCGAGATTTCGATAGGCTGTTTCCCATCCCTGGGCATCGTAGAGCCCGAGTTGTTCAGGCTGGGGCTTCTCAGGAGGAGCCGCGGGATCCTGGAATGGAATTTGCGTGATGGGCATGAACTAAGTTTGTCCGAGCTGCGCTCGTCCGTTAGACACACATTCCCGTCGCCACGTTGCATCCGGTCTTCCACCGGATGATCCAGCGAACACGGGCGGCCAAGCTACGCTTATTTTCGCATCTTTCAGAGGATTCTGCTCACCACCAAATGGTGGGGGGACTTACGTGCGTAAACATTTGTAAAACAAGCCCCGGGCTGGGTTCGGAGCACCTGTGCTACCCTGCCTTGGCAAGATCTAAGATCGAGATTTAAAAATAACGAAAGGTGCGACATGCGCGCATACGTTCGAGCAGCCATCATTACGTTTCTAGTCTTCCAGATTCTAGTCATCGCCGCTCTGTCAGCGCACCAGCCAGGTCAATTGCCCATGCCCAAGGAAGGCGACTACATTTCCCACGATTTCCACTTTAAGTCAGGCGAAACATTGCCAGAGTTGCGAATGCACTACGCGACCTTTGGAACTGCCATGCGCGACCCCAACGGCCGAGTCACGAATGCTGTCATGCTGTTACACGGCACCACTGGCACCGGCGGTCAATTTCTGGCGCCGCAATTTGCCGGTGTGCTGTTTGGGCCCGGACAGCTTCTTGATATCACACGCTACTACATCATTCTGCCGGATAATATCGGCCACGGAAAATCCAGCAAGCCGAGCGATGGTATGCACGCTCATTTCCCGCACTATGACTACGACGACATGGTTGCGGCGCAGCACGAATTGCTCGAAAAGGGACTGGGTGTGAACCATCTGCGCCTGATTCTGGGCACCTCCATGGGCTGCATGCACTCCTGGGTTTGGGGAGAAACTTATCCTGATTTTATGGACGCCCTCATGCCCCTGGCCTGCCAACCAGTGCAGATCGCGGGACGGAATCGGCTCTGGCGCAAGATGGTGAGCGACGCCATTCGCGACGATCCCGACTGGAAAAATGGCGACTACACGGCGCAGCCTCACGCCGCGCTGGTAACCGCCTCGGATATGATTTTGCTCGCCGGCGGCGTTCCTGCACAAATGCAGAAGAGTCTACCCACGCGTTCTGCGACCGATACAGCCGATGACGACTACGCTAAACGATTCATTGCGAGCTACGATGCCAACGACGTCCTTTACGCGCTGGATGCGTCGCGCAACTATGATCCCTCGCCCCAGCTTGAGAAAATCACCGTGCCAGTCATGTTTGTGAATTCAGCCGACGATTTCATCAATCCACCGGAGCTTGGAATTGCGGAGCGCGAAATCACGAGGGTGAAGAAAGGTCGTTTCGTTCTGATCCCGGCCTCCAATCAAACGCGCGGTCATGGCACTCACACTTTGGCCGCCGTGTGGCAACAATATCTGAAGGAATTACTGGAGGCTTCGCGAGGGTTTTAGCCGCTGCGGGAAGCTCCTAGCCTTTTCCCTTGGCCAGGCTGCCGAGCCCGACTTTTTTCCCATGTTCACGGATCGCCGCGACGATATCGAGTGCCAGGGCGAGGGCGCGCCGTCCATCCTCGAGTGTTACCACAGGTGCGGAGCAGTGCCGCACCGCATGAAGGAACGCCTTCAACTCGGCGTGCAATGGCTCTTCCGACGTCACCGGCGGTTTCCCGACTCCAATCTGCGGATTGATCGTAGGCGTGCGCGAGGCGGATCCATCGTCTCCGACGGTGAACACCAACACCTCCTGGCGTCCATAGTCGACGGAGACATACTGCCGGGGCTGGAAGAAGCGCAATTTTCGCACTCGCTCGGTGGAGACCCGGCTCGCGGTAAAGTTCGCCACGCATCCGCTTTCAAATTCCAGCCGCACATTGGCGATGTCAACTTTGCCGGAAAGAATAGGCAAGCCGACTGCGCGAACCTCTTTCACCGGAGAATTTGCAAACGATAACACGATGTCGAGGTCGTGGATCATCAGATCCAAAACAACATCCACGTCGAGCGAGCGCGGAGTGAAAACGCTAAGCCGGTGTACCTCGAAGAACATCGGCTGGCTGAGCAGCGGAATTGTGGCACGAACCGCGGGATTGAAACGCTCGAGGTGCCCCACTTGCCCGATGCGCTTGCGGGTGGCCGCCAGATGGACCAATTCATCCACCTCCTCCAACGAAGCTGCCAACGGTTTTTCGATGAGGACGTCAACCCCCGCTTCCAACAGAGCGCGGGCCACTTCAAGATGATAGACAGTGGGCGCCGCCACGGACGCGGCGCGAATCTCGCTGTGCGTGGTCAGCATCTGTTCGACCGAACCGAAGGCGCGGCACCCGAATTCGCGTGCCACCGCGTCGGCTCGGTCGAGATCGGGATCGACTACGCCCACCAGCCGGACAGGCTCGCCCTGTTGTTCCAGTTCCTGATAGACGCGGGCGTGGTTGCGTCCAAAAACGCCCACTCCTACCACCGCGACGGAAATCGGATTGTCAGCTTGCAGGAAGGAACTCTCGGCTGGCCGGTTGCCACGTTAGAACAACAAATTGTAAACGGAAAGCTGGCAAAGAGCATCTGGAATGAATCGGGCTATTTTTGTGATCGGGCGATCGGGCCATTGAAATCCTTCAATGCGCCCTGTGCACCGGTCTTTCTGATAATTCAAAGCCCGCGAAAGGAAAATCTTCTTAATCCATGCGAACGATTGCGCTGCTAACCGTTTCCAACATCTTCATGACTTTTGCGTGGTATGGGCACCTGAAATATCGTGAAGTGCCTCTGTTCAAAGTGATTGTGATCAGCTGGATGATCGCCTTCTTTGAATACTGCTTTCAGGTACCGGCCAACCGCATCGGCTCCTACGAGTTCAGCGCGGCACAACTCAAGACTATTCAGGAGGTGATTACGCTGGTCGTGTTTTCGTTTTTCTCAGTTTTCTACCTGAAGCAGCCGGTGCGGTGGAATCACGCCCTGGGATTCGCGATGATTGTGGCCGCGGTGGGAGTTATCTTCAAACAATGGTAGGAGGAATCGGGTGATTGTGTGATTTGAAAACTTTGGATGTTCAATTACGAAACTACCGGATTACAAAATTGCTCGATTGCTCTACCGGCCCTGCACTTTCTTCAGGATCGCAATCTGCCCCGCATGATACAGCTCATGCTGAACCACCCCGTGCAGCATGAAATAGAAATCGTATTTCTTCCCGGGAACGCGGTCACGCAGGCGGGATTCAGGCAGCGCCGCAACCGTTTTCACCAGCGTATTATGGGTTCGCTTCGCGTGATCGACGGCCTTACGCCACGCAGCCGCGCTGGGCTTCGGAACAAGCGGAAAATTCGCAATCCCCATCGGTTGCCACTTCTCGCCAGCCAGCCTGCGGCACGCCGCGTCGTCCCAGACAGCGACGTGTAGCAAAAGTTCCCAAATGCTGTGAACGTCGGGCAGCGGCTTGGTTGCGGCTGCGACGGCATCTACATCTTGCAACAGTTCCAGCAATGCGGGACCGTGCCAGGCGTTACCCTCGAACGCGCGGAGAAGCTGCTCGGCAATCAACGTGGGCTCGGAGGTTGTTGCTTTCATGGGTTCGTATCCGCCTTGAGGAAATTCCTTAATTCCTTAGGAGCTCTGCGCGTCGGCGACAACCGCAATGTCCGCGGAACTGGCCGCGTCAATTATCTTTTCGCCGTCCAGCAAGAGACACTTTCCGGCATCGAGCGCCAGGCAGATCGCTCCCGCATCCTGCATCACTTCGATAGTTTTCAATCCAATCACGGGAACATCGAAGCGCATATCCTGATTTGGTTTGGCGATCTTGACCACCGTGAGGGCGCGGCCGAGCGTAGAAGCGTCGCCATGCAGCGAAGCCATAATTTGTCCGGCGCGTGCGATGGTGGCATCGGTTCCTTCCATGGATTCCACCGCCACGCAAGCCGATTCGGCGATCACTACTGTCTGGCCAATGTCATGTTGTGCAAGCTGCCGAGCCACGGCGCGGCCGTAATCGATGTTCTTGCGCTCTTGCTCGCTAGGCGCGCGGCGAGTGAGCGTCCCGGACTTCACCAGCAACGGTTCAAGCAGCCAGATGGAATTCTCGAGGACAATTCCCTCTTCCGCCAACACTTTGGCCACGGCCCCAAGCAAACTGTCGGTGTTCCGCATGGTGAGCGAGAGCAGGAGTTTGGCCAACCTCCAGTCCGGGCGGATGGAGGAAAAAATCTGTTTGTGCTTTACCTGCCCAGCCATGACGGCGCGGTGCACGCCTTCGCGCTGAAACGTTTCGATCATTTTCGAGAGTTCGCCAAGAGAAAGCCAGTGAACCGAAGCTGCACCGCGAGTCTCGATCTGCGGAAAAGCCTCTTCCTTGATCGCAACGACGCAAACATCATACCCAGCCGCGTTGGCCGCGTCGAGCACGAGGAACGGGAACTTGCCGTTACCGGCGATGAGGCCGAGTTTTTCCTTTGTGGACGGCATGCCGGACTGCGCTCGGTGCGCGGTTGCGGAACTCAGTCTAGCATTCGGCACTCAGCAGTTGGCGCTCAGTACCGCTCCGGTCCCAATTCCCGTACTGCAGGCAACAGTTCATTCCAGGTTCGGCAGCCTGCGAACGACCATAAGCAGCGGAGCCTTAGGTCGAAGGCTCTCCGCTTTAGGTCCTCCGGAGCATCGGAGGCGAAATCAACGAGGACCGAGGCAGGGTCACGACGTGCAGGGTAAAACCGAAAAGGGTGGCCTTCCTCCAGGCCGAAGCGGTTTTTGATGCTGGCGTACTCTTTCGACATAACCAAGACCGCCACAAAGGGGGCCCAGGCATTACCAAGAGGCGGTGTCGCTCGAAGAGAGCGGCCTGAACGTGCAAGAAGACTGACAGCACAATAACAGCCGCGAGTACCGACCAGAAGAAGCGCAACGCAAGGCCTAACATCAGGCGGCGGAGGGACACGGAGGATGCTTGCATGGAGTCCGTAGGGTCATGTCCCACAAGGGCTGGCAGTTACGGATTCTAGCCTGCTACTTGATGACCCCGCGTTCCGACGTTTCAATGAACCGGATCAACATATCCACGTCTGCGCCGCGATCTGTTTCCACTTTCAGCCTCTCCAACGCCTGCGACGTGTTCATCTTCGACGCCAGCAAAGTCTTGTAAGCATGATGAATCTTGCGGATGCGCTCGCCCGAAAATCCCCGGCGCTCCAGTCCGACCTTATTCATCCCATAAGCATGCGTGTTGCGCGCAGCGGAGGTCATGGAAAACGGCAATACATCCTGCGTGATCGTCGTCCCGCCGCCGATGTAGGAGTAAGCACCGATGCGCACGTATTGATGCACCGGGCACAGCGCCCCGACCACGGCCCACTCTTCCACGGTCACGTGTCCGCCGAGCGTTGCGCCATTTACTAACATGCAGTGGTCGCCAATCACGCTGTCGTGTCCAATGTGCGCGTAAGCCATGATCAGGGTGTGACTGCCAACTCGAGTAAGCCCGCCGCCTTTTACCGTGCCGCGGCTGATGGTCACGCATTCTCGAATTTGGTTGTGGTCGCCAATTTCTAGACGCGTGGGCTCGCCGTTGTAGGAAACATCTTGGGGCGCCATGCCGATGGCGCAAAAGGGGAAGAAGGCATTGTCCTCGCCGATTTTGGTCGGTCCTTCGATAGCAACGTGAGAAACCAAGCGGCAGTCTCCTCCGATTTCAACCTCGGGCCCAATCACGCAGTAAGGACCAACCTTGCACGATGCGGGGACCTTAGCTCGCGCATCGATGATTGCCGTGGGATGGACGTTCGTCATTGAATCGTCAAATGATTTGGCGCTTCGATCATTCTGCAGTTGCGCCGTCAGAGCCGTCGCCGCGCCCGCGGGAACTGTCGATGAGCTGGCAGGAAACCGTCGCTTCCGCCACCTTCTTTCCGGCGACGAACGCAACGCCGTGCATCTTTGCCGCGAGCATGCGCGGAATGGCGCGCCAGCCCTTCACTTCCACTTCGATCCGAAGCTGGTCACCCGGGCTTACCGGACGCCGGAACTTCGCGCGCTCAATGCCGGTGAAGACCATCACTTTATTATTGCGATCCTCCACTTCGGTAAGCAGCAACGCTCCACCCGCCTGTGCGATGGCCTCCACGATCAGCACCCCCGGCATGATGGGCAAGCCCGGAAAATGGCCGTTGAAAAATGGCTCGTTGATGGTGACGTTCTTGATCGCAACAATACGTTCTTTGCGTTTCAGCTCGAGCACGCGGTCGATTAGCAGCAAAGGATAACGGTGGGGCAGAATTTTAAGGATGTCGTGAATGTCGAGCGCCGGCTTCGGTACTCCATCGTCCGGCGGAGTGCTCTCAATCATAGTTTGTCTTGATGGTGCTTCGTTCAATCAGGATTCATCTCAAACAGTCTGAAGATTATACTGTACCGCGTTGCATTCCCAGCGCGGTATGCTCCGGGCCGGCGAAAGGAAATTGTGCCAGGTAAGAAAACGATCCAACCAACCCCCGATCCTGCCAACCTCTGGAAAGACCGGCTGCGCTATTTCGAGGAGCGCCAGGACCAACTAGTCGGAACTGTTCGCGAACTCGTGGAAATCGAATCCCCGAGCGACAACAAGCATGCGGTTGACCGGATTGCCGCGTTCCTCGCGCAAAAGTTTGAAGCCCTCGGAGGGAGGACAAAATTTCATCGCAGCGTCGATTTCGGAGATAGCTTACAAATCGGCTACAGCGGAACCAGCTCTCGTGCCGAAAATCGAAAGCCGGTTTTGCTTCTGGGGCACTATGACACGGTTTATCCGTTCGGAACCTTGGCCAGTATGCCGTGCAAAATCGAGAACGGGCGTTTGCTGGGGCCGGGCGTTCTCGATATGAAGTCAGGCATTGCGCTCATGCTCCATGCGATTGAAGCGCTCCAGGCATGGCACGGTGGCCTGCCGCGGCCGGTCATGGTTTTCCTGGTTTCCGATGAAGAAGTGGGTAGCCGTTCTTCACGGAAGATCACCGAAGCGCTGGCAAGAAAATCCGCCGGCGTGCTCGTGCTGGAGCCTGCCGCCGGGCTTCGCGGCGCGGTGAAAACTGCGCGCAAAGGCGTCGGAGAATACACGCTGTGCGTCAAAGGCGTCGCCGCGCATGCCGGTCTCGATCCCGGCAAAGGGCACAGCGCCATCGTCGAACTGGCGCGGCAAATCGCGATTCTCGCAAAGTTCGATAACCTGCGACAGGGATTGTCGGTAAACGCAGGCGTGATTGCCGGCGGAACCCGCACAAATGTGATTGCAGCCGAGGCCTCCGCGCACATCGATGTCCGCATCAAGAGCGCGAAACAAGCCGCGGGAATCGACCGCCGGCTGCGCGCGCTCAAGCCATTCGACAAACACTGCAAACTTGAGATCGCTGGCAGTATCAA
>JGI12635J15846_10000772_pt1 | contig 27748 bp, 24 predicted proteins | sample BlaSpr_A8_OM2_M2_FD_15846 | JGI IMG/M metagenome (IMG submission 15846)
CGGCGGGGTGGTTGGTGGCGGTGTCGTCGGCGGTGGGGTGGTTGGCGGTGTCGGATTGGTCGGCGCGGTTCCGGTTCCGCTGTACACGCTCAACGAATTGACAGGCGTCCAGCCGTTGTAGTTGTTTTGAAACGCTGCGGATTCGGCTGACCACAGAACATTAACGTATACGACGCCGCTTACTGTCTTCGGCCCGGCGACAATGGTTCCGATCGAGCCGGCCGGGACGGTGTCGCTAGGATCTTGCACTGCACCACCTGCGTTGACGATCACGGTGCCGCTAGTCGGGCCAGTCGTGGTCGCAGCCGCTGTCGCGGAGCTGCTGGTGGTTCGGTGAGTGCTATTGGAATTCGGTGCTGCGTACACGGCACTCGACAACAATGCGAGCGCGGCGAACATGCGGACGACTTTCATTGGTTCTCCGTTGAGAAGGTCTAAGTTGTAATGGGCACTTGACTATGCGGGGGTTGGGGAGATTAGACAGTTGGAGCCAAAATGGGTCAAGGTGGCCCGGAGGGAAATTTGGTACAGGTGCATAGTACAGGACTAGAACTGTCTGAATGTCTGCATTGCATGTGTGGCGAGAATGATTTAACGGGCGCTGGTGTGCTTTCTCGGTGCGGGAAAATGCTATAGAGTCGAAAGATGCGAATATTGCTGTGTTTATGCGGTGCTGGCGTGTTTGCGGGCGCGCTGCTCTGGGTTCCGATGCACTCTCGATCCCACAAAGTTTCTGCGTCTAGCAGCGTGACAAGTTCCGCGGATGCGAGTGGTGGGCCGGCTCCGGCAGGTTCGCGGGCGATTGCGACGCCGGAGACGGGGCCGTTTCTAGGTTTCGATCGGAATATTTATCCCGGCGACGATGCGTTGCCGATTCTGCGGAAGACGTTTGCGTTTTCGGGATTCTGGCTTGGGCCGCCGCCGGGGGAGAAGATCAATACGTGGAAGGGCAAGCGGGAGCTGATGAAGTCGCTCGGCTTTGGATTCGCGGCGTTGTATCGGGCGCGTCCGCTGAACGAAGTGAAGAAGGACGCTGCCGCAAAACAAAAGGCGGTGATCGATGCAAAGGCCGCCGCAGAAGGGGCGAAGTCGGAAGAGTTTGCACCGAACACGGTGATTTTTTTGGATATTGAGGACGGCGGGCGGCTGCCGCCGACGTTTCATACTTATCTGCGCGCGTGGGCGGATGAGTTGAGTCGCGCGGGGTATCGGCCGGGAGTTTATTGCTCTGGGATTCCGAACAATACGGACAATAACATTCGGACGGCGGACGATATCCGTGACCACATGGGTGGGCGGGAGTTGGTGTATTGGGTTTACAACGATGTTTGCCCGCCGGCACCGGGGTGCGTGGCGGCGAAAACGCCGCCTGTGGCTGGCGGTGGCGTGCCGTACGCGGCGATTTGGCAGTATGTGCAGTCACCGCGGCGCAAGGAGTACACGGCGAAGTGCGCGGCGACGTATAGCGCGGATGGAAATTGTTATGCGCCTCGGGATACGGCGCACGCGTGGTTTCTGGATTTGAATTCGGCGAATAGCGCCGATCCGTCTTCAGCAGAGTGAACAATTGAGTTGTAGCCGGGTGCTCACTCTGGGGTGCGTGGCTCAGGGCACCTGTCGGTGGTCGGCTGGCTGGCTTCTCTCACGCTCAATAGACTAGAATTCCCGAAATGGAACGCACCCAAGTCGAAAAGATCTCAAAAGCATTGGCTGACTCGACGCGCCTCATGATTTTTGAGGCGATTTCGGCGAAAGATCACGTCAACTGTAGTGAGCTGGTAGCGATGCGGGGGGTGACGCCGGCGACGGTGTCGCATCACCTGAGGGTGCTGACCGAGGCGGGACTGGTCGAGTGTAAGAGGGAAGGACAGTTCGTTTGTAGCCGGACTGTGGCCAGCGCCATCGACGATTACACTAGGACCCTGAGCCGGATGGCTCGCGGTGGGCGCAGAGCACCCAAAAAAGGCTAGAAGGCTCGTTTCAGAGTCGATTATCGCCCTTTCTCTTTTTATTCGTCCCGGCGCTGGGCGCCCTCATTGCCTGCTGTATGAGGCAGATCCAGCCCAACTTCTTTCCTTATAACCGGTTACGCTTCCCATCCATCTAAGCAAATGCTAACGAAACATTCACGATTTATACGCATAGAAACCATCAAAATAATTCGTGAGGGACTCTTTTGGTGGTGCGGGTAAGGTGTAATTGTAGGCTAGCAATGAGGGAGTACTAGAACATGACCAAGCAGTATCTTCTGGCCAGCGATTTCGACCAGACGCTCAGCTTTAACGACTCGGGAGTCGTGCTGAGCGAACTCATCGGGTCCACGTCGTTTCATGAAAAGGTGGCGGGCCTCTCGAAAATGAACCTTGTGCAGCAGGGTGCGGAGCTGTCGTACCTGATTTTGCATGATCCGGAGTTTCGGACAGTGCGGCGCGAGCATTTGATTGAAACGGGCAAGCGCATTCGCCTGAAACATAATGTCGCGCTTTTTGCGCGGTCGCTGGAGAACCTGGCTGAGGGCTACAAGTTCAACTTTTTTGTGATCTCGGCCGCGCCGCAGGAAATTATTCAGTCGGCGCTGGAAGGCATCGTTCCCTCGGATCACATCTTTGGGACGCGCTTTCGGTACAACGAGGCGACGGGTGAGGTTCAGTCGATCATTCGCGCGTCGGCGGGATGGGGCAAGATCACTGTGCTTGAGGAGCTTCGAGCGCAGTTGGGCATCAGCCATGACCAGATTATTTACATGGGAGACGGCAGTTCGGATTTGCCGGTGATGATGCACATCAATCAGTACGACGGGTTGACGATTGCGGTGTCGGAGTCAACGTTCATCACGCGGGTGGCGAAGCGGACGGTGCTCAGCGAGAACGCGATGAGCGTGCTCGTGCCGGTGCTGGAGAATGTGTTGCGGTGGGATTCGGCGCGGATACGGCGGTTGTTTGGGTCGTATGGGTTGACGCTGCTGGAGTGGGAGAAGCGGCGGACGGACATGCTGACGATTCAGGAATCGGGGATTGCGTTGGTGTCGACGCAGCCGCAGTAGGCTGAAACGGAATCGAGAAAAAGACGGGCGCGGTTGATTCTTGGCGAGTGTTGCCGAGAGTCGCCACGCCCTTCGTATTTTGGGCGGTCGCTCACGCCTCGCGCCACGTTTCTCGTTGCCAATCGCGTGTGTCCGATAGACAATCCGCCGAGCAATCCCACTTCATATCCGAGGAGAAGGCCGCGATGCCATACCTCCGCACGGTTTTCATTACGCTTGCACTCTGCTGCGCGTTTTTCGTATCGACGTCTTTCGCGCAGTCGCCGACTGGCGGGGTCGATTTAACGAGGCCACAGGATTATGTTCTCAAGCGCGTGTCGAGCTATGACCGATCTGGTGGGAATGCCGACTATCGCAAGATTGAGCCTGGGCAGACGCTGACAGTGCTCGATGTCGATGGNCCGGCGACGCTGACGCATATCTGGTTCACGCTGGCGAGCGACGAGAACTATCACTTGAAGAAAATTGTGCTGCGCATGTATTGGGATGGCGAGACGACGCCGAGCGTCGAGACTCCGCTCGGCGACTTTTTCGGGCTGGGGCTCGGTGAATATTACACGTGGGAATCGGAATTGCTTTCGGTGGCGCACGAGCGGGCGCTGAACAGCTTTTTCCCGATGCCTTTTCAGAAGCATGCGTTGATTACAGTCACGAATGAAGGGAAGGCTGAGGTCGAGGCGTTCTATTTCAATCTCGACTATCGCGCGCTTGCGCATCCGCTCCCGGCCGACACACTTTATTTTCATGCGCAATTTCGACAAGCGCAGCCGAATCATGGGTGGACGAACGATTGGGTGAACAACGGCGATCCGCGCGTCGATGAGGCGAAAAATCTCGACGGCAAGGACAATTACGTCTGGATGGAAGCGACGGGGAAGGGACACTTCGTCGGAGTGACCATGTCGGTGCTGCAGAATCAGGATTTCTGGTGGGGCGAAGGCGACGACATGTTTTTCATAGATGGCGATACGCATCCGGCGATCACTGGGACTGGGTCGGAAGATTATTTTCTTGGCGCTTATGATTTCGGGCGCTCCACTTCGTCATATCGGTTGTTCGGTGCTCGGGTAATCGGCGATGAGCACGCGGGAACTCGAACGTCGGCTTACCGGTTCCATCTCGATTCGCCGATTACCTTTACGAAATCGCTAAAGGCGACGATCGAGCATGGGCATGCGAATCATCGCTCCGACAATTTTTATTCGGTGGCGTATTGGTATCAGACCGAACCGCACGCGCAGTTTCCGGCATTGCCTTCCGTCGATCAGCGCATGCCGCGCTTGCAGCCAACTGGCGGGCCGGGCAACGCTGGGGTGATGCACTAATTGACGTGGTATCCTCTACTTCCCAAAAATTCGGAGGCCATGCATGGCAAAGAAAATTTTGATGTTAATCGGCGACTACGTCGAAGACTACGAAGTGATGGTCGCGTTTCAGGCGTTGCTGATGGTCGGACACACCGTTCATACCGTTTGTCCCGGCAAGAAGGCTGGACAGTTTGTGCGCACCTGCATTCACGATTTTGAGGGTGACCAGAGCTACACGGAAAAGCTTGGGCACAATTTTCAGTTGAATGCGACGTTTGATGAGATCAAAGCTGAGGATTATGACGGCGTGTTGATCCCGGGCGGCCGCGCGGTGGAATACATTCGGCTGAATCCGAGAGTGCTCGATATCGTGCGGCACTTTGACAAGACGAAGAAGCCGATCGCGTCGATTTGCCATGGCGCGCAGCTATTGGCGGCCGCGGGTGCGCTGGAAGGGAAGAAATGCAGCGCTTATCCGGGAACGAGCGTCGAAGTAACGCTGGCGAAGGGCACGTACGTCGATTTGCCGATGGATAAGGCGATTACGGATGGCACTCTAGTTTCGGGTCCGGCTTGGCCCGCGCTGCATAGTTTCTTGGCGCAGTTCTTGAAATTGTTGGGTACGCGCATCGAAGCGTAGACCTCGCGTCACGCTGACGTAACTACAATCACTCACTGCTGTTGTTGTTGCTGCTGTTCTGCCTCGGCGCTTGCGTCGGCGTTGCGGAATCTGGTGCGCGTGACCGTCGTGGGCGGTAGCTCCTCGGGTTCCGGAGCATCTACGGGCGTCACAGTGACCAACACGCTCAGCTCGCTTTCGGCTTCACCTTTGTAGATTCCACGAGTCGGCGGAACATCGGCGTAGTCGCGTCCGAGTGCGACGCGGACGTGGCGGTCGCAGCCCTCGAGATTATTCGTCGGATCGAAAGCTACCCAACCCAACTCGCCAAGATAGGCTTCGACCCATGCGTGCGTCGCCCCGGCGGGCGAGCGATCCATCGATTTGTCTTCGTGAAACAGATAGCCACTCACGTAGCGGCAGGGGATTTTGAGTTGGCGCACGAGCGTGATCATGATGTGCGCGAAATCCTGGCAAACCCCGCGGCGCGACTGGAGCGCGTCATCGATCGGAGAATCGACTTCGGTCGTGTTCGGTGCGTAATCGAATTTTTCGTAGAGTCGGGAATTTAGTTCGCGCAACAGCTCCAGCGGATTTCCTCGACGCTGCAAATCTAATTCTTGCGCCAAATTTTCGAGTAACGGAGTCGGCGTGGCGAAGTGGCTTGGCACCATCATTTCCCAGTAGTCGGTCTGCGCCACGCGGCGGTCGAGCTCTTCCCAATCCTCGACGGCGGATGGATCTAGCTCGCGCATCGGGAGTACGTCGACGATCGCTTGAGCCATGATTTCGATCGACTCATGCCGCTCGGGAATGTCGAAGTTGTGCACGGTGTTTCCGTAGAAGTCGCGGTAGACCATCATGTTTGCGCGCGGCTCGATGCTCAGCGAAAAGCTGAGGCAGCGCTGGCGGAAATCGGTCCGCGGTTGCATGCGCACTTCCATCACGCTCTCGCGTACAGACGGCGCGTAACAAAAACTCGTGATATGCCGGACTGAATAGGCCATTCGATCTGTTCTCCGGTGCCTCAGTTACGACGCCAGTTCGCCCTCGATTGCGTAGTCGAAATAAACCTGATGAATCGCCGCGTGAATCTGGGCGCATTCGCTGCGGATATTTTCGAGATAAGCTCGCGCTCCGCCGGCCATGATTTCTTCGATCGAACTGAAGCTCAGCTGTGCGCGAAGCCTTCCGGCGATCCGGGTAGGCGTTTTTGCTTTGCGTTCGGTCAGGTCGCCTACGACGTGAAGAGCTGCGTTAACTCGATCGACTGCGAATCGGATGGAATGCGGGAATTCCGGATTGAGCACCAAGAAGTCTGCGACGCGCAGCGGCCTGATGGCGGCCGTGTGGGCCTTGCAGTAGGCTTCGAATGCAACGCAAGCGCGCAGCAAGCCAACCCACTCGAGATATTCAGCGCTTTCAACGACCTGGTCGGCCGCGAGGTCGGCGGACATATTGGTGCGCTTGAAGTGCGTCCCCATCAGGCAGGCGAGAGTGTCGGCGCGCTCGACATACCGGCCGAGCTGGATGTGCTGCCAGCCTTCGCCGTGGCTCATGGTGCCGTCGGTGATGCCCTGGAAGAGGTGAGCGCCTTCCTGGACTGCGCGGAAGAAGCCGTGGGATTTCAGCATCCACGATTCTTCGGGTCGTGCATCCGGGCGCGAGTCCATGACATCGAGGTAAAGGCGATTGAGCTGCTCCCACATTTCGGAGCTGCATTGTTCGCGCACGTGGCGCAGGTTTTCGCGCGCTGTCGCGATACAGGAGACGATCGACGAGGAGTTTCTGCGACTGAAGACGAGCGAATCGACGAGGACGGTCGGATCGATCGGGCCCTGTGCAGCGGGAGTGCGAAGGGCTTCGAGCAGGAAGCGCCAGCGGCCGGCGCCTGCTTCGGGCGATTGGTCGAGCCAGAGCTGCAATTCCACATCGACGAGGCGGGCGGTATGCTCGGCGCGTTCGAGGTAGCGGCTCATCCAGTAGAGGCTGTCGGCGACGCGCGACAACATTCCTGCGTCGCGCTTGAAGGCGCGGACGAAATAATTGCGCGGTGGTCTCATGAGCCCGCTCCAGATGTCGCGACGGAACCTGCGCCGCCTTTGCCGTTTAATCCTTTTACAGCTACGTCGGCCAGTTTGGGGGCGCGGCCATCACCGTCGTCGGCGCGGAGAACCCATGTGTCTTTGCTGCCTCCGCCTTGCGACGAATTCACGACGAGGGAGCCTTTGCGCAGCGCGACGCGCGTCAGACCGCCGGGGACGAGCGTGACCTTTTCGCCCATCAGAATGTAGGGGCGCAAATCGATGTGGCGCGACTCGACTTCGCCGTCGATCAGGCATGGTGCGCAGGAGAGCGCCAAAGTCGGTTGCGCGATGTAATTGCGCGGCTCGGCGAGAATGCGCGCTCGAAAATCGTCGCGCTGTTGCTGCGAACTGTGCGGACCGATCAGCATGCCGTAGCCGCCGGATTCACCGACGGCTTTCACCACCATTTTTTCGAGGTTGCCGAGCACGTGATCGCGCTGTTTCTGGTCGCTCATCAAGAATGTCGGAACGTTCTGCAGGATCGGGTCTTCGTTGAGGTAGAAACGGATGATCTCGGGAACGTAGGCGTAGACGGCTTTGTCGTCGGCAACTCCGGTGCCGATGGCATTGGCCACCGTGACGTTTCCGGCGCGGTAAGCGTTGAAGAGCCCGGGAACGCCGAGGATCGAATCGCGGCGGAAACAGAGAGGGTCGAGGAAGTCGTCATCGACGCGGCGGTAGATGACGTCGACGCGGCGTGGGCCGGCGGTCGTGCGCATGTAGACGACGTTGTCGTGGACGAGCAGGTCGCGGCCTTCGACGAGTTCCACGCCCATTTGCTGCGCCAGGAATGTATGTTCGAAGTAAGCGGAGTTCGAGACGCCGGGAGTGAGCAATACGGTCGTCGGATCTTGGGGATACGGAGAGTTTTCCGGCGCGAGGCTGCGCAACGTTGCGAGCAGCGCTTGCGGGTAGTGATCGATGGGCCAGACGCCGTAGTCCTGGAACATGGAAGGGAACACGCGCTTCAGGACTTTGCGGTTGGCCAACATGTAGGACACGCCGCTGGGGACGCGAAGATTATCTTCGAGAACGGCGAAGCTGCCGTCGGGCATGCGAACCAGATCCGTGCCGCAAATATTGACGTAGGTATCGCGAGGGACGTTGATCCCGCGCATCTCCCGGCGGAAATGTTTGCAACTGTAGATCAGTTCGCGGGGGACTATGCCCTCGGTCAGGATTCGGCCCTCGTGGTAAATGTCGCGCAGGAAAAGATTTAGCGCGGTCAGGCGTTGGGTGAGTCCACGCTCGATTTGAGCCCATTCGTTGGCGGGAATAATTCGTGGAATGAGATCGTTCGGGAAGATTCGCTCGGTGCCTTCTTTGCTGCCGTAAACGGTGAAGGTGATGCCTTCTTGCAAGAAGGTGAGGTCGGCGGCTTGCTGGCTGCGACGAAGCTCCTCGGGATCGAGACGCAGGAGTGTTCGTTGCAGTGCTTGATAGTGCGCGCGTGCGACGTCGCGCGAACTGAACATCTCGTCGTAGGCTTTTCCGTATTGCTCGTCGGGGAGTGGAGGTAGTGTTCCCACGCGTGATGGCACTGCTGAAGCGCTCATCGGTCTTTCCGCATGCCTGAGTCAGCGTCCGCCGCTACGCCGAGAAACTCAAGCCAATTTTGAAACAACATCCATATCGCATATCGCCAGCCGATTATCGTTATCCCTGTTCAACTACTGAAGGAACCTAAATCTAGGAGCCAGCCCCGCGCAAGTCCAATGCAAATTCCCGATGCGTTGAATGCTGTTTTCCAATTCCGGCGTCGGGGGGGTAAATCGGCTTGTGAGAGCATGACTCGAACGGGGTTCGTCCCCTATACAGGCTATCCCTGAGACGAGGCGCCTTTTTCCTTGTGGGGTAAGAAGACCGGAAGAGCACTCGGCCTAAAAAGAGAAAGGCCCGACGAAATTATCGTCGGGCCACCGAACTCTCCAGTTATTTATCGTGGCTATCTCGCTGTTCGATAAGAGCTTAAGCCTTGGCCGAAGCGGCCTTCGCCTTCACTGGCTCCGCGGTGCCGGCATCATCCGCCTTTACGAGCGGTACATCCACGAGATGCTCCGCCAGGAACCAGACCTGGATCTCGTTGGTTCGAATGACCTCGCTGACGACGAGATCGTTCGTGCCGTCATCGCCTGCGTCGGCGGCTTGCTTGGCTATGGTGTGCGCTTCCTTGAGGATGAGCTCATGGGCTTCGAGAAGGCGTGAAATTTGTACAGGAGCTTCTTCTCGCCCGCGCGGTGGCCTCGGGATCATAGTGGTTTCGGCGACGTCGTGTGCCATGGCGATGCTGATCCCGCCCAAGAGCTGAATACGCTCGGCGATGGAGTCGACCAATTCGTCCTGTTCGCCGTGATGCTTGTCGAAAAGAAGATGGAGTTGATAGAAAGTGTGGCCGGCGACCTGCCAGTGGTGCTTCTTGTAAATGTCGCGCAGCGTGATCGTGTCCGCTAGAAGCTGGTTCAGGTTTTCGACGCTGTCGGCGCAGACCTCTTCATCGAGGCCGATGGGAAGCTTCGCAATCTTGTTGTACGCCTGAATTTCGCGCGCCTTCTGATGCAAAATCGGACGCGACCGCTCGGTGCCCGCCTCGATTCCGGAGTAACTTTGTCCAGAGTTTGTTTTGCCATTCTTGGGACTCATACTTCACCTTCCTTTCCGCAATTGAGCAAAGCTCGCGGTTTCATCCCTTGGATACGCTCGGTAAGCCGAAAGATACACTGGAAATGTTCGGCGTGGGAACGGTCATCCTCCCTTGGCTTTGCTTTTCAGCTGCTTGGCGAACTTCTCGATTTCTTCTGTTTTCTTGTACATACGAACGGATAGCACGTTCATCTTCGGCGCTTGGGCTAATTCGTCTCTCAGTTCGGTCGCCATTTCGTAGAGCTTTTCTACGCCTTCGCGAAACTCCTTTTCGTTTTTCGCTGCCATGACCCGTTTTGCGGTCTGCGGATCGATACCCTTGGAAGCGTCCGTGTCTTGGGCGTCGGGATCGGCGGCGGCGGGAGGAGAAGGTAAGCCCGGTCGTCGCTCCCCGGTGTGAGCTGCCTGAGAGGCCGAGAAACGGTTCGCGAAGTACGGCATCGCGGCTGAGAGTGGAGCGAGGCTCACAGTTGCTAGGGCGAGAAGCTTCCATCGCACCAGAATTTCCCGTCTCCCTGGTCGCGATTCCAAGTCTGGCATCGTCATATTGCCCTCCATCTGTCAGCTCTTCTTTTACCTGGTCTGCCGCACTTCCGATTTTCTCTTCGCCCAGCGTTCGACCTGCTCTCGCAATGTGTTGAGGCTGTTGGTCATGCGATCCGCTTCGACGTTTACGAGAGCGTATTGCTCGTAGATTCCGAGGGGATTCTGGATCAGCCGCCGGTGATCCTCGCGGAGATCCGGCCACTTGTGCCCCGCCGGACGAGTACGGCGGAGTTCGGCTGACAAGTCGGCGAGAGTTGTTTTCACGTCGGCGGCAAAGACGCGGAACTCGTCTCGAATCTTCGTCCCATGTCCAGGCACGAACCCCGCTTCGACTGAGAGGACGGCGTGGAGAAATTGATGCGAGCTCGTGAGCATGCCCGTTAAGAGCGGCACATCTTCCGGTCGCGTCCAGGGTTCGGCTTGCATGCGATCGACAGAGGCCAGTGCGTTGGTGCGTGCGAGGCGAGTTGCGAGGCGCAGGCGGTCGAGGTCGATGGGCGTCACGCTTGTGTTGCCTTCGAGATATTCGACGACGTTTGCGAAGTAGACGAGATAGGAATCGAGGAGGCGCGCCATGACTTCGTCGACTTGTGTGCGTTCCCACGTTGGCCAGACCGCGTACGCGATCAACGCGAGCGTTCCGCCGATCAGCGTGTTGAGTCCGCGCGCCCAGATGACGTTTTTTGGCGATACGCCGGTGATGGCGATCATCAGCACGACGAGTGCGCTGACCGCGACGCCGAAAATTCCGTAGTTGGCGGGGCCGATCCAGCGGAGCAGGAAGACGAAGGCCCCGATGAGCAGAACTTCGAGCCCGACGCCGGAGGGGAGAAAGTGGAACATCGCCGTGGCCAGGAGCAGACCGAGTATTGTCCCTGCGATGCGAAGCAGTCCACGGGTAAAGGTGACGGTGAACTCCGGCTTTAGGACGAGTACCGCCGTCATCGGGAGCCAGTAGGCGCGTGGCGTTTCGAGAGTTCGCGAGAGCGTTTCAGCGACCGCTACGGCTGCGGCGAGTCGTATGCCATGGCGGAATACGGCGGAGCGCAGACTGAAGTTTGCTTCGAGCCGGGGGATGAGGCTGGTGAAACGCATCTTCCACGGCAAGCGCTTCTCACTCTGTTGGCTCTTCTCGATGCCTTCGGGAGTTATGTCGCCCGCCATCTTGATAGCGGTGCGAATTTGGCCGCTGATGGCATCCATCTGGCGGCGCGCATCGCGCACGACCGCGACCAGAAACGTTCGCTCGGCGCTTTCGTGTGCTTCGCGGAGCGCTTCGGTTTCGACGTGCATCGCGGTCAGCCAGGCGTCGTCAATTTTTAGTGGAGCATTTTGGCGCAGGGATTCGCCGATCGCGGTCATCACGTGTGAAATGGATTCGAGAAAGTGCTCGACCATCTCCGCGGGAGCGAAGCCGAATTTTTCGCGGCGCATTCGGCGAAGCAAGCGGCCGAGAGTGAAAAGACGCAGGCGTGTGCGTTCGGCTTGATTGAGCAGCGAACGAAAGCGTTCGCCGATGCCAGTGTGATCGGAAAGTCGGGCTGCGAGCGCTTCCTGCGCGGCGGTGCTCGCTTCGACGCCTGGTGGTGAGGAACGCATTAACTGCGCGGGGTCGGCGGCGGCTTTGCCGAGAGTTAAATAAAGATTGGAGAGCGCGCGGCGTTCGGGGTCGTAAGCATGAACCGGCCAGAGCAAGATCGAAAACAGCATTTGCAAAACGCCGCCGCCGAAAGCGAGGACGCCGGCTTGGAGCGCGCGCTCGGGCGTCAGAACCTGAGCGGCGAAGATGATCAGCACGACGACGCTGATGACTCCCTGGCTTTCGGCAGTCGGACCGAGAGCGATCGCGAATCCTGCCCAAAATGCCCAGAAGGATGACAACAGCACGGCGAGCACGGAGTAGTGACCGGATAGTCCGCCAGCGATCACCGCGATCGCGCAAAGGGCGCTAGTGGCCAGCATGCGTTTCGCTCGCCGCCAATAAGGGTCGTGGCCGTCGGAGTACGAAACGTTGAGCGCTCCGCTGGCGACGGCCAGTCCGCCGAGTGGCATCTTGATCGCGATGCCGACGGCCAGCGGTAACGCGACTCCGAGCGCGTTGCGAACGCCGATGCCGAGATCCATCTTCGATGTTTCGACGTGAAGCACGCCCTGCCAGAACTTCAGCCACTTGCCGATGGGCTCTTCGGATTGATCAGTAGAGGATCGAGGGTTGCCGGCCGGCGAGGCGGGCCGCGCGATAGCCTGATCGCCAACGGCCTGATCATCGTTTCTCGTGATTGGCTCAATTTCAGATGGCACTGACGCGCCATCACGCAGGTCGCGATATTGGCGTTCAGAACCGCGTAATTTGGTTTCGTCGTCGTTGAGCATCGGGGGCAATCGTTGCCAGAATAATCGACCAGAGGGGCATTCGCCATGACAGATGGCGTTGCAGCAACGGTTCGAAGACGTGTGATTAGGCGGCGCTCTGTATCCGGATTTGGTGGCGGGGCATCTCACTAAGTAAACTCATCGAAATTCCAAACGGGAGCAAAAAATGCAAACGCGAAAATTGGGAAAGAACGGGCCGCTCGTGTCCGAGCTGGGATTGGGCTGCATGGGAATGTCGGAGTTTTACGGCTCTCGCAACGACGACGAATCGATCGCGACGATTCACCGTTCGATCGAGCTGGGAATGAATTTTCTCGACACGGCTGACGTATACGGTTACGGAGACAATGAGATCTTGGTCGGGAAGGCAATTCGCGGAAAACGCGATCGGGTTTTTCTGGCGACAAAGTTTGGCATTGTGCGCGACAAGGCGAATCCGAGCCTGCGCGGTGTGAGCGGCAAGCCCGAGTATGTCAAGGAGAGGTGCGACGCGAGCCTGAAGCGGCTCGGCGTGGACACGATTGATCTCTACTATCAACATCGCGTCGATCCGAATACGCCGATTGAAGAAACGGTCGGTGCCATGGCCGAACTCGTGAAAGCGGGGAAGATTCGTCATATCGGATTGTCCGAGGCGGGGCCCGCGACTGTTCGGCGCGCTGCGGCAGTGCATCCGATCGCCGCGTTGCAAACGGAGTATTCATTGTGGACGCGCGATCCGGAAGAGGAAGTGTTGCCGACGACGCGCGAGCTTGGCATCGCGTTTATCGCCTATAGCCCACTCGGACGTGGATTTCTGACAGGACAATTCAAGAAGTTCGAAGATTTCGACAAAGACGACTACCGCAGAAATTCCCCGCGCTTTCAAGGCGAGAATTTTCAGAAGAACCTCGACCTCGTGGCGCAGGTGGAGTCGCTCGCGAAAGAAAAAAACTGCACCGCGAGCCAGCTGGCGTTGGCGTGGCTCCTCGCGCAGGGGCCGGACATCATTCCGATTCCCGGTACAAAGCGGCGCCAATTCCTGGAAGATAACGCGGGCGCTGCAAACGTGAAGTTGACGCCGGAAGATCTACGCAAGATTGAAGAAGTTGCGCCGCACGGCGCGGCCGCCGGCGCGCGCTATCCGGAAGTGATGATGGCGCTGATCAATAAATAATGATGCGCCAATGATTGGCGAAGCGACTTGAACGCACTCGAAAACTGGTTTTGCTCGACCGGATTCTGGCAACGGATCACGCGCGATCATCTGCTGCCGTGGATTGTTGCCGGGAACTCATTGGGAGACCACGTGCTTGAGCTCGGCGCGGGTCCAGGTGCAGGCACCGAGGCTTTGCGGCGACTTGCGCCGCGAGTGACGAGTCTCGAATGGAGTCATACGTTCGCCGCCGATCTTGCCGCCAAAAATCGAAATGCTGTCGTGCAAGCTGACGCCTCTGCATTGCCCTTCGCGGCGCGAACTTTTTCTTCAGCTGTAGCTGTTCTGATGTTGCATCACCTCCGCACACGAGCCGCTCAAGAAAGCGCCTTTCGCGAAGCCTTTCGTGTGTTGCGACCGGGCGGTTCCTTCCTGGCGTTCGAAATCGAAGACAACCTGCTGCACCGCGTAATCCACATCGGAAGCGTTTTCGTTCCGATCGATCGCGCAGACATCGCCGACCGGCTTTCGGTTGCCGGATTCTCGTATGTGAAACTCGAATCTCGTGTCGGTGGATTTCGATTCAGCGCGATTCGACCAACCTGAACCTCCATAGATGTCGCGCGAGACAGTCGAAATGACATACGCGGTATAGTTGAGCGGTGAGCGCTCCCACCCCCGCCAAACTGCCACCAGGACCTTCGCCGGAATCGTGGACGGCAAGCTTCAAAATTTACAGTCGCGACCCGCTCGCTTACATGCCGACGCTGCAGCGCGACTACGGCGACATCGTCACGATGCGCTACTACAACTTTCGCGTCTTCTTCATCAGCCATCCGGACTACATCGAGCAGGTCCTCGTCACCGACAATCGCAAATTCATCAAGGGCCGCATCCTACGGAAGAACAAGCAGCTCTTCGGCAACGGATTGCTGACGAGCGAAGGCGACTTCTGGCTGCGGCAGCGGCGATTGGCGCAGCCCGCATTTCACCGTGGCCGGGTTACGAGTTACGCCGACACGATGGTGCGCTACGCATCACGCATCGCGAGTGAATGGAGCAACGGCGACGAGCGCGACATTCACGCAGAGATGATGCGGCTGACGCTGTCGATTGTGGCGAAGACGCTTTTCGACGCCGACGTGGATCGCGAGGCCAAGCGCGTCGGGCATGCGCTGGAAGCGATCATGCAGCTCAACTCCGATTTTCGAAAGCTGATCCTCACGCCAACTTGGCTGCCGACGCCGCTAAAAGTTCGCGCGACGATCGCGACGGCGAAGCTCAACCGCATCATCTATCGATTCATCGATGAGCGGCGCGCAAGTGGCGTCGACAACGGCGACTTGCTATCGATGCTACTGGCGGCGCGAGATGACGATGGATCGCGCATGACCAACCGGCAATTGCGCGATGAATCCATCACGATTTTTCTGGCCGGCCACGAAACGACGGCGAACGCTTTGTCGTGGACGTGGATGTTGCTAGCTCAGAATCCGAATGTCGAAGCAAAGCTGCATGAAGAACTCGACCGCGTTCTCGGTGGGCGTGCGCCAACGGTCGAAGATCTCCCGAGTCTGCGCTACACGGGTCAGGTCATTACCGAATCGATGCGCCTTTACCCGCCCGCGTGGGGCATGGCACGAGTTGCGATCGAAGATACGGAGATCGCCGGGTATCAAATCCTAAAAGGGTGCGGTGTCTCACTGGCGCAATGGGTCGTTCATCGCGATCCGCGATGGTTCGATGCGCCCCGGGAATTTCGTCCCGAGCGCTGGGAGGGCGACTTGGTGAAGCGCCTCCCGCGCTTCGCCTATTTTCCGTTTGGCGGCGGACCGAGGCAATGCATCGGCAACAACTTCGCAGTCATGGAGGCGAGCCTTTTACTGGCCACGCTGGCTCAACAATTTCGAATCTCGTTGATGCCTGGACGAGAAATTATTCCGGCAGCGTCGATCACCCTCCGTCCGAAAACCGGAATTTGGGGCAAGATCGAAAAGCGCAAACCAAACCGCGTTTGGTAGCGCCGGCATCTTGCCGGCGTTTTTCGAGCTTGGCTAGCGGCCGAATTGGGCTCCAGCCGTCTAAAAGTGCAACAGGGAACAGCGCAAGAACCTGGCAGCCTCGCGCCAGCATTTGGAGAATTTACTCCGCCGGAACAGCCGTACCAACCTCAGCGCGCGTTCGCATGACGCGAAGAATCGAATCGCGGCTTACCATCCCGATGATTTGCGCGTTGCTCGTCGGCACGTAATGATCGGCGACAGTGGGGTCGGGAGCTCCTGGCTCGACGCCAAGTTCAGCCGCGACTTTCTCGGCTGCCTGAGTGGGCGGCTCCGGTTTCGCGTCGGCCTCTCCATCCGCGGGCTCCGTCGCGGTAACCACGGGCATCTGGTTGATGTCGTTAATCAACAGCCGCTCAAGCAGGCCAAGTAGCGGCTCTTGCGGCGTCGCCCAAAGAATCTTGTCCCGCGGAATCATCACGGCCTGCACCGACATGTGCGTCCACTCTTCGCGCGGCACGGTGTTGAGCGTGTGCACATTCATCATGCCGACCAAACGCTCGCCCGTGATGACAAGGTGGAAGCGCCGGCCGGTCCGAAGCACTTCGTGACTGTACTCTTCGAGCGAAATATCGCGCGCAATCGTCGGAATCTCCTGGCTCATCACATCGGCAGCACGCAGCCCGGCCAGAGTTTCGCGAATCGTGACTTGAGCCACACTCTCTCGCGCCGCATTCAGCAAAAACCATCCGATGAATGCGTACCACAGCGGTCCCCACTGCCGCGTGCTGAACGCCGCCCACGCGCCAAAAATAATCATGCCGTAGGCAATCAGCTTGCCGCTGGCTCCGGCAATTTTTGTAGCGCGATTGTAGTTCTTCGTGATGCCCCAAACGATCGATCGAAAAATTCGGCCGCCGTCCAGAGGGAATCCGGGTAGCAGGTTGAAAAGCGCGAGCGTCAGGTTGATTTCCCAGAGCCAGGTCGCGAGTGCGCCCACCATCGTCCCGTATGGAAAGCGAAGCGTCAGCAGATAGAAGACGCCCGCCAGAAACAAACTCGAAACCGGCCCGGCGACGGCGATATTGAACTCCTGCATCGCGGTTGGCGCTTCTTTTGTAATCCGCGCCACGCCGCCGAAGACAAACAGAGTTATGGAATCGACCCCAATCTTGTAGTGGTGCGCGACGACGCTATGCGAAAGCTCATGAAAAAGAATGGAAGCGAAAAACAGAAAGCTGGTGGCAGCGCCGACCGACCAGTGTTGAACCGGAGTCCATTGCGGATGCTGCTGCGTGAATTGCACGCCGAGCGACCAGGTAATGATCGCGAAAATGATGAACCAGCTTGAGTCGATGAAGATCGGGATGCCGAAGATGCGGCCGATGAGAAGGCCAGAATTGCGGTTCATGAGTGAGTTCTCGCGCTTAGGGTAGCACAACGGTTTTGAGTCGGCAGGTGCCGGCCGCGTTGCTGAAAAAAGGGCGGCCCGGCCCGCCCGTTCAACCCCCAAGACATTGCCGGGCTGTGTTCAGCCGAATACATCGTGTTCGCGGAACCACATTTTCTAGCCGCCCTTGGTTTCGTAACTAACTGTAAATAAGCAAGATAGGCTGTGGCTCTTCGTCTGCCTCTCTGTTCTGCGCAGTGCAGGAGGCGGACATGGATGCTTTGCTAAATATGACGATTCTNGCGGTGGCCACGGTTGGAGCGTTGGCTCTGGCCTCGGCGGTTCAGTGGGCGATGTTGCGGTTGGCGATGCGGTCGATGCAGCCGGCGACGGCAAATCGGCGAGGCGTCGTTCGAACGGAGTTGGCCCACGGCACCGGTCAGTTGGCGCGAGCTTACGCCGGGAACCGGTAGTTCGTTTAGTCGCAGTCGATCAGCGCAGTGAGGTTGCTCGCGCGGCCAGGTAAAACCGGCGCGCGAGGGATGGACGCTCGAAGTGGAAAGGATATGGCGATGCTGGTACTCAAATATTTGTTGATGATGGCGGGAGTCGGACTGTTTGGAAGTGCGGCTGTGCTCGTGGCGTATGACATTTACATTTCGTCGCAGCTGCGGCGATTGCTGCGGCGCGATGTCACAGACGACTCGCCGGGAGGCGCGGGAGTGGGAGCGAGCGGTGAGTCCGCAGCTGCGAGGTTGCTCCACGATGTCGAACATCCACTGCACCCACTGCGCTGGCAGCTCGCGCGCAAGTTGGTGATCTCGGCGGTCGTGCCGCTGCTGCTGGCGCTCAGCATTATCGTTGTGCCAGACGACGCTGCTGGAGTTCGAGTCAGCCAGATTTGGGGCGCGCGGCCGGCAACGTTATATCCGGGCGTACACATCGTCACACCGTTGATCGATAGCGTCGTGTTGTACGACACGCGAGAGCAGGTATACACAACCCGCGCCTCCGAACCCGCACAGCCGCAAGCCACCGACGATGGTGACGGTGCGTCGAAGGCAAGCGAGAAAGTCGTTAAGCCACACGTATCACCCGCAAAGACCTCGGCGACGGACGGAGAAGTCCTGCTCGTGCAAGCTCGAGAAGGATTGAACATCGGGCTCGCCGTCAGCGTGCGCTATCGGCTCGATCCGCAGCGCCTGAGCTATATTCACGCCAATCTCCCGCAAGCGGTCGGAGAAGAGGTGGTCGCGCCGACCGTCGCCACGATCTATCGCCAGATCGCGCCCAATTACGTTACGAAAGAAATCTTCGCCACGAAACGCGAAGAGCTGCACACTACCGCAGCAAACGCAATCACCGCGCGGCTCGCGAGCGACGGCATCATCGTCCGCGAAGTTCTCTTGCGCGATCTGAAGCTGCCCGACGAATACGCGAACGGCCTGGAAGGCCTACTCCTGAAGGAACAGCAGAACGAACAACTCGGCACCGACCAGGAAATCAAACTGAAGCAAGTCCGCATCGCGGAACTTGAAGCGGAAGCGCAAAAAGCGCGCGAAGTGAAACAGGCCGAGGCTCGAGCGCAAGTGCGCGTTTTGCAGGCGAAAGCTGAATCGGACGCAATGCAATACACCCTGCCGTTGAAGCAGAAGCAGATCGAGCAGACCAAACTCGAAGCGCAGGCTCGCAAGGAAGCGACGCTGCAAAACGCTGACGCCGCGGCGCAGGCGAAAATTATCGACAGCAAGGCCGAAGTCGAACGCCAACACAACCTGGCGGAAGCCGAGGCGAACCGCATTCGGGTGACCGCGGCCGCTGACTCCGAACGTATGAAGTATGAAGCAGCAGTACTGAAGTCGAACCCGATGCTCATCCAGAAAATCATCGCGGAACGCCTGTCCGACAAGTTGCAAATTATGATGGTGCCAGTCGATGGTAAGAACTTCTTCGCGAACGACGTGTTCCGTTCGGCGTTCTCCGGAGTTGGCGCAGGCTCCTCGACCGACTCAGACAACGGCTCCGACGATGGATCATCCACTTTGTCCGCATCGAAGGCGAAGAAAAACTCAACCCGCCGGCCGTAACTTGATAAGCGGATGGCTTCACAACCAGCGATGTTGCAGAACGCGGCGGTCGGCGAATTGCTTCAATTTCGCCGGCCGCTGCCGGCGTTGCAGTCACCGTCATCGCCGGCAACGCGGCTCTTTTGCCAGGGCCACGATCACGGTATCCTTTGTTGCTACTTTGCTTTACCGTTTGTCGGCACGATGACCCCGCGCGACGCAAATCCGACTGAGTTCGCTCGCTACCGGCGTTTTGCGCCCGCGTCGCATTCGCCCGCCTTGCTCGGAGGCTTCGATCGATGAGCTTCCGCACCAAGCTCTCATTGATCTTCGTTCTCACCATAGTGGGATCGGTCTGCGTCGTCGCCTACGGCGTCACGCATTACACGCAGGCCGCATTCGATGAAATGGACTCGCAGCGCACGACCGCCATCATCTCCCAATTCAAAAAAGAGTACGAGCAGAGCCGCGAACAGGTCGCGCAGCAGGTCAAAAACGCCGCCGACGCCGACGTCAGCCTGCGCACCGCTATCGACCTGGCGCGGCCGAACGCCGATCAATCTCTATATGTCCACGACGCGAACGGTGCAGCGCAGGACCACCAACTCGATTTTGTCGAATATGCCGGCTGGGACGGCACGATCATTTCGTCGGCGCAATTTCCGGCGCGCGTAGGCACAAAGGCCGAGTGGCTCACCGCGCAGAAAGACTGGAACGCGACCTCGCCGTTTTTGAAGAAAGAAGATCTACCCGATGGCGCGGCGCTTTCGCTGACTTCGGTGCGCACCGTTTCGGGCGGCAACGACAAGACTCTTTATATCGTCGGCGGCCGCCGCGTCGATCAGAATTTTCTCTCGAAGCTCGTCCTTCCGTCCGGTATGCGAGCTCTTCTCTACGTCAACCTTGAGCCGGGTTTTAATTCCGCTGCGCTGCTCAGCGGCGGCAAAGATGGAGTCGATCAGCCCGACCGGTTGCAGCCGATGATCGATCAGGTTCGCAAGCAGCCTCAGACGGTGGTGCAGACGATCGATTGGAGTTCCGACGCGGGTTCGGCGGAAACTTTCCACGCCATGCCGCTCATTGGTCGCAACAATGATGTACTCGGCGTGCTGCTCGTCGGCAGCTCGCAGCTCGAGATGGTACTGCTGCGGAATCGTATTTTCGGGACATCGGCTGCTGTCGCCGCGATCGCGTTGTTGATCGGCTTGCTCTTGAGTTTGTGGGTTGCGGCCAAAATCACGAAGCCGGTGACGGAACTTTCTGAAGGCGCGCGCGAAGTCGCCGCCGGCCGCTGGGAAACGCGCATCGATGTGCAAGGGGTCGATGAAATCGGCCAGCTCGGCATCGCGTTCAACGATATGACGCGCACGCTATCTGTGCAGCGCGATCGATTGCTTCAGACCGAGCGCGTCGCCGCGTGGCGCGAATTGGCGCGGCGTCTCGCCCACGAGCTGCGCAATCCGCTGTTCCCATTGCAGATCACCGTCGAGAATTTGCAGCGCGCGAAACAGCTTGACTCGAAGCAGTTCATGGAAGTTTTTAATGAATCGACGGCAACCCTTCGCGTCGAACTGGCGAACCTGAACGCCATCGTCGGCCGCTTTAGCGATTTTTCGAAGATGCCCGCGCCCGCGTTCGCGAAGGTCGACGTCAACGAAGCGCTGCGCAACATCATTCGTCTCTTCGAACCGCAATTTAATGTCGTCGGCAAGCCGGCGATCGCCGCCGAATATTTTTTGACCGAGCCGCTGCCCGACATCGACGCGGACCCCGTGCTGCTCCATCGCGCCTTTCAGAATCTAGTGCTCAACGCATTGGACGCGATGCCCGCGGGTGGAACTCTGACGCTGCGCACGGCCGAGCGCTCGGCACACNTGCTGATCGAAATTTCCGACACCGGCAAGGGTTTGACNCCCGAAGAGTGCTCTCGCCTCTTCACTCCCTACTNCACGACGAAACATCAAGGTACGGGCCTCGGCCTCGCGATCGTCCAGTCCATCGTCAGCGACCATCACGGTTCGATCAGCGTCTCGAGCGAAGAGGGGCAGGGCACTACATTTCGCATCGAATTGCCGCTGCGTCAGGCTGGCGCCGTCGTGAAGCCGCGCGTAGACGATCCAAGAGTGGATGCAACATCCACGGACTCCACTGAGCAACACTCCAAGGAGAAGGGCGAGCCGTCCTCACTGGCCGAGGCTTCGGACTAAGCACTTCGAAAGTGCATCGCGGTTGCCCGCCGCCTCGAGGATCCCATGACAAAGAAAGCGCACCTGCTGATTGTCGATGACGATGCCAGCACGCTGGCGTCTCTGTCGCGCGCGTTCCGCCTCGCTGGTCACGAAGCGACCGTCAGCGACAGTGCGACTCGCGCGCTTGACCTTGTGCGCAACGAANATTTCGACCTGATTCTCTCCGACGTCGTGATGCCCGGAAAAACGGGCATCGAGTTTCTCGAAGATCTGAAGAATGCCGGGATAAAGACGCCGATCGTCCTGGTATCCGGGCAAGCCAACATCGAAATGGCAGTTCAGGCGACGAAGCTCGGCGCGATGGATTTTCTCGAAAAGCCGCTGTCGACCGACAAGCTGCTCGTAACGCTCGAAAACGCGATGAAGCTATCGCGCTTGCAAGCCGAGAATCGCGAACTGCGCGACCGTTTGGGAAAGCACGAATTGCTTGGCGTGAGTCCGGCGATGCATCGCCTCATCACGCAGATCGATCGCGTCGCGGCAAGCGAAACCCGCGTCTGCATCCTCGGCGAAACCGGCACTGGCAAGGAATTGGTCGCGCGTGCGATCCACGAACGCTCTTCGCGGCGCGAGAACGCATTCGTCACACTGAACTGCGCCGCCGTTCCCGCCGAGCTGATCGAATCCGAACTCTTCGGCCACGAAAAAGGCGCCTTCACCGGCGCGGCGGCCAAACATCTCGGCAAATTCGAGCAAGCCGACGGCGGCACTCTCTTTCTCGACGAAATCGGCGACATGCCTGTTGCAATGCAGGCCAAGTTGCTCCGCGTGCTCGAAGAAGGCGAAGTCGAGCGCGTCGGTGGCGACAAGCCAATTCAAGTCAACGTACGCGTACTCGTAGCGACGCACCGAAATCTTGAAGACCTCGTCAAGCAAAACGCATTTCGCCGCGACCTATTCCACCGCATCTATGTTTTTCCGCTCAATCTACCCCCGCTGCGCGAACGCCTCGAAGATTTTCCGATTCTCGTCGAACACTTCGCCCGGCAAGTCGCAACGCAAAACGGCTGGAGAGAAAAACAGTTCGCAAAAGACGCGATCGACGAACTTCGCCGCTATGGCTGGCCCGGAAACATCCGCGAACTACGAAACGTGGTCGAGCGATTGGTCTTGCTCGCTGGCGAGGAGCCCGTTGGAGCCGCTGACGTTCGTCTGATTCTGCCGGTGTCAGCCGATTCGTCGACGTCCGGAAACGGCAACGCCGAATTTGTCGCCGGCTCCTTCGGCAGCGGAACGCTCGCCGAACGCACCGAGCAATTTGAAAGGGAAGTCCTGCTCGCCGAAATTCGCCGCCAGAATTTTCACATGACGAATGTCGCTCGCTCGATGGGCCTGGAGCGCAGCCATCTCTATAAGAAGTGCCAACAATTGGGAATCGACCTCGCGTCGATGCGAAAAGTCGACTGAACTCGTCCCAAATCCCCACTGCCGATTCCACCCGCAATGTCAAAATTGCTCGATAGTTGTTGCAAATAACTTGCGCAATTTCCGCTAACTCATTGAAAAAAAGCCTAATTTAGTCCTTGACGTAAAATCGCTATTTGCAATATACTATTTGCATATCGCAATAGTGCTTCAAAGCAGCTCCTCGGTGGTGGCCCATGACTTTAGGTGACAAACTTCGTTCCCTGCGGGCGGTGGAAGGTTCTCTGCGCGGGCTAAATCGCCCCATGACGCAACTCGAGCTGATCCGCGCGATGAAGCGCGAGGTTGGCCGCGGGCTGAGCCAGGCGTACCTCTCCCAAATCGAAAGCGGCTCGCGGCCGCACTTGACGCAAGCGACGCGCGATTTGCTGGCGAAATTCTTCCGTGTCTATCCCGGATTCCTGGTCGATGACCCGGACGGCTATTCGCCCAGCCTGCAGTCGGACCTGCGCACCACGGACGCGAAAATCGATCGCTGGCTCTACGCCGGCATTGAGCGCTTCCCGTCGGATCCCGAACTCGGTGATGCGTTGCTCAAAATCGCCGAAGTTTCGGATTCGCGCCACGCGCTGCTCTTGCTCGCGGAAATTCTCCGCGCGCCCGGTTTGGCCGAACGGCTCAGCGAAGTTCTGAAGCCGGTCGCTACTCCGGAGCCGGTCACTCCGTCGCAAGTGTCAGCGGCCCAATCGAGCGGTCAACCGCCGCCGACTCACCTGCAGGCATAAACCTCGCCGGCCGATCCCCAAACCCGGCGACATCACATCGCGTCTCGAACTTCCAGCCGACGCACCGTGAATAGCTCACGGCGCGCCAAGCGCCACACGTGCGCTCGAGGTGCCTTATGACTCTCTCAAGTTTCTATCTGATCTGCTTCCTGGCGGGACTCACGTTCAGCGTACTGACGTTTCTCGCAGGCGCAGTCCACGTACACATCCACTTGCCGTTTCACGCGCACATCCCGGTGCACGGCGGTTCCGTGCATGTCGGCCACGGCCCACATGGAGCAAATGGCGGCGGTGGATCTGGCGCGGCAGTAAAAGGCGGATCGCTTCGCGGCGGCACGCAAGTCCCGTGGTTCAACGCGTCAACCATCATGGCGTTTCTCGCATGGTTCGGCGGCGCTGGCTACATCCTGACGCGCACGTCGCACCTGATCGCGGCCGCAAGTCTGAGCTTCGCGGTTCTTGCGGGCCTCGCGGCAGGCACAGTCGTGTATCGCTTCATGCTCAAGCTCACGCATGCCGGAAATTCGGTGATGCTCGACGAAGATTACCGGATCGAAGGCTGCGTCGGCACGTTGAGCCTCCCGATCCGCCAGCAAGGCACAGGCGAAGTCATCTTTTCTCTCGGTGGCGTTCGCCGCTGTGCCGGAGCGCGAAGTGAAGATGGTGCAACAGTTGAAAAGGGCGCTGAAGTCGTAATCGAGCGCTACGAAAAGGGAATTGCATACGTGAAGCGATGGGAAGAATTCACAAATTGAAGTGAAAGGGCAGCAGCGATCAGCGTCACAACGATTTTTCCGGACCGCGCAGTGACCAGCTACAAAAACGCAGTTCGGCTGAGGCGAGAAAAGGAAGGTCTATATGTTCGATCAAATGTCAGTCCCGGTTATTGCAGGCCTGGTTGTTCTTACATTGCTTCTCGGCTTGGCTTTTTTGGCCAAGTTGTTTCGCAAAGCGGGCCCGCACGAAGCGCTGGTGATCTACGGCCTTCGCGGCACCCGCATCGTGAAAGGCGGCGGCACGATCATCTACCCGATGATCGAGCAATGCCGTGAGCTTTCGCTCGAACTGATGTCGTTCGACGTTGCGCCGCAACAGAGCCTCTACACCAAGCAGGGCGTCGCCGTCACGATCGAGGCGGTCGCTCAGATCAAAGTGAAGTCCGATCCGGAGTCGATCCGCACCGCGTCGGAGCAGTTCCTGACCAAGCGGCCGGAGCAGCGCGAAGGTCTTATCCGCCTCGTAATGGAAGGCCATCTGCGCGGTATCATCGGCCAGCTCACGGTGGAGCAAATCGTGAAGGAACCGGAAATGGTTGCGGATCGGATGCGCTCCACGTGCGCGGACGACATGAACAAGATGGGGCTTGAAGTCATCAGCTTCACCTTGAAGGAAGTGCGCGACAAGAATGAATACATCACCAACATGGGCCGGCCCGACATCGCGCGCATCAAGCGCGACGCCGAAGTCGCCGCAGCCGAAGCCGATCGCGACATCGCCATCAAGCGTGCTGAGTCACAGCGCGCCGCGGCGGTAGCCAAAGCTCAGGCCGATCAGGAACGCGTCGCCGCCGAAACCGCCTCGCTCACAAAGCAGGCGGAAGCGGAGCGCGACCTCGACATCAAGAAAGCCGAGTACCTGGAATCGACCAAGCGCGCGCAAGCGCAGGCCGACAAAGCCTATGAAATCGAGACCAACGTTCAACAGCAGCAGGTAATCCTGCAAGCCGTGCGCGTCCAGCAAGCCGAACGCGAAGCGCAAGTGAAGGTGCAAGACGCAGAAATTGCGCGCCGCGAACGCGAACTGATCGCCACCGTGCTCAAGCCGGCCGAAATCGAGCGTCAACGCATCGAGACGCTCGCCGAAGCCGAACGCCAACGCCTGATCAAGGAAGCCGAAGGCCGCGCCTCTGCGACACGTGCGCAGGGTGAAGCCGAAGCCGAGATCATCTTCAAGAAGGGAGAGTCCGAAGCCAAGGCGATGAATATCAAGGCGGAAGCTTTCCAGGAATATAACCAGGCTGCCGTCTTCGACAAACTCATCAGCGGCATGCCCGAAGTCGTGCGAGCCCTGGCCGAGCCTCTCAGCAGGATCGACAAGGTGACCATCGTCTCCACGGGCAATGGCGACGCAGCCGGCGCGTACAAACTAACCGGCGACGTCACCAAGATCGCAGCGCAAGTTCCTGCGCTGTTCGAGGCGCTTTCGGGAATGCAGATGTCCGATCTGCTTTCGAAAGTGCGCACCATCGGCGACAAGGCTCCGAAGCCGGTGCCCCCGTCGCTGCCGACAAGCAATTCCTAACAACCGTGCCGGGGTGAGTCGCAAGACTCACCTCGGTGCTTTTTCACGGTGCCTTTAGTGGGGCCACGATTTCTCTCGAAGATGGGGTGCTTGGGGGGAAGGGAAATGGTTTTACGAAGAGTGTTCGTCGTGTTCCTGATTCTCGGCGCGGCCTTGGCCATCTTTCTGATGTCGCAATATGCCGATACCGCGCTGTACTTCATTCAGAAATGTTTAGCAGCAATCCTGGTGCACTATGTCCTCTGATCTACCGATTCCTATGCAGTCGAACCTGCCAGTGCGAATGCTCATAGACTCTGCAACACCCACTGGAGACACTGTCATCCTGAGCGCGTCCGAAGGACGCCGAAGGATCTCAACCGATCCTCATCCAAACAACTATCCGCCGTCGCCGATTTGCGACGCACCCTCTCAACAAGCTACATTCCGTCTCAAGCAAAGGAGTTTCTTTATGGGCCTTCTAGAACGTGTAAGCACTCTGATCCGCGCCAACATCAACGATGTAATTGACCGCGCCGAGGATCCCGAAAAGATGATCAAGCAAGTCATCCTCGACATGGAAAATCAGTACATGCAGGTCAAGACGCAGGTCGCCGTCTCGATCGCCGACCAGCACATGCTCGAGAAAAAGTGGAAAGAGAATGACGACGCCGGCGCCGACTGGATGCGCAAAGCCGAACGCGCCGTAGACAAGCAGCAGGACGACCTCGCTCGCGCCGCGCTCGATCGCTATCAAACATCACAGCGGCTCGCGCAGAGCTACCGCGAGCAAGTCGACGATCAGAAGGTACAAGTCGAGGCGTTGAAGGGCGCACTGATGAAGCTCGAACAGAAGCTCGACGAAGCGAAGTCAAAGCGCGACATGCTCATCGCGCGTCATCGCCGCAGCGTCGCACTCAACAAAGCCGCCAAAGCGCACGGCGCAGCCGGCGAGAGCGCAAAAAGTGCCGCCTTCGATCGCCTGAAAGACCGCGTCAACCAATCTGAATCCGTCGCCAGCGCCGAACTCGAATTGAGTGCCGACGAAGTCGGCGACCGCCTCAACCGCCTCGACCGCGACACCGAAGTCGAGCGCCTGCTCACCGACCTGAAGCAGCGCCGCCTGCTCCCCGGCTGACCGTGGCACAGGCACTCCTGCCTGTGCTCGTCGCAGCGCGACCGCGCCATCAACGAATTCCATTGTAGGGGCGGAGCTTGCTCCGCCCGGCCCCTGCGTCTTGCCTCTACCGTTCGCGCAGCCCGTTCCGTGTAAGGGCGCAGCATCGCTGCGCCCCATGTCCGCACGATCACTGCGTCTTGAGGCGCTGAACCGATCCCACCTATCGATGTTCGTAGGGGCACGGCACCGCCGTGCCCTCCATCCGCAATGCGACCAATCCGACGCCCCGCCCCATCCCTATCGCTCTGACTCCGGCCGTTCGAGTCAATTCACGGAAAAAAATTTTAGAGAAATAAATCACGCCGCTCCTACAACTTGATCCCAATCGCCCACGTTCGAACGAATTTCGCGCATGCCGTGTGTGCTACGCTCGCCGCGTGGAAAACCACGCGCAGAAAACACTGCGCGCCTAACGCCTGTTTTTCGCTTTCAACTTTCAACTATCGACTGTCAACCTCTTCATTCTTGCTTGCAGACGCGCGTCGTAAACACTCTGGAATCTGCACTTACAAATGTGTATGAAAACAAACGGTTTTAAGTCGAGCAGAATCCGCACTTACGCGAAACCTGGGGAGGGGCGAGTGTAGGGGCGCAGCGACGCCTTGCCCTGAGCTTCGAAGGGTGCGCCCCACGTCCGCAAGATCACTGTCGTCTTGAGCGGCGGTTTCCTTACAGCCCCGCCA
>JGI12635J15846_10000774_pt1 | contig 27724 bp, 22 predicted proteins | sample BlaSpr_A8_OM2_M2_FD_15846 | JGI IMG/M metagenome (IMG submission 15846)
CAAATCAGCGCACATCGATTCTTATGCACTGATTCGGAGGAGATGCGGCACATCCTTCCGGACGCAGGTGCAGGGGACCGTCCGAACGGAGGCAGGCGATGGCGCGCGCCGAAACGGCGAGTGCGTCTCTACGTTCAGATTCCATCCAGGGGCTGGCAAAGTCGATCGCCAAACCCGCCTATCGACGCCTCCTGAACGTCGAGCCGCTGCTTCGTCGGACCGTTCCGGCTCTGATCGTCGCGTTTCTGATAACGATTTGCATCGGCGCGGTCGTTCAGGTTCTCGAGCAACGCCGTCAGCTCATCGTCCAGTCCCGGCAGGCGATTGAAGCGCTCGCGGATGTAACCGCCGTCCAGCTCGAGCATTCGGGACGAGACCTTAGGGGAAATTCCAGTCGAACGTCGGCTGCGCTCGAGCACGCGCTGCCGGCATGGGCGGATGCCGAACTTTCCGTCGTGGTCGCCGATTCCGAAGGCATAATTATCGGCAGCGTGCCGGCCGATCCGGAGAAGCTCGGGCGTCCGATCCTGGACGTGCTCGGCGTCGCCCAGCCTTTGACAGTCCTTGGTAACGCCAGCACGCTCGAGGTCACGTTGCCCAATGGCACCGCCGCCTTGGCCGCGGTGCGGCCATTGCGCAATCCGTTGGGACTATTTGCCGTCGTTGAGACCGCGAGCCGCGCACTCATAACATGGCGCTCAACCACGGCGTTGAACGTTACGCTTTCGGCAACGACCAGCTTCGTCGTTCTCATTCTCGGTTTCGCATTTCATTGGCAGGCTACGCGCGCCAGAGAGGCGGATCTGATCCACGATACCGTGCGCGGCCGCATTGACACCGCGCTCAATCGCGGCCGTTGCGGCTTGTGGGATTGGGATTTGGCGCGCGGACGCATTTTTTGGTCGCATTCGATGTTCGACATGCTCGGCCTGCCCGCAAAGGACGAACTACTTACTTTCGGAGAGCTCAAGGCGCTGGTTCATCCGGACGATATCGACCTCTACGGACTTGCGACACGGCTTGCCGACGCGAAGGCACAGTCAATCGACCACGCCTTTCGCATGCGCCATGCCGACGGCCGCTGGCTGTGGTTGCGCGTACGATGCGAGTTGGCCCGCCAGGAGGACGAGCCGGGGCTGCATCTCATCGGTATCGCAGTCGACGTTTCGGAACAGAAGGATCTTATGGCGAAAACGACGGCGGCTGATTTGCGGCTGCGGGACGCTATTGAGACGATCCCGGAAGCTTTCGTGTTGTGGGACGCCGATAACCGCCTGGTTCTGTGCAACTCCAATTTTCAGGAACTGCACCGCCTGCCAGACAGCGCGGTTCTTCCGAGCACCCCCTACTCCGCCGTCGTCGCCGCGGGCAAAAAGGCCATAATCCGCACGACCAACGCCAGCGAGGACGGGCAGCCGCAAGGGGCGCGCACGTTCGAAGCGCAACTCAACGACGGCCGTTGGATGCACATCAGTGAACGGCGCACAAAGGACGGGGGTTATGTGTCCGTCGGTACCGATATCACCAAGATCAAGCAGCACGAGCAAAAGCTCGTCGACGGCGAGAAAAGGCGAATCGCCACGATCGCGGACTTGCGCAAATCCCAGCAAATGCTGGAGCATCAGACCGGAGAGCTTGCCGATCTGGCGCTAAAATACGCCGAGGAAAAGACCCGCGCCGAGGATGCCAACCAAGCAAAATCAAAGTTTTTGGCCAACATGAGCCATGAACTGCGTACGCCGCTGAATGCGATCATTGGCTTTTCGGAAATCATGGAATCGGCAATGTTCGGGCCGCTCGGCGCGAAAAAATACGGCGAATATTCGCGCGACATCCGCGAAAGCGGCCAATACCTGCTCGACGTCATCAACGACATTCTCGACATGTCGAAGATCGAAGCTGGCGGCATCCATCTTCATCCCGAGACCGTCGAGCTCGACGATATCCTGGCCGAGTGCACGCGCGTCGTCTTCGGTCGAGCGAACGAAAAGAGATTGACGCTGAGCTCCCGAGTGGCGCCCGCTCTGACCCTCAAGGCCGACCGCCGTGCGCTGAAGCAAATAGCGCTCAATCTTTTATCGAACGCCGTGAAATTCACGCCCGACGGCGGTTCCGTAACCGTCCACGGAAGGCTGCGCGGCGGGCAGGTCACCATCGCAATCTCCGACAACGGCATCGGCATTCCGAGGGACGCCCTGCGCAAACTCGGCCGGCCGTTTGAGCAAGTGGAAAGTCAATTGACGAAGCGGCATCAAGGCTCCGGACTCGGATTGGCGATCGCAAAATCGCTCGCCGAGTTGCACGGCGGAAGAATGCGCATTCGCTCGGTTCTCGGCGTCGGCACGACCGTGGTGGTGCGGCTGCCGTTGAAAAACCGGCAAGTCGCGTACCGGGAAGCGAAGGCCGGCTAAAGCATGATCCCGAAAAGCTTGCCCTTGGACTTGATCCGAGGGTGGACACCGGTTTTCGGAAAAGATCATGCTCCATCAACAAGCTAGAGCGCGATGACGATTCGAAGAGAAGTCATCGCGCTCTAAGGGCGCGCTCCGAGGAGCCGCACGAAACATTCCCGCGTTTCGCGTTCCATTTCAGCAAGGTGCGCTTGCAGTGCCGGAAAATCCGGCAGATCCGCAGCGCGGGTGAGAAGTCCGAGAACTCCGAAGCTCGCCGTTTTTGGGTCGAAAGCGCCGGGCAGGCAAAGCCGCAAGATTTGCGTCAGATCGTGGTAGAGCCGCACCGCCGGCCGCAGAATTTCGGCGTCCTCCGGCCTGAGAATTTCGTCGCGCACCGCGAGTTCGAGAACGCGCGCCGTAGAAACATCGAGAATTTCCGGCGCCGCCGCTGCATTCACCAATTGCAGATATTGGCCGATAAATTCAATGTCGATCAGGCCTCCGGCGGCGTATTTGAGGTCCCACGCGTCGGTGTCGCCCTTTTCTTTCGCGATCGCGCCTCGCATTTCGATGACATCGGCCGCAACCGCCGCGGCGTCGCGTTGGCGGCAGAGCACGTCATGAATCGCCGATTCGACGCGTACCGCAAAAGCCGGCGAGGCCGCGACAACGCGCGCCCGCGTCAACGCCATATGCTCCCACGTCCAAGCTTCGCGCTCCTGGTAGCTGATAAATCCGTCAATGTGCGTCGCCAGCGGGCCAGAGCGCCCTGAGGGCCGCAACCGCATGTCAACCTGATACAGGACGCCATAATTGGTCTGCACCGTGAGCGCACTGATCAGGCGTTGCGTGAAGCGGGCAAAATATTGCGCGCCGTAAAGCGGACGCTTGCCGTCGGACTCCGGTTCTTCGTCATCGAAATCGTAGATGACCATGAGATCGAGGTCCGAGGTCGCGGTCATCTCGCGCGCACCGAGCCGGCCGAGCGCGACAATTGCAATTTCCTGGCCGGGGATCCGCCCGTGGCTGCCGATAAAATCCTGCTCGACGCGCGCCTTGAGCGCGCGAATAAGGGCGTCAGCCAGTTCGGCGAAAACATCACCCGCACGATCGGCGGAAAGTGAGCCCGAAAGGATGCGCGCGCCGATCAAAAACATGTGTTCCTGGCCAAACAGACGGATTGCGTCGAGCACCTCTTCATAACCCCGCGCCTCCCCTACCGCCCGCGCCAACCCCTCCTCGAGCTCCTTCGCGCCGGGCAATGCGGCGAACGAAGCGGGATCGATCAGTGGGTCGATGACATGCGGATGCCGGGCCAGAATATCGGCGAGCCGCGGCGCGGTGCCGAGAATAAGCGCGATGAAACCGACCAGCTCCGGTTTCTGGCGCAACAATGACAGCAAGCGCCCCCCGGCCCGCAATCCGGCGAGAAACTGGTCGAAAGCCGCCAGCGCCGCGTCCGGATTATCGGTCGTCGCGAGCTGCTGGATGATAATCGGCACCAGCTCGTCGAGGTTTTTGCGAGCCTGCTCGCCGCGCAAAGCCCGATAAGCCGCGCCGCGCCAGCGCCGCACCGCCGCATCGACCTCGCGCGGCTGGCGAAATCCCAATTCCGCAAGCCGGTCGAGCGTCGGGCTAGTGTCCGCGACCGGACCGGTAAAGGAAAGATGCTGAGATGAATCCCCTGCCGCGGGAGCTGTTTCGAACAACCGAACGTAATGTTTCTCGACCGTGCGCAAGTGCCCGAGCAGGACGCTTGCGAAAGCATCGCGGTCGGCGAAGCCGAGGAAGCGCGCAAAATCCTCAAGCTCCGCCGGGTCGGACGGCAGCGAATGTGTTTGCTCATCCGCGCGCATTTGCAGGCGATGCTCGACGAGCCGTAAGAAATCGTAAGCTCCGGTCAATTCGTCGCGCGCGGAAGTACCTATCCAGCCGCCAGCCGCCAGCGCCGCAAGTGTCGCCACCGTACCGCGGTCGCGAAGTACATTGTGGCGCCCGCCGGCGATCAGCTGCTGGGTTTGCACGAAAAACTCGATCTCTCGAATGCCGCCGCGGCCGACTTTGACGTTGTGCCCCTCGACGGCGATTTCACCGTGACCGCGGTAGACATGAATTTGCTGCTTCATCGCGTGCACGTCGGCGACGGCGGTAAAGTCGAGATATTTGCGCCAGATGAAGGGGGAAAGCTCGCTTATGAACTGGGCGCCGGCATCGAGATCGCCGGCGCAGGCACGCGCCTTGATCAGCGCCGCGCGCTCCCAAGTCTGGCCCCGGCTTTCGTAATAGTCGAGCGCTGCGTCGGTCGATATCGCAATCTGGGTGGAAGACGGGTCGGGCCGCAGCCGCAGATCGACGCGAAACACATATCCGTCGGTGGTCCGCTCTTGCAAAAGCTTGACCAAATCTCGCGTCAGCCGGGTGAAAAACGGCGTCGCCTCTACGCCGTCTGCCAATACCGGAACGGCCGGATCAAAAAACACCATGAGATCAATATCACTGGAATAATTCAGCTCATGGGCGCCCATCTTTCCCATGGCGAGGACCATGTAACCGGAGCCAATTTCGGGGTTTTTTGGATCGGTCAAGCGGATCTTCCGGCTTTTGGCAGCTTGGGCGAGCAAGTGACGAACGCCGACGCGAAGCGCGGTGTCGGCAACGTCGGTAAGCGATGCGGTCACGCGAGCAAGCGGCCAAACTCCGCCAATGTCGGCGAGCGCAATCAAGAGTGCCGCCTCAGCCTTCATGCGGCGGAGAACGCGCATCACACGCGCGGTGTCCGATGCCGCCGCGCCGGATCCGCGGGCGGTCTTCAAGAGTTTGGCGAATTCTTCTTCGGGACTGTTCGTGATCAGACGCAACAGGCGGTCCGGATCGGCGCAGACGAGGTCCCAAAGGTAAGGCGCGGTACCAGCGATTCCGGCGAGCAGGGCGCCAAGCCGCGGGTTCGCCGCCATCAACGATTTTAACGACTTGCCGGCCGCGCTTCCCGCTATGCCCGATATCCATTCAGCGCTCCGATTGCGGCCATTCGCGGAGACGCGCGGCATCGCGCCGGCGAGCCGACGAAACAATGCGCCATCCTCAACTTTGCTGATTGGGCGCTTCCCGGATTTAGCCGCCCGCATCAGGCGCCCGCGGGCCCTGCCCGCGGCAAAGCAATGATGCTTTTCAAGCCGGGTTCATTGTCTTCGAGCTTGAGTTCACCGCCGTGAAGCCGCGCAACCGCGGCGGCAAGACTTAAGCCCAGCCCCGAGCCGGGCTGCGACCTGCTTTGCTCCAGCCGGACGAACCGCTCGACCACGCGGCCGCGATCGGCCGCGGCAATCCCCGGCCCGTGATCGGCAACCGTCAGCGTGATGCGATCGGCCTCGGCCCCGGCTTTCACCACGATTTCCGCGGGCGCGCCGTTGGGTTTGACCGATTCCGGCGCGGCATACTTGATCGCGTTGTCGATCAGATTAGCGAGCGCCTGACTGATCAATTCGCGATTGCCGCGCACCGGCGCCTCTGCGGATGTCTCGACCTTGAGAGCCAGTCCTTTCTCGTCCGCCAGCGGCTCATACAATTCGCCGACGTCGCGGGCGATCGCCGCGGCGTCGAACTCCACCATGTTGTCGCGCGCATGACCGGATTCCGCGCGGGCAATCATCAACAACGCGTCGAATGTGCGAATGAGCTCATCCGATTCACCGATGGTGGATTCCAGCGCGGCGCGATATTCGGCCTCGCCGCGGGCGCCGCGCAATGCCTGTTCGCAGCGGTTGCGTAATCGGGTCAACGGCGTTTTGAGATCGTGCGCGATATTATCGGATACTTCCTTCAATCCGCCCATGAGGCCTTCAATACGCTCCAGCATGGCGTTGAGGTTGTCGGCCAGACGGTCAAGCTCGTCACCGGTACCGGCTACCGGCAGTCTGCCCGTAAGATCGCCGGCCATAATCGTCTGCGCTTTCTCGGTCATGGCGTCGATCCGCTTGAGCACACGGCGGCTGACAAAGAAGCCGCCGCCGAGACCGAGCACGACCACCAGCGCAATAGACCAGCGTCCGGCATTAGCGATGATGGCGTAGATGCGTTCACGTTCCTCGAGATCGCGTCCCACCAACAAGCGAAAGCCGCCGGGCATTTCCACAACGCGCACCAGCGCCCGATGCTCGCTTTCTTCCGACGATTCGATGCGGCGATAACTCGATTCAAACCATCCCTCATGATCGAGAACGCCTGGCTCCAACGAACTGACATTGCCGGCAAGACCTTCGCCGCTCGGCGTGGTCAGCAGATAAAGACTTGAACCCGGACGCCGCGCCCGCAAATCGAGAATTGTCTCCAACCGCCGGATTCCGCCGGTCTCGTATTGCTCGCGCAGCACGTTGACTTCCAGGTTGACCCGATTGGTAATTTGGTCGGTGATCAGTCGGCGCGTGTTCAACGCGAAGTAGCCGAGCAGCGATATCGCGAATATGATAAAGACCAATAGATAGACCAGCGTCAGCCGAAACGCCGTGGCGCGCATCAGCTTTCCGAGCGCCGCAGCTACTTCAGGGCGATAATGGAAGCGTTTCAGCAGAGCCATGCTCATTAGTGTAACGCGTTTCGCTGTTTGAAGCGAACAAACACGCAAAAGGTTAAAGCAAGATGGGGCCTCTCGCGGGCATTCGTATTGTCGAGTTCGCCGGCATCGGTCCCGGCCCGATGGCGGCCATGCTGTTCGCCGATCTCGGCGCCGAAGTCGTCCGCATCGATCGGACCACCGCGAGCGACCTCGGCATCGACATGCCGACAAAATTTGAATTGCTGCACCGCTCGCGCCCATCGATCGCCGTTGATCTCAAACGACCCGAAGGAATTGCGCTTGCGATCGAGCTCATCGAAAAAGCCGATGCGCTGATTGAAGGTTTCCGGCCGGGCACAATGGAACGTCTTGGCCTCGGCCCCGACGCCGTGCTCGCGCGCAATCCGCGCCTCGTTTATGGCCGGATGACCGGATGGGGACAATCGGGACCGCTGGCGCAGGCGGCGGGTCATGACCTCAACTATCTCGCTTTAGCAGGAGCGCTGCACGCCATCGGCCGCTCCGGCTCAAAACCCACGCCGCCGCTCAACTTGGTGGCGGATTTCGGTGGCGGCGCGCTCTATCTCGCGTTCGGCATGGCCTGCGCCATGCTTGAGGCGCAGCGCTCCGGCAAAGGACAAGTGGTGGACGCGGCGATGACCGAAGGCGCGGCGTCGTTGATGACCTTGTTCTACGGCTTGCATGCGGCGGGGCTGCACAGCCTGCAGCGCGGCACGAATTTGCTCGATAGCGGGTCCGCGATTTACGAAACTTACGAATGCAGCGACGGACGGTTCGTCGCCATCGCGGCGATCGAGTCGAAATTCCGCAAGGTCTTGTTCGATCGCCTCGGCTTGCCAGACGCCGAAGACGGCCCCGAACTTCGCCACGCGCTTGAAAATCTCTTTAAGACCCGAACGCGGGACGAATGGTGCGCGCTGCTCGAAGGAACCGATGCCTGCTTCGCGCCGGTGTTGACCATGGAAGAAGCGCCGCGTCATCCGCACAACGTCGCTCGCGGCTCCTTTGTCGAGGTCGGCGGCGTCGTGCAACCGGCGCCGGCGCCGCGCTTCTCCAGAACCCCGGCCGTTCGACCGACCGCGCCGCAAGATAGCTGCGCGGACGCGGAAGCCGTCCTCAGCGCCTGGGGAATCGCCAAGCAAAAGATAAAGACGCTGGCCGCGAGCGGAGTGCTTGGAAGATAGCCGCGCCATAGTTTGTTGACGCAGCCGCTACTTCTCTTCGCGGATCATATAGCCGGCACCGCGCACGGTGTGCAGCAAGGGTTGGCCGAAGCCTTTGTCAATCTTGGACCGCAAACGCGAGATATGGACGTCGATGACGTTGGTTTGCGGATCGAAGTGATAGTCCCACACGTTCTCCAGCAGCATGGTGCGGGTAACAACCTGACCGGCATGCCGCATGAGGTATTCGAGCAAACGAAATTCGCGCGGCTGCAGCTGCAGCTCCTGTCCGGCGCGCCTGACTTCATGGGAAAGCCGATTAAGCTCAAGATCGGCGACGCGATAAACCGTCTCCTCGCCGCGCGCGCCGCGCCGGCGTGACAGCGCTTCAATGCGCGCCAGTAATTCGGCAAACGCGTAGGGCTTGGCGAGATAATCGTCGCCGCCGCTGCGCAAACCCTTGACCCGGTCGTCCACTTGAGCGAGCGCGGAAAGGATCAGCACCGGCGTCTCTATCGCTTTGGCGCGCAAGCTCGCGATGACCGACAAACCGTCAACCTTCGGCAGCATGCGATCGACGATCAAGACGTCGTATTGGCCATCGAGCGCAAGCGCCAAGCCCTCTTCGCCGTCCGTTGCCTGGTCTGCGATATGGCCGACTTCGCGGAACGCCTTGACGAGATAATCGGCCGCGTCGCGGTCATCTTCGATGATCAGAAGGCGCATGATGGAATGTCGCCGAACGGGCAATCCACTTTGGTCTGGAGCGGCCGTGGTATCAATGATCATATCGTGTGGCATGATTCAGCCACCAATAAAATAGCGAAGGGAGCGAGGGGGTGGCGCCGATCAAGGGCACCACCCCTCGGCCAACTCTACCCGTAGCGGGGGCGACGGGATGCCATGGGCAGAGCTGGTTTTACGCGGGGACGGGCCGCGAGGCCCGTCCCCAGGGTACGCCCGCCAGCGGGGGCGACGGATGCCGGCGGATCGCCCCATTACTCTGGAGCTTGCTCTCGACAATTCATTCGAAACAAGCTCGCATTACCTTTGCGCGGATCCACTGGGGCCCCGCGCCGTGTTACGCATTGCCAAGCGGCAACGCGACGAAGCGCGTGCCTTCTCCTGATTTCAGGCGAAACAATAGAGCGTGCTTGCCCTCCTTCCGCGCGTCGGAAACTTGCTTGGTCACATCGGCCGGTTTGGACACAGCCTTGCCGCCGACATCGAGGATGACATCGCCGACTTGGAAGCCGTGATCGGCGGCAACACCGTTCGGATCGACCGCGGTGACGAGTACGCCGTTGCCCTGCTCTCCGGACTGGCTCCCTGTGGCTAGCGTCAAGCCAAGTTTCGGAATCTCGCTATCCGCCATGGGACGGTCGTTCTGCTGATTGGCGGCCTGACGCTCGGCCGGCAAAGTGCCGAGCGTAATCGACACCGTCTTTTCCTCGCCTTGATGGATCAAGGTGAGCTTAACCGTGGCGCCGGGAGCCATGGTGCCAATCCGGCGCGCGAGTTCGCGCGCGTCCGCGACAGAATTGCCGTCCACCGAGGTGATGACGTCGCCACTGGTGATTCCTGCCTTGGCAGCCGGGCTATTGGCCTGCGGCTCGGACACGAGTGCACCGCTCGCCTTCTTTAAGCCGAGGCTTTCGGCCAGCTCCGGCGTCACCGGCTGAATTTGGACGCCGATCCAACCGCGGGTCACGTTGCCCTTGTCGCGCAGCTGCGCCACGACGCTTTTGACCGTGTCGGCCGGGATGGCAAAAGCAATTCCGACCGAGCCACCCGACGGCGAAAAGATCGCGGTATTGACGCCGATCACATCGCCGTCGATATCGAACGCTGGACCCCCGGAGTTGCCTTTGTTCACCGGAGCGTCGATCTGGATGAAATCGTCGTACGGCCCGGCGCCGATATCGCGGCCGCGGGCCGAAACAATGCCGGCCGTCACGGTACCGCCGAGGCCGAAAGGATTGCCGACGGCGAGCACCCAATCGCCGACCCGCGGCGTGTGTTCCGCGAGCTTAACGTAGGGAAAGTCGTTGCCGTCGATTTTTATCAGCGCCAAGTCGGTGCGCGAGTCGGTACCGATCACCTTGGCGGTAAATGTCTTGCCGTCATCGGTCGTGACTTGAACTTTGTCGGCGTTCTGGACGACGTGGTTATTGGTCACGGCGTAGCCGTCAGCGGTTATAAAGAAGCCGGACCCTTGGCCGGTGATGAGCTGGTGACGACCCTCGCCATTCTCCGGCATTCCGAAGCGGCGGAAGAAACGGTCAAGCCCGGGCGGAGTCGGCAGCTCCTGCTCGTCGGGCCCCTGCGTCGTTCTTTCCACCCTTACCCGGACCGAGATAACTGCCGGCTTTACTTTGGCGACAATGTCGGCAAACCCGACAGGATGTTGCGGCAATTGCTGCGCTTGTTCCGACAAGTTTTGCGCATGTGCCGAACTCGCAAACAGGGCGGCGCTGGGATTCGCGTGTGGCGCAAGGAACAACGCGGCGGCGCCGATGCCTGCGATCGTTGTCGCCATTAAGCCAATACGGCGCGCGGACAATACGCGGCGCGAATGCTGGTCGTTACCGTTCATTACCGTCTCCAAATTGAGCCCTGTCCGTTTTGCCGACGGAACCATGCCTCTGACGAGGCCTTGCGTTACCGTCAAATGTGGATGGGTGCGCCTTACCGCGCGCTGTCGCGCATATTAAAAGTTGGTAATGTTCCGCAGCGGAACCCCGCCGAGACGTGGCAAGCCAGCAACTATTGGCCGTACCACCTGGCCAAGTTTTACGGCTGATCGCGCAAAAGCTCTGCCAGCCGGGCTTCTTCCGCCGATGTCAGGTTCACGGCTTCTGGTGCAAGCGCGCTTCGCCGCCGGCGATTAACAATAATGAGCAGCGCAATTCCGAGCAGCACGGTTGCGGGCGGCGCTCCCCATAAAGCCAGTGTGTGCCAGGACAGACGCGGCTTGAGCAGGACGAACTCGCCGTAGCGGGCAACAAGGAAATCCACCACCTGCGCATCGGTGTCGCCGGCTTTCAAACGTTCACGCACAATGACCCGCAAGTCGTGAGCGAGCGGCGCTTCCGAATCGTCGATCGACTGATTTTGACAAACGAGACAGCGCAGTTCCCTGGAAAGGTTACGCGCCCGCGCTTCCAATCCGGGGTCGGCCAGCATCTCGTTTGATTCAACGGCGTGAAGCGGAAACACCGCCAAAACTGAAAAAACCAGCGCCAACAACACGCCAAGCCCGAACGTGTTCGATTGCCGCGCGCCGCTGGCCAACTTCATCATCGCTCACTTCGCCGCCTGGAGGACCGCACTCGCTTTCGCCGGCCGCGGCGCGCCAACGCGCAAGCGCCGGTCGGAAAGTGAAAGCGCGCCACCGACGAACATGATCAAAGCGCCGAGCCAAATCATCAGCACTTGCGGCTTGAAATATAAGCGAACCGGCACCGCGCCCTGCGCGGTAGCGTCGCCGATCGACAGGTAAAGCTGGCTCATGCCGCGTGTCATCAGCGCCGCTTCGGTGGTCGCCATTTCACGGCTGGGGAACATGCGCCGGCTAGGCTCAAGCGCTCCAATCAAATCGCCGCCACTTCGGCGGACGCTGAAGTGGCCGACGGAGTCCTGATAGTTGGCGCCGGCGCGCTTGAGGATACCGTCGAAAGTGAGCCGGTAGTGGGCCAATTCGATCGTCTCGCTGGGCTTTAGCACCGCGATCCGCTCGCTTCCCCACGCGGTCACGGCAACAATGCCAAAGAGCGTTACGCCCATGCCGAAATGGGCAAGCGCGGCTCCCCAGGCCGAGCGCGGTAAGCCCACGGCGCGAAGCAGCGCTGCGGCGAGCGGAATGCGCAGCACTAACGTACGCTCGGCAATATCGACCAGCGCCCCCACCATCACGAAGATCGCAACACCGAGGCCGAACGGCGCCAATACCGGTCCGCCGCGTTGCAACGCGAATGCCGCAGCCACCGCGATCGCGGCAAGAATCGCGGCGACCGCTAAACGCTGCCCCGCGGCAAGCAGGTCGCCGCGTTTCCATCCGAGCAGCGGACCGAATGGCATGGCCAGAAGGAGCGGGATGAAGAGCGGAGCGAATGTCGCGTTGAAGAATGGCGGGCCGACGGAAATCTTCTCTCCCGTGATCGCTTCCAGCGCCAGCGGATAAAGGGTGCCGACGAAGACCGTCGCGCAGGCCGACGTCAGGAGCAAATTGTTGAAGACGAGCGCCCCTTCCCGCGAGATCGGCGCGAACAGCCCGCCTTGCTTCAGGAGCGGAGCCCGCCACGCGTACAGCGCTAATGCACCGCCGATGAAAACGATAAGGATCGCCAAGATGAAAATGCCGCGTCGCGGATCGGTGGCGAAGGCGTGCACGGAGGTGAGCACACCCGAGCGCACCAGGAACGTCCCGATCAAGGACAGCGAGAAAGCGACAATGGCGAGAAGAATAGTCCAAACCTTGAGCGCTCCGCGCTTTTCCATCACGACGGCAGAATGGAGCAACGCCGTGCCGGCGAGCCAGGGCATCAACGAGGCGTTTTCGACCGGATCCCAAAACCAAAAACCACCCCAGCCGAGCTCGTAATACGCCCAGAAGGAGCCCCCGGCGATTCCCAGCGTCAGGCACATCCAGGCGCCCAGCACCCATGGGCGCACCCAACGCGCCCACGCCGCGTCGATGCGGCCTTCCAGCAAAGCCGCAATGGCAAAAGAAAACGCGATCGAGAACCCGACATAGCCGAGATAAAGAAACGGTGGATGGAAGGCCAATCCCGGATCTTGAAGGATCGGGTTGAGGTCACGGCCTTCAAACGGCGCGTCCGCAATGCGCAGAAAAGGATTTGAGGTCAACAGAATGAAAAGCTCAAAGGCGGCGGCGATCCATGCTTGCACCGCCAGCGCATTGGTCTTGAGTCTAAGCGGCAAGTTGTTGCCGAAAGCTGCAACGAGTGCCCCGAAAACCGCGAGAATGAGAATCCACAGCATCATGGAGCCTTCATGATTTCCCCAGATGCTGGTGAGCCGGTAGAGCAAAGGCATTGCAGAATTCGAGTTCTCGTAAACGTTCAGTACCGAGAAGTCCGAGGTGACATAGCAAGCACCGAGCGCCGCGAAGGCGGCACTTACGAAAATGAACTGGGCGAGCGCCGTCGCGGACGCCATGGTCATGAGCGCCGTATCGTTGCCCCGGGCGCCAATAATCGGCATCGAGCCCTGCACCAGGGCCAGGCCCAGCGCCAACACCAGGGCGTAATGGCCGAGTTCAGCGATCACGACCGGCCTCTTCGTCGGCCCGGCGTGGGCGTTGCTGCGGACTCATCCGCCAAAGCCGACGAGCGCACCCGAACACACGAACAGCGGCTCGGCTTCATTTGCCTGGGTCCTTCGGCGGCATGCGCTGCGTGTAGTCATCTTTCCAATGTCCCGACTTTTTCAAGGCGTCGGCGACTTCCTTCGGCATGTAGGTCTCGTCATGTTTGGCGAGGATGGTGTCGGCGTTGAACAGGCCTGCACCGTCGAGAGCACCTTCGGCGACGACACCTTGCCCCTCGCGAAATAGGTCCGGCAACACGCCCTGATAGGCGACGGGTATCTCACGGCTTCCGTCGGTGACGGTGAAACGGACTTTAAGATTGTTGCCGTGAAACAGGCTTCCATTCTTCACCAATCCGCCGAGCCGGATGCGTGTACCGGCGGCGACGTGCTTTGACTCGATGTCGCTCGGCGAATTGAAGAACACAATCGAATCTCTGAAAGCATTGAGCATAAGGGCGACCGCAATGGCGAGCACCCCAAGACCCGAGCCGATCAAAGCAAGACGTCGCCGCCTGCGTGTCATGTCACCGTCGCCCGCGCATATGCGGCCCCTCAACCTTCGAGGCCGAGCCCTTTCACCAAATCATCGATCCGTCTTACGTCCTCGGGATGTTCGGCGAGCGCACGCTTTGCATCAGCGGCCGCGCTCCTGGCCTTGTCACGATCTCCGAGAACGGTATAGGCCCGGACAAGGCGGACCCAACCATCAACGTCGGCGCCATTATCGTGCAAGCGATCGGCCAAGCGCGTGACCATGCCGCTGATCATCTCACGACGGGCATGATCGCTCATGTTGCCGGCGGCGGCGACGTCGCGTGCAGTCGGACCCGCCTCAGCTGAAGGCGCACCCGTCAAGCGCGCCAGCGCCTCGCGCACAAAATTCGCCCACGGTGCGCCGGGGGGCGCATCCGCAAGCATCGCCCGCCAAATCGAGGCCGCGTCCTCCGCCTTGCCGTCCTGTTCGGCAGCCAGTCCAAGAAAATAGCGCGCCTTAGGTTCACGCGGATCCAGCGCCGCTGCACGCTCGAACGCCGCACGAGCGTCCGCGGTCACGACGCCGTCAGCAGCAGCCGCTTCCGCCTCGCCGAGATCGGCTTGGCGCGTGGCGCTTTCGCCGTTGAGCACGAGCGATCGCTTGCGCGCTTGCACCGCGTCGCCAAAGCGACCCAGCCGCAGGTAAACCGGCGCGATCACTTCCCATCCTGTCCCATCGTTCGGATTGCGCGCCAAATTTGCTTCGACCTGGCTGACCAGACCCGCAATTGATTGTTGGCCTTCCGGGGCATGGACTCGCGCGAACGCCGGCTCGCCGGGGACATTCGGCGACCCGAGTGCGACATAAAGTCCGGGGACGCCAAGCGCCAACATAATTGCTACAGCCAAGATTGCGGCACGACGGCGCTTTCCGACGCGCGAACCACTCTCGGCCGTAGCTTCAACCGCCGACGTATTCGCGGCGGCGAGAAGCCGGCGCGATACCTCGAGCCGGGCGGCTTCGGCTTCGCTCTCGCCAATCAGTCCGCTGGCGCGATCACGGTCGATTTCCTGTAATTGATCCTTGTACACGAGCAGGTCGCTGCCGCCGGCGATATTTCGGGATCGGCGAACCAGCGGCAAGCACGCGGCGAAAATCGCCGCAGCCGTCATGAAAGCAAAGACGATCCACAGAACCATAAGCCCAACAACACATCCCTAGAGAAGCGCAGATGTAGCGCCCTTCTGGCCAGCCGGCCGTTACATCATCACGGCCCCATTGCGGCCGCAATGGGAGCAACGGCGCGGCAATTGCGCGCTGGTCGTTCGTTCAAGAGAGCGGCCGAATCGCAGTCGTCGTTCGATCCAGGTGGCCCAGACGGTCACTCCGGGGCATTCGGATTGCGCGGGATCGCCTCCGCAGAGGCTACGCGCGGACCCGTTGGCCCTCGCCTCCCTTTTGCGTCGCCATTTCGGCGGCCTTGGCCAAGAGGCCGGCATAATCCGCTCCGAAAATGACCCGGCAAAATCTGACGGCGGCCTGCATTTGGGATTGGCGGAACGGCCGATCGGCCTCACTCGCATGACCTAGCGAATCGAGCAGTATTTTGGCGCCGCCCTCAAGGTAATTTTGCACTTCCGAATAACCCCGGGTACTGGCGTCGCCGACACCAAGGTCGTCTGCATGTTCGCGGCAGGCCATTATGAGGTCGAGCTGCATCTCGGCGTCGCTCACCTCGGCCGCTTCGAGCGCAGAGCCGGGGGCGATATCGTTTCCGGCACGCGGACGCAGGATGCGGCCAACACGCCCCGGCGCCTGTTCAATTGCCGCCTTCAGCGCATCAGCCAATTGGCCGCGGATCGCCGCGAACCGGCGGCTCCAAAATGAATCCGTTGCAAAGTTTAGCTCTGTGGTTATGCCGCGCACCGCCGCACAGAGTGCGCGCGCCAGAGGGGCCACTTGACGCCGCACTTTGAGGCCGGACTGCAAGTCGCTCAACATGCATTCGAGGTCGCCGAACACGATGTTGACGGCAACGGCAAACGGCGTGCCGGCGACGCGAGTCTCGTCGCTGCTCGCGGCTGCGCGCGTGGCGATACGAACAAGCTGCCACGGTTCAGCCAAACGGCCGACCACCAGAACGAGACCATAAAGAAAAATGTCGTTCTTGCTGGCTATTGCCCCTTCCGTCGCCTTTTGCGCGGTCGCACCGGTGAGCAATGCCTTGACCAAATCTACTTGCTCGCGCTCGAACGCCGGCATGATTGCCGGCAGTCGCTGGGCGACTGTGGGAAGCACATCTCGGCAGGCGAGAATTTTGGCAAGCGTCGCTATGGTTTCTACCGCGCGCGATACGCCAATTTGCGCGGCGAGATAGCGCTGCACGCTCTCGTCTTTCTGGCTGCCAGGGACAACTTCGGCGATGCGGAGCATTGCGCTATCGTGCAAGGTCCGCATCAACTGTTCCGCCTTCAGCCGGTCGTCTTCGAACAGCGCATGATTGATGTCGGCGACCAGTGCTTTGGCCTCGGCGGGCATCAGATCGCGCCCTATCCAGTCCCACACCGGCGCGAGCGATGAACGCGCGATGCGTCCGACGCGCTTGTGATCGGCGGCATCGTTGATCAGGAATGGTTCGAGCGGCGCGAAGAAAAGGCGGACGGCATCGCCAATTCGCGGCACCTTCTGCCCCGCGGCGCGAATTGTTCGCCGTAATTCCTGGAGAATTAATTGGCTGCCCGCGACGTCCTCGCCGCGAAGCAGGTCACGCTCCAACTCGACAATGAGCATGGCGCGAGCTTCCGGCTTCAACGTCCGCAGGTAGTCGCGTAGCTGCTCGACGGCTTGCCCCTCGCTCGCCATAACACCCCAAAGCGCTTGCACGGCATTATCGCTTTTGTAGTCGTCCGGCGCTTAAGAAGGAGTTACGTGTAAAGCGCGAGAATTCGGCCAATTTGGGCGTGAAAAGCTGGTGGCGAGAGCCCCCTATGATGGGGATTGAGGCGCAATCAGCTCACGCTCGCCCAGGTCCCGTCGGACCTGCGGCAGGCGCTGCCATGCTCGGTTTGCGCGTTGCCATCGACGTAAACTGTGCGGGTGTATTCGCGGCAGGCGACGCCATTTTCCTCGTAAACCGGGCCGGGCACCACATTGCCGTAACGGCCGGTCTCGGGATTGCGCCAGGCGACCGGCGCCCCGGAGGGGCCAGTTTCCAGCGCCTGGACTTCGGCGACAACGGCGCGCCTCTTGTCCTCGTCATCAAGCGCCCCGGCGCGATCGCCCAAAAGGGCGCGGAACCCGGCGCCAATCGAAGTGCCAGCCGCACGATTGTCGACGACGCCTCCGGCGGAGCCATTGATCGCAGTCCCGCGGGCTTCCTTTCGTCCCGTATCGGAAGAGCAAGCGGCAAGCCACAACGTCGCCGCAATAGCCACCCCGAACCTCATCACCCGCATGCGGCTTTACTCGCGCAGCGCGACAGCATTAATGAACGCACGATTCGTTCGTTAGAGCACATCCAAGTTTGCGGAAAAACTCGCCGGTTCAATTCTTTCGCGCTTAAGCTTACTGACGGTATCGCTGCCTGTGGCAGTGCGTGCTCAGCCTCCGGGGAGCGCGAGCTCGGCGCGCACGCCGCCGATCGGTGACGTATCGAGCGTCAAGACGCCTTTATAAAGGCTCGCGAGTTCCACAACGATCGAGAGGCCCAGTCCCGAGCCAGGTTTGCTCTCGTCGAATCTTTGGCCGCGACGCGCCACGCTCTCGCGTTCCGCGGGCGAGAGCCCAGGCCCGTCGTCATCGACAATGACGCGCACTTTGGACTTGCCGTTCGCTGCCGCGTCCTCCGCGACCACCTCGATGGCAACCCGTGAGCGCGCCCACTTGCACGCATTATCGACGAGGTTGCCGACCATCTCTTCCAGGTCCTGTAGTTCGCCGCGAAAGCGCGCGCGCGCGGGTACGTCGACCGCGATGGCGATTTCGCGATCGCGATGAAGCTTCTCCATTGTGCGCGCGAGAGCGGTCACCACCGGCGGAACGTCAATGAGCGTGCCGAGCACAGTCGGGCGCGCGGCAAGCCGCGCACGTTCCAGCTGGCGCACCATCTGGTCGCGCATGAGGTCGGCCTGTTCCATGACCTTCTGCGCCAATGGATCGTTCGCGCGAGCCGCCGCCTCGTTGACGATGACCGACAATGGCGTCTTCAGCGCGTGCGCGAGGTTGCCGGCATGCGTGCGCGCGCGCTCGACGATTTCGTGATTGGCTTCGATCAGGGCATTCGTCTCGCGCGCGAGTGGTGCGATTTCCAGGGGGAATTCACCTTCCAATCGTTCCGCGCGACCGGAGCGGATGGCGGCAAGACTTTCCGAAATGCGTTTGAGGGGGGCGAGGCCCAGACGGACTTGCAGCGCGGTGGTCATAATAAGCGCAAGCGTGAGCCCAGCGAAAATGGCGCTGATCGTGCGGTCGAAGCTCTTCATGTCTTCGTCGATGTCGGTGGCTTCGCCAGCCACCGAGATCAGATAGCGGCCGTCATCGCCGAGATCTACCGTGCGCTGGACAACGCGTAATCGAGCGTCCTCAGGACCCGTTGCATAACCTTTGAGGTATCCGCCCGAGGAAGCCGCCGGCGTGTCGTTCTCCGGCAATCGCGCCAGATTTGAATCCCACAACGAGCGCGAGGAATGCACTTCCGGCTTGACCGCATCGAGGCGCGTAACCTGCCAATACCAGCCGGAAAGCGGCAGCTCGAACAACGGCTCGCCAATCGACTGCGGGAATTTTTCGGTGCCCTCCTCGGGCGAGGCCACATCCGCGACCAAGGTACGCAGATAGACGTCGAGGCGGCGGTCGAACGCGCGCTCGACCGCGTTGCGATAGAGCGACGACAACACCACGCCGGTGATAATGAGAATGGCCACCGTCAAGCCGGCCGCCCAAAAGAAAAGGCGAAAGGCGAGAGAGTTAGTGCGCATCGGGCGGCGTCAGAAGATACCCAAGGCCGCGCACCGTTTGGATCACGTCGACGCCGAGCTTTTTACGAATGCGGCCGACGAAGACCTCGATGGTATTGGAATCGCGGTCGAAGTCCTGATCGTACAAGTGCTCAACCAGTTCGGTGCGCGACACCACACGGCCGGTATGATGCATCAAGTAAGAAAGCAGCCGGTACTCATGTGACGTAAGCTTTACCGGATTGCCTTCCACGGCGACGCGGCCGGTACGGGTATCGAGACGGACCGGTCCGCAAGTAAACTCGCTCTTGGCGTGGCCTGCAGAGCGGCGCAACAACGCCCGAACCCGAGCAAGCACCTCTTCCAGATGGAACGGCTTGGAGACGTAATCGTCGGCGCCCGCATCAAAGCCTTGCACTTTGTCGCTCCAGCGATCGCGCGCGGTCAGGATCAAGACCGGCATCGCGCGGCCGGCTCGGCGCCAAGATTCAAGCACCGTAATACCGTCCATTTTCGGTAAGCCGATATCGAGAATGACGGCATCGTAGGGTTCGCTCTCGCCAAGGTAATGGCCTTCCTCGCCGTCGAATGCGCGGTCCACCACGTAGCCGGCGTCGGTCAATGCGGTGGCAAGCTGGCGATTGAGATCAGGATCGTCTTCGACGACAAGGAGGCGCAAAGTTGGCTCCGCTTTAGCGCTCTCCGAGCGTGCCCTTAACGGCGTCCACCGCTACGTGCGTTACTTTGCCGTCGTGCGCAAGTAGCGTTAGCACGTAGACGAGCCCTTCAGGGCGACGGCAAAGCCGCGCGCGCAACAAGGTCCCCGGCGCCCGTACGGCATGCATCGCCGCGGCGAGCCGAATGACAGAGCCGCTCTCGATCAGGGCGTGGCGCTCTTTCTGGTTAAGACAGCCGTGCTCAATTTCGGTACCGATATGTATCGGCCGCAACGCCTCCTCGGCGCTCACCGGCGTTAGCGTCATCGTAAGGATCAGCAGAACTGCTGAAATCGGACGGGTCACCATCTCGGCCTCCCGAGCGTCAAGCGCCAGGTAAATCCGACATTCGCCGCAAACGCTCGCGAGGCCTGATCCGCCTCACACCCCTTAACTACCACGATCTAGGCGGATTGCGGTGAACAAGGCCTGAACGGCCACGACCACCCTAATCCATCCCGCTTTCGACCAGGCGCGCCGGCCCGTGGAACGGGCGCTCCTCAACGGCGAACAGGCAGGCGAGTGCGATGGCAAGGAAAGCCGCCGCCACCAAGAACACGAAGCGAAACGCGATCGCAACTTCCGCCGGGTGGACGCCAAGCCCGTTCAAGCTCGGAGAGCCGACCTGCTCGCCTGAACCGCCCAGCACGATCGCACCAAACACCGCGACGACAAGCGCCCCACCAAGAAGTCTGAAGAAATTCAACGTCCCGGTCGCCGTACCCATCTGATGCAGCTTAACTGCGTTCTGCATGACAATAGTGCTGGTCTGATACATCGGCCCGATGGCAGCCCCGAGCACCATGAGCAGCAAAGTAAACCCGCCGAGAGATAGCCGTCCGGAATACACCGCCAAGGCGATAAGCGTGGCAATCGCCACGACCAGCCCAACGATCGGCACGCGCATATAATGGATAAGGCGAGTAAGAAGCCGTCCTGCCAACAACGAACCAAGGGTAGCGCCCGCCATGAAGCCGATCAGCGCAACGCCAGAGACGCTTGCGGAAGCGCCGATCGCCATCTGGCAATAAAGCGGCGAATAAATCGTAATGCCGATGAGGGTGCCGATACTGAAAAATCCCGCACAGGTGATGGCGCTGGTCAGCCGGCCGCGAAGAATGCTCAGCGGAATGAATGGCTCGCGCGCGGACAGGAGCCGGCCGCCGAACGAAACCCACAACAGGATGGAGGCGGCGAAAAGCCCGACGATCTGCCAGGACGTCCATGGGTAGTGAACCCCTCCCCAATCGAGCGCCAACAACAAGGAAATCGCTGCGCTGACCATCAGCGATACGCCGAATACATCAAGGCGATGAGGCCGGTCATGTCGCGGCAGTTGGCGTAATGCGCGCGAGGTCATGACTATCGCAATTCCGCCAAGCGGAAGGTTGATCCAAAAAATGAAAGACCAATGCAAATGATCGGTCAGAACTCCGCCGAGAACCGGTCCGAGAATACTGGCGATCATGAACATGACTGAGGTATAGCTCTGAGCCATCGGCCGCTCACGCGGCGAAAGAAGATCGGCAATGATCGTCTGCGCTAAGGGTATCAGGCCGCCGCCCCCGAAACCCTGAAGACCGCGTCCGACAATCAGGAGCCAAAGGGTTGGCGCCACCGCGCAGGCAAGCGAGCCGACGATGAATATCCCGATCGCCGACAGGATCACGGCGCGGCGCCCGTGAATGTCGGAAAGCTTGCCGAACAACGGCGTGGCTACAGTCGCGGCCAACAGGTAGGCGGTCACGACCCAAGACAGATCGTCGACATCCGCCAAGCTTTTGCCGATCGCAGGCAAAGCGGGCGCGACAATGGTCTGCTCGAGGGCGGAGAGAAACATCGCCAGAATGATGCCGGCGAGGATGCTGTGAACGACTGCACGATCCGGTTCATGCGTGCGATGCTTTGACAGGGTCGCATCGGCGATTCCGGCGGCGGACAAATTTGGGGAAGACGTCACTTGTTTTCCAGACTCTCAAATCGCAATTCACTTCGGTATTTCGGAGGTCCGCATTCGGTGTTATCGGCGGCAATATCGCGAGGCATAGGTCCCCAATACGTCAGAGCTAGCGGATTTAGCCACCTGGTGGCCGCTGACAACTGCTCTATCCGCAGACCTGGGCTGCTCGCGATTGGAAGTCTTACGCCGCGCGGATGGCTTGTCCCCTACTTCCGCCGCCGCGCTCCTTTCGGCAGCTTAAGCGGCCAGCTGACGATGTAATCTTCGAGCTCATCATCGGACACCCGCGTCTCGCTCGCTCGGACACGACCGCGCACGGAGACGCCAGCGGCATGTACGGACCGCGGATCGCCGGAAACGAGCGGATGCCACCAATAAAGATCTTTGCCTTCGGCTAAGAGGACATAGGCGCATGAAGGCGGCAGCCAGGTGATGGTCTTGAGGCTCTGCGGGGTCAGCCGCACGCAATCGTCGACCTTTTCCTGCCGGTTGGGGTAGTCCCGGCACCGGCACGTCTTATTATCGAGCAGACGGCAGCCGACGTCGGTGTAAAAAGTCCGATCGGTCCCCACTTCCTCGAGCTTGTTCAGGCAGCACCGGCCACAGCCGTCGCACAGGCTCTCCCATTCGGAATTCGTCATTTCCTCCAATGACTTGGACTGCCAAAAGGGAATTTCGCCGGAGCGGGGATCCGCCGTCATTTACCGCCATCCGGTGGAGCTGCCGTCATCTGCACTGATGTTAGGCCCAATTTGTCCCAAAATACCATTCACACTGTCGCCGACACATCATTGGCGCGTGGAGCCCGCTCAGCTAAATCGTGCTTAAGAGGGAATGTGAGAGAACAAACCCTGTTCCCCGGGAGTGACTTAAGGTGAGCGAACGGGCCCCTGCCCCAAATGGCGACTGGCGCCGCAGAATCAAACTGCTGCTGCTGGACCTCGACGCCAGGCTCGATTTCACCGTTTTCAGAACGGGGAAATGGGCGCGGGAACTCTACGAGCGCTTCACCGCCATTATGGATCGGTTCCACGTCGCCGGCTGGCGCCGCTGGATACTGATTGAGCCGCTCTCGGAGGCCGCCACCTGGGGCGCCGGTGGGTTACTTCTCATGCTTGCGCTCGCCATCCCGGCGTTCCGCGAGACCTCGGATGAGAACTGGCTCAAGCGCTCGGAACTGGCGGTCACCTTTCTGGACCGTTACGGCAATGAGATCGGCAACCGCGGCATCAAGCACAATGATTCGGTTCCGCTCGAAGAGATGCCTGACCATCTCATCAAGGCGGCCCTGGCCACCGAGGATCGGCGTTTCTACGAACATTACGGCATCGACTTTTATGGTACCGCGCGCGCCTTGGCGACCAACGCCAAAGCTGGCGGCGTGGTACAGGGCGGCTCGACGATCACGCAGCAGCTTGCCAAGAACTTGTTCCTTTCGAACGAGCGAACCATCGAACGCAAGATCAACGAAGCGTTCCTCGCCCTTTGGCTGGAAAGCCGCCTTTCCAAAAAAGAGATTCTCAAACTCTATTTAGACCGCGCCTATCTCGGCGGCGGCGCCTTCGGCGTCGATGGGGCGGCGCAATACTATTTCGGCAAATCGATCCGCGACGTGACGTTGCCGGAAGCCGCGATGTTGGCGGGCCTGTTCAAAGCGCCGAGTAAATTCTCGCCGCTCGCCAATCTGCCCGCGGCGCGCGCGCGGGCCAACGTCGTGCTCGATAATCTGGTGGACGCCGGATTCATGACGGCGGGTCAGGTTTACGGCGCTCGCCGCAATCCAGCGACCCCGGTCGATCGCAAGCAAGAAAGCGCGCCGAACTATTACCTCGATTGGGCTTTCGACGAGATGCGAAAGCTTGCCGACACGTTTCCCAAATCGGTCAACGAAAGCTTCTTTGTGGTGCGCACCGCGCTCGATCCCAACTTGCAACATTTCGCCGAGCGGGAGATCGAAGCCGATTTGCGTCAATACGGCCACGATTACGGCGCCAGCCAGTCGGCGGTCGTGATCGCGGATTTGGACGGCGGGGTCCGCGCCATGATCGGCGGCCGCGACTACGGCGCGAGCCAGTTCAACCGTGCGGTGGACGCGCTTCGCCAACCTGGCTCCTCATTCAAACCGTATGTGTATGCCACAGCGCTGGCGAACGGCTTCACGCCAAATTCCATTGTGGTCGACTCGCCGGTCTGCATCGGCAATTGGTGCCCGCACAATTATTCCGGAGGCTATTCGGGCTCGCTCACCCTTACTCAAGCCATCACCAACTCGATCAACGTCATTCCGGTCAAACTTTCGATCGCGCTCGGCGACGGTAATCCCAAGCTCGGGCGGGCGAAGATCGTTCAGACCGCGCGAAATTTCGGCATTTGGACACCGCTGCCGGATACGCCGTCACTGCCGATCGGCGCCGACGAGGTGAATGTTCTCGAACACGCCGTCGCCTATGCCACCTTCCCCAATCTGGGCAAAGCGGTGGCGCCGCACGCGGCGCTTGAGGTGCGCACCGGCGGCGGCCAATTGGTCTGGCGCTACGATCGCGACGGCAAGCGGCCGGAGCAAGTTATCTCACCGCAAGTTGCGCTGGAAATGATCGGCATGATGAACTCCGTCGTGCAAAACGGCACCGGACGACGCGCACAACTCGATGGCGTTCAGGTCGCGGGCAAGACCGGGACGACCAACGGCTGGCGTGACGCCTGGTTCGTCGGCTACACGGGCAATTTTGCCGGCGCGGTTTGGATGGGCAACGATGACTACACGCCGACAAAGCGCATGACTGGCGGAACGATCCCAGCACTCGCTTGGCATAACATCATGACTTACGCCCATCAGGGTGTTGAACTTCGCCCCCTCCCCGGTCTGCCTCCTGCGCAGCATGTGCCCGCCGTCGCCGACGCCGCTCAGGTCGGCGCGGCACCGGCACAACAGATCTTGCTGACCCGCAAAGGCACCGATGCTCTGGTGCGCGTCGAACGCTTGCTTGATGAAGCAAGCCGCGCGATGCCGCTGCGGCTCGGATCGACGACGGACGATGACAGTCATCACCCCGGCACATTGACGACTGCAAGTGAGATTAGGACCAACGGCCTTTCACATGGCGACTAACGGCCACTGCCCGCGGATGTCGTGAAGGGACATGCGCTTGTTCTTCGGCTCCTGCTTCACCTTACTGCTTGCCGCGGCCATCGGCCTTGGGGCCACCTGGTTCACGCTTACGCGCGGCGTCGCCTTTGGATCGCTGACCATCGGCGCCTGGACGGCTTGGCCAAAAAGCGGATCGGTCGACATCGACCCGTATGCCCGGGCCAGCATCGCGCGTACCGGCGAACTGCCCATCGGAACCGGCGACGGCGTCGCGTTCTACGCCCACACCGATGACACCGGTAACGTACTCGATGGGCGCTGCATGTTTTCCGTCACCGGCATGACGCCGGCAGCGCGGTATTGGACCCTTACCCTTTATGACCCGCAAGGCAGACTCGTCGCCAATGTGATCCGCCGCAACGGCTTCACCAGCGCAGAGATCCTCCGGGAGCAGAATGGTCGCTTTATCATCAATGTCGGCCCTCGGGCGCGACCGGGAAATTGGCTGCCCAGCGGCGGAGTAGAGCAATTCGTCCTGGTCTGGCGCCTCTACGACACGCCCCTCGGCGTGGCGTCGCGAACCACCAATGAGGGCCCGATGCCGTCCATCGAGCGAAAGGGCTGCTGATGGTTCGCCTCGCTTTATGGATTTTTGGCGCGCTTCTGCTCGGCGGCATAGTGCATCTGTCGACCGTGCTGGCCATGCCACGAACCGCAAAACAAGACGCCTATTCGCGGCTGGCGCCGCTTGCACCCGTCAACGTCCTGACGCCGCTTGCGGCTCCGACCGCAGCCTACGCGGTTATGCCTTTCATGGATCCGGCTTTTGCGGTGGCGGTCTGCCGCTACGATCTGACGGCCGGAACGCTCAAATTCATTGCGCCGGTCAGTCAGGCCTACACGTCGGTCACCTTCTACACCCGCAACAGCATGGCCTATTACGCCATCAACGACCACGCGGCCGGCCGCCGCGCTATCGAGCTCGATCTCATGACAGCGCAGCAGCACGCGCAGCTTCCCGAAGAAGAAGGCGTGACTGCCGCCGACCGGCTGATTATCGATTCTCCCACCGCGACCGGACTGATCGTGCTGCGCGCTCTCGCACCGGAGACGGGAATGTTGCCGACGGCGCAGGCGACACTCGCTCAAGCGCAGTGCCGCGCGGTGCCGCTGCCGCAATAACAGACCTAACGTCGCCTTACGCGTCTGCGGCCGCCGTTTTCCGGCGGCGGCGGTATCAGCGGCTCGACGTCGTCGGTGGCGCTCATGTGGTGATGACGCTCAATGCGGACGACCGGAAGGATGATGACCGTCGCGGATTCATCTGCTGCTTCCGCGCGGCCAAAACGCACGATCCGGCCGTCGTCCGGGAATTTGACAATGATACCCATGGTGGTCCAGCCGATGTCCGCTGCCTGACGGGAGCGGTCCCCTACCCCGATGCGCACGCATCGGCTCCTCGTAATAGGAACGCACGCAGGGTTAACGCTCCGCTAACGCGCGCGGTCTAACATTCAGCGAATGGCGCACTTCATGCGTCGGTCCGCTGGTGTGTTTTGAGTCCCGGACATGGAAGCCCGCGACATTTTCGGCCTGGAAGCCTTGACCGCGCTCGGCTCGCGCAGCGGCCTGGACATGCGGCCGACGCTGTTGCGGGTACTCACCGACCTTTACGTGCAGCGCGTCGCTCACACCGTCGCCGAGGAACGTCACTACACGGAACTGGCGCTTCGGCTCCTTGACGCGGTGGACGTGCCGACCAGGATCGCGGTGGCGAAGCGGTTTGCCGGCTACCCCTCGCCGCCGCTCCGCGTCGTGCAGGCGCTTGCCCGCGATTTGCCGAAAGTCGCCGCCGAAATCGGTGCCCATCCTTTATTGCAACCGCCGACCGCGGCCAGCGTGCCGCCAAGCACCCCTCGGGAGAAACCGGCGACGCAGGAAGCCGCGGATAAAGGCTCGCCGCTCGTTCGTACATCCGACAAAATCGATTTAGTCACCGCCGGCAAACTCAGCGAAGCATTCTTTGCCGCTGGCGCCCTGGAGCGCCGGCTGATCTTGCGCAACCTTCATATCGTCGCGCCTCTGGCCTCGCGCCCGATCCTCGGGGCGCCGCAACCCGCCGTCGGGCAGGAGCTGGAGAGAGCGGCGCTCGCGCGGCGGCGTCAGGATTTCACGCAGCATGTCGCGGGTGCATTGCGCATACCCCGGGATCTCGCTCAGCGCATTGCCGACGACCCACTGGGCGAACCGGTCATGGTCGCCGTAAAGGCTTTCGATATCTCGCGCGAGGTGCTGTACCGCATTCTGATGTTTCTCAACCCGGCGGTGGGGCATTCGGTCGAACGCGTCCACGCTTTGGCGGCGTTATTCGACGAAATCACCGCCGCGTCAGCCGACAGCATGGTCGCAATCTGGCAAGCGCTACGGCGCGATGACCACGCAACAGCCAAGCACCAGCCGCTGCTTTGGGATGATGACACGCGGCGGCGTGCCCGCACGGAACGGTCGCCGCAACACCTGCCCGCCCTGCCGATCAAGACCCGCCGCAGTGCTTCGTAAGCATCTTCACGCCGCGAGAACGTCGAGGAAATTACGTCCGGCGCGATCCTCGACTTCAATAATCCACAAGTCGGAATCGAACTTCGTCTGGCGCGCGAGGTAAGCCTCGACCTGCTCATCGGGCGACGGCGCCGCAGCCAAGCTCGGCGAAAACGCACGCGCGGCGCCTTCCGCAGCCTCGAACGCGCTTTGCGGCGCCGGCCCGAAAAGATCGGAACTGCCGTCGAGCCGGTTCACGCGAACGAAAACAGCGCCGGCGTCTTCCGCCCCGCGCCGGCGTACGACGGCAGATAAGCCCTCGACGTCGCAGCGCCGCAAATAAGCGGCGACCCAAAGAGCGGTTTTCAGGCGCATGATCGGTTGATGGTCGTACCTTCGTGGAGGCGTTTGCGCAACGGCGCATCGCCCAGGCGCGAGCCGGAAGACCCGTTGCGAAGATACCGCTACTCGACCGTTCGGCCTCGGCGCAGTGATCCAACCGACGATCCGATCAGGTCGGCTATCGGAT
>JGI12635J15846_10000776_pt1 | contig 27686 bp, 18 predicted proteins | sample BlaSpr_A8_OM2_M2_FD_15846 | JGI IMG/M metagenome (IMG submission 15846)
CGCGTGTCGTTAATGCTGCCGACGTCGCGACAGTTTTTCATTTGCTACACGGGAATTTTGCTGGCGGGGGCGGTGCCTGTACCGATCTATCCGCCGTTTCGTGCGGACCGAATTGAGGAGTATGCGGGCCGGCAGTCGGCCATCCTGAACAATGCGGGCGTCTGCCTGCTGCTGACTTTCCGAAGAGCGGAAGCGGTGGCAAAGCTTCTGAAGCCGCGCGTGAAATCGCTGCTGGGCGTGGTGGAGGCGGAGAAATTGTTAGAAGCCGCGGAAAAAGCGCCGCCGCCGGCTCCGGGCGCACTGCCAGCCTTTATCAGCGGGACCCGGATACGCAAGGGCGGCGACACTGCACTGCTGCAGTACACATCGGGGTCAACGGGCGATCCGAAGGGCGTTGTGCTGACGCACGCGAATTTGCTGGCAAACATGCGGGTAATCGCGCAGGGCGTGCAGATGGGTCCGAAAGATGTGGGGATCAGTTGGCTGCCGCTGTATCACGACATGGGACTGATCGGCGCGTGGCTGACGCTGTTGCTGAATGGCGTGCCGCTGGTGGTGATGTCGCCACTGGCTTTTCTGACGCGGCCGGAACGTTGGCTGCAGGCTATGAGCAAGCATAGGGGGACGATTGCGGCGGCGCCGAATTTTGCGTATGAGTTGTGCGTGCGCAAGATTCCCGACAAAGCACTGGAAGGCGTGGACCTGAGTTCGATGCGAGTACTGATGAATGGAGCGGAGCCGGTGAATCCGGAGACGCTGGAGCGATTTGCGAACCGATTTACGAAATATGGATTCCGGAGAGAGGCGATGCTGCCGGTGTACGGGCTGGCGGAGGCGTCGCTGGGGGTAACCTTTCCTCCGTTGAACCGTTTACCCCGGGTGGAGCGCGTGGAGCGGGAAGCGTTCACCGCGCAGGGACGAGCGGTGCCAGCGATGGAGGGAGATGAGACTGCGATTGCGTTCGTATCCGCGGGAAAATCCTTCCCGGGACACGATGTGATGATAGTGGATGACGGAGGCAACGAGGTCGCGGAGCGAACGGAGGGATTTTTGTGGTTCCGCGGACCTTCGGGGACCAGCGGCTATTTCGAAAATCCCGAGGCGACGGCAACGCTGATGCCGCAAGGGCCGGCGCAGCGCGAAGGAGAGTACGCGTGGCTGAATTCCGGCGACCGCGCGTTTCAAGTGGACGGAGAGATTTTTATCACTGGCCGGGTGAAGGACATCATCATCAAGGGCGGGCGCAATTTGTATCCGCACGAAGTGGAAGAGTTGGCGGCTCGGGTGGATGGGATTCGCAAGGGCTGCGTTGTCGCGTTCGGGTTGAAAGATAAGAGCAGCGGAACGGAAAAACTGGTGATTGTGGCAGAATCGCGCGAGGAGGAAGCGTCGCGACGCGCAAGGATCGTTGCGGCGATCAATGACGAGGTTTCGCGGGGGCTGGGATTGCCGCCGGATCGCGTGGAATTGATTCCTTCGGGGAGCATTCCCAAGACGTCGAGCGGGAAATTGCGACGGGATGAGACGAAACAGTTGTATGTGGCTGGAACGCTGGCGGCGGGCAGGCCTCCCGCCTGGGTGCAGATTGCGCGGCTCGGTACGGGAACGTTTTTGCGGGAAGCGGCGCGAAGCGTCGGGCGCGGAATTTTAAAAGTGCTTGAGAAAATTTACGGCGTGTACTTTGGCATCGTGTTCTTTTTGTGGATTGTACCCTCTTGGTTCATCGTGAAGCAGATTAAAGACGAAAAAGCCGCGGGACGATTTACTTCGTCCGCTTTGCATGTGCTATTTGCGCTGGCGGGAATCCGACTGAGGGTGGTGGGCAAGGAGTACATGGATACGCCGGGTGCGAAAGTGTATGCGTCCAACCACGCGAGTTATTTTGATGTGTTGCCGGTGATGATGGGGCTGGGTGTGACTTATCGATTTGTTGCAAAGGGCGAAGTGAACGATATGCCGTTCATTGGGGCATTTCTGAACCAGATGGGGCACTTGTCCTTCAACCGGCATGACGCCGGTTCGCGGCTGAAGCAGGTGGACGAGATTGAAGGGTGCTTGCGCCGCGGAGATTCCGTGTTCGTGTTTCCCGAGGGAACATTCACGCGAGAGACTGGCGTGCGGCCGTTTCAGTTGGGAGCTTTTCGCGGGGCGGTGGCTACGGGCGCTCCGGTGATTCCTGTGTCGTTGAAGGGGACGCGGAGATTTTTGCGCGACGGGATGATCTTGCCTCGGCCGACGAGTGTGACCATTACGTTGTCGCCGCCGATTTATCCTTCGCGGGAGTTGCGGAGCGACGATCCGAATCAATTGCATGAAATTGTGCGGTTGCGGGACTTGGCGCGGGAAGCGATTGGGCGGTTTTCGGGGGAGCCGGTTTTGTAGTTGAAGAGAAAGATAACGCAGAGGCGCGGAGTTCGCTGAGGAACGCGCAGAAGAGAAACCCAAGAGCACAGCCAGGAATGGCTGTGCCACAAAAGCGGGAAGCCGGCGAGGTGCGCCGGCTTTTTTGCTGGATTGGGAAATTAATTGAAGGCTTGAGTGCGTGGGACTTGCTATGAGTATTTGGTTTGGGCGGTTGCAGTGAAACCGTAAAAGCGGCAGCTATGCTGCCGCTTTCCAAATGGAGTTAGTGGTTAAGGGTGTAGATGACTGTGATACGGGTGTCTACTTCAATAGGTCGCCCGTTGAGGATGGTGGGGCGGTAGTGCCACTCTCGGACAGCAGCCAGAGCTGATTGGATCAGCAAAGGATCGCCGGAGATTACTTCAAGCGACTCAATGGTACCGGTGGCCGAGATAATGGCACGAAGTTCTACCCGGCCCTCGCGCCGAATTTGCTTGGCCAGCGGCGGATAAATGGGCTCGACTCGGCGGATCAGTTGGGCCATTTGCGCCGGTTCACTGATGGACCGGCGGACTAGTTGAGGTGGCGGATCGTTTGGAGGTGGAAGAAGTGGGTGCGGGTTCGTTAGAATTCTGCCGCCGGGCGTGCCGGGACCGGAGGGCAAACCGGGAATTGGGTCGCCATCGGGGCCGCCTGGTTCCGCAGGAGGATTCGGATCGCCTGTGGGGATGGTTGGTGGCACGCTCGGTCGCAGGCAGAAGTGGCACGGCACAGAAGTGTGCCGATCGGGGTCGGATATGGCGTGGTGGCGGTTGCCAATCGGAGCATAGGGAGGAATCGGGGTCGCGTCTTTTAGCGAAATGTGTTCGCCTTTGCTGAGAAGTGGGAAAAGAACCAGGGCGACGAGAGCTAGGCTTTGGAGGACGATGGAAATGGCGACGGCACGCTGCTTAATGCGGCGAGCGCGCCTTTCGGATTGAGGATCGCTTTCCACCAAGCAACTGCTTAGCGAACCAAACGCATCGTTGGACACCCGGGACACACGTTGGACTTCGAGAGTCATTACACACCTCCGGAAAATTTCCTGCGAGCCGTGGGATTTTGCGGCGCCAGCCTCCGAAGGTTGCGTTCCGGAGACCAGCGCCGCGCTCGCAGGGATGTGAGGTGCGCGCGTCCTCTGTGTTGTTTGACACCGGGGAGGGAGCGAAGTGCCCGCGGGGAAAGTAATCAGTAAACAGGAAAGAGCCGGATTTAACGCAGAGTGCTTTGAGGGAGCGGGCCCTTCGCAAGATGCGCTCAGGGCAAGCAGAGGTCGCTGAGAAGAGACGTCCAGGTCAACCGAAGAGAAGGAGGAAGGACATTATGGGGACCTCCGGGAGAGCAAGTAATGTGTTTCTACTAGGATGACGGGTTCGGAATGTTCGGAAGCAAAATTGAAAATTGAGTTACATCCAAACGATTCCGCAGGGCATCGAATCTTTCGGACGTGGAACCAAGGAGGAGGACCCGATGGAAAGGCGTATACCCGAGGTAGTCGGCGTGCGCCGCACGGGCTGGGCAGCTCTGGACCGCGATCCGCAGCAGGACGTAGTGGAATATACTTGCCCTCATTGCGGCGCGAAAAGCCAGAAGAAGGCCCGGCGCGAGCGGACAGAATATAAGTTTACAGACGGCTTTCTGCAGGATGTGCAGGGAGAAGGCGTGCAGTGCCATTTGTGCAAGCAGTCGCTGCGGATAGTGCCGGTGGTGATGCTGCACGATCAGGATGAGACGAGGCGGTTTACGGCGGTGTTTTCGGACGAGCCACTGGTTCACGCGGAATAATCGCGAGTCATAAGAAATGAAAGAGGGCGCCTGTGGTTCGGGCGCCCTTTTTTGTGTTTGGGCGTTTGAGGCGCGAACGAACGGCACTTAAATGCGAAGGCCCTGAGTAAACTCAGGGCCTGGGTTTAGCATTAAAGTTTTGGTAGTTCGGCTTGTATCGCAAAAGCGGCAGCAGAGCTGCCCTTCGGCGAACTCAGGGCAAGCCGCACTCCAAAGCAGCGGCGGACCACCTCGCGTTAATAGCGATCGTCGCGGTCGCGATGGCGCTCACGATATTCGTGACGGAGATGCGCCTGTCGCTCGTAGGCTTCGTGGCGTTCGTGCGCCCAATAGCGCGCGTCGCGGCTATATGGGCCGAAGCGCTCGACGGCTTCGTGGTAACGCCAATCCGAGTAGGCGACCCGGCGATTGCAGTCGTCCCAATCATTTGCTTTTGCGGCGGGCGCACCGGCGGCCAGGAAAAAGCCGAGGGCCGCAGCCGCCAGAGCCGTCTTTCCGAGAAACGAACCGAGCCTGATCGAGAGAAGTTTCATAAGATTGCCTCCAGGAGCCTGGCCCGGGCTGGCGATCGGGGTGCTTCCTGGGAATTCAAACACCTGTTTGAAGAGAAGGTTGCGCATCGCCTTAAGTTGCAGAAATTGAGCTATTTAAATAACAGGAGGGTGCAGCGGGAATGCGCTGCACCCCAAGTCTAAAGCGAGCTGTGGTTACTGGTGGTCGTGGTCGTGATGTTCGTGATCGTGGTCGTCCCAATCATGCTCGGTACGCCAGCGGTGGCCGTCTTCATCCCACCAGCGATGGCTGTGCTCCCAGCACCAGGAGCGGGCTTCCGCCAGTTCATGGCGATACTTCGCCGCCTGTGGGCTGTCCCAACCATGATGTTCGGCGGCTTCATGGAGCTTGTGATCCGCGCGGGCGATCCGCTTCTGGCAGTCGTCGTCCGCGCGCAACGGGCCGGCACCGGTGAAGAGGAGTGCAGCGCCTAACGCAGAAGCGGAAAGAACTGCGCGAAACCCCCAGGAGTTAAATTGAAGCTTCATAGGTTCTCCCTTTGTGGCCGCAGCAGGAACTGACAGCGGCGAGATGTGTGGAAAACGGGCGGGGGTACAGAGGAACTAAATATGGAACAGGAAAGAGCGACTGGCAATACAGTAAAGACCTGAAAAAGACCAGAGAGCTTTACCCCCGCCACCTCTCCGAAACGGGCAAGCCGGCGGCTGTCGAAGATGCTTGCTCAATATGCCTGGAGGAAAGGGTCTCCTTGCATATGATATTTCTCAAGGCCCATGCGGATTTTGTCGAAGGCTTCGTCGACGCTGTCGGCATATTGCAGATTGTCGAAATCCGCCTGGCTGATGGTGCCCCAGCGGACCATGTTTTTGAGCTTCAACACTTCATTCCAATACTTGCGCCCGTAGATAATGATGATGGTGTGTTTGGGCATTTTGCCGGTTTGCGAGAGGGTCATTATCTCCCAGAGTTCGTCGAGGGTGCCGAAGCCGCCGGGAAAGACGATGAGGGCTTTGGCGATTTGTGCGAACCACAATTTGCGCATGAAGAAATAATGGAAATTGAAGCTGAGCTCGGGGCTGATGTAAGGATTCGCGAATTGCTCGTGGGGCAGTTCAATGGAGAGGCCGATGGACTTGCCACCGGCTTCATAGGCGCCACGGTTGGCGGCTTCCATGATGCCAGGGCCGCCGCCGGAGCAGATGACAAAGCGGCGTGGGCGCGGACCGAGCGATAGCGCCCAGGTGGTGATCTTGTGAGAGAGTAGACGAGCCTCCTCGTAATAGACGGACATTTCGAGAGCGCTCCTGGCTTCGCGAAGGTGTAGACGGTGGGTTTTCCGCCGGGCGTCGCTCCAACGGGAAGTTTTCAGTTTTTTCAGGCGGGTGTAGCGAGAGGAGGCTGCTTCGTGAGAGTCGATGCGAGCGGAGCCGAACATCACGATAGTGTCGCAGATTCCTTCCTTCTTAAGTTGTACGAGGGGATAGATGTACTCGGAAATGATGCGGATGGGCCGCGCCGGGGTGCTGGCCAGGAACTCGGCATTTTCGTGGGGAGCTTTCGGGGCGTGTTGGGGCTTGGGGCGCTTACCGTCGGGCATGGGAATTCTCTCCATTCAGGGTGCGCTTAGATTGTAGGCAGGGTGCCGGGCGGCGGCAACGCCTTTGGAGCGGCAGGCGTCGAATTGAATACGCTTGGGCGCGGTGGGTGTGTGACGCGAACAGCGAGTCTGGCCAATATGAGCGGTGATTACGGATGAACAGACATTTGGCAATCTTTGCGGGAATGATTGCGATGGCCACGGTTGCGCTGCCGCGTGGGCGTGCCCAGGCGCCCGATGGGCCTATGATTCCGCAGCCGGGTGTGCCGATTCAGAAGGCGCCAACGGCGATCAAGGTCCGGACTTTACTGGTGAATACGCCTGTAACAGTGAGAAACGAAAAGGGCGAAATGGTTCACGACCTGGAAGAATCCGATTTTCGGATTACCGATAACGGCGCGCCGCAAAAGATCACCCATTTCAATTTGGGCGGAGACCCGATTTCGCTGGTGGTGGTGGTGGAGACGAGTTCGCGAATCGCGCCGATTTTGCCGAAGATTCGCAAGTCGGGGATTCTGATTTCGCAGACGGTGACTGGGCCGACCGGCGAAGGCGCCGTGGTGGGATTTGACGACGAGGTGAAGACACTACTGGATTTTACGAACAGCGGCGATGCGATGGAAAAGGCGATGTCCGGATTGAAGGAAGGATATTCCGGATCAAAGTTGTTCGATGCGATGTCCAAGGCGGTGGAACTCTTGAGCGGGAGGCCGGAAGTTTCGGAGACCGAATTGGGGCACCGGCGAGTGATGCTGGTGATTGCGGAGGCGCACGATTCGGGGAGCGAGGAAAAACTGGGCGAGGTGCTGCGACGGGCGCAACTGGCGAATATTACGATTTACACAGTCGGACTTTCGAGCATGAAAGCGGACTTGAAGAGGAAGCCGGAGAATAAAGGACCAACGCGGGCGACACCGGAGGGCACGTTTGGCATGCCGCCACCTCCGGGCACGATTCAGACGCCGACAACAGACGATAATGCGCACGCGCAAGGGGTGAACCTGCTGGCGCTGGCGGTTTGGGCGGTGATGCATGCGAAGGATCAGGTAACGGCGCACCAACTGGAGATTGCCTCGGCGGCAACCGGGGGGCTGCACGTCTCGACATGGAAGGACCGGACGATCGAGAAAGTGATTGATGAGATGGGCGGAGAGCTGCATGCGCAGTACACGCTGACGTATACGCCGAGCGGCGAGAACACCGATGGGTATCACGAAATCAGCGTAGCCGTGACGAAGGAGAAAGAGCGGGGATTGAAAGTGCGGGCCCGCCCGGGGTATTACCTGGGAGCGCCGGAGAGTTAGAATGGCGCCCAGGAGCGTTCCCATAGCGGCTTATGGCTGATCGGGACGACAATTTCAAGATTCGGCTGGCGACGAGCGCGGATATTCCAGCGCTTCGGGAGTTGATTGATAAGTCGGTGAGGATTTTGCAGCGAGAAGATTATTCCGCGGAGCAATTGGAAGCCGCACTGGGCACGGCGTATGGCGTGGATACGCAGTTGATAGCCGATGAAACGTATTACGTTGTGGAGGCACTTGGCGTGGCTGGCGAGAAAGTGCTGGCGGCTTGCGGCGGGTGGAGCATGCGCAAGACGCTTTACGGTAGCGACCATGGGCCCTATCGTGACAACGCGATGCTCGATCCGGCGCACGATGCCGCTAAGATCAGAGCGTTCTTTGTACACCCGGAGTGGGCGCGGCGCGGGATCGCGAGCTTGATTCTGAAAACCTGCGAAGACTCCGCTTATGCACGCGGGTTCCGACGATTTGAGATGGGAGCGACGTTGACGGGAGTTCCGATGTATGCGGCGCGAGGATACTTAAAGGGCGAGCAGATTGAAGTGCCGCTGCCGAATGGGATGTCGTTGACCGTGGTGAAGATGGCGAAGACGCTGGCGTAGGAAATCCGCGGCAGTTCAAATCGTAATTCTCGAAAAGTTCATGCCAAAGGCGCCCGCCTCGGAAGGCGGCCGCTACAAAAGTGAAGCTACGCTAATTGGTGCCAGAAGGCGGATTCGCGGGAGGCGAGGAGCGCATCTTTGCGGGCGTTCCACCGAAGGTAATGCGGCGTCCGGGTGTGCGCGGTGTGGTGCTCACGAGCTTCCCAAACTTCGTGGAGCAGGAAGGCCCCGGGCTGATCCACGTTGCCGTGCAAATCAAATCGCAGGCAGCCTTCTTCCTTGCGCGTGGGCGCGATGAGTGCGCGAAGTTCGGCTTCGAGGAGGATGTGCTGGCCTTCCTTGGCGCGGAGAGTGACGACCAGGGTAACCGCATTTTTCGGGAGTTTTGTCACCGTGGCGACGTGAGTGCGGCGCCGGGAGTTGCGCCCGGCTGGCTTGCGGGATTTTTGTTTCGGCATGTCGGCGGCGATTGTACTCCAAACAGTTTTAATCGCAAGAAGAACCGGGACACCCCGCTTGTCCACCTGAAGGTGGACGCTACGCTCGGATGCTGGCGAAAGACGACGGCTATTTCTGGTCGACGTCCTTGCGGCCGGCGTTCAGGCTGTCGAAGTTCAGGAGCGTGTTGAGCACCAGAGAGTAGGTGTTCTCGGTTTCGCCGCGGTAAACGGGATTGATCGAGAACAGGACGACGTGGCCGGAGCCGCTGGGCACATCCAGCACGGCTGGGTGCTGGGCGATTTCGTTGCCACCCTCGACGAGACCGGAGATGAGCAGGTCCTTGGAGTCGGCGTAGCGCAAGATGACGCGCGCCTGGCTGGCCGGAGGGATCACGCGCGGATTGTTAAAGCGCTGCTCGTCGGTGGGCTGGGGAGCTTCCCAGGGCTCCTTCTCCGGCTCGTCTGGAACTTCGGAAGCGGGGCGACCAACGACGAAATCGGGGTCGTCCTTGGTGCCTCGGCCAGTGGGCCGCGTTTTCATCTCCGGGCCAAGATGCCGGCGACGAGAGCCAAGGATGCTGGTGACGGAGAAGATGGGGCCGTTGTCGCAATAGGCGGAGACTTTTTCGTCGTAGCCGTAGGCAATGGGGCTGGCTGCGTCAATAAGGCGCGTGCCAACAATGGAGCCGACAATCTTCATCTTTTCAGAGTTGCTGGTGGTGACTCCATTGACCAATCCGATGGCCACGGCGAATCGCGAGGTGTCGGTCGCCGTGAGCAGGACGCCGCCCTTCTGCACAAAAGTTTGCAGCTTGGCGACGCCGTCCCACCCGAGGCCGGGGCGCATATCGGGCGTCGAATCATTCTTGCCGACGAGGTTGGGTGTTTCGGGCGTGTTCAACCACGGCAGAGGATTGCCCCAGGTGGTCGGTGTGCCTTGCACGATTGTGTTTGGGTTGGAGTTCTCGCTGACGGGCGGAAAAAGGATCACGTCGTATTTGGCGTTCAGGTCGGGAATTTTGGCGAGCGCCTGGGTACTCATGTAATCGTATGGGATTTGCAGGTTGTCGAAGGCGAGGCGCCACCAGCCCTCGGATTGCGTGCTGATCCAGGTGTGAACGTAAGCGATGCGCGGGGCGCGGACGGGATGCGTTTTGACGGCGGGCGTGGCGGCGAGCGCCATGGCATGCAGGTCGAGGGATTTTGTGACGGCATCCAGATCGAAGCGGCTGACGCCGTGGATCAGGAATGTGCCGCGGGAGAATTTGTGGTCGCCGGACTGGAAGGGTTCTTCCGCAGCGTCGATGGACACATCTTTCAAGCGATAACGGAGTGATGCGAGAGCGGGCTCAGCGTGATTGTCGATGGCGAATATGGAGCCTTCCCCTTGAACGCCACCGAAGGGGCGGAGTTCCGTGAGGCGCTCCATTGGAACCGTGAGGACTTTGGAATCCGTGACGCGAGTAACTTGCACACCGAAGAGTTCGCCAAAGGTCCAGGCGGTGTCGTCGTAGGGAGTGGTCTGTGGATCTTCGGGGCTCCAGAATTGGTAGTCGAGAAGCGCGTCGGCGACGCGGGAATAGGGTTGATCCATGCGAATGACGTAGCTGCCGGCGGGAAAATCGCGGGTGGTTGGCGCGGCAGGCTTTGGTTTTTCCTCGGCTTCGGTCGCCTTGGCTGACTTCTTTTCTTTCTTTACAGGGAGATTCACCTGGAAAGCGCTGGTGGCGCGTGAAATCTCGACGTGCTGCTTGAGCATGATGCGCAGAAGATCGGCCTGCACGCTGGCGCGAGGATCGTCGGCGGGAAGGACATAGGCGGCCGGGCCTTCCGCCGAGGGTTTTTGGATGGAACGCTTCCCTTTCAGATAGAAATTCTTGAGGAACAGGCGTTTGTTCTCGTTGAAATAGTGGAGCGAGGTGAGCAGGCCGGTTTCCTCATAATTATTGTTGTTGCGCTGGGACCACAGAGCTTTGGGAAGCGGTGGATTGGGCCGGTACCAGGTGCGCGAATATTCGTCGGGCTGCAACGTACGCTCGCGCGTGTCGGCGCCGCCATTGCCGAAGGTTTCATAGAGGCGGCTGATGCCGTTGTGCATCGCGGCGAGAAACATCAGGTAGCCGGGGGACCAGGTATCGAAATCGCCGTGGGCGAAGACGCCGGGCATGCCGAACCTGGTCAAGTCCGCCACATTGCGCGCGCCAATCATTTGCCACTCATCGACAAGGATCGGATCGACCCACGCGTTGTACGGGCCGTCGCCGACGGTGTTGTCGTAGAGATAGGGGACGGATTCGTGAAGGTCGTGGAGCACCTGGGCATTCCAGCCGAGGTAAGTGTTCAGGACGTTTTGCGTGAGCTTGAGGGTCATGCCCATGGCGTCGCGGTTGTTGTCGTGCGCGACGTATTTGCCCCAGTAGATGAGCGGCGGATAGAAATCTTTTGGATGGGCGAGATGCCATTTGTAAAGATCGACCATGCGGTCGCGGCCGTCCACTTCAACGACGGGAGTAATCAGCGTGATGACTCCATCGCGAATATCGCGGATGTAGGGGCTTTCATCAACGGCGAGGCGATAGGCCAATTCCATCAAAGCGGTGGGCGCGCCGGTTTCCGGAGAATGGATTGTGCCGGTGATGTAGTAAACGGGAACGGATTCGGCGACGAGTTTGTCGGCTTCGGCATCGTCGAGATGGATTGTGCGCGGGTCGGCGAGTTTCGCGAGGCGCTGGCGGTTCAGCTCGAGATTGTTCAGATTGGCTTCGGAAGAGACGGCCACGGCGATCATTTCGCGGCCTTCTTCGGTCGTGCCGATCGAGACGACTTTCACGCGCGGCGTGGCTTTTTCGAGCAGGCGCATGTATTTGTAAACGTCCTTCGCGTAAGGGAGGATGCCGGGGGCGCCGGCGACGTCGCCGAGGACGACTTCGGGCGTGGGCACGGTTTTGCTGGCGGGGAGATAGTCGACGAGGGGCGAGGAGAAGTAGGGCGCGGTGGTGTACTTGCGAATCTTGGCGGTGTAGGCCTCGTCGATGGCTTGCTTGGGATCGCGCGCCGGGGGCGTTTCACCGTCGGCCAGGGCAATACCGCTGGTTGCGAGGGCAATGATGGAAAACAGAATAAGTCCCAGGGAGGATTTGCGGGGCATGAAGGCTCCTTGATGAATGCGAACGCGAAAGTTTAACTCAGGTTTGGGTGGGGAAGGAAATGCGGTGCGTGCTGTAGAGTTGAGACGGAAGAAGAAGACTTAACACAGAGTGCGCGGAGGAAGAGCACAGAGGTCACAGAGAAGAGGCGGGCTACCTTATGGGGTTCGGAGAAAAGTGAGGCAGACAGGGCTTGGGATGCCTTCCGTGGTCGAGATTTGCGAGAGTGTGCCAGATTCGGGGTTTATGCGGAAGACAACGATGGAATTGGAGTTCTGGTTTTCAGCGAGAAGGAATTGGCCGGTGGGATCGATGGCGAAGTGGCGAGGTTCTTTGCCGCCGGTGGAGTAATCGCCGACGAGTTCGAGTTTGCCAGTTGCTGGATCGACAGAGAACACGGCGATGGAATCGTGGCCGCGATTGGAAGCGAAGAGCCATTTGCCCGAAGGATGGAGGGCGATTTCGGCGGCATCGTTGCGGCCTTTGTAGTCGGGCGGGATCGTGGAGATGCGTTGCACGGGCTCGATGTCTTTATGGTAGTCCAATAGGATGTCCGTGACGGCGGATTGCAATTCTCCGAGAACGTAGATGTGGTCTTTGGCGCCAAAGACGGCATGGCGGGGGCCGTCGCCGGGATTCACCGGAACCGACCATACATTCTTATAACGGTAGATGGTTGAGAGTGGACCGCCACTGAGCGTGCCATTTGAGGGGTCGAATCGATAAGTCAGAACCTGATCAAAACCAAGATCGGCGACGTATGCGGCGCGATTGTCGGCGCGAACTTCGACCCAGTGGGCGTGGGGGCCTTCCTGGCGCTCCTTGTTGGGACCGAGAACGCCAGCGTCTTGGACTGTGGAGGTGTGTTCGCCGAGTTGGCCGTCGGGGAGGATCGGGAAGACGACTACGTTGCCGGAAGTGTAGTTGGCGACGAAAAGATATTTGCCCGTTTTGTCGAAGGAGAGGTAGCAAGGATCTTCGCCGAAAGCGGGGAGTTGGTTGATGAGCGTGAGCTTGGCGGATTTTGCATCGACGGAGAAGGCGCTGATGGTGCTTTGCTTTCCGGATTCGTTCGCTGCATAGGCCCATTTCCCATTGGGGTGAATCACGATCCAGGAAGGATCGGGAGTTTCGGCGGCGAGGCCACGGGCGGTGAGCTTGCCGGTTTCAGAATCGAAAGTGTAGGCGTAGATGCCCTTGCTGCCGGTATCGTGGGTGTAGGTGCCGACAAAAACGAGGCAAGTATGCTCTGTAGGAGATTGGCCTGCAAAACCAGTGAAAGCGAGAACGGCGACCGATGCCGTAAGTACCAGGAACGCAAAAACGCGGCGCGAGATTTTCATGGGGATTGAGTTTAGCGCAGGGGAAAAGAAAAGGGGGCACGCGTTAGCGCGCCCCTGTTGATTTGGCCGGAGCGGTTGAGACTGCAAAAGCGGGAGCAGAGCTCCCGCACTCCAAAGTTACTTCTTTGCTTCCTCGTCTTCTTCGTGGAGGACGGCGGCGGCGGCGACGGAATCTTCCTCGTCGAGCCGGAGGAGGCGAACGCCCTGGGTGGAGCGGCCGGCTTCGCGGATTTCATTGGCGTGGACTCGGATGACCTTGCCGTGTTCGGTGATGATCATGACGTCGGACTCTTCTGTGACCTGAAGAGTGGAGACGACGGAGCCGTTGCGGTCGGTGGTCTTCATGTTGACGACGCCCTTGCCGCCGCGCGAGGTGATACGGTATTCGGCGAGAGCGGTGCGCTTGCCGTAACCCTTTTCGGAGACGGTGAGCATAAGCGTGGTGAGCGAGTCCTTGATGTCCTCGTTCTCCAGTTCTTCAAGGTTCTGCGTGGTCTTCTTGCGTTCTTTGGCGATGATTTCGAAGTCGGGCTGGACGGCGTCCATGCTGACCACGTAGTCCTCCTTGTCGAGGTCCATGCCGTTCACGCCTCCGGCGTTGCGGCCCATCGGGCGCACTTCCGTTTCGCGGAAGAGGATGGCCTGGCCTTCGTGGCTGGCGAGGAAGATCATCTGTTTACTGTCGGTCAACTTGGCGCCAATCAGCTCGTTATCGGCCTCGAGATTGATGGCAATGATTCCGGTGGAACGCGGATTGGAGAATTCGGTGAGCGCGGATTTTTTAACCGTGCCGTCTTTCGTGGCCAGGAAGACGAAGCGGCCTGCTTCCTCGAGATTCGTGGCGGCGACGAGAGCGGTGAGCTTTTCATCTTCCTGGAATTTCACGAGGCTGGAAATCGCTTTACCGCGCGTTGCGGCAGCGGCTTCGGGGAGCTCGTAGACTTTCAGCCAGTAGACGCGGCCCTTGGAAGTGAAGAGCAGGATGTAGCTGTGCGCCGAGGCGACGAAGAGGTGCTCCACAAAGTCTTCTTCCTTGGTTTTGGCGCCGATGCGGCCTTTGCCACCGCGCGACTGGTGGCGGTAGATTTCGGCGGGCGTGCGCTTGATGTAGCCGGCATGGCTGACGGTGATTAGCTGGTCGGTGTCGGCGATGAGATCCTCGAGCTTTATCTCGTCGACCTTGTCGACGATCTGCGTGCGTCGGTCGTCGCCGTAGGCTTTGTGGACTTCGCGCAACTCACCGGTGATGACCTGCTTGAGCTTTTTGTCGCTGGCGAGGATTTCGCGCAACTCGGCGATCAGGTCGCGGATGGACTTCAATTCCTTAACAATTTCATCGATGGAGAGCTGCGTGAGGCGGTGCAACTGCAGTTCGAGGATGGCATCGATTTGCGCGTAGCTGAGAGTGAGAGAGTTGCCGCGGCCGGCCGCTTCGATTTCAGCTGCGCCGACGAAGCGATACTTGCGGCCATCGAGCTTCACGCCTTCGAGTTTTTTTGATTTGCCGTTTTCGGTGATGGTGACGTCCTGTTCGCTGAAATACTTGAACAGGTTTTCCTTGGCTTCGGCGCGGCTACCGCTGCCTCGGATGACGCGGATCACGTTGTCGAGGTGATCGAGTGCGATCTGGTAGCCAACAAGGATGTGTTCGCGCTCTTCCGCTTTGCGCAACTCGAAGATAGTACGACGGCGAACCACTTCCATGCGGTGTTCGATGAAGAGCTTAATCAGGGGAATGAGGCCGAGCTCGCGCGGCTGGCCACCGACGATGGAGAGCAGGATCATCCCGAAGGATTCCTGCATCTGGGTGTGCTTGAAGAGGTTGTTGAGGATGAGCTGGGACTCTTCGCCGCGCTTCAATTCGACGACGATGCGCATGCCTTCGCGGGAGGATTCATCGCGAACGTCGGAGATACCTTCGATTTTCTTGGTCTGGACGAGCTCGGCGATGCGCTCGATGAGACGCGACTTGTTGACCTGGTAGGGGATCTCGGTGATGACGATATTTTCGCGGTCCTTGGTGGCTTCTTCTATGGCGGCTTTCGCGCGCATGATGAAGCTGCCGCGGCCGGTGCGATACGCGGCTTCGATGCCTTCCCTGCCCGCGATGTATGCGCCGGTAGGAAAGTCCGGGCCGGGGACAATCTTCATGATTTCTTTCAGGGTGGTGTCGGGCTTTTCGATCAGAAGAATTGCAGCATCCACGATCTCGCGAAGGTTATGCGGAGGAATATTGGTGGCCATGCCGACGGCAATGCCGCTGGCTCCGTTGACGAGGAGATTGGGAATGCGCGACGGAAGGACGACGGGTTCTTCGCGGGTCTGGTCGAAGTTGGGGATGAAGTCGACAGTTTCTTTTTCGAGGTCGGCGAGAATATCTTCGGTGATTTTGGCCAGCCGCGCTTCGGTGTACCGCATGGCCGCTGGGGGATCGCCGTCGACGGAGCCGAAGTTACCCTGGCCGTCTATCAGCGGGTAACGCATGTTGAAGTCTTGCGCAACGCGGACGAGGGCGGGATAGATCACGGCTTCACCGTGCGGGTGATAGTTACCGGAGGTGTCGCCGCAGATTTTGGCACATTTGCGGTAGCCGCGATTGGAGGCGAGGCCGAGGTCGTTCATTGCGACAAGGATGCGCCGCTGAACGGGCTTGAGGCCGTCGCGCACGTCGGGGAGCGCGCGGGCGATGATGACGCTCATCGCATAGTCGAGATACGACTTGCGCATTTCGGCTTCGATATCGATGGGAAGGAGTATTGATGTGTTCTTCTCGTCTGCCATGGGTCCTCAGCCTTCGCTCTTTATGGTCCTACGGTAATGCACGCCAAAACTTGATTCAGTGACTCGCTCGTTCAAGTGCGAACGCTCTAACGGTGTCGAACGCGTCCGCTGCGTTGGTAAAGCGCCGCGTTGCAAACTCTGCTTCAATCAGGCGCAAGAATGAATCGCACTCGGATTGATCGCCAAGATTGATTGCCACGCCCTTTTCGTTGTCCGGCGTGGAAGTGGGAACGGCGCGAAATTCACTGACGCTTAGTCCGCGCAATCCGGGCAATGTCGTCCAGCCCAACTGGTACATCATTGTTTCTGTGCTTACCTCGCTTCGCCCGCTGGCCGGTCTGAAGACCGGCCACTACACGCCTTGCTGAAACTATCGAAAGGCCTCAAGCCTGAAGGCCTGAGCTACAGCTCAGATATCGAGGTTGACGACTTCGAGGGCGTTGTCCTCGATGAATTTGCGGCGCGCTTCGACGTTTTCGCCCATCAGCGTGGTGAAAATATCTTCGGCGGCGACGGCGTCCTCGAGCTTGACCTGAAGCAGCGTGCGGGTATCCGCGTTCATGGTGGTCTCCCACAACTGCTCGGCGTTCATTTCGCCCAAGCCCTTGAATCGGGTGATGGTGAAATCTTTTTTGGCGTCTTCCATGACGTAGTTGAGGACGTCAGTGGCCTTTTCCCTGGTGACCTTCGTGCCGTTGCGCGCGACGGTGAACGGAGGATGGTTGAATTCCTCAATCTGCTTGGCGAGGACGCGGAGGCGCTTGTACTCGGCAGTCGAGGCAACGGCCCAACCGATTTTCTGGTTGTGCGGAAGGCCAAACTGAATTTCGTAGAGGCTGTGTTCCTCGTCGAAGGCGATCTTGCCTTCGAGCTTGAGTTTCGACTTCTCGATCTCCTTGAGAAGCTTCTCGAGAGCCTTCTTGTCCTCGAAATCCGTTTTCTTCTCGAGGCCGCTTTCGGCGAGGAGTTCGACGAGGCCGGGTTCCCGCAGGCGGCGGCCGAGTTTGGCCGCGGCGGCATCGTATTCCTGGACATTCAGCAGAAAGGTGGTGAGGCGCGCGCCTTCGAGATTTACGCCTTCCTTGGCCTTCACGATGTGATCTTCCGTGGCGCGCTTCATGAGTTCGTGGGCAAATTCGCGATCGTCGCGGATGTAGCGCTCGGTCTTGCCTCGCTTGACGCGATAGAGAGGCGGCTGGGCAATGTAGACGTGGCCGCGCTCGATGAGCTCTTTCATGTGGCGAAAGAAGAAGGTGAGCAGCAGCGTGCGGATGTGCGAACCGTCAACGTCGGCGTCGGTCATCAGAATAATTTTGTGATAGCGGAGCTTGCCGGCGTCGAAATCGTCCTTGCCGATGCCGGTGCCGAGCGCGGTGATGATGGCGCGGATTTCTTCATGGCCCAGCATTTTGTCGTAGCGGGCTTTTTCGACGTTAAGGATTTTGCCTTTGAGGGGAAGAATGGCCTGGTATTTGCGATCGCGTCCCATCTTTGCAGAGCCGCCGGCCGACTCGCCCTCGACGACAAAAAGTTCGCAGCGAGCCGGATCGCGTTCCTGGCAATCCGCCAGCTTTCCCGGCAAGCCGCTCGAATCCATCGCGGATTTGCGGCGCGTGAGCTCGCGGGCTTTGCGGGCGGCTTCACGGGCGCGCGCGGCGTCAATGCACTTGCCGATGATGCGGCGCGCAACGGTGGAATGCTTATCGAACCAGTCCCCGAGCTTCTCGTTGACGAGTTGCTCGACGTCGCCCTTGATATCGCTATTCAGCTTGCCTTTGGTCTGGCCTTCGAACTGGGGTTGCGGCAGCCGGACGCTGACTACAGCGACGAGGCCTTCGCGGACGTCGTCGCCGGAGATGGTGACTTCGTCTTTCTGCTCTTTCAACATGCCGGCATTGGAAGCGAAATTATTGATGGTGCGCGTTAGAGCGGAGCGGAAGCCGGAGAGATGCGAGCCACCGTCAACCGTGTTGATGGTGTTGGCAAACGAAAAGACGTTTTCGCCGTAGGTGTCGTTGTACTGCAGGGCGATTTCGATTTCGACGTTGCCCTTCTTGCCTTCCATGTAGATGGGGGAATCGTGGAGGGAGGTCTTGCCGCGGTTGAGGTGCTTGACGAATTCGGCGATGCCACCGGTAAAGCGGAATTCGGCGGATTTTTCGGAACGCTCGTCGTTGAGCGTGATTTTCAGACCCTTATTGAGAAAGGCGTATTCGCGGAGGCGTGTAGCGAGCGTGTCGTAGCTAAAAACGGTTTTTTCGAAGATGCTGGGATCCGGATGAAACGTGACCTTGGTACCAGTCTTGCGGGTCTTGCCGGTCTGCTTCAGCTTGGAGGTGGGCTTGCCCTTTTCGTAGGACTGCTCCCAGACGGCGCCATCACGCTGAATTTCGAGCTCAAGCTCATCGGAGAGAGCGTTGACGACGGAAACGCCGACGCCGTGGAGACCGCCGGAAACTTTGTAGGTGTCGCTGTCGAATTTGCCGCCGGCGTGAAGAACAGTAAGGACGACTTCAGCCGCGGGACGCTTTTCGGTGGCGTGCATGTCAACGGGAATGCCGCGGCCGTTGTCGATGACGGTCACGGAATTGTCTGCGTGAACGGTGACGTTCACTTCGTCGGCGTAGCCGGCCATGGCTTCGTCAACGGAGTTGTCGACGACTTCCCAGACGAGGTGATGGAGACCCATTTCGCCGGTCGAGCCGATATACATGGCGGGGCGCAGGCGAACTGCTTCCAGGCCGCCGAGGACTTTAATGGATTTCGCGTCGTACTGGTGTCCACTTTTGACAGCGGGTGTTTCTTTATCGCCCATTTGCTCTCCTGACGTACAAGCCTGCGGCAATCGAGCCGCGCGGAACGGCGCTCTCCACACAGAGAGAGTTCCGCAAACGAACATTCAAAACAATTTTTGCGAAGCAAGGAAAGGCGTGATGTCTGTGATCCTGCAACCGTCGCCTCACCCTTTGGCTGCGATCCCACTGGGCCAGATCGGAGCTCGTAGGGTTTCCTGCTTCATCCCATCCCGCGATCCGGGACGTGGCGAAGACTTATGTTCTCCAGGGTGCGAGACCTGCTCCTGGCGCAGAGCGTTCGTGGTCCAGCGGTCCCGGCGGACGTGTCGATTGGGGGAAAAACGACCGATCGACAACACCTAAATTTTACTGGAAAAGGGGGATTTTCTCAAGCAGGAGGCTGGGGATTGTGGATAAATAAGTATAGATAATTCAATGATTTAGGATTCTGTGATGGGCCAGATTCTCTCTTTAGACAGGTCCGGTTCGGGAGTGAAATCCGATCTGGCGTTTTGGGCGGAATTGGGGTCTCCAGCATCTCGCGGAGAGTGGCGAAAACGGCATGGAATTTAGAGTCGTAACGCTTTTCCATTTCAGTGATTTTGCGGCGCAAGTCTTCGTGAGTGGCGAGCATGGCGCGGAGTTGGACGAAGGCGCGCATGATGGCGATGTTGACCTGCACAGCGCGACCACTATGAAGAACGCTGGAAAGCATGGCGATGCCATGTTCCGTGAAAGCGTGCGGAAGATAACGGCGACCGCCGCGCCCCGCCTTGTTTGAGATTGCAAATTGTGATCTCAAAACCTCGGCATCCTTCTTCGTGAGTTGAAACATGAAGTCCTTGGGAAATCGGTTGTAATTGCGGCGGACAGCCTGATTCAGAATGGACGTTGTGACGCCGTAGAGTTGGGCCAAATCGGAGTCAAGCATCACGCGCGTTTTGCGAAGAAAATAAATCCTGTGGCTAATTGCGGAAGCAGGGAGAATCGCGGCAGTGGAAGCTTTTGACATGCGAGTGATGACTTTTGAGGTTCCAGATTGGAACCTCAAAACAAGAGGACTCTATAACAAGACTATTAGATAATCAAGTAGCTAACACTTCGTTCTTCGCGGTGAGGGTTGGAGAGATCGCACAGAAACGGTTGCCTCAGATGCGCATGGGCATGATGACGTAGCGGTAGCGATAGCTTTCGTCGGCGAGGGGGCGCATCTGGCCAGCGGATTGTTCGTCCTTGAGTTCGATGCTGATGGGACCGTCGGCAGCGGCGGCGAGAAAATCGAGCATGTAGCTGGAGTTGAAGCCGATCGAGATGTTATCGCCTTTGTAATCCTTGTCGATGGTTTCCTTTGCTTCGCCATATTCGGGGCTGGAGGCGGAAATTTCCACGCCTTCGCTGGAAACGGCAAGCTTCACGGCGTGAGAGCGCTGGTCTGCGAGTTGTGAGACCCGGCGGACGGCATCGCTGAGCTCGGCGCGCTCGAGGACAACGGTCTTGTTGTTTTCACGTGGAAGGACTGCTTCGTAATTCGGGAACTGGCCTGTGAGGATGCGGGAAATCAAGAGGCGATGTTCGACCTGGAAGAACAGGTGGCTCTCGTCCTTGGCAAATTCCAGATGGGCATCGGAGCCAGCTGCCGCGGAAAGTTTCTCGACTTCGTCCATGGCTTTCTTGGGGATCAGGACGCGCACTTCGCCGTTGAGGCCGGCAAGCTTCTGATCGGTTTCCGCAAGTGCCAGTCGGTGGCCGTCGGTGGCCACCATGGCGAGCGTATCGGGCTTCAGGATGAGCAGGCCGCCGTTGAGGGTGTAGCGTGACTCTTCCATGGAAATGGCGAACTTTGTTTTGGCAATCAGGCTTTCGAGCACCACGGCGGGGAGTTTTACCAGGGTGTGGGGCATCGCAGGCAGAGCGGGGAAATTTTCCTTGGCCATGCCGACGAGTTTGTATTTCTTTTTGTCGCTGACGATTTCGACCCAATGATTGTCGAGCAGTTTGAACTTGATTTCGCCTTCGGGGAGTAGGCGGACGAGTTCAAGAAGTTTCTTGGCGGGGATAGTGCCGGCGCCTTCCTTTTTGACCTTGGCTTCGCAGGAGGTACGTACGCTGAGCTCAAGGTCGGTGGCGGTAATGGTGACGCGGCTGCCTTTCGCCTCGACCAAAAGATTCGAGAGTATTGGGATCGTAGTCTTGCGTTCCACAACACCTTGCGTGGTGGTGAGTTCATTGAGCAGCGCGGACTTGGTTACGCTGAATTCCATGGATTGGCTTTCCTCGCGTGCGGTACCGGTTGCCGTCATGTGGCTTTCCCCCGCTGAATTAACCCGCTGACGTACTGTACTCGCTTTTCTGCCAAGTATAAAGTGCGCAAGCAGCCTGAAGACTGTGGAAATGCGGCGGTCTGAGGATTTCGCGCGGTGCGTATTTTAAGGGGAGACTGAGCGATATTCACAGACACAAAGACTTTCACAGGAACTGTCAGATAAAAATATAGATCTAAAGCTTGTTGTTGTGATGAGCGCTGTGGATTGGTGGAAAACGCAGCGGCACGAAGACCTGGCTGTGTTTTCACGCAGGTGTGTCCGGTGGATATATGTGGAAGGATTCGGAAAAAACGGTGGAATGGACACTCTCGAGATAGCGGCATACTTTGTATGCACAAACCGTCCTCGGTATTCCCTCGCGATGTTCACACGTTGCTAACAGAGTTTCCCTGTGACGAAAACTGGCGCGGGGCATCCCACCCAGTAGAACTTCAGACCGATATCCACAGAAAGTTCGGTCCAAGTTTCGTTCCAACGGGAACTTTCGCGCACAAAGGAGAGGCAAGAGATGTCCACTGTTTTAATTACAGGAGCAAATCGCGGACTTGGTTTGGAATTCGCGCGACAATATGCCGCTGATGGATGGGATGTACTCGCGACTTCCCGCGATCCGGAGAAGAGCGAGGAATTACGGCAACTACAGAAGAAGAACAAGGTATCTTTGCAGGCCCTGGATGTGACCAGCGGTAAATCCGTCGAAGCACTCACGCAGGCACTTGGAGGGCGGGCGATAGATTTGCTGATCCTTAACTCAGCCATATATACGCGAAACGGGAACAAGATCAGTGAGATTGATTACGATGCATGGCGAGAAGCAAATGAAACCAATCTAATGGGGGCAGTCCGGGTAGCCGAAGCACTGCTTGAGAATGTTGCCGTCAGCAAACGAAAACAAATTGCAGCGATCAGCACGGGAATGGGCTCGATGCAGGCGTTGAAATCCACCATCGGTTTTGGCGCAGTTTATCAATACAGAACGAGCAAGGCGGCTTTAAACATGGCGATGTCCATCCTAGCCAAGGAACTGGAGCCGCGGGGGATCAGCGTGGTGATATTCGATCCTGGATGGGTACAGACGGACATGGGAGGCGCGAACGCAGCCTTGACGCCGCAGGAGAGCATTGGAGGCATGCGTACGGTGCTGGCCGGTGATCCGATGGGTTTAACCGGCAAATTTGTGGGCTACGACGGCGGCGCGCGGCCGTGGTAATTGGGGTTAGAAGAATTTGTTTAAGCGCAAAAGCAAAAAGCCCGCTATTTCATTCGGCGGGCCTTTTACCTTCTGGATAAAAACGGACGCTACTGCAAGGCGTCCATCAGGCGCGTGATGGTGCGATTGAGTTCCTTGTCGGAGCGGCGAAGTTCTTCGATCTTGTTGATCGAGTGAAGGACGGTGGTGTGATGCTTGCCGCCGAACTGCCGGCCGATCTCAGGGAGGGACGCGGTGGTGAGCTGCTTGACGATGTACATGGCCACCTGGCGCGGGAAAGCGATGGCGCGCGTGTTGCTGCGCACTTTCAGATCTTGCTCGCGCAGGTTGAAATGCTCGCTGACGCGCTTCTGGATCAGGTCGATGGTGACGCGCTTTTCCTGCGACGCGATGATATTGCGGAGAACCTGCTGTGCGGTGGTGAGCGAAACCACGGTGCCGGTGAGCGAAGCGTAGGCCATCAGGCGGGTTAGGGCGCCCTCGAGCTCGCGCACGTTGGACTTGATGGCACGGGCGATGTACTCCGCGACGTCGTCGGGCAGATGGAAGCGATCATTTTCCGCTTTCTTCTGGAGGATCGCAATTTTGGTTTCCAGGTCGGGCGGCTGAATATCGGCGATCAAGCCCCATTCAAATCGAGAACGAAGGCGTTCTTCGATCGAGTTGATGTCCTTCGGCAGGCAGTCCGAGGAAATGACAATCTGCTTCTGCTGCTCGTAGAGGGCGTTGAAGGTGTGGAAGAACTCTTCCTGGGTGCGCTCTTTTCCCGCAATGAACTGGATATCGTCAACGAGAAGCACATCAACCGTGTGGAAACGGTCGCGGAAGCTGATCATGCGATCAAAGCGCAGGGAGTTGATGACCTCGATGGTGAATTTTTCTGCGCTGACGTAACTCAGGCGCATGGCCGGATTGCGCTTCTTGATGGTGTGCCCGATCGCATGCATCAAGTGGGTCTTGCCCATACCCACGCCACCGTATAGGAACAGCGGGTTGTAAGACTTGGAGGGCTGCTCGGCGACCGCACGGGAGGCAGCGTGTGCAAACTCATTGGATTTGCCGACCACGAAGCTGTCAAAGGTGTAGCGGGTGTTAAGTTGATGATCGCTGCTTTCAAAATCCAGCTTGGCCTGCTTGATGCCGTTGATGACGGGCGCGGCTTGCACCGGTTCTTCCTCGGTGCAAACGTACTGCACTTTCATCTGCGGGGTACCCATCTGGTGAAAGACGGCTTTTACAATTTCGCCGTAGGTGCGGGTGAGAACCTGGCGGAAAACCGTGCTCGGAATCTGGACGTAGAGGGTGTCTCCCTCCGCGCGGTTGAGCCGGGTGGGCTGAAACCAGGTGGAGTAGGTGTTGATGCTCACCCTGGATTTGATCAGATCGAGGAACTTATCCCAGAGATTCTGCACTTCTTTTTCACGGCCAATTTGGGTAGCTGTTGTCATCAGAAAAAGCCAAACCTACACCATTTCCACAGGTGTGTAAAAACTGTGGAAAGTCAATTTCGCCCTAATTCTTCAAGCCTTGGAGTTCTTTCCCGCGCCGGAACGATTGGTCGTGCCCCTGTGGACCTGCGCGGTCCTTTCAGACCTGCTGAACCAAGCACCATTGCTTTCAAACTGCGTTGGATTCTCGCGCACTGTTCCGGTGGGAGCAAGCGAAAAGTGCGCGAAGGGGTTCAACGAAGTTCACATGCCATGCACAACTTTTCCACAAGCACAGGAATTGTGCAAGTGCTAAGAAATTCGCAAATTTTGCCTGAGAAAATCACGGTTTACGCGTGGCGAAAAATGTGATTGCACTGTTTCGGTGCAAAGCGACCTGAGGAAAACGCGGTGAATTTTGTTCATGGTTTTCGGTCCGGCCGGGCGAATTCGTACACGCCGAGCGGATCGGCACCGATGAGCAGGCGATTTTCCTCGACGAGGAGCACGTTGGCCTCGATGCGCGCGCCGTCCTTGGTGTAAATCTGATACTCGGAACGCCGGTTTCCTTCCCTGTCGAAGTGGAGCAGCGTGTTGTGCAACGCGATCCAGACGTCGCCGTTGACAGGATCCACGCCAAACGCGGTGAGGATGGGCTGGAGTGACGGAGGTTCAGAGCGCTTTTCCTGGCGTTCAATTTCCTTCCGGCGGGCGCGAGCTTCGGAGAAGGCATCGATGTTCGTAAATTGAAAATCCTGTTTGGCAAAACCGAACCTGTCGTACTGGCGGATCACCGGCTCGGGCATGTAGGTGTATCCATAATAAATATGGCCCTCGGGATCGGAACCCAGCCGGCCTATGCTCAAGTAGCGGTTGAGGTCATTGCGTTCCGAGAGTTGTTCCGGATCGCCAAATTCGCGGGTGACGCGGCCAGTAGGGCCAAACACGGTAACGAGGTGGAGACCGCGCGGCGCGGTCACCGCCACTTCTCCTTCGGGGAGCGCGGCCAGCGAAATCGGAGAGTTAAAAGCCATCGAGCGAAGAAGCACGCCGGCCGGTGAGATGACGTTGACGAGATTGTAGCCACGATCGGCGACGTAAAGATTTCCCTGGGCATCGACGTCGCAGTCCTCGCCAAAAGCAATCGGGGGCCGCCCGGCCTTATCGGAGGCGGGGGAAGCAGGAGGCGCACCGATGACGGTCAACTGCCTTTCCTGGGAATCGAAAACCGCGATCCCAACATTGGGGGAAGCGAGAAGATAGTATTTGCCGTCCCGCCCATGCCGAAGGGCGCGAAGACCCGGACCAATGGACGGAAAGGCCCTGCGACGGGCCATGAGCTGGTCGTCCACTTCAGAGGCTGTGGAAACCAGCGCGAGAGCGAGGACACAAGTAGCCGCCGCGGCAGCGAGGAATTTCCCAATTTTCCGATGCATGGTCTTTCAGATTACCGCAGGCGCTCCGCGGTTGCCTCCTTGTTTGAGAAGCTGCCACGAGGCGGCAGAAAAGTCGAAGCGGTCAGTCGATGTGCAAGCGGAGGCGCTCGATGGATTTGGCCGAGAGGCGACCGGCTTCGTTGCGCGGAGCGGCTTCGTCCGTTTCGATGAGCACCGCGTTCATCTGAATATCGCCGGTGGCAACTTCGAAGCGCGCGGGCTGGCCGTCGAGGAATTTTTTAATGATGCCCACGCGGTCCATGCCGATCACGCCGTCGTGCGGCCCGGTCATGCCAACGTCGGTGATGTACGCTGTGCCTTTCGGCAGCACATGCTCATCCGCCGTGGCCACGTGCGTGTGCGTCCCGACCACGGCGGTGACGCGGCCGTCGAGATACCAGCCGAGCGCGATTTTTTCGCTGGTCGTCTCCGCGTGTATGTCCACAAGGACGAACGCTACGTCAGCGGGAAGCTTGGCCAACTCTTCGTCCGCTTTTTTGAACGGGTCGTCGTTGGCCGCAAGAAAGACGCGGCCCTGAAGGTTGAGCACGGCGAATTTCACACCTATTTTAGACTCCCCCACAAACAAACCGCCGCCGGGGTTTATGGCCGCAAAATTCGCAGGGCGGAGCAGCCGAGGCTGGTGAGGGATGTATTCGAGGATTTCCTTGCGATCCCAACTGTGGTTTCCGCCCGTAAGTACCTCAATGCCGAGGCCCAGGAGCTCTTCGGCGATTTTCGGAGTGATGCCGAAGCCGGACGCGGAATTCTCGCTGTTGGCGATGACCAGATCAATTTGGCGATGCTCGACAAGGTCGGCAAGGCGCTCCTGAACGATGTGGCGTCCGGGAGAACCGACGATGTCGCCGATGAAGAGTGTGCGCATAGGAGAAGATTGTAATCCGCGATCATTTAGCAGAAAGAAAGAACTGCAGGCCATAACTTGCGGTGGCTGGCTACGGATCGCTATAAACAGCAAATGGAGCGGACTGCTCGGCCGTGGGCAGCTAGGCCGTGAACCTCTGAAATAGGTGGGTACCACGAGCCGGCCATTAGGCTTTCCTGCCCCGGCCGCGAGTTTGTCAACAAACTCGCCGACGGGACAGGCCGTGCACACAAGCTGGCTATCCGCAGCACCCCAGAGATTCGTTACGGTTCAAACGGCGTTCGCAACCACACCTGCTTAGAAGTACCGCTCCGGCATCTATTATCCTCTCCCGAGCAAGTTCCGTCCAATCGGCGACAAGAATCGATGGCACAACGCTGAGCCGGGCAGTCTAACCGAAGTGGCGATAGCCCTCCCAAAACTCACGCCAGGGTTTCTTCAGGCCCTGGCAGAGGTAAATATCCGGATGATCGACAGTTTCCTCATTTCCCACTCCCAGACGGTTCCAGGAATGAGCTGCGACCCGGCAGGCAGTGAAGTTCTCGCTGAGAAAACGGGAGGAGTGCCCCAGAACAATCAGGGTATTGGGCGGCGGATCGCCGTAACCTCGCACCCAGAAGGAATTAACGCCGCTGATGACGGGGGGAAGCCCGTATTTTGGGCCGAAGAGATTGATGGCTCCCGCTTCCCCATAGTTGGCAGCGAGAATTCCGAAATGTGCGCGCTCGTCCGGGGGAAGAGAGTCGCGCACCTGAGCAACGGTTTGAACTAGCTCCGGCCAGCCGATTTCTTCGACGAAATCTCCCTGAACTTTGCTGGCGACGTTCCACCATTTCGAATGGACAGGGGCGAGGGGCAAGCTGAGCATCGCGGCGATGGCGATGTCCGCGGTCAAGGCAATCAATGCAACGGCACGGAGCGCGGCGGCCCAGCCTCGGTTCAATGAAGCCAGCCAACGCTCTCCCCAGACGCTCCCCGCAGCGTAAACCATCGGATAAGCGGCGGCGAAATAATAGACGCGGCCTTTCAGGATCACGAAGAGCATCAGTGGAACAATGAACATCCACCCGATCGGGCGGAGGCGCCTTCCGGCCGGCGCAAGCAATGTGAAATACAGACCCGCGAGACAAAGAGGTAAAGCCAACAAGGTCATCTTCAATTGACCAGGCAGAAAATCATCCGTTCGTCCCTGACGGACATCTCGCTCGTGAATATGCTTCAGAAAGTCCAGCGAGACGAAATGGTTCTGGGCTTGCCACAGCAGGTTCGGAAGGAAAATCAAGATGGAAAGCGCGACGCCATACCAGAGCCATTTGCTGCGCAGGTAGCGCCGCGCGTCGGTGAACAGAACTCCGGCGACAATGCCGGCGGCGAAGACACCCATGGTGTATTTCGAAAGCATCCCGAACCCGATTGAGGCCCCGATTGCGAGCCACCAGCGCGGATTGCCGGACATGAGCAGGCGCACCATGAAATAAGCCGCAAGCACCCAGCAGAGATAGTCGAAGGAAACATATTGCATGAGTGCGCCGCCGCCGAGGCAGAACGGCACGCCGGCGAACGCAGCGACCAGTTGTGCGCCGCGGTTTCCGCCCATCTCCCTGGCCATGAGCCCTGTGAGCACAAGGGCGACGGCCTGGGCGACCGCCGCAAAAAGGCGAAAGCCGGGAAGCGTGGGTCCGAAGAGAATCAGGGATATCCGGCCGAAGAACGGGGTG
>JGI12635J15846_10000779_pt1 | contig 27607 bp, 20 predicted proteins | sample BlaSpr_A8_OM2_M2_FD_15846 | JGI IMG/M metagenome (IMG submission 15846)
TACGTTGGGTGATCTGATTGAAATTGCCGGCGATCTGAGCAATGTCGCCGACACCAGGAAGATTACGATTGACCGCTTTGTGGATCATCAGGCGCGCCAAACTCTGGAATTTCCCTATGACGATCAATCCCGCACCCAGCCACTCAAAGACGGCGACATCGTTCACGTGTTTTCCATTGTTCCACGCTTCGAAAACACCGTAACCCTGCGCGGTAATGTGGCTAACCCTGGGCGTTATCCCTGGAAGCCCGGAATGCGCGTCCGCGACCTGATTCCTGATGCGCAAGCATTACTCACTCGCCGCTACTGGCGCAACCGGGCAGCAATCGTCAGTGGCCTTCAAACTGAATATCCGATTCTCCCACCGGCCCCTCAGAATGCGCCGAATGCCACTGCCAATCAACGACAGGCGAATGGCTCCACGACAAATGGCGCAACTCTCAATGGCTCGGCTTCCAACGGTACTAACCAAAACGGCAGTACCACGCTTCAAAACGCGGGATCCGCTCAGAACAGCAATGCTCCAACCGAAGCTCCTGCGGGAACAGGCTCCGGAAGCGGGACCGACTCGCTCTATTTACAAAACAGCCAAAGCTCCTCGTCAAACGGACAACAATCGGCGACGACGAACGGCAGTGGCGCGGCTCCGCAGTCTCTGCAAATGTCGTCATCGACTCCGTACCCTAATGTGGTCACGGATATCGCCGAAGATGTTCGACGGTATGCTCCCGAAATCAACTGGGACTACGCCATTATCCAGCGGGTGAATCCTGTTGATCTCTCCTCGAAGCTGGTTTGGATGAGCCCGCGGAAAGCAATTATTGAGAAAGACGATGCCAGCAACCTTGAGCTTCAGCCCGGTGATATCGTTACGATTTTTTCTCAGCGGGATATCAGTGTGCCGCAAGCGGATCGCTCGCAGTACGTGATCGTCGAAGGCGAAGTGAATCGCCCTGGCGTCTACAAGCTCGAGGACAATGAAACCCTTCAGGCCGTTTTGCGCCGAGCCGGCGGGCTCACTCCGGAAGCCTATATATATGGTTCGCAATTCACCCGCGAATCGGCGCGCCAGGACCAACAGAAAAGCCTGAACCAACTCGCGGACACCATGGAGGTTCAAATCCGGCAGGGTGCGATGGCAGTGGCTGCTTCCGCCCAGCCTGGGGATCTGCCCCAAATGCTGGCCGCACAAGAAGCCATCATCACACAACTGCGCACCACTCGCGCCAGCGGCCGCGTAGCGCTACCGGTCAAGCCCCAGGATAAGAGCATCAGTGATTTCCCCGACATGGTGATGGAGGACAATGATCGGCTTTCAATTCCTCGCACGCCCTCCACCGTCTCGGTCATCGGAGATGTCTACAACCCCGGCTCGTTCATCTTCGAAACCCGGAACTCCTCGGGCGCATATCTTGAAATGGCCGGCAAGGGAAAACCCCAGTCCGATCTGCACCATGCCTTCGTGTTGCGCGCCAATGGCGTTGTGATAGCCGCCAATAATGTCGATGGTCTTTTTACCGGCAAGAGATTTGATCACATCCGCTTGTATCCCGGCGATCAAATCATTGTTCCTTACAAGCTCCCAACTGGAGCCATCGTCCGAGCATTGCGCGACTGGACGCAAATTTCATCGCAACTGGCTTTAACGGGCGCAGCCGTCGCCATTCTTAGATAGGGACGGACTAAATTATATGGAATCGCATCCGAATGCTCTCGCATGGATTCATTTGTGGGCGAGCTGCTGTTTAGTTTCATGATCTATGCCGACCAGCGATGGATTGGAGATCATGGCATCGGGCGGTTTGCACGCCATGTGCTTGGGAATCTAGATCATCGTCCAATTCCGTTGGGCGGGCATCCCGCCGACCCACTCGATGCCTGGCGGCTGGCTCTTTCCCTGAGGGAACTGAGACGCGACGACCTTTTCTTTTCCCCGGGCTACAACTCTCCTCTCTTCTCCGCTTCACCGTTTGTCTTTACCATCCACGACCTCAGTCACGTGTACTGTCCTGACAACAGTAGTCTTCCAATTCAACTCTACTACGCAACTATCATGAAACGCGCTTGTCAGCGCGCCGTCAGCATCCTTACGGTTTCGGAATTTACCCGCTCACAGATCGTCAAGTGGTCAGGAGTGTCGCCGGAGAAAGTCTTCAACGTTGGTTGCGGAGTCGATGCAGCATATCGGCCAGACGGCGATCCCTATAGTCTTTCGTTTCCTTACTTGCTTTGCGTCAGCAACCGCAAGCGGCACAAGAATGAGTTCCGGGTAGTAGAGGCTTTTGCCACAACTGACCTTCCTGCCGGGATGCATCTCGTTTTCACGGGCGCGCCCACGGCAGAGCTTACGGGCTGCATTAAACGTTTCCATATAACCGAGCGGGTCTATTTTGCCGGCGCGGTTCCAGAAACAAAGTTGCCCGCGCTGTATCGAGGTGCCGAGGCGCTGGTATTTCCCTCTCTGTATGAGGGATTTGGGCTCCCGGTTCTGGAAGCAATGGCCTGCGGCACACCCGTCGTCACGGCAAACGTCACCGCTATGCCCGAGGTTGCTGGAGGCGCAGCTCTTCTAGTGGATCCCACTTCAGTGGTGCAAATTAGCGCGGCGATGGTGCGAATTGTAAGCGATACAGCACTACGGCAGCGGCTTCGACAAAAGGGTGTAGCGCGCGCCTCCCAGTTTTCTTGGGCCAACACGGTCCTCAGAGTGCACGAGAGTCTCGCCAGAAAACACGGTTCCGCCAAAGTTTAGTGCTCAGAAACACCTCAGTGAACTCGGGCAAGCGGATGGTGGAAAGGGTATACTTTCTTAAGGTTTCGCGCCCTTGTGAAGGTAAACACTCAGCGAAAGATCAGATGTTCTTCAGGGATTCCTGGCGGATCGCGCTCGCCTCGATGGTTTACGGAACAATATAAGATCTATGGTCTTCGCCCGGCCCAAAAGATGATGCCACTATGAGTGTGTTGACGATAATCAGTGTGGTTGGGATCTTGACCGGCTTGACAAATGTCAGAGTCGGGCCTCTCCAGCTTGAGGACTTGGCACTGCTCGTACTACTCGGCTTTTGTATTTCCAAGCTTGCAGGGTCGGCTTTTTCCTTTCGGATTTCTACGCGACTCACGCGTGTATTCTGGTCGCACACTCTGTTTTTACTGACGCTCTTCTCTTTGGCGGTTATCGCGGTCAGACTAACGTTTTATCCCCTCGACGAAGCCTCCTTTCTCAGGCAACCTATCATCTTTTCATTTTCCAGGCTCGTGCAATTGGGGGCAATTGTCTGCGGATTCCTATGGCTGACGAACGTGTTTATTCGGCAGAAGAGTCTATTGATATCGGCTATGAACGTCTATTGGTGGACGGGCATCGTTTGCGCTTTGTATGGAATCCTCTCGTATGTGACCCTCTCCTTTTTCCCTTTTTCCCCTCCCGCCATCTTCGGTGCATACATCAATGCTGACAATAGTTTGAGGTTGTGCGGCTTCTTCAATGAGGGTGGTCCGTTCGGACTATACATAATTAGTGTTTTTGTCATCGGTCTTCTTCGCCGCCATATGACCGGAAGGAGGCTGGGCGTCGGAAAGATCGCAATCCTGTCCGTCGCCATGCTTCTGAGTCAGTCGAAATTTGGCTTGCTCGCGGCCGTTCTTCTCGGCCTGTATTTCATCACTTCCGCAGTCTCGTTTAAAAAGAAAGCCTTTTATTTCGTCCTCGCTACGGCAATATTCTTAGGCGTTGCGGCGTGGTTGGACCTCGGGACTCAACTGGTCGGATACTTAATCAGCTATCAAAACATCGAGGAAGAAGTCTCTGTTCGGGGAAACTCAGACTACAATCTCGTTATCGGTAGAGTATCCGCATTGCATATTGTTCCAAAAATGATCGCGGCTCATCCTGTGACCGGAATTGGTTTTGGGAACTATCCCTTGATGAGAAACGACCCACTTTATCTTGGAGGCCTGCCGACAGTTACGGAAGTTGAGGACTTGCCGGGTCTGGGAATTCCGGGGATTGCGGCAGAATTGGGTATACCAGCAACATTATGGCTATTGGCACTACTCTTTATCCCATACCGAGTAAGCCGAGGCAAGGCTACTATTCTCGTCGTCTCAGCGCTCTTCCAACCCTTGGCGCACATTCTCGCAGTCCAACTAACTTTCTTCTATCCATGGTTCGTCAGCGCGTGCGCGCTGGCAGCATCGTATTACGAAGATAGAAACTCCCGATTACGTTCTGAAGGTCGAACTCATTTCACGTCCTCAAGTACTCCCCAAGGTATCTATCCACAACGTACTCTCCCCCAAACGGAGTGAGTTTCGATTCATCCGGAATCTGACTCTCCCGCCATTCTTGCGGCGAGCCTAATGCCAGATTCATCTTCTCTGCTAAAGAATGTGCATTTCCAGCCGGGAAAAATTCAACGACTCTAGAAAGCCGAGCAATCTCGGGGATTCCCCCGGATGACGCGCAGATAAGACTTTTTCCCGCATGGAGACTTTCAACGCAGACATATGGCAATGGCTCAGCCCAAAGGGATGGGAGAACTACCACATTAACAGAAGCGTAAAATTGGACGGCTTCAGTAAATCCCAGCCATTCAATCCTCGAATCCGTAAAGTCCCTTTTTAGTTTATCAACGTACCCCTCGATGCCCTTCCCCGCAATCTTCAATTTCCAATTCGATGAACGGAGCTGCCGAGTGGCTGCCAGCAGTGTTTCGATCCCCTTCTCTTCCTCAACTCTTCCGATAAAGCCAAAAACCAGATCGCGACACGAATGCCCGCCATTCGGTCTCTGGGGAGGGGCCAATTTGGGCGCACTCTGAATGTTATAGATAACTGTCGCTGGCCGGGCCTTCAGATACTTGCGCTTAAGATGTTCCTCTAGAGCATGGTGGCTGACTGACACTATTGAATCAGGCAACCGCGACAAACGTCGCCGGTTGAACGTGAGAACTTTGCAACTCAAACATCGTTTTTCACATTTCCGCCCCTTATCGAACAGGGTGCAACGCGGACACATCAGATAGTAATCGTGCAGGGTATGCACCAAGCGAATTTTCCTGCGCTTAACCTCCCGCCAGGCAGCCAGGGAAAACCCACAGATATTGTGCGTGTTCACGACGTCCGGTGTTTCCGCATCCAAAATGTTGCCAATACGGCGAGCGGCGGCTGGATTCCACATTTCCCGCATATGCCAGGCGACACGACGTAGGATGCTTGGCTTCTCGGTTCGGCCAAAAGGCCAGTAGAAATTGTCCAGCGGGAACCGATAGACTCGCACACCATTCCGGTTCTCGACGAGTTCATTCGATTCCGGGTGCAAGCTGGCAACCACGACCTCATGGCCGCGGCGAATCAGGGCCTCCGCCAGTTCAGCTGCCGCTTTTTCGGCGCCGCCGATAACGTGGGGAGGATAGAGCGTGCTGATTATCAGAATTTTCATCGATTCTTACCAGTGTCGCACGCGGAAGGACATCGCTCTCTATAGTTCCGCTCAGCGCATCTCAGAAACGCGGCGGAGAGACAGGGCCGGAAAATCGTCTGGGCCAATCCAGTTGTAGAACCGGCATGGGGAATTATCCGCCAGTCAGCGATCTCAAAGCCTGGCCAGCACTGTGTAGTTCGCCGGTAATCTGGTCGACTTGCTTACCGAATCGAGCACGGAACCAGTAAGATTCACAACACATCGCACAGGAAACAACCATTTATTCAGCCGAAGGCACACACCCAACATCAATTGAGCCCAGTCCCCTCCGTCCTCGAGAATTTCCCATGCTGAAAATCCGGCATCCTTCAGCAACTGTTCAAATCCGTATTTCGTAAAACGAAAGAAATCATAGGGCTCTTCATGGAGAGGCCAAAAAAAAGGGCCGCTTAGAATCAAGCATCCATTCGGGCGAAGTACTCTTTTGCATTCCCGCACCATGACATGAGGATTAGTCACGTGCTCGATAACTTGGGTTGCGAATACGATGTCCACAGATTCATCTTTTATCGGAATGCACAATGCATCTCCTACAAAGTCCGGCGAGGTGTCCACAATTCCATGATCCATTCCCCAATGCTGAGCCCCCGGGAATAGATCACGATACGGCTTGTGTCCACACCCAAGATCGAGCACTTTCGGGCAGTTGGTGCCGATATGCTGTCGCGCAGTCCTTGCCGCCCATTCAAGATTAGGCCAAAGATACTTATAGTGCAGGTAGTCTTGCTTCCAAATTCTCAAGGCGCGCCGTTGGAGGCGGCCTTTAGCGGACCCTTTTATTTTGGTGGCTTCAGATGATGTGTGGCTGCCGATTGCTCGCCTCATTTCCTGGAAGTTCTCGGAAGTGCTATCCGCTTGTCACCAGCGGAAGGTTTCTGGCCCAACCTGGGATGGTGTTTTTAATATGTCCGCTTCTGCGCACGTGAAAGAGACATCGCCGATTTTACACGATGCGCAAAGCGTCAGCTTCAGCGGCCAAAAATCGAATAAAACAATTCAGGCACAGGACTCGGCAGCAGCATTGCCATGCTTGCGGAGGACGTAAATCACGCCGGCCGTAACGCCCAGCACCTGTGCACAAGCCCGTGCGGCCTGCAGGAAGGGAGAAATGATCCCGACAAAACGATCTTTCGATATGGCGCGGAGCGCGAACGGCAGCGTGCTCACAAGAAAAGCGGCGCACACCAGCAGCGATACCAGTAATTTCGGTCGAACCACCAAGTCGTAAAAAATCGCCAGCAGCAAGCTGGGGGCCAAGAGAAGCTGCAGTTTCATCACCTGGGGGGTGTGGCTATCGTTCAGAGTCTTATGAGGGTTCTTACGTACCGCCAGAACGCGCCAAAAGGCGAACTTGTATTTCTTCTTGAGATAACTCCAGAGAGCGTCGGGGTGCGTATGGTAGACGATGGCCGCGGGAACGAAGTTCATCGTCCAGCCTCGGGCAGACATACGGTAGGAAAGTTCCACGTCCTCTGCGCAAGCGACCGGGAAACTCGTGTCATAACCGTTCATCTCTAGGAACCGGTCCCGGCGAAACCCGGCTGAATAGGTGTCTATGAAGTCAATCTGAGGAAGAACTGACATTCGCCGGTATTTGTCTTCGTATTCGATCTGCACGAAACGAGCCACGAGACTCGTTTGACGAGTCCGGTAGATGCCCTTCGCTCCCACAACACTTGGATCTTTGAAGGGCTCAATCATGGCAGCAAGCCACTCCGGAATCGGTACGCAGTCATCGTCGGTGAACAGAATTATGGTTCCCTGAGCTTCCAGAGCGCCGCGATTGCGTGCCGCCGCGGGCCCGGCATTCAACTGAGTAATGAGACGAACCCCGGGATAGCGGGCAACAACCTGCGCAGTATTGTCGGTCGACCCGTCGTTGATGACCAGAATCTCAGCATCTCGCCCCGCCGTCTGGTAGGTAAGTGCGTCCAGGCACTTTCCGATGCGAGACGCTCCATTAAATGTCGGAATGATAATCGATACGGACATAATCTCGATAGGATCCAGTTTGCGCCTAGGCTGGAACCGCCTTGCACGTATTGAAGAATCTTAGCAACCGCTTGTACAGCGCATCGCCGGATGCTTCGAAAGATTCTGCCAGACGCTGCGGCGTACACGCCTGTCGCCAGTGTTCTTTTACTACGCGCTTGCCTTCAGTTCCCCTNAAAAGGGATGCGACCACACAATTGAGTGGATTCCACCAGTTGAATTCGCTCACCAGTCGCAGATATTCCGGTATGTGGATCTCTACCGGGCAATTGGTCACAAGATCGCTGTTTGGATGCCTACGATACAGCACGCCCGGCTCATCGATATTTGCGTAGTCGCCATTTTCCAGAATTTGTAGACAGAACTTCAGGTCCGCGAGCAAACTATAGCTGGCATCTGATACAACTCCGGCCGCAGCCGAACGCCGAATCATGATATTGGACGGGCCGCCGATACCGTTCGTCATTCTGCTGAGGCAGAAGTTAATTACTCGGCGTCCCGAATGCGACCCGGGAAACGCCGACCAGGATCCTCGAATATTAAGATGAGGGTCTGTCGAAAGATAACCGCAAGTGACTAATGCAATTTCAGGCTGGGTCTCCAGGATATCTAACTGTTTTCGCAATACTCCTTCGAGCAACACATCATCCGCACAAAGAAATTTGACGTAGCGTCCCCGGGAACTTGCCAAGCTGCGGTTTCCGTTTTCGCAGGATCCCAGATTTGACAGATTCCGGATGTATCGAATATGAGGGTTCTCAAAAGACCGTACGACTTCTTCTGTATCGTCTTCCGATGCATTATCCACAATGACAATCTCGAAATCGTCAAGGCCCTGGCGCATGATCGACGCAATTGCATCCGGCAGAAAATGTGCCGAATTAAATGTGGGAATCGCAATGGTGAGCAGTGGTTCCGTACCAGCCATAATGGGAAAATAAAATTACAGTCTGCGCTCCAATTCCCGGAACACATTACCGCTGCACCTAGTGGGAGCAAACGTAATGTGTTAGAACACCCATCATACCAAAGCCAAACGATGAGCGCTGTTCGTTACGAGGGTACGTGCGATTCCTGGGGGGTATGCCACAGTCTTCGGTACTTCCGAAATTTATAGGTCGCCCACACCAGTCCGCCTGCGTTAAGAAGACAGGTGCTGACTACGATACCGGGGGCTCCGTAACGCCGTCCAAAGATCAAGGTGCATGCCGTAACAACTACCGCGCCAACAATTGAATTGACGAAAAATACCTCCTGCTTATGGGCACGAAGATAGTAGGCTTCAGCAGAGACAATGACATTTACAATCATGTAGATCAGCAAAATCCCGAGAGAGATAGGGTCAAGCAAACGCTCGGCGAATCGAAAATGCCGCAAATTCAGGTAAATGCATCCCAGCCATGCCACCAGAGATCCTGCGAAGGAAACCACAAAGGATTGTCTAAGCGCCTCAAAGAATGTTTGATCGAGCCGCCGATATTCCTTGCGCGCGATCAGGGTTCCGAAAGGAGCGGATTTTGTGCTCACCCATGACACGGCGATGGCCTGGATCGCATTTGCCAGGCTGAGCGACATTCCCATTCTGCCCGCCTCCACGGGACCGCGAAACGCAAACAGAACCGGATTGAAAATCCAAAACAGGAAGTACCCAGAGAGCCAGCTTACGGCTATTCTCCACTGGAATGGCCACACTTCCTGATTCCAACGGATTCGATGGATACCAGTTTGATGCCGCAGTAGTCCGAGCAATAATTTTCGTTTACCCGTCAGCCACACAAGCGACGTGAAGGCCATCCCGAAGAGCATCATCGATGGCGCAAACAGGCCGTGATGACTCATCAGAACCATCCAAGCCAGCAGGCTTCCCGTTACCGACTGCATGAGCCGAAGACGCGCAACTTCCGGAACATAGCCGCAGCCTTCTAAAAAAGAGAGGAACGGGTCAAGCTGGAAGTTGAGTGCTGCCATCAACGCTGCAGAACACCAGGGAAGCTGCCAAGAGACACTTTGCCCGGGATGCTGATGCGTGGAAAAGAAATAAAAGCCAGCCGGAAGCAATATTACGGCCATAGCAACCGCAGCCAGCGAGTACCAGCGAACCGACTTCTGAATAACGGAAGCCAGCCTGGCATGGGCAATGGGGGTTCCGCTGATCTCATACTCACTGGAGATAGCAAGCTGAGCTCGCTCGTGACTGGCCAGTTGCAGAATCACAAAAGAGAAGCCCAGCTCAAAAACGATCTGCAGAGCCACCAGGCTGCCAAATGTGTAGTAATATCCCTGCTGCGCCGGAGAAAGGAAGCGTGCAATCAGGGCAACGGTGACAAGGCCGGCTGCACTCGACCAAAATCTTGCCAGAACGGTGAATCCCACCGCCCGATCAAGCCCGAGGACCTCACGTATCCAATGACGAAAACCTGCAACACCAGATGGCTTCAATTCACCAGATGGCTTCAATTCACCAGATGGCTTCAATTGCAGAGGCGCAAACTCCGGCGAACCTTCAGACATTCAGTGCCCTCCCGAACCGAGACGGCAACTTGCCCGACCGGAGATATAGTAGGCTAAGTAGCAATTGGTGAAACTGAATAACGAGTGTAAGCCATCGGACGCAATCTGGAGTCACCGGAAACAAGTTCACCCGGAGGTTTCGTCGCAAACCTTGATCCCGTCTCAGCCCGGGCAGTCGCGTCCCCTGGTCAACTTTCCCGTCACAGGATTATAGCGTGCCTCGCACCCAACTGCATCGTCCCATGGAGAATTGATACCGGAAAGCGATCGTATTACAAGGCCTTATACAGTCTCTACCATAAGTGAGTTCAGACTCTTCAAGTGATCTCCCGTGACAGAAGAACGGTTTTCCAGTAAATAGGAAATAGAAGCCTGAATTGAGCGAGGAGAAATCGTGGGCGAGTGCAGGAACTGTGGTGCGCAGGAAACGAAAGATCTCGGATTCATAGGCGATGTCGCCCCATTCTTTTTGAAACGAGTATTGAACCTTGAGTATGGCCTTGCCCCCGCTGGGCATCCCCTGAAGCGATTCCTGCGGAAAATCAGGTTCTTTTCTAAGAGTTTTCAGAAGATCTATGGTAAGTCCGCCCTACTCGAGATGGCAATCTGCACATCCTGCTCGTTTATCCAAACCAAGCTGCCCTTTCCGGAGGAGGCGATTGGAAGGCTTTATGCGGATTACCGCTCTGATTCCTATAACCAGGAGAGGATTCGGTACGAACCGGAATACGCAGCGATAGCATCACAGGCTGGCAGTTCCATCCAGGAGATTCAGGCCCGTACAGTTGGCCTGACCCGCTGGTTAACGGGGAAATCCGACCTTGAACGCGACTTCTCGATGCTTGACTACGGTGGAGCGGATGGAAAGTTTCTACCAAACCTGCCCGGAGAAAAATATGTCTTTGACATTTCCGATATTGCGCCAGCCGAAGGGGTCACAAGGATTCGAGACGAATCGAGACTGGGTTCCTACTCCTACATCCAACTCGCTCACGTACTGGAACACGTGCCTTACCCACTTGCTTTGACCAGGAAAGCCGTATCTTTTCTTAAAGACACAGGTTATCTCTACGTCGAAGTTCCCTTGGAGGTCAGTGAGGAAACAATAGCGAGACTCGCCAATGGGGATAAGGCGATCCGTTTGGAAATTCATGAACACATCAACCGATACTCTGCAAAATCAGTAACTGAACTCTTGCAATCTACGGATCTTTCGGTAGTAGCGGTAGAAACGGAAGAGGTAAATCTCGGCTGGAACAGAGCGATCGTCGTCAGGGCGCTTGGAAGGAAGCACCGGAATTTGCAATAATGCCCCTGCGGCTCTTCCGTAAAAAATGAATCCGCCGAATTGCATTCCCCGCATTCTTGGGGAACCTTTGAGGTTTAATGACCGTTTCTGCTCCTATTGTCAGTTTCGGCGCCGGTAATCTCGGCCGGCGCATCGCTAGAGCTGTCAACCCTATATTGATCTGCGACAGCAATCCTTCGCTTTGGGGTCGGGTCGTCGAGGGTACTCCAGTCGAGTCGCCTAAGACGGCTATCCAGCGTTATCCGGACGCTACGTTTGTCGTTGCGATCTGGAATCCGAGCCGCACGGAGGGAACGAAGGAACTGATGAACCATCTTCGGTCCATGGGGGCGCGCAACGTTGTACCTTTCACTGCTTTGTTACCTGAATACGGCGATCTCTTATTGCCACATCTGCTTTGGGAGCGTCCTGATTATTATCGCCAATATCAGGAAGAGATCGGGCGCACGCGAGCATTGCTGGATGTGGCGGGACAGCAGGAATTCGACCGTCAGATGCGACTTCGGATGGGGGACTTTTCCGATCAGGTGGTTGATTCCGGAGTCACTTATTTTCCCGCCGATCTCTTTCAACTCAGCCGAAATGAAGTTTTCGTTGACTGCGGCGCTTATGACGGCGATACGATTGCGGCGTTTCGCAAGGTTACCGGCGATCATTTCGACCGCATCATTGCGTTCGAACCCGACCCTAAGAATTTCGCGGCGCTCAAATCGGCAGTGAATGGCGACCCGCGAATCGCGCTAGAACCGTATGCAACCAGTGCGCGCCGCGAGACCCTTCGTTTCGTCGCCGGCGATGGAGTTGGATCCAGGGTTTCGTCAGCGGGAACACTCGAAATTGAATCAATCACACTTGACGAAGCACTCGACGGTATCACACCTACCTACATCAAGTTCGACATCGAAGGAAGCGAACCCGATGCGTTAAAGGGAGGCCGCGAGACGATTGCCCGCGATCGCCCAAAAATGGCAGTTTGCCTTTATCACGCCCCAGATCATTTGTGGAGCATCCCGCTGCGGCTGAATGAACTGCTGCCGAATTCCCGGTTCACTTTGCGCACCTACTACGCAGATGGATTCGACTGCGTTTGCTACTGTATTCCACGGTAGATTTCAGCGAGATAAAAGCTCCTCATACTCACCAATCTGTTTCTCGGTGAACTCCGCCATGCGAGCCCTTTGATGCCATGCGCGGTACCACACCATCGTCCACTCCAGCGCTGCCTCGATTTTGAGCTTTGGTTTCCATCCGAGTTCCACACGCGCCTTACTGGCATCCAGTCTAAGAACCTGGTTCTCATGGACGCTGGGAACGGAATCGCGAACCCATGACGAGCCGTCGCCCCACATGTCTACAAATTTGTTGGCGATGCGCTCGACGGGCCAAATATCCTCATCGCTGGGTCCGAAATTATAGGCCGAAGCAAACCGTGCAGGCTGGGCGAGAAGTTTCTGCGCGAGCATCATGTAGCCGTGCAAAGACTCGAGCACGTGCTGCCAGGGACGGATAGCATCGGGCCGGCGGATCAGAACCGGTTGTCCAGAGCGGAATCCGCGGATCAGATCCGGAATGAGCCGGTCTTCCGACCAGTCGCCTCCGCCAATAACATTGCCGGCGCGCGCCGTGGCCAAAGCCACTTGATGCTCCTTCAGGCGTTCGATCGGAAAGAATGAGCTGCGGTATGCCGCGCTGACAATTTCCGTGCAGGCTTTGCTGGAGGCATACGGGTCATGCCCGCCAAGGGGGTCGTTCTCACGATAGGGCCAGATCCATTCCTGATTCTGGTAGCACTTGTCCGTCGTGACACATACCACTGAGCGCACGCTTGGAGTCTTGCGGATCGCTTCGAGCAGATGCACAGTCCCCATAACGTTAGTGGCATAGGTTCCCACTGGGTCGGCGTACGACCGTCGAACGATCGGCTGCGCTGCCAGATGAAAGACGACCTCAGGCTTAAATTCCGTCAACGAACCTTCGAGCTTGGCATAATCGCGGACGTCACCGCGAACGTCTTCAACGAGACTGCCAACCGATGCCAGATTGAACAGGTTGGGTTCAGTGCAGGGATCGAGGGAGTACCCGCGAATCTGCGAGCCGAGCTTACTCAGCCAGAGGCTGAGCCAACTGCCCTTGAAGCCCGTGTGACCGGTGAGAAAAACACGACGTCCCCGCCAGGTTTTCACCACGTCTTCCAAGGAGCCCTCCCCTCGGTCCACAACTCTTCCAGCCGTTGCTTATCGCGCAGGGTATCCATTGCCTGCCAGAACCCGTTATGCCGAAACGCATGCACCTTGCGCTGCGCCGTAAGGCTATCCATGGGCTCCTTCTCGAATAGCCAGGCATCGTCGTGAATTTCGTCCAGCACGTTGGGCGACAACACGAAGAAACCGCCGTTGATCCATCCGCCTTCACCCTGCGGCTTTTCCTGAAACGAAGTAATCGCGGTTCCATCCATGCCCAATGCGCCAAATCGCGCCGGCGGCTGTACCGCCGCAATTGTCACTTGACCGCCATGCTGCTTGTGAAAAGCAATGCTCGCCGAAATATCGATATCGCTTACGCCGTCTCCATAGGTCATGCAGAATGCTTCCTCGCCTTCGATATAGCGAGCTACCCTTTTCAGCCGTCCTCCGGTGCCCGTCTGATCTCCGGTATCTACAAGGGTCACTTTCCACGGCTCTGCAACGCTTTGATGGACTTCAGTCGAACGCTTCTGCATGTCAAAAGTTACATCGGACATATGAAGCAGATAATTCGCAAAGTACTCCTTAATCATGTATCCCTTGTATCCACAGCAGATGATGAAATCGTTGATTCCGTGATGTGAATAGAGCTTGAGGATGTGCCATAGGATCGGCCGCCCGCCGATCTCAACCATAGGTTTAGGCCGAATCGTGGTCTCTTCACTGAGACGTGTTCCCAAGCCGCCAGCAAGAATCACTGCCTTCATTTGCTCTCCAGCCGTTGCTATAAACTACGATCAAGTTGGGTATACCACATTCGGCGCCCCCGGAACTCGTTCGAACAATCGGCGGTAAGCATGTTTCGGGTTTGGGTGCGTCGGAACGTGTAGGAACATCGCCTTATAATAAGCTCGCCTCACGACCCAGCAAGTTCCCGCAAGCAGCTTGAATGGTATGATTTGAGTACTCTTACGTAACGTATGGCGGACACTCAACTTCGCAGACAGATTCTCGATCTGACTCTCCAATATTGTTCGGAATTATCCCTCTCTGCCGATTTTATCCCTGGAGTTTCACCTGTTCCCGTGTCCGGCAAAGTGATTGACGGCGCCGATATTAGCGCGGTAGTGGATTCGGCTCTCGACGGCTGGTTTACCACCGGCCGATTCGCGGAAACTTTTGAAAGAAATCTAGCACGGTTCGTTGGCGTCCGTTCCGCATCTTTGGTCAACTCGGGATCTTCGGCCAATCTTGTCGCGCTCAGCGCTTTGACTTCGTCAAAGCTCGGCGATCGACAGTTGAAACCCGGCGATGAGGTCATTACCGTGGCTGCAGGTTTTCCAACCACGCTAAATCCGATTTTCCAGAATCGCCTGGTGCCGGTTTTTTTAGATGTCACTGTTCCCGGGTATGAAATTGATGTAAGCGAACTCGAAGCGGCGCGCAGCGACCGCACACGAGCCGTGTTCCTCGCCCACACCCTGGGAAATGTTTTTGATCTCGACGCAGTCACCGCCTTTACCCGCAAGCACAACCTCTGGCTGATCGAAGACTGCTGCGATGCCCTCGGTTCCACATATAAGGGGCGGAATGTCGGTACCTTCGGCGATATCGCCACTTTGAGCTTTTATCCCGCGCATCACATTACAACTGGAGAAGGCGGAGCCGTCCTCACCGACAAGCCCAATCTACAGGTACTGATTGAGTCGTTTCGCGATTGGGGCCGCGACTGCTGGTGCGATCCTGGCAAGGACAACACTTGCGGGAAGCGGTTCGACTGGCAATTAGGTTCGCTGCCCTGCGGCTACGATCACAAATATACCTATTCGCACATCGGGTATAACTTGAAGGCAACTGATATGCAGGCCGCTTTGGGAGCTTCGCAGCTCACCAAGCTGCCCGAATTTATTGTGCGCCGTAAAGCGAATTTTGCCCATCTGCGAAGCAGGCTTGAGCCGCTGCAGGACCTTTTCGTTCTTCCGGAAGCAACCAAGGGAGCGGACCCCAGCTGGTTCGGTTTCCCCATCGGCATCCGACAGGGCGCATCCATTAGTCGCCTTGAGTTGACGCGGGCGCTTGAGGCAAAGAAGATCGGCACTCGGCTACTGTTTGGAGGGAACCTGACTCGCCAACCGGCATACGCGGACCGCGAGTATCGCGTGATCGGAAGTCTGCCGAATACTGACTATGTGATGACTCACGTCTTCTGGATCGGCGTCTATCCGGGACTGAGCAGAGAAATGCTAGACTTTGTCGCGGATACGATCTTCGAATTTGCTGCGGCTGCCAGATCAGTTCCGGTGCGTTCGTGATAGGCATTCAAATGCAATACGCATGAAGCTTTCCGATTACATCTTTTGCCAACTGCGGGAATGGGGCGTCCGCCATGTGTTTCTCATCACAGGCGGCGGCGCTATGCACTTGAATGACTCCATCGGCACGAGCGGACTTAATTTCATTTGCACACATCATGAGCAGGCCGCTGCAATGGCAGCTGAGGGCTACGCTCGAATCACAAGAAATCCCGGCATCCTGAATGTGACGACAGGACCGGGTGGTATCAATGCGCTGAACGGAGTCTTCGGAGCGTGGACAGATTCGATTCCCATGCTGATCCTGTCGGGACAAGTCAAACGAGAAACCTGCATGGCGACTTATGGTCTCACTGACTTACGCCAGTTAGGGGACCAGGAGGTCGATATCGTCCGCATGGTAAAGGGAATCACGAAGTATTCAGTCCTCATAACCGCTCCGGAATCGATCGCGTATCACCTGGAGCGTGCATGGCACGTCGCGCAAAGCGGGCGTCCCGGACCGTGCTGGCTCGATATACCGGTTGACGTGCAATCGGCACAGGTCGAACCCGGAAAGCTTCGCCACTACGATCCTGCGGAGGACGAAGTAAAGTTCGATGGCCCGTCTTTGACGGAGCAAGTAAGGAATACTGTGGCACGCATCCGCGAGGCCGAACGCCCGGTCATTCTCGCCGGCAGCGGTATCCGCATTGCTGGCGCGCTTAAGGAATTCGAACAGGTAATCCGGGCCTTGCGCATCCCGGTTGTCACCGCCTGGACGCACGATCTTATCGCGAGCGACGACGAACTTTTCTGCGGCCGGCCGGGTACCATCGGTGAGCGCGCCGGCAACTTCACCGTGCAGAATTCAGACCTTCTGCTTATCCTCGGTTCCCGGCTCAACATTCGCCAGACCAGCTACAACTGGAATTCTTTCGCCCGTTTTGCCACGAAAATTCAGGTGGATGTGGATCCGGCCGAATTAAGAAAACCTCTCCATCAGCCGGAGATTCCTATTTGCTGCGACCTGAAGCTTTTCTTGGCCGAAATGGAGAGCCAACTTCAAGAGGGACAGGATTCGGATTTGAGGCACGAAAAATGGCTTGACCGCGCCCGCCAGTGGAAGGGGAAATACCCGGTCGTGCAACCGCGTCAGCGCGTCGCGGGACCGCCCTTGAATCCGTACGACTTTATCGACAAGCTTTTCGAAATGCTTGGGCCTGACGATGCAGTAGTTTGCGGCAACGCAACCGCATGCATCGTTCCCTATCAGGCGAGCAAGTTGAAAAAGGGAGAACGCCTGATCTCGAATTCCGGCTCAGCTTCCATGGGATACGACCTGCCAGCGGCTATCGGGGTAGCCGTCGCCAAGGGAGGACGCACAATCTGCATCGCCGGGGACGGCTCGTTGCAAATGAATGTGCAGGAATTGCAGACCCTGGTGGGCTATAAATTGCCGGTCAAGCTCTTCGTTCTGAACAATGGTGGATATCTTTCAATCCGCCAGACTCAGACTGGTTTTTTTCAAGGACGCAAAATCGGGGAGAGCGCCGAAAGTGGCGTGACCTTTCCGAACATGAAGCGCATTGGAGAGGCGTACGGCATTCCTTCCTTCAGTATCGAAAGTGTCGCCGATCTCGATCTGGTCCGCCGGGAAATAGATACCGACGGACCCACCTTATTTGATGTTCTCCTCGATCCGTCTCAAGAATTCGAGCCCCGCTTGCGCTCGCGAATTCTGGCTGACGGCAAAATTCTCACGCCGAATCTCGAAGATATGTATCCGTTCCTTACTCCTGAGGAGCTGGCTTCAAATATGCTGGTGGAGGATAGGAAGTGAACGGGACGCTGCCCTCCTTCATCCTGTTCGACCTGGATGGCACGCTGCTCGATTCTCTGCCGGGAATTGCTTTTTCTGTACAGGAGGCCTGTCGGATGGTTGGATTGCCACCGTCAATGATCGATATGCGAAGCCTTCTGGGCCCACCCATCAGGACAATCCTTTCGCGCGCAGTAGAGACGGACGATCCGGCGTTGATCGATCAGTTGGAGCAAGCCTTCCGCATCAGCTACGACACCGAGGGGTGGCGCAAGACTTCATGTTTTGAGGGTGCGCAAGCAACTCTCGGAATGATGAAGGCGGCTGGGCACAGGCTTTTCGTAGCGTCGAACAAGCCTCGGCATATCTCGCTGAAAATCCTGGAACGCGAAGGATTGTTGCCCTTGTTTGACCGGATCTACACTCGCGATTCGACCTCACCCGCCTCTACAAAGCGGGAGATGCTGCAAAAGTTCCTCAGCGAGTATGACATTTCTTCCCTGGACTGCTTAATGGTGGGCGATACAATGGAGGATGCCATGGCAGCCGAAGCCGTCGGCATCGGGTTCGTCTACATGACTCACGGTTACGGCGAATGGACGGCGACCCGCTCTATTCCTATTGCATATAAGTTCGATCGTTTTTCGCAATTCCTGCCATTGATGACACAGGAGCCGGTACGTGATTGACAAAGACATTTTTGAGGAGCTGTTCGTGCTTGAGATGGCAAACAACCATCTCGGCAGTCTTGACCGCGGATTGAAGATCGTCGCGGAATTCGCGCAAGTTGTTCGATTCAACAACGTCAGAGCCACCATCAAGCTGCAATTCCGCGACGTCGACTCGTTCATTCATAGGGATTTCGTCGATCGCAAGGATCTCCGTTACATCAAGAAAACTCTCGAAACACGGCTTTCAGACGAAGATCTTGCGACTCTCGTTCGGGCCATTCGCCAGGCTGGATTCACCGCGACCGCTACTCCATTTGACGAACGATCCGTCGATCTCTGTGTGGAGCTTGGCATCCCGATCATTAAACTTGCGAGCTCCGATCTGAACGACTGGGTCCTGATCGAAAAAATCGCAAAAACAAAAAAGCCTGTGGTGGTCTCGACCGGCGGCTCGTCTCTGAAAGACGTGGATGACATTGTTACCTTCTTTGCCAATCGGAATATCCCGCTCGGCATCAATCATTGCGTTTCCCTGTATCCCTCCGAAGATTCGGAACTCGAACTGAACCAGATCGATTTCCTCTGCAAACGTTATCCTCAGAATACGATTGGGTTTTCTACGCACGAATATTCCAACTGGTCCAACTCAATGCTCATCGCCTATGGCAAGGGCGCAAGGATGTTTGAACGACACATTGACATCCAGACTGAAGGCGTAAAAGTATCGCCCTATTGCAGCCTTCCACATCAATTGGACGAATGGTTCAGGGCCTTCCACAAGGCGAAGGAAATGTGTGGCGCTCCCGGGACGCAGAAGCGTATCCCCCCCAAGAAAGAAATCGAATATCTTGATGCATTGGTCCGCGGTGTCTACGCTAAGGCCGATCTTCCAGAGGGCCATTGCCTGATGGATGATGATGTGTATCTTGCAATTCCTCTGCAAAAAGGCCAGCTTTCCTGCCGAGAACTGATGAGAGGGGAGATGCTTCTGAAACGCGTGAAGAAAGATGCCCCGATCAAAATAGACGATATCGAGAGCCCCTATTCGCAGATTCCTTCCCTCAAGAAAACCATTTACCAGCGGGGACTTGACGTCGAGAACGGATCCGGTAAGCAGTGACCGGTGCGAAGATCAAAGGCCTGCGTAATCGCGCCGCTCCTTCCTTCGAACAGGTCGACCGTTCAGACCTTGAATTAGTCGCGGCCGGCACTCAAGGTTTGTGGGAAGAACTGCGCGGTCAGCGTCTCTTCATAACGGGCGGCACCGGGTTTTTCGGCTGCTGGCTGCTTGAGAGCTTCTGTTTTGTGAACCATCTGCTTAGCCTTAATTCCAAAACCACCGTACTGACGCGTAACCCCGAAATTTTTGCCAAGAAGTGTCCGCACCTGGCATCGGACCGTGCCATAACGTTGCATGCTGGCGATGTGCGCAACTTTGCATTTCCCGAGGGAGAATATCAGTATGTCATCCACGCGGCGACCGAGGCCAGCGCGAAGCAGGCCGCTGAAAAACCTCTCGAGATGCTCTCTACCATCATCGCAGGCACAGAACACACTCTCCAGTTTGCCGTGACACATGGGACTAGAAAGTTCCTCCTGACGAGTTCGGGCGCGGTATATGGCAGACAACCCGCCGATTTGACGCATATCCCGGAAAGCTACGGCGGAGGACCGGATTCAATGGATCGAGCCAGCGTCTACGCAGAGGGCAAACGGACCGCCGAACTCCTTTGTGCGCTCTATCAGAAGACTGGACGCCTCGATTGTAAGATTGCACGCTGCTGGGCTTTCTGTGGCCCGTACCTTCCGCTTGACCAGCACTATGCCATCGGGAACTTCATCGGGGACGTTCTGGCAGGCAGGTCAATTCAGATTCAGGGCGATGGAACCCCGAGAAGATCTTACTTGTATTGCGCTGACCTGGTGGTGTGGCTGTGGACAATCCTGTTTCGGGCTCCTGGGCTTGTGCCTTTCAATGTGGGGTCAGCGCATGATGTAAGTATTCTGGAGTTGGCGCGGGCCGTCGCGATGACTCTCAACCCGCAAACGGAAATTAATGTCGCACAACAAGCTGTAGCCGGAGCTGCCCCGCTCCGCTACGTCCCCTGCGTTGATCGCGCCCGCGACATGCTCGGGCTCCGCCAGACCGTCGGGCTGGAGGAATGCATCCGCAGGACCGCTAAATGGTATGCGGAGTACAACGCGGGAGTCAGTCGCTCGACTTCCCAATAAAGTCGACCGCTGGCGATTTCCCTCTTGGCAGGTTGTTGCGTTACACTTACGGTTCGGCGGTGCGTGGAGGGTGATTCGTATGTTTTTTCTCTTGCATCGTCGAAATGCAGCACGCATCCACCAAAATCGCATCCGGGCCCCTCTGCCAACGTAAGGGATTGAGCGGTGCTCACTATCGTCGATGGCAGAACTAATAAGCGAACGTCGCGCGTTGCCCGCCGAGGGTCTGAAGCCCCTCATACTACTTTCCAAAGATGTCGCTGTGCGCCCGGGGCTCGCCTTTCTGAGTATCACGGCGCTCTTCTGCTTAAGCCTGGAAGCGGAGCTACTACAGCAAATCGATTCTTTCCGGCTCTATTTGACCACGCGCGAAATTCTGTTGGAAGCTGGAATTGCTTTGCTGCTCTCGCTTGCGATCGCCTGCTGTTGGTGGGTGTTCGTGTTGTTGGTGGCCCAACCTGCCCGGGTCTTCTTACGCTCTAAAGGATCTCTGGTCCGCCTGTATTGGAACCTGTGGATTGCCGCACCACTTGCATACCTGATTCTTGAGGCGGCCCAGGATATCAAACTTGAGATCCTTCCCCGGTGGCACGCGGGGACGAACGTCAGAGTCTCGACTGCCCTCGTAGTCAGTTGTCTTTGCGTCGCTGTGCTCTCCCGCATTGGCTGGCCGGTTCTCTGGGAATTTTGTCGAACCCGCCTGGTTCCGATCGCCTGGGCCCACTTTGCGATTGCCCTTGTGGCCGCCACTGCTGTATTGATGCACGGAGTACATTTATTTCATGACTACGAACATCCCGCAGTTACGACCGGGAGTTTAGCTTCCCCGGACATTTACCTCATATCCATTGATACCCTCAGAGCAGAAGATACCTCACTCTTCGGCTATAGCCGGGCAACGACACCCAACCTGGAGAAATTTGCGCAGCGCAGTTTTAATTTCGACTACTACTTCGCAAATTCCAACTTCACCACTCCGGCCACTTCGTCGATCGAGACCGGGAAGCTCCCCTGGTCGCATCGCGTTTTTCACGGTGGTGATTTTCTCCGTGGACAGAACCAGCACGAGAACCTCCCCGCTGTCTTGAAGCAACGAGGGTATTACACCGCAATGATCACCTCGAATTTCCTCGCTGCTCCTTTTCGTCATCGAACACTGGAGAGCTACGATGCGGTGCAATACGCATCCCCTAACGGCTTCACTGGTCTTCGGTTTCGCGAATCTAACTTAATCGGTGTCAACACTCAATACACTCTCACATTCTCTTTGCTTCGAGGCGTGAACCTGCTGTTTGCGTCCCTGGATCACTTTCTCTGGAGCGACCGCTACCCCTCCCCGGCCGAAGATGTATTTGGACGGGCGAGTCGCTTTCTCGAACAACACGACGGATCAAAGCCGATTTTTCTTTGGACACATATTCTGCCCCCCCATGACCCGTATTTTGTGCCGCCTCCGTATCGCCATCGCTTTGTGTCGGAACAAGTGCGGAATTATGAAAACTTTTGGGTGCCCGATACTGAGAGGATCCGTCCCGGCGTCTCTTTGCAGGATTTGCACGCTGCCTACGATGAAATGATGCTATACGCAGACCAAAGCGTTGGCGATTTTCTGGATTGGTTGAGCCGAACTGGCCGTCTTGATCGATCGATTGTGATTGTAACCGCCGATCATGGGGAGTTGTTCGACCATGGCCGGCTCGGGCACGGAGGCCGTGATCTTTATCAGGGTCTGATCCATATTCCTTTGCTGATCCACCTCCCAAGACAGACCCAGGGTGTGCATATTGACCAACTCGCTCAGCAGGCGGACCTCCTCCCCACACTGCTCGACTTGGCTGGGACGCCGGCCCCGAGTTGGGTAGACGGAGCCTCTCTTAGACCGACCCTCGAATCGAGGACTTTGGCAGATCGCTACATCTATAGCATGAACTTGGAACCGAATAGCACCTTCCATCCTGTGACTAAGGGCACTGTCGCCGTAATGGATGGCGATTTCAAATTCGTCCGATACCTCGACTCCGGCAAGGAGCAGCTCTACCGCTACAAAACTGACAAAGACGAGGAAAACAATCTTCTTCAGTCCGAGCCTGAAATAGCCAAAAGGATGCGAAACGTCCTGTTGGAGAAGCTCGATGAGGTCAACCGGCGATTTAGCAGAAATCAATGACAGGGGCGGCCCAAGCCTCGAACATAAAGCACCTGCGTCTGCTACTCAGTGCGTGGCAGGCGCTGAGTCGGAAGATTGACCCCGGATGCAGTCGAGTCACTCGCCGTACTCGCGCCGTCTACTGGCTAAACGGGATCACCCAATCGATCCTGCGCCGAATTCAGAACAAAAGTCATGAAGANGCATTGGGGAGGGTCGTGCCGCCAGCACCGATTTTTGTCCTGGGATTTTGGCGTTCCGGCACTACACTCTTGCATGAACTGCTCTGCTGCGATTCGCGCTTCGGGTTTCCCTCTACCTATGCCTGCTTGAACCCATCCCATTTTCTAATTTCCGAGCGCTGGATTCGCACCCGCGACGAGCGCCAGGTGCGCCGTCCAATGGATGATCTCCGCTACTCGTGGGCGTCGCCCCAAGAGGATGAATTTGCCTTGCTCGCCCTGGGTGCGCCGTCCGCTTATGAAGCGCTGCTGGTTCCTTCCCTGATGGATAACGCCGGCCCGCTCCTTAATTTACAGGAGCGTCCGGTCGATGAGCAGGAACGGTGGGGTTCCACATTTGATTATTTCCTCAAGCTCCTGACCCTGCAACAGGACAGGACCATGGTCCTGAAGTCGCCAACCCACGGATACCGGATGCGGATTCTGCAACGCAAGTTCCCGGCTGCACGTTTCGTAATCATCGACCGTAATCCATACGAAGTATTCGCATCCAATTTGAAACTATGGAAGACGCTTACCGACTGGTACAGCTTGGAGCATTGCACGGCGGATCAGGTGGAAAGGTTCGTTCTCGCAGCCTATGTCCTGCACCAAAAGGCAATATCCGACGGAGTTGAGCATGCCGAACCGGGTTCGGCGACGAAAGTTCGGTATGAAGATTTAGTGAGGGACCCCATTGGAGAGGTTTCCCGTCTCTATAAAATGCTGGACCTCGGGGACTTCACGAGAGTGGGAACACAGCTGAAGACTTATTTAGAAAAGACGTCCGGGCACACTCGAAATCGTTTCCGGATCTCGCAGGGGCAGAAAGAGCGGGTCGACAGAGAGTGGGGCACCTTCATTGCGCAAAACGGATACGCGTGGCCAAATTCCTATATTGATCTTGAGTAATTCGCGGCTTCCACACGAGACTCTCTACCGATGCCACCACGGACGATGCAGCCTCCGCCTGGAGCACTAAGCCTTGGAGCAAGTCGCGTCAGTTCGGGCTTTCACTGTTTAGTTCGTCGTTGCTGACTATTCCTTCTTGCACGGCTGCTTCTGGCTCAGTGCCGCGTATTCGATGAATCGCCTTGCGGAAACTTTTGCGGATGTTGCCGGCAAAAATCATCCACGCCCCCCAAAGGACAGCCGCCAGGGGTGTAAGAGCCTGGAGCAGGAATCCGCCGCTAGGGTCTCCATAAGCCATTGCGTACGAGGGCGTGGCGAGAATTATCAATAAGAAAACGAAAAGGGATATTTGTAAACCTGATTTTTTGATCACGCTAAGCTTATACCATGTTGCTCTCCTCTTGTCACGGGTGTTGCATTAGCAAACCATGTACGAGAGAGGAAGAACCCATACTCGCCATGCTAAATTTCCCGCTTCCGAGGCGTTTCTAGTCGCTGCCCGAAGCACTCGTGGCAACGGTGATGTTATCGCGGCGTGGAGCTAACCGGGGTGCTTCGGTCTTCTCGTGCTGACTCCCGCGCAGCAGATACTTGGACAAAGTGATAAAGCCCTTGACGTTGCGCTGCAGTTCCCGACGATCTTTCAGCGACTGCTTCAACTTATAGAAAAGATAGGAGGGACTCAGATAAAAACTACGGCGCGCTCGATCACAGAAGCTTACCAGTTGCTCGTGCGTAATATTTGGTAACGTGACCACACTGTTGTGCAGGCCATCCTTGGTCAACCACGCACCCCAGTTTTCGATCTGAATGTAATTCCGTTTCTTGGCTTCCTCATATGCGGTCGTTCCTGGATAGACCATGATGGGAAAGAACTGAGCGGTGTCAGGTTGGAGCTTCTTGGCAAAGTTCAACGTCTTTTCCATGCTTGCCGGCGTTTCGTTCAGGTTGCCGACCATGAAGCAGCCATGCACCATGATCCCCGACTCCTGGCAGCGGCGCACAAAACGATGAGCTTCATCGTGATACTTTACATCGCGGCGATCGTCATTGTTCTTCTTCATGCCGTGAATGACTTCCACATCACCGCTTTCGAATCCGACACAGAACAGACGGGCGCCGGCTTTATGCAACGTTGAAAGCAGCTCCCCTTCAGCGCCTATGTCGGCGCGGCAGTTGGCATCGAAGGGTAACTTGTTACCGCGGCGAATGAGCTCATTCGCCAATTCAAGCGTGCGCGGCTTGCTGATGATGAAAGTATCATCCTCCAGCATGACGGTTTTAATTTCCGGCATTTCGCGGGAGACATAGTCAAACTCGTCGGCCACATTGGCTACCGATCGGTAGCGCATTGTGTGCCCACTAAACGTTTGTGGGTAAACACAGAACGAGCAGTGGTATGGACATCCGCGACTGGTATCGAAAACCACTAGAGGCCAGAGTGAGTGGCCGTAAAAATAGTCAGGAGTATGCAGAAAACGTTTATAGACTTCGGAGACGAAAGGCAACTCATCAAGATTCTTGATGGCTTCGCGCGGCTTATTGGTGATAATTTCGCCCGTTGCGGCGCGGCGCCATACCAGACCATCCACTGCGGAGAGGTCCGCCCCGCATGCTTTCGCTTCCAGCCAATCGCGTACTGTGTATTCGTATTCGCGCAGAGCTACAGCCTCCAGCGAGGCTGACATGGAGAGAGTCTCTTTGGGCAGTGACGATACGTGCCGTCCAACCAGCAGCACATGCAAAGAAGGCCTGGCGGTTGTAAGCGCTTCGATAACGCTGACATCGTTGAGAATGCTGGGCGTAGAAGTGTCGCAGACTATCGCTTCGATGTTCTTGGCCGCAATGCGGTCGATTACCGCTTGCACGGAATAACTCGCGGCGGGTGCATCGACAAGATCCACTGAATGACCGGTTTTAATCGCCACGCCGGCTGCGTGTGCCAGCCACTTGGGGTAATACAGTGTTCCACTCTTGGTTACCGCGGGACTGCGTTGCTCCCGCGAAAAACGCGGGTGAAAGGGTGGGTTCAAAAACAAGACACGCATATAGGCAGGAGTATATCAGAGCCTATCGCAAATGCTAGGTACCCGGGATCAAGTCGCCAACGGCTGACACTTAGGTCTTATGTCGATGGTTTTCCGCGGGTTGTGACGAATCTGGACAGCTTCTCCTATGACAGGCTGCCTACCCATACATGAGATCCGCGACCTGAGCCCTCCTCGCGGACCTTCGCAAGAATCAAACTCGATTACAGCGAGTCTTTTTGCGACTTCAGCCCCCGCTTAATTGCGTCCAGACGCTCTCGATTTTCCGGCAACTCGAAAGCTCGGGCCGATTTTTCTCGCACAAATACACAAAATGCGGCAGCAAAGAAGCCGAGAATCGTCGTTCCAATCACTATCAACGTTCGGGGCGGAAAGGATTTTTTGTCGGGGACCACGGCGGTATCGACAACTTGAATAATCGAGCCCTCCCGCGCCTCGTCGAGCCTTGCGATTTCGAATTCTTTCGCCAACAGCTCGAACACGGTTTCTTTGTACTTGAGATCGCGATAGCGGCGGAGGTATTCCATCCCCGCCTGAGTCGCTCTTCCCTTGGAGAGATTGAGATCCGAGGGGTCATCATGCTGCGATCCCCCGAGCCGTTCGAGCTGCAATTGGAGTGCAGCAAGCTCCTGCTTCGCGAGGACCACTTCGGGATTGTCGTCGGTGGCAAAGGATCGCATGCCTTCAATCTGTACCTGCTTGGCCACCACCTGGGCGCGCAAGATAGCCGCAGATTCGATCAGCGTCCGGGCCTGACTGTCAATTTGCAGAACGCCAGTGGATTGTTGAGTCTTCGCCATCGCTTCTTCGGCTTCAGTCAGGCCATCCTTGGCCGTCTGCAGTTGCTCCTCAAAAAACAGACGCCGCCGTGCGGCCTCAGTGATTGCCAGCGAGGCGGAGAGCTTTCGGAATTCTTCCACGTAACCATTGGCCAGTTCGGCAGCCCGCTTGGCCTCGCCATCTTCGATGGTGAGGCGGATCAGACCGTCTTTACTCCCTGAAACAATCGTAGAGCGATGCTCAAGCGTCTTGCGTGCGCCCGACATCCGCTTTGCGTGATACTCCCGCATCAATCCAAAACGATTGATCATCCCATCTTCGACGGTCCGGCTGGTCAGCAAGGCGACGTACATATCGTTCGGGTTTTTGAGGCTGAGACCGCCGCTCGCAAGAGCTCCCAATGCTCCCAGCGCTCCTCCGAGTTGCCCAGTCAGCATGGAACTGATGGATGAATTCTGTTGAGGAGGAAGCAATACCACCTTCGCCTCGTATCGAATCGGCAATAGAAGAGAGACCACGATCGCCAGCAGCAACGAACCCAGCACAAAACGCATGACGAAGCGCTTGCGCTTCACAACGAGATATACAAGATCGAGCAGTGAAATCTCGGTTTCGGTACGGAATGAGTCTGGGACTGCTTCGTTTCTTTCGTTGACAATCTGCTCGGTTTGGATCTCGGTGTGAATCATCGTGTTGTGTGAGGTTTTGTGCTTTACTACTTATGATAACCGTACAGTGAGTGATTCTATCAGGCTCCGTCAAAGTAGCTTGTATTTTTAGACTTTCCAATCCGCAACGTGCTGCTTCGGTCAACTATAGTTTTCCTCCGAATGTCACTCCAGCTTCGTGCTAGCTTAGAACAGATTTGAACTTGGCCGAAAATGCCGTACCTGAATTCTCAAAGGTTCCTACAGTCGCAGATGAGAGTGCGTACAAAAACCTCGATTCCGCCACGCCGCCCGTCGCTTCTCAGGGGAAGTGAATGAATTTCGCTAACCTTCTTA
>JGI12635J15846_10000783_pt1 | contig 27578 bp, 22 predicted proteins | sample BlaSpr_A8_OM2_M2_FD_15846 | JGI IMG/M metagenome (IMG submission 15846)
GCAGGACGACGCGGACTCCCTGGGATCCAGTGTTGGTTCAAAAGACCATCGCGACGTCACCTGCGTCGCAGGCCGGTTCCACGGGATATTGTAGCAGGAAATGTTGGCGGGGCGCGCCGGGCGACGATACAGGACATAAATCCGGTCAGGAAAAAGGCAGTGGCGAGTGATGAGTGGTTAGTGGCTAGAAAGTACTAGCGATACTTTTCAGAACCTGGACCATTCCGCGGAAAGCAGATCCCTCACTGCGTCCCGCGCCCGTCCCGCAGTCGCGGGAAGGGAAAGAAAAAGCGCGGGACTTCGTTCCCTTCGCAGAACCCGCTCCGGGCAGGCGGGATGACAGGAATTTGCGTATTTCAGCGGGCGTCAAAAGAGGAACTTGAAGCCCAGTTGGACGAGGCGGGGGGAAGTTGCGCCGATTACGTCGCCGAAGGTGGAGCTGTCAATATTTCCGTCAACTGCTTGCGGGCCGAAAAATTGGGCGTGGTTGAAAGCGTTGAAGGCTTCGACGCGGAACTGGAGAGATTTCGCTTCGGTGAGGCGCACGTTCTTGAGCAGGGCCAGGTCGTAGTTGTTCATTCCGGGTCCATAGAAGAAGCGGCGCTTGGCGGTGCCGGGCGTGCCGAGGGCGTTCTCTGTGAATGCAGCGGTGTTGAAATATGGCTGGCCGTTGCGCGGATTGGAATTCAGGTGGAGAGCGGCGCCGGTAAAGTCTGGTTCATCCACGCCAAAATTATTGATGCCATTGGGTTCGGAACCGAGCAGCGAATTGTCGCCGAAGTTGACGAGGGTGACGGGGAGGCCGCTGCTGAAATGGGTGATGCCGGAAAGTTCCCAGCCCCGCGTCCAGGCGTTCGATGCATGGAAGAGCTGAGCGAAGGGGAGTTGGTAGTTGTAGCTGACGACGAAATTGTGTTTCACGTCAAAAGAAGAGAGCGCTTTGCTAAGCGCGGGATTGAGCGGATTGACGGCTTCGCCGAGGTTGGAAGATTGGTCCTGGGATTTGCTGAAGGTGTAACCGGCGAGCACGGTGAGAGCCCTGGTGGTGTGGCGCAGAGTGACTTGCAAGGCGCTGTAGCTGGAGTTGCCGATGGTGGCCTGATTGGCGTTGCTGCCAAAGTTCGAGCCGAGCGGCCCGCGGGTGCCGTTAAAAACCTGGCCCGTGGAGGTGGTGTACTGCGTATCTTCGCCGAACGGGCCGCAGGGAGTTTGTCCCGGCGCGAGATTGGCCGGATTGCTCAAGAACAAGCAGAGAGCGGGGTTGCCAGGGTTCGCTTCCTCGATGACGAGAAGCCTGTGTGCCTGAGTGCCGACGTAATTCAAACTGATGACGGTGTTGCTACCCAATCCGCGCTCGAGCGAGAGCATGTATTCCTCGGTGTAAGGAATGCGGTTGGTGGTTTCATAGTTGGGAAGGCCGGTGATGGGCTCGAACTGCGACCAATCTATGTTCGGGTCGGGATTTTTTGCGCTGGAATTGAGCGGAGCGAGCGCTACGGGAAAAGTCTGGCCGAGATTCTGGTCGCTGGCGGCGGTGACGAAGGGCGTGGCAAAGAGCGGAGGCGCCGGGCTGGTGTAAGTGGTGCCGTAAGGGGCGTTGGCGCTCATCACGCCGATGGTGAGCGCTTCGATCGCGGTGTAGAACATTCCGTAGCTGGCGCGAATGCTGGTCTTGCCGGGGGAGCCGATAATTTTCGCGAGCAGGCCATCGCCGGCGACGTTGGGTGAATACGCTAGCCCGATGCGCGGCGCAAAATCGCGATTTCCGGGAGGCGCAAGGTGCGCGGAACACCGGGATCGGTGGGATAAACGATGCCGGCCGGAGCGCCAGGAAAGACGACGGATTGCTCTCCGGGGACGAAAGTCGCGACCTGATTATACTTCTCATACCAGGGCTCGATGCGGTCCCAGCGCAGGCCGTAATTCAGAGTGAGGCGGCTGTTGATGCGCCAACTATCCTGGCCGTAGAGGCCGGCGTATTCGTTGCGTCCGTAAAAAGGCTGCAGCTGGCTTTGGTTGTACTGGCTGGGAAGTCCGAGGAGGAAATCGGCGAAGTCCAGACCGGTCTCGGTTCCGAAGAAGAGGAAGCTGCCATTGAATTGCGCGATGGCATTGACGTTCACCTGATCGTAGTGAATTTCTCCGCCGAATTTCAGCGTGTGCGCTCCGATCACTTTGGAGAAATTGTCGAGCCATTGAAAAGTGTTGCCAACCTGATTCATCTCGTTGGTATTCGTGCCGATGGTGTAGCTGTTGAATCCGACACTCTCGACGCCTTCGGTTTTCGGTGAGAGGGGCACGATGCCGGGAGTTCCCGGGCCGACCTGGAATCCTTGGGAGGCCAGGCTCACGCCGACGCCTCCCACTGGTTTGCCGAGGTCAACGGAGTTGCGCAGGTAACTGAAGTGGAATTCGTTCGCGGCGGCGGCGCCGAGCGTCTTGGTGAAGCCCAGATCCAGCAATTGCGCGCGGCCGGTGTAGAGCGCGTTGAAACCGGGGACATTCGCGCCACCTTGCGCGACGGGGTAGGGATTGTTCTGCGACCAGTCGTCGAGAAAATAGTAGGCGGAGAGCAGGCCGAAGCGGGTATTGGCGTCGAGGCGGTAGGCGCCCTTATCGTCGCGCAAGTTTTGATTGAAGGCTGAGGTGGAAAACGTGCCGTTGGAATTGTTAGGCGCGGGAATGTATTGCAAGAGATTGGTGCCTGGCGCAATCCAAGAAGCTGTGGGGACGGTGGCGTTCGGAAATACGCATCCGGTTGCCGGATTATTGCTAGTGCAGGCACCGCCCGCGGGATGCTGCTGCGTGGGGCCGCTGAAGTAATACGGCTCGCCCGCGGTAACCGTGTATCCCAGATGGTTCGAGAGAGTTGAGGCGATGTTCGGCCCGCTTACCACGCACGGTATTTCAAGATTACCCGCCGCGACGGCGCAAAAACCCAGCGGATTGAAGCCGCTGGAATTCGGCTGCAGATCGGAGAAGTTGCCAGTGGTGCGGTCCTGCACGGACGGCACGGGAATTTGGCCGGTGTCCACACCCTGGGTCGAGCGCGTTCCTTGATAATCGGCGAAGAAGAAAATTTTGTTTTTGCGGATGGGGCCGCCGACGGTGCCGCCGAACTGGTTCTGATCGAAGGCACCGCGCGTGGGCGAAAAGTAGTTGCGCGCATCGAGATTGGTGTTGCGGAGGAACTCGAAAAGATCGCCGTGGAAGGCGTTGGCGCCGGACTTGGTGACGACGTTAATCTGGCCGCCGCTGAACTCGCCATACTCGGCGTCGAAATTACTGGTGATGATGCGAAACTCGGCGATGGAATCGAGATTGGGAATGATCGCCGCGCCCATGTTGACGTCTTCTTCGACGTCGCTGCCATTGACGATGAAGGCGTTCGCGAATTCGCGTTGCCCGTTGATGGAAATTGTTCCGGGATTCAAATCGCCGGAGGGGGAAAGCGCGCTGGCACCGACATCCTGCACTGTGTCCGAGGTGATGGAAGTCACGGGCACGACGCCGGGCTGCAGCGCAAGCAAGTCGGTATAGCTGCGGCCGTTGAGCGGCACGGCGGTCATCTGCGTGCTGGTGATGACCTCGCCGATTTGGGTGCTGGTGGTGTCCACGTGCAGTTGGTTATCAACGACAGTGACGGCATCGGACCTGGCGCCCACTTCAAGAACGGCGTCAATTTTCAGTGCGCTGTTGGCGTCCACGATAATTCCGGTGCGCTGATAGGGGCGGAATCCGTCGGCGGTGGCTTGCAGATCGTAGCGGCCTACCTGGACGTCGAGGAAGGAGAAGGCGCCGTTATCGTCAGTGGTCAGGAGCTGACGAACTCCGGTTTCTGCATTGGTGATGGAGACGGTTGCTTTGAGGATCACGGCGCCGGTCGCGTCTTTCACGGTGCCGGAGATGCGGCCGCCAACGCCGGCGCGTGCGGCTGAGGCTAGAAACAAAAGAGCCACGAAGAGCAAGATCATGCGGCCGAGAGAGCAGGGACGAGGGCGAAACACGAGTCTCCTAGTTGCAATCGATTATCAACTGGAAAAAGAGTCTAGGTTAGTTGTAAATGGGTGTCAACTGGAGTTTTGTAAGAATTTGGTTACAGTCCGCCGTGAGATTTGCGGGAATTAGCGGACTAAGGTCTTTGCTGCGGGTTGTTAAAGAGGAAAGCCTGCGGGTACAGCGGGGGCGTGAGCGCAGGTTTGACTGCCCGCGCTCACGCCTTACCGATGCACTCAGCGGAAGACGACCGAAAATTCTTGTTCCGCTAGAAGTGGAAGCCGACCTCCGCGGACAAGGCTCGGGGCGTGACGTAGTGCGTGCCGCTAAAAGTGGAGAGGAAGTTGTACACCGCGTCTTTATTGCCGATGTTGATGGCGGTCAGGCGCAGGCTCCACTTGTAACGGTCGCCGCGGAAAAGATTGTCGTCGCCGACAGCCAGGTCGAAGAGGTTGCGGGAAGCGACACGCGGCGGATTGTGGTCATCGTTCTCGGTTCCAGGAGCGGGGATCTGCAAGAACTTTGAACGATATTGAGACGAGGGGCACAGGCCCGACGCGATGATTGGCGTGCCGGTAGGATTTGTTGGACTTGGCGGAGTTGCGAAGACGCCCGCGCAGGATAGTCCAGCCTGAAACTGCTGATCGGGCGACAGGCCGGAGACGTCCACAAAGCCGGGGATCTGCGCGCCGGCGCAATTGCCGCCATCGCACGGGACTGGTCCCGCTACCAGACCGCTATCGTAGCGCCAGTTGAAACCAATCCAGGGCCAGAGTTTTTTCGGCTGGTATTGCAAGTGGGTTGTCTCATTGAAATGTTCGTCGTGGTCAATCCGGAATGGGGTAAAGCTTCCGGGCGTGATGGGGACGGCACCCACGCCTCCGATTTGTGGAGTGAAGAATCGGGCGGCGACGCTGGACATAACGACCAGCGCGGTGAGCCCGTGGTAATTCGGGACATTCGCACTGATCGCATAGCCCGGGATTTTGGAATTGTTCCACTCGATGGGGAAGGTGATCGGGGTGGCGCCGAGGATGCTGAAGTCGTAGCCGTTGTGCGTGTACTTCCAGATGTACTCGCCGTTTATCACTAGATATTTTCCGAAGGCTTGCTGCAGGCCGGCGTGAAACTCATTGCGAAAGCCTGGAGAAAGGGGGGTGGCGGTGCCGGAGGTGCAGCCTTCATTTTCGGCCGCGAACAGGGCGCCGACAGTTGGGTTCAGACAGCCAATGCTGGAAAGCACCAGATTCTCGTTGAAAGGAGTTTCCAGAGTTCGAGCGTAGGAAACGCGCAGAACCGTGTTGGTCTGCTTGATGTTGTAGGCAACACCGAGGCGCGGCTCGGCTTGCGTCGCGTGAGAGAGGCCTTCATAGATATCCCCGCGGATACCAAGGTTGAACGACCAATTTTTCACGGTGATCGAATCCTGCACGTACATGGCGAGCTGTTTCACGTCCGTATGACCAGGGAAAAGAAACTGAGCGCTGTTTGTCTGCCCAGCGGGGCAGCCGTCGCTGGCCGGCAGCGGCGCGGTCCGGGTCAAGTCAATGCAACCAAGGATGGGAACAAATGCACCGACGGACCCTTGGCCGAGGTTGGGCTGCAGTGCGCCCGTGCATTGCGTCTGAGCAGTAATGGCGGGATTCGTGTCCGGCGTTCCATCGGCATTGAGGCAGACGGCGTTCAACGTGGGATCCACAATTCCGAAAGTGTCGTGCTCGGTGAGGAACGTCTGTTCGTACACGACTCCGGCCTTGATGTTGTGATTGCCTTTCACGATGGAGAGCTCGGAATGAGCGCCGGCGTTGGTGAGCGTGCGAAATTGACTGGCCGCCTCCTGCTGAAGATTGGAGGGGCCGAGGTCGGCGAAGGGATTGTCACTGCCGTAGTAATTGAACTGGTCGCGGCGAACGAACCCGCCGAGCGTGAGCACCGTCGAAGAATTGATCAAGCGCGTCCAGGTCGGAGCGATGTTGTAAGTTCCGATCTTGGAGCGTTGATCCGTGGGGCCGACGGGATTGCCGTCTGGGCCCAGACCGCCATTGGCAACGACCACGCCGAACCAGGGCGAGGCAAATTGTCCGTCAAACGAATTAGGCGTCTGGAACCAGGAGCGTGTGTAAAGCAGATCAAGGTGGAGAGAGTTTGCGGTGTTGAATTGATAATCCACGCGGTCGAAGACGTTCTCTTCGTTGCCTTTGTCGTGCATTACGGTGAACTCCGGACCATCGAGAAATCGGCCGCTGTTCAGTCCGTTGACGGCAATGAAATTGCCCCAGTTCTGACCGCCATAGGCAAGATCGAAGCCGGCATTGGCAGTGCCGAACGCGCCGTAGGAGGCGATGACGCTGCCGTGCGGAGTGGTGACACCCTGGCCGGAGCGCGTGGTGGCCTTGATGACCAGGCTGGTCTTGTCTCCGAATTCGGCGGGCGGGGCTCCGGAGATAACTTCCAGAGATTGGACAGAGTCAATCGGCAATTGATTCGAGAACACCTTGCTCTGCTGGTCGGTGATGGGCTGGCCGTCCACCGAAAACGAATTTTCGGCGTGGTCGCCGAGCCCGTGGAACAGACCGTTGGAATCCGCAGCGACTCCAGGGGTGGAGAGCGTCACCAGGGAACTGATGGAAGAAGACGCACTTTCCAAGGGAAGCTTGTCGAACAGGGCGCGGTCCACGTCGGTGTGGAAGGTGGGTTCGTTCTCCACCAAGTCGCCACCGCCTTCGACAGTAACGGTGCTGGAGCTGCCAGCCACGGTTAGAGGAATCTTCAACGAGAGTGGAACCGACGAGCGAACGTCAATGTCCTGGGCGTAAGCGCCAAATCCCGTGGCGTTGACGGACAGGTGATAGGGATTGAACGGCACGTTGGCGAAACTGAAATTGCCGGACGCGTCGGTGGTGGCGGAGCGTTCGAAACCGGTCACGGGATTGTGAATGGTGACGGTTGCGCTCGCGACAACGGCGCCGGAAGGATCCGTCACGGTGCCCGTGACGTTGGCGGAGTTTCCGGTCTGTGCGATGCTCGCGGGCGCGGCTACAAACACGCTTAATAGCAAAAACAAAGCTCCCAGAAATGCTCTTACGGATCTCATTGGTGAATCTCCCTTTATGAATGGCGGCCTGTGCGCTGCGCAGCGCCGGCCGCGGATGAATTGCAATATGAAAATGGAATGCGACGCCTGCCGTGAAAAACACGGCACGCGCTAAGGGATTACGATTTTTGGAATGAGGAGTTAGACAGGAGGCGCGCGGGGGATTCTATGACTGCAAACGGGGTCGAGGCTGAGTTTCTGGTCTTCGGCGACCGCGAATCGAGCAACTGTGACGGGCGACTGCGTTTCTATCTGAGCGGTGGGCGTCGGTACGGCTACGTGCCCGGTGTGGCAGACCTGGCAATGCTGTTCGTCGGAGGAGTGCCCATGCCAGTGCCCGGCAGCCTGCATGGCGAACAGGCCCACGGAAAGAACCAGGGCAACTGCCAGCAGTCTTAGGGCTATTCGCCTGGACATAAAAAGCTCTAGAACCCCCGCTGAGTATCATACCTCTGATGCGTCTTGGGGCGAATTCGTTCCACAAATTATGTCAATTTGCCAACGCCCAATCGCTGGCGGAACAGCTGGGTAAAATCCCTTTTGGCCAATATACTATACTGGGGTATATTAATAAGGAGATTCGACATGGCCCATACCGCCAAAGATAAAGAAAAGCTTCTGAAGCGTGTGCGCCGGATTCGCGGGCAGGTGGAGGCGATCGAGCGCGCGCTGGAATCCGAGCAGGAATGCTCTGGTGTGCTGCAATTGATGGCGGCTTGCCGTGGAGCGCTGAACGGCCTGATGGCCGAAGTGATGGAGGGGCACGTGCGATTTCACGTGCTGTCTCCGGAGAAGGGCAAGGACTCACCACAGGGGCAAGCCGCCGAGGAATTGATTGAGATCGTTCGGGCCTATTTGAAGTGAAGCGACGGCGTGAATCATCGGGATGCCGCAACCGAGGAACTGGACATGAACCAGACGAGTTTGCGTAAGGCAGAAATACCGAAGATTGCTGGGCCTCGTCCAGTGAGCGGTTCGGCTGAACGCGAAAGTCACGAAGACGAGCACGAAAATCCCTTGAACTGGCGCGGGATCAGCCGCGTACTGTTCACCGCAGCGGCGGCCGGAGCCATCTGGTTTCTCGGCGGCGCGCGAAATCCGTATCTCACCGCAATGGGAGCGATTTGCGCCATCGTTGGCGGGTTTCCGATATTTTACGAAGCATACGAGAACATCACACAGCGGCGCATGACCATGGAACTCTCGATGGCCATCGCCATTGTTGCGGCCCTTGCGATTCGGGAAGTATTCACGGCGCTGATCATCACACTATTCGTTTTGATCGCGGAGATTTTGGAGGGCCTCACGGTCGGCCGGGGACGGCGGGCAATTCAACACTTGATCGAACTACTGCCGAGCACAGCGACCGTGCGGCGCAGTGGCACATGGATCGACGTAGGAATTCAGGAAGTGGCAATCAACGATGAAGTTCTGGTCCGGCCCGGCGGGCGTATTCCGGTAGACGGGAAAGTTGTCGGAGGACATTCGTTCGTGGACCAAGCGCCCATCACGGGCGAATCCATGCCCGTTGAAAAACATTTGGGCGCCATTGTCTATGCGGGGACGATCAATCAATCCGGAGCGCTGGAAGTCTGCATCGAGCGCCTGGGCCGCGACACAACCTTTGGCAAGATCATCAAGGTCGTAGAGACCGCGGAGAAGTCACGAGCGCCGATTCAAGGAATCGCGGACCGCTTGGCGGGCTACCTGGTTTACTTTGCGCTGGGAGCGGCAGTGCTGACCTTTCTGCTCACACACAACATTCGTTCCACGATTTCCGTAATTATCGTGGCCGGGGCGTGCGGAATCGCAGCGGGGACGCCGCTGGCGATTCTGGGCTCCATCGGCCGCGCAGCGCAAGAAGGCGCGATCATCAAAGGCGGGTTGTACCTGGAAAAACTTTGGGAAGTGGATACCATACTGCTCGATAAGACCGGGACGCTGACTTATGGAACTCCTGAACTTCTGGAGGTTTACCCGGCCCGGGATGTTCCCGCGGCGCTTTTGCTGAAAACCGCTGCCATTGCTGAGTCTCGCTCCGAGCACCCCATCGCCAAAGCGATTCTGAGGAAGGCGGCGCAAATGGGAATCCCGTACGAAGATCCTGGCCAATTTGAATACACCCCTGGCCAGGGAATTATCGCCGGCAGTGGCGGTGACGAGATTATTGTGGGGAAACGGCAGTTCTTGCTGGAACGAAGCGTGCAATGCGATCTGGCGAACAGCGGAGCCGCGGGCTCGGAGATTTTTGTGGCTCGCGCTGGGCGATTTCTGGGAACGTTGCAGGTTGCGGATACGCTTCGGCCCGAGGCGAGAGGCGCGATGCAATCTCTGAAGGCCATGCGTTTGAGGACGGTGCTGCTGACGGGCGACGCGAAGACGGTGGCGGAAGATGTCGGCGGCAAACTAGGCGTAGATGAAATTGTCGCCGGGCTATTGCCAGAGGATAAGTTGCACTACGTGCGTACGATGATCGAGAACGGGCACAAAGTGGCCATGGTCGGAGACGGGATCAATGACGCTCCGGCGTTGATGCAGGCGTCGGTTGGAGTGGCGATGGGATCTGGAACAGACGCTGCGCGCGAAAGCGCCGACGTGGTGCTGATTGGCAGCGACTTATCAAAGCTGGCCGAAACCTTACGAACCGCACGGCATTGCCGCAGGACGATCATGCAGAACTTCGTGGGAACGCTAGTGGTGGACACGATCGGTGTGGGCCTTGCGGCGTTTGGGTATTTGAATCCGCTGCTTGCGGCTTTCATTCATGTCTCGTCCGAAATGGCGTTCATCTTGAATTCCGCAAGATTGCTACCGCCAGTATCGTCCGCCAACCAATTCGTGCGCGGGATTCTTTCACAAGCACCTACCGGTGCAAATTAATCGAAATCCTGCGATTTTCTTCGCGTGAGTGAAACTCATACCTGTAAGACGTCGCCTTCGCGGGCTACCATTTTGTAAAGTACCGGGCTGACGATGCGGCCCAGGAGCAGGCGCGAGACCAGGCCGGCGACGATCACGATGGCGAAGGGTTTCTGCGAATCGGAACCGATGCCGGTGGAAAGCGCCGCGGGAAGCAGGCCGAGGCACGCGACTAGCGCGGTCATCATGATTGGGCGGAAGCGGACGAGGGACGCGTCGTAGGTGGCTTTTTCGATGCTGAAGCCTTCGAGCCGAAGTTTGTTGATGTACGAGACGTCAATGACCGCGGTTTCCACCGAGACGCCCATCAGCACCAGCAAGCCGAGCAGCGAGGAGACGCTGAACGGAGTGTGCGTGAGCTTCAAGGCGAGCAACGCTCCGACCGGTTCGGTGAGGATCACGCTGAGAACCACGGTGACTGGAAATTTCAAATTGCCGTAGAGGGCGAAGAGGATCATGAAAATCAGCAGCACGGTGAGCGGCGCGACGATCGAAACCTGGCTCATGGCGTTGATGAATTCGCTGTATTCGCCGCCCCAGGCGAGGCGATAGCCTGCGGGCAGCGATTTTTCCACGTCCGCGATGGCGCGCTTGCCTTCTTGGACGGCTCCGGCGAGGTCGCGGCCTTCGATGCTGTATTGCACGCCGATGTAGCGCGAATTCTGCTCGCGATAAATGAAGGACGCGCCGTTGCCTTCGCGAATATCCGCGAGTTCGCTGAGGGGAATCTGCTGGCCGGTGGGCGCGCCGACGAGCAAGTTCGAGATCTGTTGCGCGTTCTCGCGGAATTCCGGCTTCATGCGCACGACGAGGTCGAATAACTTTTCGCCCTGGATTACTTGGGTGGCTGCCTGCCCCCCCACGGCCGCTTGCACGACTGCTTCCACGTCCGCCACGTTGATGCCGTAGCGCGCGATCTTGTCGCGGTCCACTTGCACGATCAAGCTGGGCTGGCCGAGCTCGCGCACGACGGTTAGTTCGGTAAAGCCGCGGATTTGCGAGAGGCGCCGTTTGATTTCCAGAGCTTTTTCCTGCAGGACGTTCAGGTCCGCGCCGTAGACTTTCACTGCCAGTGCGCTCTTCAGGCCGGTGAGCGCTTCGTCCACGGCATCTTCGGCGGGTTGAGTGTAATTGAAAATAATTCCGGGAAATGCGGTGAGCTGCTTCTGCAGGTCTTCAATCAGCTCGGCTTTGTTGTGGATACTTCCGGATTTCCAGATGGCGTCGTCGTAGGGCTTCAGTCCGACATAAAATTCGCAGTTGAAAAAGCCGGTGGGATCGGTGCCGTCGTCGGGGCGGCCGAGTTCGGAGCCGACGTCGGTAACCATCGAGTATTTCGCAAGAATGGTGCGGATCTGCGGCGCGACTTTGGCCGCTTCTTCGTACGAAATCGTGTACGGCATCGTGGCGCGAACCCACAGCGCGCCTTCGTCGAGATGGGGCATGAATTCGCCGCCGATGAAAGGAACGAACAAAAGGCTGATGCCGAAAATTATCGTGGCGACGAACATGGTGAGCCAGGGGCGTTCGAGGCACCATTTCAGTTCCGAGCCGTACTCCTTCTTGATCCATTCGAAGGGCTTGTTGCGCGGCTCGCGCACGCCTTTCTTGAACCAGTACGAGCACATGACCGGGACGAAAGTGAGGGTGAGAATCAGCGCGCCGACGAGGGCGACGGACATGGTGTCCGCCATGGGGTGAAATAATTTTCCAGACGGGCCGCTGAGCGCGTAGATGGGAATGTAGCCGGCGATGATGATGGCGACGGAATAAAAAATGGGGCGGTCTACGTCGCGGGCGGCGGTGAGGATTACTTCGTGCAGGTCGTATTTCTGGCCTTCGCGCAGGCCCAGCTCGCGATAAATGTTCTCCACCATCACCAGCGTGCCATCAATGATGATGCCGAAATCGATCGCGCCGATGGAGAGCAGGTTGGCAGCCACGCCGCGCGCGTGCAGAAAAATGAAAGAAAAGAGCAGCGCGACGGGAATGGTGAGCGCGACGATGACGGCTGCGCGCACGCTGACCAGAAAGAAAATGAGCACGATCAGGACCAGGGTCATCCCGACGAGCATATTTTTTTCTACCGTATCAATCGTCAGACGGACCAGGTCGCTGCGGTCGTAATACGGTAGAACTTTCACGTCGGGCGGCAGGATGTGCTCGTTCAGTTCCTTGGTCTTGGCCTCGACGCCCTTCAGAACGTTCTGGGTCTGATCGCCGCGCAGCATCATGATGACGCCTTCGACGGCATCGTCATTTTTGTTGAATCCGAATTGGCCGAGGCGCGGCGCGTGGCCGATGGTGACTTCAGAGACGTCGCGCACGCGGACCGGGACGCCATTTTGCGAGCCGATGATGACGCTGCCGATGTCCTGCACGTCTTTAATCAGGCCCAAGCCGCGCACGTAATAAAATTGGCCGCCTTGGGGATAAAATCCACCGCCGGTGTTGGCGTTGTTCACGGAAAGCTGCTGGATCACCTGCGGCACGGTGATGTGATAGCCGTAGAGCCGCGCGGGATCGAGCAGCACCTGGTATTGCATCACGGTGCCGCCGAAGCCGGAATCATCGGCGACGCCGCGGACTTGTTTGTACTCGCGCTCGATCACCCAATCTTCGAAAGTTTTCAGTTCTTGCGGCGAGCGATCGGGACTTTGCAACACGTAGCGGTACACCAGGCCGGAGGGGCTGGAAAGAGGCGCGAGCGTCGGAGTGACGCCGGTGGGATAAGTGACTTCGCTGAGCCGTTGAAACACGATCTGCCGCGCAAAATAATCGTCGGTGTCTTCATCAAACGTGAGAATTACGTCCGACAGGCCGTAGAGCGAGATGGAGCGCTGAATCGCCATCTTGGGCACGCCGTTCATTTCCACTTCGGTGGGCAATGTCACCAGGCGTTCGACTTCTTCGGCGGCGTGACCTGGCCATTGCGTGATGACTTCCACCATGGGCGGTGAAAGATCCGGGTAGGCGTCCACCGGCATGCGCTGGAACGAAAACGTGCCGCCGATGGCGATGAACAGCACCAGCATCAGGACCAGGAAACGTTGTTGCAGCGCGGATTGTACGATGCGATGAATCATTTAGAGATCGGCCACCTTAGTGCTGAAACGAATTCGCGAATTGCAGGAACAGGCTGCCGTCGCCGACGACTTTGTCGCCGGGACTCAAGCCTTTCAGAATTTGCGTCTTGCCGGCTTCGCTTTGGCCGATTTCCACTGGCCTGCGGCCGAACTGATTGGAGCCCGAGGCTACATACACGAACGGCTGATTTTCGTCGTCGCGCAGGACGGAGGAATCCGGCACGGCGATGGCGTTCATTTCTGCGCCGGCATTCACCGTGGCTGTGACGTACATATTGTTTTTGAGTTTTTCGCCGGGATTTTCGACGACGATGCGCGCTTGGAGAGTGCGCGTGGTGGGATCCAGCGCGGGCGAGATGAATGAAATCTTGCCTTGGAATTTATCGGGATACGAATCGGTTTGCACGGCGACTTGGTCGCCTACATGGACTGCGGAAAGGTCGCTCTGATAAATGTTTGCGAGCACCCACACCGAGCCCATATCCGAAATAATGAATGCCTGAGTGGCGCCGGCTTGCAACAACTGGCCGGGAGCGACATCGCGCTCGACGATTTCTCCGCCGATGGGCGCGAGCAGCGGGATTTCGGCTGAAGATGGCGCCTTCTCCAGGTCTTCCGGGTTGGGAATTCCTAAAATCTTCAAGCCCAGCAGCGCAGCGTTCAAATCCGCTTGCGCTTGAATGCGATCGGATTCGGCCTGCAGCAAATCGCGCTCGGCGATGGCGTGATGCGCGTAGAGATCCTGGGCGCGCGCGTAATTTTTGTCGGTCACACGATAGGTGTCGCGCGCTTTCAAGTAGGCGGCATAGAGCAGCGAATAATCCGGGCTACTTACTTCCAAAAGCGATTGGCCTTTTTTCACGCGCTCGCCGGGCACAACGAGGATCCGGCTGACCGGGCCGCCGACCTGAGTGATTACCGGCACGGTGTTAAAGGCGTTGTAAGCCACCGCGCCGGTGAGGCGGAGGACGCGCGGCAATTTTACTGGCTCGACGGTGACGACTTGCACGTGGGACATCTGGTTCTGGGGGATGGTAAACAGCTCGGGAGTTTCGCTCTTGGATTCTTTGCCGCTGTAAGACGTCATTCGATTCGCGCGTTCATCGGAACTGCAGCCCGCGAGACATGCCGCGGCCATGGCCACCGCTAGCGCAAACATGCCGGCGCGCATCGCCGGAGATCGGGAGCCGCATCGGTCGGGCTGGTTGCTCATGGCAGTAAGCTCCTGGTTCCCACGGCCTCGCGCAGTTGCTCGACCGCGGTGAGATAAGCCGCGAGCGATTGCCGGTAGGAAAGCTGCACCGCGCGATAGCTGCGCTCGGCATCGAGATAATCGAGCAGGCTGGCGGCGCCGCGCTTGTAGGAATATTCGGTGATGTCGCGGGACTGCTGCGCCGCGTCCAAATAGCCGCCGCGGAATTGCGTGACCACCAAATCGTTTTCGCGCACGCCTTCGTAGGCGGTGAGCACGTCGCTCATCACCTGGTCGCTGGCGGCTAGTTGCAATTCCTGGGCCTGATTGATCGCGTAGTTGGTGCGCGCGATTTCGCCCTGATTGCGATTGAAGATGGGGAGCTGGAAGCTGCCGAAGAAGGAGGCGGTGTTGGTATCGCTGACGTGGTCGTAATTGGCGGTGCCGGTGACGTCCACCTTGCCATTGGCCTTGGCCAGCTCGTATTGACTCTTGGCCGCGATGACGCCTTGCTGCGCGGCGCGGAAATCGGGGCGATTCTGCAGAGCTTTGGATTGCAAGTCTTCAAGTTTCATTTGCACCGGGATGTAATCGAAGTCGCTGGAAACGTCGTAATCTTCCGGGACGGTTTCGTATCCCAGGAACTGACGCAGGCCGACCAGCGCTTGGACTTTGGCGAGCTGCGCCTGGGCTACGTCCTGCTGGAATTGCAGCATCTGCAGTTTAATTTTCAAGAAATCGCCTTCGCTGATGTCACCTGCGTTGTAGCGGGCCTGGCTGATGTCCACCGTGTTTTGAAAACTCTTCTCGTCCTGCAGCGCGAGATCGAGCGTGGATTCGGCGAGCTGGACGCCGACGAATTGCGAGGCGACGTTGAAGGTAAGCGTGCGCTCGTTGTCCGTGACCAGCGATTTGGTTTGCGCGGTGACGTCTTGCGCGGCTTGCAGGCGGTGCTGGCGTTTGCGGCCGCGTTCGAAGAGGTACGAGAGGCCCAGATCGAATTGCACGGTTTCGTCAAGGTAGTCCGCCGTGAAATGATCGGGCTGAAAAATCGGAAGGAACTGCGCGTCTGCGGTGAAGACGGGATTGGGCCGCAGGTTCGCGGTGATTTCCAGGGCCTGGGACTGCTGAATAGTGGTGCGCGCGGCTTTCAGATTGTGGTTGTGTTCCAGCGCCATTTGAATGGCTTGGTCCATGGAGATGCGCACGGCGCCATGCACCTGGCCCGAGGGAGTATTTTGCGGCGCAGTCGCCGGGGCGGGGTTCTGCGGCGCGGATGGCGGCGTCTGTGGCGGCGAAGTCTGCGCGGCGGCGGCCGATGCGAAACACACCACGAGTGCAGGAATGGCGAATAGCGCGGTTTTAGCAGGCATAGTCTTCAACCTCTAAAGAGAAAATGTTGTGGAATCGGCGTGCCGGTAGCGGCACGGGGTCAACTAAAGGTTAGACGGCGGGCGGAGCGCGTGCGGGAAGACGCGGCGCGACCGGAGAGGGCGCAAATTCAGATTCTTGTAATTCGATTTGCACGCCAACTTGGGCCAGCGATAGTTCGCGATGATTCGGTTGCGGATGGTCGATGGATTGGTGGCTCAGATGGCAAATTGAGCAATTCGCGTCGGGACCCGCATGGTGGTGGGAGACGCTGCCCAAGACCATTACGAGCATCAGGAGCGCGAGCAGCGCTACCGGTACGACGAGATATCGAACTGATCTGCGTTTATGCACGTGACGACGGCGGGTGCAACCCCAAACCCCTATCATATACGCAGATGGCTGTTCGACGTTAACGGGTTGCGTGGGAAGCGGCCGAAAACACACGGTCACCGAGGACCCCGTTTGGCAGGCGGCTGGCTGAGATTTTAAGCGGGGCTAATTGGTCTGTTCGAGGGCTTTTTCGACCATGGAGACGCATTTTTCGACGCGTTTGCGCAGCGGGCCTTCGATTTCCTGCTGGCGTTTGCGCAGGGTGAAGGATTCGTCGGCAATATTCAGCGCGGCGAGTACGGCGACCTTCAGTGAATCCACCATGTGCGTGGCTTCAGCGACGGAGCGCATCTTGGCGTCCACGTAGGATGCCAATTCCTTCAAATATTCCTCGTTGTCTTCCGCGTTCACGTTGTAGCTCTGATCGTAAATCTCGATTTTCACGGTGCACTCCCTTGCTGAGCATGGATATTGTCGGCCATTGCGTGGGCGCGCGCAACGGGCTTGTGCGTGCGGGCCGACGTTTTTCCGGAGACTATTCTCAGGAGGCGGCGTTTGCTTGCTGCATTTCTGCTGCGAGGCGCTGTATGAGTTCCGCGGCGGGCATGGTGCGGGCGCGCGTGACGCCTTGGCCGACAAAGAGTGAGAGATAGCCGGATTCTCCGATCTTCGCGGCGGCGGTGCGCATTGGGCGGGTCAAAGCGTTCTGCAGTGGGAAGGGCAGGATTATTTTTTCTTTTCCTTCGAGTTTGGTGATGAATGTATTGAGGAGACCGCGCGCGGGGCGGCCGGAAAAGGCTCGCGTGATTACGGTGGTGTCTGTGCCAGCTGAGAGAATGGCGCGTTTGTAGGCTTCGGGGGCGCCGGCCTCGGGGCAGGTGAGGAACGCAGTGCCGAGTTGAGCTGCGCTGGCGCCTTGCGCGAAGGCTTGCGCTATATCTCGCCCGTCCATCAGACCGCCGGAAGCAATTATTGGCGTGGACAGCGCGGCGCAGAGCGATCGCACGAGTTCGAGCGTCGGCACCATGGCGCTTTCGAAGGGGCCGGCAAATGTGCCGCGGTGCGAGCCGGCTTCTGCGCCTTGCGCGACGATGGCCGTTACCCCGCTGGCTTGCAACATTATTCCTTCTTCGACCGTNGTAGCTGTGCCGAAAATTGCGATTCCTGCCGCTTNCAGGCGCGCCATTGCGTGTGCGTCNGGAATTCCTAACGTGAAACTGAATACCGCTGGGCGNGCTTCCAGGACGGCGTGCAGTTGTTCTGCGAATGGATTTTTGGGCCATGCGGGCAGAGTNGGCGGAGGCAGGTGCAGCGCTTCGTGAATTTCGGCGAGCAGGGCCAGCATCGGAGCGGCGTCAACTGGTGATTCAGGCNCGTATCCACCGGCGAAAAGATTCACATTGAAAGGTTTGCCCGTGAGCGTNCGGACTTTTTTGATGTCCGCGGCGATTTGCTCGGNCGTGCTGTAGGCGGACCCGAGCGAGCCTAGAGCGCCGGCATTGGATACGGCCGCGACGAGTTCGGGAGTTGCCGGGCCTCCAGCCATCGGAGCCTGGATGATCGGATGCTTNAGCCCGAGGTCGCGTAGGAAATCGCTCTGGGTCATATGAATTGCTCGCTCTGGTGATTCGTGAAGCTGGGNTGCCCGCCCGCGGCGGATGGTTCGTCAGGATTATATCGCGCGGAGCGCGGCGCCGAGCTTTTGCTGGAGNGNGGCGACGATGCGCGCGGAGAAATCGCTTAGTTGCGCGTCGGTGAAGGTGGCGTCCGCGCTTTGGAATTTCACGCGGATCATGAGTGAGANTTTTCCGGCCGGCACCTGGCCGCCGCGGAACAGGTCNGCGGCTTCGATGGATTCGAGCTCGGCGATCTGAAGCGAACGGATTGTTGCGACGACTTGCGNGAACGTGANGCCATCCGCGAGCACTAGCGAAAAATCGCGCTCAACCGCTGGGAATCGCGGCAGCGGCTTGAAACGGCGTGCAGCGTTGGCGGCTTCGACGCCGGTGACGAGTGGTTCGAGCTTCAGTTCGGCGACGAAGACGTCCTGACGAAATTTGTATATGTCCGCGATGCGCTTGGCTAGTTGGCCGACTACTCCAGAGTTTGCCGGCGCTGGGGACTTGCCCGCCAGAGAAAGCTGCGCGGCGCGCGAGCCGGTGAGCCAGAGCGGGCCGCCTGATTGCCACGAAAATCCGCCGGCCAGCTCTCCGATACGGTCGAGGTCGCCCTTCAAATCCGCGAAGCCGAACTCGCGCGCTACTTCGTAGATGGTTTTTTCTTGCGCCAGGCCGGTGGCGCCGAGCGTTAGCACTTGCGTTTCGACTGGCTCGCCGTCGCGCAGCTCGTAGGTTTTGCCGATTTCGAAGAGGCGCAGATTGCGCTGGCCGTGATTCAGGTTCCACTCAATCGCGCGCAGCATGCTGACGGTGCCCGTCGAGCGCATCACCGCAGCATCTTCCGCGAGCGGATTGCCGATCACCGCAGGCGCAAGACCTTCCGGCCGGAAAAGCTCGTTGCGTTGCGTATCCACGATTGGGATTTCCACAATTTCCTGGTAGCCGAGAGCCACGATGCGTTCGCGCAGGCGGTCCTGGACTTCGGCGTGCGGCAAACGATGCGCGGGGAGTTTTGCGGGCGGCAGGCGCGGGGGAAATTTGTCGTAGCCGTAATGGCGCGCTACTTCTTCGATCAGGTCAATGCTGCGTGTCACGTCTTGCCGCCAGGAAACTTGGCGACATTCCCAGACGGCGGCGATGGAGCCGTCGCTGCCGCGATTCACGTCCACGCGCACGGGATGAAAACCCAGCGCGCTGAGGATCGCTTCGATGTCGCGATCCGGAACGTCCGCGCCCATCACGCGCAGGAGTTCCTGGCGCGAAAGCTCGATTTTCTGTTCGGGCGCGCGATGCGGGTATACGTCCACCACACCCGCGAGAAGCTCGCCGCCTGCGACTTGCTGAATGAGTTCGGCGGCGCGCTGGGAAGCTAGCTCCGCCATTGCGGGATCGGCGCCGCGTTCGAAGCGATAGGACGCTTCGCTCCGCAAGCCCAGAGCTTTGGAAGTGCGACGGATGGAAATGGGATCGAACCAGGCGCATTCGATCAGGACATTGCGCGTGCTGAAACTGATTTCGGTTTCGGCGCCGCCCATCACGCCACCGATACTCACGGCGCGGCCCGCATCCGCCACTACGCATATGTCTTTCGTCAGGGTGCGTTCGGCGCCATCGAGCGTGCGGATTTTTTCGCCGGGTTTTGCGCGGCGGACCACAATGCGGTGTTCGTGCAGTTTATCGAAATCGAAAGCGTGCAGCGGGTGGCCGAGCTCGAACATCACGTAGTTGGTGACGTCCACGACGTTGTTGATGGATTTTTCGGCGATCGCTTCGAGGCCCTGCCGCAGCCAGTCCGGCGAAGGCTGCACGTTCACGCTGCGCAGCACGCGCGCCGTGAATCGCCCGCAAAGATCCGGTGCCTGGATTTCCACACGCGTCGCGTCCGCTGCTTTTTCGGGGGATTCTTTCAGCTTGGGATGCAGTGGCTTCAGCGGCAGGCGGTAAATCGCAGCCACTTCGCGCGCGATGCCGAGGTGTCCCAGGCAATCGGGGCGATTCGCGGTGACTTCGGCATCGAGCACCGGGCCTGCGGCGGTTTCCTCGATGGAATCCACGGCCACACCCGCGAGCGAAAGCCGCGCGCGCAGATCGGCGGGCGACGCGGTGACGTCCACGAATTCTTTCAGCCAGTTGTAGACAACTTTCATTTTTTCGTGGTCTTCAAATATTCAAAGGGTGGCACGACGCTGGGCCGCGCCCCTACGACTTCGTCCTCGTCACGGAAACTGTTTCAGGAAACGCACGTCGTTCTGGAACAGCAGCGGCACTTCCGTTACGCCGTACTTCATCATGGCCAGGCGATCCACACCCATGCCGAATGCGAAACCAGAATATTTTTCCGGATCGTAGCCGACGAATCCGTATACCGCGGGATTCACCATGCCTGCGCCGAAAAGTTCGATCCAGCCGGATTGCTTGCACACGCGACAGCCGGAGCCTCCGCAAACGTGGCAGGTGGCATCCACTTCGGCGGACGGTTCGGTAAAGGGAAAATAGCTAGGCCGCAAGCGCGTTTTTGTTTTGGGGCCAAGAAATTCACGCGCGAAATAATCCACGGTGCCTTTGAAATCGCAGAAAGTGATGTCCGTATCCACGGCCAGGCCTTCGATCTGGTGGAACATGTAGCCGTGCGTGGCGTCGGGATTATCGCGGCGATAGACTTTTCCCGGGACGACGATGCGCACCGGCGGCCTCTGTTTTTCCATGGTGCGAATTTGCATCGGCGAAGTGTGCGTGCGCAGTAAGTGGCCGCCGCAGGCGCCGGCGATGTAGAAAGTGTCCATATTGTCGCGCGCGGGATGGTGCTCTGGAATATTCAGCGCTTCGAAATTGTAGTAGGGCGTTTCGATTTCGGGCCCGGCGACGACGCTGAAGCCGACTGCGGTGAAGATGCGCAGAAGTTCGTCGTAAGTTTGGCGGATCAGGTGGCGCGTGCCGATGGCGCGCTCGACGCCGGGGAGCGAGAGATCAATTTTGTGGCGAGCCGCGGCGCTTTGCTCCGCCGTGGCTTCTTTCTCAGCCGTAAGCGTAGCGATGCGCTCCTCGATGCGAGACTTCAGCGCGTTGAGGCTCTGGCCGACTGTGGGCTTGACCTGTTTTGAGGCCGGCTTCAGCCAGTTCTCGGTAATCTCGGAGAGGATTCCGGATTTGCGGCCCAGCCACTTTACGCGCGTGATGCCCAGATCGATCGAAGCAATATCTTGAGCGGCGTCGCGGTCGAATGCAGAGCTTAACTCGCCGAACAGAGTTGTAACTTTCGCAGGTGAGTCAGCGCCAAGCTGCGCGAGCGTTTGTTTCGTTCGATCCGTTACGGTCATGTAATTTGGGCCGCAGGGGCGGGTCTAAGACCCGCCCCTACAAATGTGTGGAGCATGCCTATGTTCGCGAGTGCGTCGGTGACGTTGATGCACCGCGGTCAGCGACTCGCCGCTGCCGGAAACTATCCTTCTTCGTGGTGGCGAACAACCGCGGGTCTCGCGGTTTGCACTACTCCCGGCTTCGGGAAGTGCTGCTTCACGGAGCCGACCAGCGACGCGAATCCATCGGCATCGTGCACGGCCATGTCCGCCAGAATCTTGCGGTCCAGATCGATGCCGCCGGCCTTCAGCGCGTGAATCAACTGGCTGTAGGTGGTGCCGTTGTTGCGCGCGGCAGCGCCGATGCGCTGGATCCACAGCGCGCGGTAATCGCGTTTGCGCACGCGGCGGTCGCGATAGGTATAGCGCAGAGAGCGATTCACCGCTTCTTTCGCCGAGCGGTACAGCTTGCCCTTGGTGAGGAAAAATCCCTTGGCGTGTTTCAGCAGCTTTTTGCGGCGGGCGCGGCGTTTGGTTCCACGTTTAACTCGAGGCATGGTTCTTTTCTCCTGTGGCGCGTTTCGAAGGCGCTTGGAAATTCAAATTAAGTGAGGAGACAAACGCGGCCCAGCCGCTCGCGGAAATGCACGAGCAGCAGGGCGGGTTTGTCTCGTGGGACTGCATTTTGTTCCACCACTAGCCGTCATTTCTGAGGGCGGGCGGAACATCCGGCCGGCAGGCACCCGTTACGCTCTGCCAGGCTCGGAAAAAATCTACGTTCTACCGCAGGCCGTACGGCAATTGCAGACGCACGTTGTTTGTGTCCGCGGGATTGACCTGAACTTTATTCAGCAGCCGGCGCATGCGGCGCGGCTTCTTGGTGCCGAGCAGGTGGCGCTTGCCCGAACGCCAGCGCATGATCTTGCCGGTGGAAGTAATCTTGAAGCGCTTGGCGGCGCCGCGGTGCGTCTTGGCTTTCAATTTCTTGTTCTTCTTCACGATATCCTCTTGTGCTGAATTTCTTTACGCCTGGCCTTCGGCGTTTTTCTGCGCAGGTTGCGCAGCCGGTGTTGAGCCCGCGCCCTTCTTTGGCGCGAGCAATGCGAGCAGGATGTTCGCTTCCATTCGGGGACCGAACTCCACCTGCACGTGATCCATGATTTCCTTCAGCAAACGGTCCATCTTCTTGCGGCCCACATCCTGGTGCGCCATTTCACGGCCGCGATGGAAAATCATGGCCTTAACTTTGTAGCCTTCACCGAGGAAGCGGATGATCTGATTCTTGCGAACCTGAAAATCGTGCTCGGCCGTGGAAGGCCGGAACTTCACTTCCTTGATGTGCGAACTCTTCTGATGCTTTTTGGCTTCGTGCGCTTTCTTGCTCGCTTCGTACTGAAATTTGCCGTAGTCCACCAGCTTGCAGACAGGCGGCACGGCGTTGGGCGAGATTTCCACCACGTCCAGGCCGGCATCGCGCGCGGCCTTCATGGCGTCGAAAAGCGTCATCACGCCGAGCTGATTTCCAGCTTCGTCCACTACGCGCACTTCACGAGCGCGAATTCTTTCGTTGACCCGCAGGCCAGGCGTCCCACCACGTTCTGCGATAAACCCACCTTCCGGGCCGTGGAGAGTATAAATCCGGCCCGCTAGCCGCGCCCTCCATGGTCGAAAAGTCCGCGAGGAGGGACGGGCCAAAAAGTATAGCACGGGTTTGGCGGTGTCCCGCAACTACGGATTTGCGATGCTGGGGAGGGCTTTAAGAGCACGCGATTGGCGAACTTGAGGGACGCGGACGCAGGTGCGCTGACCGGTCACTCTACCTCGGGAGCGTACCGCCGCAGCAGCGTAATCGAGAACACCAGAACGAGGATGACCAGCCCCAACAAGCCGAGTTCAATCATGCTGCCGCGAAATATGCTGGCACCGTCGGCGGACCAGACCCCGCCTTTTGTGAGGCTTGCTGCCTCCAGGGTAATCACCAGCATGCGCCGAATCGAGGCGATCAGGCCCACCACCAGGAATGGTTCAGTGACTAGGATATGAGAGTGAATCGAGATGCGCACGGTATGCATAATCTCGACCATCATGAGGACGACGAGCAACTGGTCCAAGACGAGCAGCGTGTCCGTGGCAATGGTCCAGTGGCCGACGGACTCCCAAAGCATTTTGCCGGCGTTGGCGATGGTCGCGAGCGCCGTGAGAAAGAGCAAAATGGCAAGGACGGAATAGACGAATACTTCTGCTCCTGCTAGGTAGTCGCCAAAGTGGTGGCGAAGCTTTTCTTCGGCCATGTCGGTGCGCTCGCAGAATCGCGCTGGTGCGCGGTTCTTGACGGCGGAGTATAGCGATAAGTGGGCGTATCGGGAAGTGGGAACGAGGTTTCGCTGCAGACGTGGCCGCTGCGCTCGCTGAGGTGTGCTACGGAGACTTCTGCACGAAGAGGCCGGCGAAAGATTGGCGGTGATAATACGCCACGATGCACCACAAAATCGCGACGACGATCGCTATCCCCACACCCATATGATAGAGGAGCAGGTGATACAAGAAAATATTCACGATGATCGGGCCGAGAATCGTTAGTCCCAGCGGAACGTAGCGATTCACAAGCAACAGTGCACCGCCAACGATTTGCAGCGCGTCGACCACCAGGCCGTAATGCGACTGAACCAATGCTGTGACGAACTGGCCTGCGAGCCCGGTCGGCATCGGCCCCTTCGGAACGAACGGCAGGAAGCCGATCACCCCGAATGCAAAGAAGAGCAATCCCAGAAGAACGCGTGCAATCAACGCAGCGATTTTCATGATTTGAGCAGCTCCGCGAGCCGATCATAACTCACGGCGGCGCCATGTTCCATTCCGGTTTTCAGCGCGGCGTCGCGAGCTTCGCGAGAAGAATAGAGCACCGTCTGCGTGAGCGTGGTTTTGCCGGCATGCTCGGAAAAAACAATCGTCACCAGCGTCTCACCGTCGGTCCAGTCTTCGTCCCAGATTTCGGTAAACACCAGCCGGTCGGGCGGCGCAATTTCGCGAAAAACGCCGCTCATCCCCATCTCTTGTCCGTTGTCGTGCCTCCAGACGAAGCGCAGGCCGCCGCCTGGCTTCAGATTCATCTTGCAGACCGCCAGTCGCCAATCGTCCGGTCCCCACAACCAGCGCTTGACGAGGTCGGGCTTGGTCCAGGCCTCGAACACCAGGTGCCGGGGAGCGTCAAAGACGCGGATCATGGCAACCTCCCTCTCGCTGGGCGTGGTTATCTTCAAGGTGCCGCTGTTGTTCATTCGCGCTCTACCGCTTTGTGCGTCCACGTTTTTTCTCCTTCGCTTTCAGCTCGTGCAGCACGCCATCGAGGCGCTGGAAATTGCCTTCCCAAATGCGCCGGTACCGTTCGATCCAGTCTTCCAGCTCTTTCAGCGGGGCGGCGCGCAACGCGTAGATTCTGCGCTGCGCATCGACGCGCACGTCCACAAGCCCAGCGTCGCTTAGGACGCGCAGATGTTTCGAGACTTGCGGTTGGCGGAGACCGAGGCGATGAACCATGTCGCCGACGGGGCGCGGCCCATCGCGCAACAGCTCGATGATTTGAAAGCGGTTGGGTTCGGCCAGGGCTTGCAGGGTTTCCATCATGGCGAGTCTGAATATGCCTTAATACGTATATTCGTGTCAAGATATATTCCTTCACGGAGATATACAAGGCGGCGAGTGTGTTTTGAACACAATTGGCCGTTCGTACTATTTGGCATCGTGGCGCAATACCGAAAACTGAGGCCGGACGGGGATTTCTTCGGAGGGCTGCACTCATGCGCGCAACTTCTTTTCTTCTCGCGGCCACTGCACTGACGCTNGGAATTTCCGGTTCGGTGCGGGCGCAGGATGTTCCGCTGCATCCTTCGCNAGCCCCCGCGCAAAGCGCCTCGAACTCTTCGGCACAGGCATCCTCACCTTCCCCCGCGCAGTCCGCCCAAGCTGCTCCGCCTGACAAGTTAGTGATCATGGACCCGGCGCCGGCGGCATCACTGGGCGATATCGCGCGCCTGGCTCGCGCGAAGAAAAGCAGCCAACCGAAATCCGTGAAAATATTCAACGAACAAAATATGCCTCATGCGCCGCTCAGCTCGGGCGAGAAAGCGCCCGGTCTTGAGGCACAGAGTTCATCCAGCGGAGGAAAAGTGACGGTGCTGGATTTCTGGGCCACCTGGTGCGGCCCGTGCCGGCACGCTTTGCCCGGATTAAAGCAGTTGCAGGCGATTTACGGAGCCGACAAAGTGGAAGTGATCAGCATAAGTGAGGATGAGGACGAAGGAACGTGGCAGAGTTTCGTCGCGCAGAATCGAATGAATTGGACGCAGCGCCTGGATTCCGATCATCAGATGATGCGACAGTATGGAGCCAGCGCGCTGCCCACCTACGTGCTGATCGGCAAGGACGGCAATGTGGTGCAGCAGTACGTGGGCGATGATCCCGGCGAACCAATTCTGGAACGCATGGAACCCGATTTGCAGCGAACCCTCGAAGGAAATTCGTAAATCCCGCGCTGAACGAACTACGAAATCACCTTCGAATCTATTTCCGCGCGCAGATCCGCGCTGAATTGCTCGAGTGGGCGCGCGCCCAGGTCGCCTTTGGCGCGATGGCGGACGGAGACGGTGCCGGCTTCGGCTTCCTTGCCGCCGATGACTAGCATGTAGGGAACTTTCTGCAGCTGTGCGTCGCGGATTTTTGCTTGCAGTTTTTCGTTGCGATCGTCGAGTTCCGCGCGAACCCCGCCATCAAGCAGCTTCTCGAGGACCTGTTTTGCGTAATCATTCTGCCGTTCGGTGATGGGCAGCACGACTGCTTGGACAGGCGCGAGCCACACCGGGAATGCGCCGGCGTACAACTCGATCAGATAGGAAATCATCCGCTCCATGGTGCTGATGACGCCGCGGTGAATCATCACCGGGCGATGTTGTTGGCCGTCCGCGCCCACGTAGCCAAGTTCGAATTGATTCGGGAGATGGAAATCGATCTGAATGGTGGAATAGGTTTCCTGGTGGCCCATCACATCCGCCAGTTGAATATCGAGCTTTGGGCCGTAGAAGGCAGCCTCGCCCGGAGCTTCGGTGTAGGGGAGATTGAGCGAATTCATGGCTTCGCGCAGCATGTTTTCGGCAAGATCCCACATCTCATCGTTTTCCACGTACTTCGCGCGATTCAATTTGTCGCGCAGCGAGAGGCGATAGGTGTATTGCGTGATGCCGAGATCGCGATAGGCCTGTTCAACGAGCCGCATGACCCCGGCAAATTCTTCTTTGATCTGTTCTGGAGTGCAAAAGATGTGCGCGTCGTTCAGGGTCATGCAGCGGACGCGGCTCAGTCCGCTGAGGACGCCCGATCGCTCGTAACGGTACATCGTACCGAGTTCCGCGATGCGCACGGGTAGGTCGCGATAGCTGTGTTTTTTGGATTCGTAAACGAGGATGTGATGCGGGCAATTCATCGGTCGCAGCACGAGTTGTTCGGTTTCCAGATCCATCGGCGGGAACATATCTTCGTGGTAGTGCGCCCAATGTCCGGAACGCATGTAGAGGTCAACCTTCGCGAGGTCTGGAGTGTAAACATGCTGGTAGCCTGCGCGACGTTCCTTTTCCAGGATGTAATCCTCCAAAAGGCGGCGAATGGTGGCGCCTTTCGGCAGCCAGAGCGGCAAGCCGGCTCCCACCAGGTCGCTCACGGTGAAAAGGCCGAGTTCTTTTCCGATGCGGCGATGGTCGCGGCGCTTGGCTTCTTCGAGCTTGTGCAAATATTCGTCGAGTTCTTTTTGATCGATGAAACATGCGCCGTAAATCCGCTGCATCTGCGGATTGCTTTCCTTGCCTTTCCAGTACGCGCCTGCGACGCTCATCAATTTGAAGGCTTTGATGCGGCCAGTGGAAGGAATGTGCGGGCCGCGGCAGAAATCGATGAATTTTCCGGTGGTGTAAAAGGAAACCATCGGCTCGGTAGCTTTTTCTTCCACCAGCTCGCATTTAAATTCCTGATTGCTTTTGCGATAGAGCTCGAGGGCTTCGGGCTTGGAAATCAGCTTGCGCTCGTTCGGAAAATCCTTGGCGGCGAGCTCGTGCATCTTGGCTTCGATTTTTTCCAGGTCGTCCTGAGTGAACGGCTCTGCGCGAACGAATTCGTAGAAGAATCCGGTGTCAATCGGCGGGCCGATGCCGAGCTTCACGTCGGGATACAGCTCCAGCACGGCGGCGGCGAGCAGATGCGCGGCGGAATGCCGAAAGACTTGCAGCGAGTCCGGATCCTTCGCAGTGAGGATGGAAATTTTGGTGTCGTGCTCGAGCGGGCGCGAGAGATCCACCAGCTCGCCATCGGCGCGCGCCACCAGAGCTTCTTTCGCCAGCCTGGGCGAGATTTGGTGCGCAATCTGCGCAGCGGTGGTGCCGCGCTGCACTTCGCGAGTGGCGCCGTCCGGCAAAGTGACCTGAATGGTTTCAGTGCTCATGCGTGATCTTTATTCCCCTGTGGAAACAGCTAGCTTACTGGGCGACGCAGATGCGGTCAAGGCAGACAGTCTCGAGTGGTGGGTCGTCTACTCCAAGGATTCAACCGGAACCACACCAAGTTCATTTTGACTCAGGGGATGATTACGCCGGGCAGGCCGCGAAATGCCGCGTCACCGGTCACCAATTG
>JGI12635J15846_10000784_pt1 | contig 27569 bp, 28 predicted proteins | sample BlaSpr_A8_OM2_M2_FD_15846 | JGI IMG/M metagenome (IMG submission 15846)
TGCAGGGCTTGTAGAATCGGAGATGAGCTACGCGAGACTCCGGCAGGCAGTAATCGGGGCCAACAGACTAAGGATCAAGCCTTCCGTCAACGTGATTGGCGCTCTTGCGGATGACTTGAATACGTCGGCAGTGATCACTGAATTGTATCGGTTGGCTAACGCAGCACTCCACCCGTCTTCCGATCTTCCAGCCGACGCGGCAAATGAACTAGCAGGTTCTCTGCAATTGCTGGGCTTCGATAGAGCAATAGATCATATTCGAAGCGACGACATAAGAGGCGATCTTACGCGAGCCTTCCAAGAGGTCGCAGCAAGAGAAAAGGGTCTAGATCCCAAGAAGCTCGATGATCTGCTGCAATCTCGCGCGGCCGCTCGCGCACGAAAAGACTTTAAGGAATCCGATCGCATCCGCGACGAGCTTGCGGCGATGCGAGTGGNGCTGAAAGACGGCAAGGACGCCGACGGCAAACCCGTGACCACCTGGGAGATCGCGCGATGAGCAAGCCCGACACGCCTTTTCCCAGACACTGGCGCTACTACATCGTTCTGAAATGGGTCGTGATCGCGGCCGCCGTCGTGCTGGCGTTAAAACTGTTCGGAGTATTTTGAGCCCATGGGACAGGCGCTGCCCAAACCTGCTCTGCGGCCGTTCCTCGCCGAGGATACGCCGGTGCTGGCGGCGATCTTTGCCGCGAGCATCGAGGAGTTGACCGGCGAGGATTACAACCAGGCGCAGCAGGAAGCCTGGATCAGCGCCGCCGACGACGAAGAGCAATTCGGCAAGCGTCTCGCCTCCGAACTCACGCTGATCGCCACGCTGCAGAATTCGCCGGTGGGATTTGCCGCGCTGAAAGGCGCCGATCATATCGACATGCTCTATGTGCATCCGGGCGCGTCCGGGCAGGGCGTCGCCTCGATGCTGTGCGAGGCGCTGGAAAAGCTCGCCGGCGGCCGCGGCGCCAAGACGCTGACGGTCGATGCCAGCGACAACGCGACGGAATTCTTCGCCAAGCGCGGTTATGTCGCAAAACAGCGCAACACCGTCACCGTCAATGGCGAATGGCTCGCCAACACCACGATGCAGAAGACTTTGGCCGACGGCGCCAAGCCGGGAGGTCCCCCATGACTCGCGAGCGCCTCTATCTGTTCGACACCACGCTGCGCGACGGCGCACAGACCAACGGCGTCGATTTCACACTGCATGACAAGCAGCTGATTGCAGAAATGCTGGACGAACTCGGCATCGATTACGTCGAGGGCGGCTATCCCGGCGCCAATCCGACCGACACGGAATTCTTCGCAACCAGGCCGAAGCTCGAGCACGCCAGCTTCACGGCGTTCGGCATGACCCGGCGTCCCGGCCGCTCGGCCTCCAACGATCCGGGCCTGGTAGCGCTGCTGGAAGCCAAGGCGGACGCGATCTGCTTTGTCGCGAAATCCTCGGCCTATCAGGTCCGCGTCGCGCTGGAGACCACCAACGAGGAAAACCTCGCCTCGATCCGCGACAGCGTCAAGGCCGCGAAGTCCGCGGGCCGCGAGGTCATGCTGGACTGCGAGCATTTCTTCGACGGCTATAAGGAGAATCCGGAGTTCGCGCTGGCCTGCGCGAAAGCGGCCTATGATTCCGGCGCGCGCTGGGTGGTGCTGTGCGACACCAATGGCGGCACCATGCCGCACGAGGTCGAGAGCATCGTCGGCGAGGTGACCAAACAGATTCCCGGCGATCACGTCGGCATCCATGCCCATAACGACACCGATCAGGCGGTCGCCAATTCGCTTGCCGCGGTGCGCGCCGGCGTGCGCCAGATCCAGGGCACGCTGAACGGCCTCGGCGAACGCTGCGGCAACGCAAACCTCTGTTCGCTGATCCCGACCTTGCGGCTGAAGCGTGAATTCGCCGATGCCTTCGAAATCGGCGTGTCGCCGGAAAAGATGTCGACCCTGATGAAGGTGTCGCGCACGCTCGACGACATGCTGAACCGCGCGCCCGATCGGCATGCGCCCTACGTCGGCGAAAGCGCCTTTGTGACGAAAACCGGCATTCATGCTTCCGCCGTGCTGAAGGATCCGCAGACCTATGAGCACGTGCCGCCGGAGTCGGTCGGCAACCGTCGCAAGGTGCTGGTATCCGATCAGGCCGGCCGCTCCAATGTCATCGCCGAACTCGATCGTGCCGGCATCCCCTATGACAAGAACGATCCAAAGCTGGTTCGCCTGGTCGAGGAGATGAAGGACCGCGAAGCCGCCGGCTACGCGTATGAATCCGCCAACGCTTCGTTCGAGCTTCTGGCGCGGCGTACGCTCGGTAAGGTCGCGGAATATTTCCGGGTCGAGCAATTCGATGTCAATGTCGAGCAGCGTTACAACGCCAACGGCCAGCGCGTCACAGTGGCGATGGCGGTGGTGAAGGTCGACGTCGACGGCGAGAAGCTGATCTCGGCGGCGGAAGGCAACGGCCCCGTCAATGCGCTCGACGTCGCGCTGCGCAAGGATCTCGGCAAATACCAGAAATATATCGAGGGCCTCAAGCTGATCGACTACCGCGTGCGGATCCTCAATGGCGGCACCGAGGCGGTGACGCGGGTCTTGATCGAGAGCGAGGACGAGGCGGGCGAGCGCTGGACCACGGTCGGCGTGTCGCCCAATATCATCGATGCCTCGTTCCAGGCGCTGATGGATTCGGTGATCTACAAGCTGGTGAAATCCGGCGCGCCGGGGTGATGTAGTCCTGTCATTCCGGGGCGCGCGAAGCGCGAACCCGGAATCTCGAGATTCCGGGTTCGCGCTAATGCGCGCCCCGGAATGACGCTTTCAATTGGGCCGGGATGCCTCTCAGATGATCGATCACATCTCCGTCGGCGTCCGTGACCTCGACCTCGCCGCGCGCTTCTATGAATCGACGCTGGCGCCGCTCGGATTGTCGCGGCTGGTGACGCGGCCGGCGACGATCGGATTCGGCAAAAGCTATCCGGAGTTCTGGATCAATCTTCGCGCCGGGATGAAACAGGTTGCGCCCGAGAGCGGCGTCCACATCTGTCTTCGTGCCAAATCGGCTGCCGACGTCGATGCCTTTCATGCCGCGGCGCTAAGCGCCGGCGGCCGCTCCGACGGCGCGCCCGGTCTGCGGCCGCATGACCGCGTGCGCTATTACGCGGCGTTCGTGATCGATCCCGACGGCAACCGCATCGAGGCGGTGACGTTCCCGGCGGAGTGACGAAAGTCAGTGGAAGGCTAAAGCCGGCGCGCCATCTCGGGCGCCATTCTCTCGGCACCCTCGGGCGTGCGGGCGGCGGCGGCGCGCAACCGCGGCAGGATATCCTCGACCCGCTCGGCCTTCAGAATGCTGACCGCGAGACCGGTTCTGATGAACTCGGTCGCCCGCATATGCGCGAGCAGCGCCAGCAGCGGCTCCCAGAAATTGTCGATGTTGGCAAGCAGCACCGGCTTGGTGTGGCGGCCGAGTTGCTGCCAGGTCATTTGTTCGACCAGTTCCTCCAGCGTGCCGATGCCGCCCGGCAGCGCCACGAAGGCGTCGGAGCGCTCGAACATCAGCCGCTTGCGCTCGTGCATGTCGGGCGTCACGATCATTTCCTGGACCCGGGTGAGGGCGTTTTCGCGGGCGGTGAGGAAGTCGGGGATGATGCCGGTCACGCTGCCGCCGTGATCGAGGACCGAGGTCGCTATGGCGCCCATCAGGCCGATCGAGCCGCCGCCATAGACCAGACGAATGCCGTTCTCGGCGAAAGCCTTTCCCAAGGCGATGGCGGCTTCAACGAAATGGGGATTTGTGCCGGGGCCGGAGCCGCAATAGACACAGACGGTTTTGATCTTGCTCATCCAAAGCCATGTGGCACTGCAGCGTAAAGGCGTCAAGCCTGTAGGATACGCAGACGGGGTTGAATCAGGGTGTAAATGCCTGAATATCGGGAAAGAATTGCTCCCTGGCGGGGTGCACGCAGTGTTTAAACGCTCTATATGACGGGCAGAATGCGAACGTCAAGAAAACGCGCGAAAGCGATTCTCCGGGCAGCTGATTAATGGCTCACACTGATTCGACCCCAGGCCTCGGAACGCTGCCCCGCTCCGCCAACTCCATCGAACAGGCGACCCTGATCGGGACGCTGGCGCATCTTTGGCCTTATATCTGGCCCGGCGACCGCGCCGATCTGAAGATGCGCGTGGTCTGGTCGATGGTGCTGCTCCTCGTCGCCAAGGTCGCGACGCTGGCGGTGCCCTTCACCTTCAAATGGGCGATCGACGCACTGACCGGCGCCGACAGCGCCCCGGTTGCGTCGTCGAACTGGCAGCTATGGCTGATCGCTTCGCCCCTGATCATGACCCTGAGCTATGGCGGGCTTCGGGTGTTGATGGCGGTGCTGACCCAGTGGCGCGACGGAATTTTCGCGCGCGTGGCGATGCACGCGGTGCGCAAGCTCGCTTATCTCACCTTCGTCCACATGCACGAATTGTCGCTGCGCTTTCATCTGGAGCGCAAGACCGGCGGACTGACGCGGGTGCTGGAGCGCGGCCGCACCGGCATCGAGGTGATCGTGCGGATGGTGATCCTGCAGCTGGTCCCGACCATCGTCGAGGTCTCGCTGCTGATGGCCGTGCTGCTGTGGAAGTTCGACTGGCGCTATGTGCTGGTCACCATGATCACGGTCGCGGTGTTCATGTATTACACCTACATCGCGACCGAATGGCGGATCGAGATCCGCCGCAAGATGAACGAATCCGACACCGAGGCCAACACCAAGGCGATCGACTCGCTCCTGAACTACGAGACGGTGAAATATTTCACCGCCGAGGAGCGCGAGGCCACCCGCTATGACCGTTCGATGGAACGCTACGAACGCGCCAGCGTGAAGACCTATACCTCGCTCGCGGTGCTCAACACCGGGCAGGCGATCATTTTCACCTTTGGTCTCACCGCGACCATGCTGATGTGCGCGGTCGGCGTCCGCAGCGGCAACAACACCGTCGGCGATTTCGTCATGGTCAACGCCATGATGATCCAGCTCTACCAGCCCCTGAATTTCATGGGCATGGTCTATCGCGAGATTAAGCAGGCGGTGATTGACATCGAGAAGATGTTCAACGTGCTGGCGCGCGATCCGGAGATCAAGGATTCCCCCGGCGCCACGCCGCTGGTCGTCACCTCGGGCAATTTGCGCTTCGACGACGTGCGCTTTTCCTACGATCCGGAGCGGCCGATCCTGAAAGGTCTCAGCTTCGAGGTGCCGGCCGGCAAGACGGTGGCGATCGTCGGCCCCTCCGGCGCCGGCAAATCCACCATCTCGCGGCTGTTGTTCCGGCTCTACGACGTCTCCAGCGGCAGGATCCTGGTCGATGGCCAGGACATCCGCAACGTCACGCAGGCCTCGCTGCGGGCACAGATCGGCATGGTGCCGCAGGACACCGTGCTGTTCAACGACACCATCCGCTACAACATCCGTTACGGCCGCTGGGACGCCAGCGACGCCGAGGTCGAGCAGGCGGCGCAGCTGGCGCAGATCGATGCGTTCATCCGGATGTCGCCGAAAGGCTACGAGACGCAAGTCGGCGAACGCGGCCTGAAACTGTCGGGCGGCGAGAAGCAGCGCGTCGCGATCGCGCGCACCGTGCTGAAGGGACCGCCGATCCTGGTGCTGGACGAGGCGACCTCGGCGCTCGACAGCCATACCGAGCATGAAATCCAGGAGGCGCTGGAGCGGGTGTCGCGCAGCCGCACTTCGCTGGTGATCGCGCACCGGCTGTCGACCATCGTCGGCGCCGACGAGATCATCGTGCTGGATCAGGGCCGCATCGCCGAGCGCGGCACCCATACCCAGCTTTTGGCATCGGGCGGCCTTTATGCCAGTATGTGGAACCGGCAGCGCGAGGCCCAGGAGGCGCGCGAAAGGCTGGCGCGGATCGCCGACGAGAACGACGCGCCGAACCGCGAACCGCCGCCGCTCGACGACGCGCTGGTAACGCCGGCCGCGGCGGAATGACCTAAATTTCCCGACTTCCGCAGGGGGGTCGGACAAACAGATCAGTGAAGCCATGTCGATCGCCAATTCCATCCGCGCGCAAATTCCGCCGATTCACCCGGAGGGCTATCCTTTCATCGGCGGCTTTGCGCTGGCCAGCGTGATCCTGTTCTGGTTCTGGTCGCCGTTGGGTTGGATCGGCACGGGGCTTACCGTCTGGTGCGCGCTGTTCTTCCGCGATCCGGTGCGGGTGACGCCGGTGCGCGAGGGCATCGTGGTGGCGCCGGCCGACGGGCGCATCTCGATGGTGACGCAGGTATTGCCGCCGGCCGAACTCGGTCTCGGCGACAGGCCGCTGCCGCGCATCTCGATCTTCATGAGCGTGTTCAACTGCCATGTGAACCGCAGTCCGGTGGCGGGGAGGATCGACCGCATCGCCTATCGGCCGGGCACCTTCATCAATGCCGAGCTCGACAAGGCGAGCGAGGACAACGAGCGCAATTCGCTGGTGATCTCCACGCCGCAAGGGCGCGTCGGCGTGATCCAGATCGCGGGCTTGGTGGCGCGGCGGATCGTCTGCTTCGTCCGCGAAGGCCAGTCGATCGGCGCCGGCGAGCGGTTCGGACTGATCCGCTTCGGCTCGCGCCTCGACGTATACCTGCCGGAAGGCACCAAATCGCTGGTCTCCGAAGGCCAGACCGCGGTCGCGGGCGAGACCATCCTGGCCGATTTCAAGCTCAGCGACGCCGGCCGGTCCTACCGCGCCGATTAACCATCTCCGCGCCCGGCTGGCGGCTCTGCGCCGCAATGGCGGAGCGGGCCGGCGCTTGCTATATGGATGGGCATGATGGCCTTCGATCCCAAATCTCCGGAATTGCGCCGCCGCCGGTTTCGCCCGATCCCGGTGCGGATGCTGGTGCCCAACTTCATCACCTTGCTCGCGATCTGCGCCGGGCTGACGGCGATCCGGCTCTCCACGGAAGGGCGTATGGAATTGGCGGTGGGGGCGATCGTGTTCGCGGCCGTGCTCGACGGCCTGGACGGCCGCGTCGCGCGCATGATCAAGGGGCAGTCGAAATTCGGCGCCGAGCTCGACAGCCTCGCCGATTTCGTCAATTTCGGCGTGGCACCCGGCCTGATCCTTTATTTCTGGCAATTGCACGAATTGAATAACGGCGGCTGGATCGCGGCGATGGTTTTCGCCATCAGCGGCGGACTGCGGCTGGCCCGCTTCAACGCGACCATGGACGATCCGAACAAGCCGCCCTTTGCGGCCAATTACTTCACCGGCGTGCCTGCGCCGGCCGGCGCGATCACCGTGCTGCTGCCGATCTATCTCGCCTTCCTCGGGCTATCGAAACCCCCGGCGATGCTGACCGCGCTCTATACGCTCCTGATCGCGTTCCTGATGGTGTCGCGGCTGCCGGTATTTTCCGGCAAGACCGTGCGCATGCGGGTGCCGCCGGAAATGGTGCTGCCGGTGTTCGTCGCGGTGATTTTCTTCATCGCGCTTTTGATCGGCTATCCCTGGCATATTCTGTCGGCGGGTTCGGTNCTTTATCTGCTGAGCCTGCCGGCGGGGTGGAAATCGTATCGCGACCAGGCGCGCAATCGGGCCGCGCAAGCGGCGGCGCCGGCCGGCTCGGCTGCGCCCAATCCGGCGCCGCCGTTCACGCCGGTGGTGGTAGAGCCCGACGACGACGATCGGCCGGCGCGGCTCAACTGAGCGGCTTCGGGGCTGCTTCGCTCCAAGACACCTCGTATATCTGACATGAACGATCGCCGGTTGGGTTCATCGCCGATCTCGGCTATATGGCTCTCCTCATACGGCCCTTCGAAATGGCCGGTCCCCAAATTCCCGGAGAAAACGCCGTGACGGATTCCACCAAAGCGCCGCTGCCTGCTGCCGTTCTCGAGGCGCTCGGTCGCTACGATACGCCGACGATCTGCAATGCGATGGAGGTCGTTGCCCCCGAACGCCGGCTGATCGGCTACACCACCAAGCCGCTGGTCTGCCCGTTCCCCGATCTGCCGCCGATGGTGGGTTATGCGCGCACCGTGTCGATCCGCTCGGTGCTGCAATCCGGCCTTCCGGCCGCCGAACAGGCCAGGCGGCGCATCGCCTACTATGAATATGTCGGCACCGGCTTTGGTCCGCGCATCACCGTGATCCAGGATATCGACGGGGCCGATGTCGGCTATGGCGCCTTCTGGGGCGAGGTGCAGAGCAATGTGCACAAGGCGCTCGGCTGTCTCGGCGTGATCACCGACGGCTCGATTCGCGATATCCCGCAATGGGCGCCGGGTTTCCAGGCGCTGGCCGGATCGATCGGGCCCTCGCACGCCTGGGTGCATGCCGAGAGTTTTGGCGGCGAAGTGCGCGTCGCCGGGATGACGGTGCGCTCCGACGATCTCATCCATGCCGACCGGCACGGCGCGATCGTGATTCCCATCGACATCGCGGCCCGGATTCCGGACGCCTGCGAACTCTGCGGCCGCCGCGAAACGCCGATCCTGGAAATCGCGCGCTCCAAGGATTTCTCGCTGGAGAAGCTGAAGGACGCGCTGAAGCGCTCGGCGGAAATCCACTGAGCCTCTCGCGGGAGGTCGCGCTATGAACATGGACGGCAAGACGGCCTTGGTCACGGGTTCGACTGACGGCGTCGGCCGCTATATCGCCGGCCAACTCGCTTCCGCCGGAGCCAGGGTCCTGATCCATGGCCGCGACAGCGGACGGGGCAAGGCGCTTGCCGATGAGATCAGGCGGGCAGGGCGGGGTGAAGCCGTGTTCTATCAGGCCGATCTGTCGTCGCTCGCCGCCACGCGACAGCTTGCCAACGCGATCCTCGCCGATCACAAGCGGCTCGACCTCTTCATCAGCAACGCGGGGATCGGATCGCAAAACCAGGGGCCGCAGCGGCAGACCAGCGTGGACGGATTTGAGCTGCGATTTGCCGTCAACTATCTCTCGGGCTTCCTGCTCGCTTATCTCCTGATGCCGCTGTTGAAGGCGAGCGCGCCCTCGCGCATCGTCAATGTTGCCTCTCTCGGTCAGCATCCGATCGACTTCGACGATGTGATGATCACAAGAGGTTACGGCGGCAGCCGCGCCTACGCGCAAAGCAAGCTGTCGCAGATCATGTTCACCATCGATCTCGCCGAGGAGCTGAAGGGATCGGGCGTGACCGCGAATTCGCTGCACCCCGCCACCTATATGAACACCACGATGGTGCGGGCCGGCGGCATCACACCGATCTCGACCGTCGAGCAGGGCGGTGCGGCGATCTTGCACCTTGCCGTCGGCGACGACGTCGCCGGCAAGAGCGGGCTGTTCTTCAACGGCATGAACCAGGCCCGGGCCAATGCGCAGGCCTATGACGCGGCCGCCCGCAAGCGCTTGCGCGAACTCAGCCTCGAACTGACGGGGCTTGCCGCCGCCTGACGCAAGCCCGGCAAGCGGCGCGTCACCCCGGTATGGTTAGCAGAGGGTTTAGATCAGGCCCGCGGCGCGCCGAATTGCGGCTTGCCGCGGCAATCGGTTTAACCTTTACGCGTCTTTAATGGCGCGTCCGTAGGGTTCTGATTGCGCGGCTTGAGGATGGGCCACGCCATCGTCCAGAACGGCCGGTTGTTCGCGTACGCGTTGGAGTTTCCCATGGATATCATGACGGGCGTCGGGCTCGTGTTCGGCACCATCATCCTTGTGTTGATCATGCTGATGGGCGGCGATATCCACATGTTCATCAGCGAACATGCCGTCATCATCGTCATCGGCGGATCGATCGCCGCTACCATGATCAGGTTCCCGCTCAGCGCGATCCTGCACGGCGTTCCGCTCGGAGCGAAATTCGCCTTCACGATGAGCCGGCTGTCGGCGCGCGACCTGGTCGACGAACTGGCCCGCATCGCCGAAATCGCCCGCAAGCAGGGACCGGTCGGCCTGGAGAAGGTCGAGACCGACGANCCGTTNCTGGCCAAGGGNATNCGCTACGTCGCCGACGGCTACGATCTCGAATTCATCCGCGACAATCTNGANCGNGACCGCGACAATTTCCTGNTGCATCTCGACGANGGCGGNAANATCTACCGCGCCATCGGCGACTGCACGCCGGCGTTCGGCATGGTCGGCACCCTGATCGGCATGGTGCAGATGTTCGCCAACATGACCGACCCCTCGAAGCTCGGTCCGTTCATGGCGACCGCCTTGCTGGCGACGCTCTACGGCGCGGTGATCGCGAACCTGTTCTGTCTGCCGATCGCCGACAAGCTGCATGGCAAGCTGCTCGACGAGGAGACCAATCGCACCCTGATCATCGACGGCATCCTGATGATCCGGGATTCCAAGAGCCCGACCCTGGTCCGGGAGATGTTGCTGGCCTACCTGCCGGAGAAGCACCGCCAGGAAGAGGGCGAGCCGGTCCCGGCCTGAGTGGGCTGAGCAGACGGGTCCGGGAAGCAAGCAATGGCCAAGAAAAAACGCGGCGGGGCACATGGCGGGGGGCACGGCTGGTACGTGTCCTTCGCCGACCTGATGGGCCTGATGATGAGCTTCTTCGTGATGCTCGTCGCGTTTTCCACCATGGACAACAACAAGCTGAAGATTGTCGCAGGTTCCATGCGCGACGCGTTCGGCGTGCAGACCGACGTGCGTTATTCCGGAATCATCGAATCCGACGGCCTGCCGACGCGGCCGAAGCTGAAAAACGCCGCCCACATTTCGCCGGAGGATGCGTCCAATACGCCGACGCCGGATGAACAGGAGAAAAGCGCGTCCCAGGGCGCCCGCCTGAAGATCGATCGCGAATTCGCGCTGGCCTCGGCCTCGTTGCGGCAGGCCCTGCAGGACATGCCGGAACTGACCGAGATCTCAAAGCACATCATGTTCGAGGAGACCAACCTGGGCCTCAATCTGGAAATCGTCGACCAGGACGGCCGCTCGATGTTTGCCGACGGCTCCAAGGTGCCTTACGACCGAACCCGCCGGCTGATCGAGAAGCTTGCGGTTCCGCTCAAGTCGACGCCGTTGCGAATCTCCATCATCGGCCACACCGCCGCGGGCTTCGTGCCGGCGCAAGGCGATTACGGCGCGTTCGATCTGTCGGCGGATCGCGCCAATGCGGTGCGCCAGATCCTGGAGCGGGAGGGGCTGCCGCCGGCCCACATTTTCGCCGTCTCCGGAAAGGCCGACACGCAGCCGCTGTTTCCCGATGATCCCACGCTGTCGGCAAATCGTCGTGTGACCATCACCTTGATGCGCGAAGATCCGCCGCTGCCGCCGGGTCTGAAACCCTGACCGGATTTCGCTACTATATTACCGCAGCGCCGTGAAGCGACTCATCGAATCGGTTGCGTTGGCCGAGCCCGGAACCTGGATTTGCCGGCTGCTTTTTTTTTGCATGGCGTAAGCCTAAAATCGGGCTAGGCTGCGGTCCAAGCGCAAGGCTATAAGCCGCCTCGCTTTGCTATGTGTGCAGTGAAGCATTTTGAGGCCTTAGCTCCCATGACCACTGATGTTGCAGCTCCCGCCCCGGCAACGAGGGCGGCCGATCCGCATGGCGATGCCCATTCCACTGCCGGTTTCAAGGCGCTGATGATCGGCAGTATCGGGGTCGTCTATGGCGACATCGGCACCAGTCCGCTGTATGCGCTGCGCGAGGCGGTGGTGGCGGCCAGCGGGCCGTCGGGCGTCGTCACGACGCAGGCGGTACTCGGCGTCGTATCGTTGATCCTGTGGGCGCTGATCATCGTCGTGACCCTGAAATATGTGGTGATCCTGCTGCGCGCGGATAACCATGGCGAGGGCGGCACGCTGGCGCTGATGGCGCTGGCGCAGCGCGCGGTCAGCTACGGCGCGGGCACCATCGTGCTGCTCGGGATCATCAGCGGCGCGTTGTTTTATGGCGACGCGGTGATCACGCCGGCGCTGTCGGTGCTTTCGGCCGTCGAGGGCATCAAGCTCGAGACCGCGGCGTTCGACCCGTATGTCGTGCCGATCACCGTCGTTATTCTGCTGTTGCTGTTTGCGGCGCAGTCGCGCGGCACCGCGCGGGTCGCCGCCTTTTTCGGGCCGATCATGTGCATCTGGTTCGGCGTCATCGCGATCGCGGCGATCATGCCGATCATGGAGCGGCCCGAAGTGCTGCTGGCGCTCAATCCGCTCTATGCCGTTTCATTCATGCTGCATCACGGCATCATCGGCTTCGTCACGCTCGGCGCGGTGTTTCTCGCCGTCACCGGCGCCGAGGCGCTCTATGCCGATCTCGGGCATTTCGGCAAACGGCCGATCCAGACCGCCTGGCTGTTCATTGTGCTGCCGTCGCTGGCGCTGAATTATCTGGGGCAGGGCGCGCTCGTGATCGCCGACCCCAAGGCAATCGAGGGCCCGTTCTTTCTGATGTTCCCGCATTGGGCGCTGGCGTTCATGGTCGGCCTCGCCACGGTGGCGACAGTCATCGCGAGCCAGGCCGTGATCACCGGCGCCTATTCATTGACGCGCCAGGCCATTCAGCTTGGCCTGTTGCCGCGATTTGAAATCCGCCATACCTCGGAATCCCATTCCGGCCAGATCTATATTCCGCGCATCAACCTGCTGCTGCTGATCGCCGTGATGCTGTTGGTATTGATGTTCCGCTCCTCGAGTGCGCTGGCCTCGGCCTACGGCATTTCCGTCACCGGGACCATGGTGGTTACCGGGATGATGGGTTTTGTCGTGATCTGGCGGGTCTGGAGATGGTCGCCGTTCGCGGCCGCAGCCTTGATTGCGCCATTTCTGTTCCTCGATCTGACCTTCCTTGCGGCGAACCTTCTGAAAGTACTGGAGGGCGGCTGGGTGCCGCTGGCGCTGGGATCCGTCGTGATGCTCCTGATGTACACCTGGCGGCGCGGAAGCAGGCTGTTGTTCGAGAAATCACGCAAGCTCGAGTTTCCGCTGGCCGATCTGGTGTCGATGCTGGAAAAGCGCCCGCCGCAGCGGGTTTCCGGTACCGCCGTATTCCTGACCAGCGATCCCATGAGCGCGCCGACGGCGCTGATGCACAGTCTGAAGCACTATAAAGTGCTGCATGAGAAGAATGTCATCCTCACCATCGAAACCGCGCCGACGCCGCGGATCGATCCGGCCGAGCGGGTGAGGCTGGAGGAGATCAGCAAGACCTTCTCCAAGGTCACGCTGCGGTTCGGATTCATGGAATCGCCCAACGTGCCGAAAGCGCTGGCGATCGCGCGCAAGCTCGGCTGGCAATTCGACATCATGTCGACGTCGTTCTTCCTGTCCCGGCGTGCGCTGAAGCCGGCCGCGCATTCCGGCATGCCGCGCTGGCAGGATCATCTGTTCATCGCGCTCAGCCGCACCGCCAACGATGCCACCGACTATTTTCAGATTCCGAGCGGACGGGTGGTCGAGGTGGGAACGCAGGTCACCGTCTGACCTCGGGGATTGCCTTCGGGCGCTTGATTTTCGGGCCCTGAGGGGCGAGGTTGGGGCCGCGGGGCGGACAATCGGCACAAGTTGCCGAATTCGTTTGCGCCAATCGCAAGGAGGAATTGAGTGGCGGGACAGGTGCACGATTTGACACCGGAAGAGGTCTCCAGGGGCCTGGCCGAGGGACGGTATCTGCTGGTCGACGTCCGCGAGCCGAACGAGGTCGCCGTGGAAGCCTATCCGGACGCCGTCGTGGTTCCGCTGTCGAGTTTCGACCCCCACGATATCCCGGATCCCGGCGGCAAGCAGGTGGTTTTTGCCTGCCGCTCGGGCAAGCGATCGGTGACGGCTTCGCTCGCGGCGCAAACCGCAGGTCTTGCCTATGACAAGCACCTTGCGGGCGGCATGCTGGCCTGGAAGGCCTCGGGACTGCCGACCAAAACCGGCGGCTGACCATTGTCATGACTTCCATGAACAAGGTCTTCGCCGATCTTCCGGTCACGATCTTCGAGGCGATGTCGCAGCTTGCGCGCGACAACAACGCGATCAATCTCGGCCAGGGCTTCCCCGACGNTCCCGGCCCCGAGGACATCCGCCGCGCGGCGGCCGATGCCGTCATGGACGGCTACAACCANTACCCCTCGATGATGGGCATTCCGGAATTGCGCCAGGCGATCTCGGCCCATTACGNGCGTTGGCACGGGCTTAGCCTCGATCCCATGACCGAGGTGATGGTGACCTCGGGCGGCACCGAGGCGCTGACATCGGCGATCCTNGCCGTGGTCGAGCCCGGCGATGAGGTCGTGGTTTTCCAGCCGGTCTATGATTCGTATCTGCCGATCATCCGTCAGGCCGGCGGCATACCGCGTTTGCTGCGTCTCGAACCGCCGCATTGGCGGCTCTCCGAGGAGATGCTGCGCAGCGCCTTCAGCCACAAGACCAAGGCCGTGCTGTTCAACAATCCGCTCAATCCCGCCGCGGTGGTGTATCCGCGCGAGGACCTCGAACTGCTGGCGCGGTTCTGCCAGGAGTTCGATACGATCGCGATCTGCGACGAGGTCTGGGAGCATGTGATCTTCGACGGCCGCGAGCATATTCCGCTGATCGCCGTTCCGGGCATGCGCGATCGCACCATCAAGGTCGGCTCCGCCGGCAAGATTTTTTCGCTGACCGGCTGGAAGATCGGCTTTGTTTGCGCGGCGCCGCCGCTGCTCCGGGTTGCCGCCAAGGTGCACCAGTTTCTCACCTTCACCACCGCGCCCAATCTGCAGGCCGCGGTCGCCTACGGATTGTCGAAGCCGGCGGATTATTTCCACCAGATGCGTTCCGATCTGGCGCGCAGCCGCGACCGGTTGACGGCGGGGTTGGAGAGCATCGGCTTCCCGGTGCTTCGCTCGCAGGGCACCTACTTCCTCACCGTCGACCTTTCGCCGCTCGGTCTCAACGAGACCGACGAGGCGTTCTGCAAGCGTATCGTGACCGACTACAAGGTGGCGGCGATTCCGGTGTCGGCGTTTTACGAGCAGGATGCCGTGACCTCGGTGGTGCGTTTCTGCTTCGCCAAGAAGGATGCAACCCTCGACACCGCGCTGGAGCGTCTGTCCGACGCGGTGCACCGGCGATAAGAGGCAGGAGATGCGCCACCCGAACCACATTCAAATCCGATTTGTCGTTGCAATGGCAGCGCTCCTTGCGGCCCTGTCGCCGCCGGCGCGGGCCGAGGAGCGCATCGTCAATTTCTATAACTGGTCGAACTATATGGCGCCCGGGGTGCTTGAGGATTTCACCAGGGAGACCGGCATCAAGGTCGTCTACGATACGTTCGACGCCAACGAGACGCTGGAGACGCGGCTCATGGCGGGAAAGTCCGGCTACGACGTCGTCGTTCCCACCGCCTATTTCCTGCAGCGCCAGATCACCGCGCATGTCTTCCAGAAACTCGACAAGTCGAAGCTGCCGAACCTCGCCAACGCCTGGCCGGTGGTGACGACGCAACTCGCGATCTACGACCCCGGCAACCAATACGCCGCCAATTACATGTGGGGCACCACCGGCATCGGCTACAACGTCAGGATGGTTCAGAAAATTCTAGGCACCGACGCCAAGATCGACAGTTGGGACATCGTCTTCAAGCCGGAAAATATCGCGAAATTCAAGGATTGCGGCGTTCATATGCTGGATTCCGCCGATGATATTTTTCCCGCGGCGCTGGGCTATCTCGGGCTCGATCCCAATTCGACCAAACCCGCGGACCTCGAAAAGGCCGCCGACCTCGTCACCAGGATCAGGCCCTTTGTCCGCAAGTTTCATTCGTCGGAATATCTGAGCGCGCTGGCGACCGGAGAAATTTGCTTCGTGGTCGGCTGGTCCGGCGACATCATGCAGGCGCGAAGCCGCGCCGCTGAGGCCAAAACCGACATCGAGATCGGCTACGCTATCCCGAAAGAGGGCGCGCAGATGTTCTTCGACAATCTCGCGATCCCTGCCGACGCGCAGCACGTCCCGGAAGCCTACGAGCTGATCAATTATCTGTACCGGCCCGAGATCGCAGCAAAAAATTCCGATTTTCTGTCCTACGCCAACGGCAATCTGGCGAGCCAGAAGCTGGTCGATCCCAAGATTCTCAATGACAAGAACATCTACCCGGATGAGGCGACTTTGAAAAAGCTGTTCGTGATCACCGCGCGCGACCCGGCGACCCAGCGGATCGTCAACCGGCTGTGGACCAGGGTGAAGACGGGACGGTAAACATGCGCCCTGAAAGGCGTCGCGAGACGCCCTTGGGTCACGAAAGTTGCGAATCTGGATCGCGCAACGTGCTTGATTGGGCTAATATTGAACTGGACATTGGAGTAGTCATCGACCATGACCGAGCATCCTCGCATTTCGTTGGCACCCGACGTGCTCGCTGGCAAACCGGTCATTCGGGGGACCCGACTGTCGGTTGAATTCGTGATCGGTCTGTTGGCGGATGGATGGGCGGAGGCTGATATACTGACCAACTACCCGGGCGCAACGCATGATGACATTATCGCGTGTCTTGCGTATGCACGCGATATGTTGAGCGCGGAGAAAGTCTACCCTAGCGCGGCTTGATATGCGCTTCCTCGCCAATGAGAACTTTCCCGGCGCTGCAGTGGCGGTCCTTCAAGCGGCCGGTAATGATGTGGTATGGATCGGGACCGTAGGCACCAGGGAGCACCGATCAGGAGGTGCTGGCCTGGGCCGCCCGCGATGAGCGCATTCTGCTGACCTTCGACAAGGATTTCGGGGAACTGGCCAAGGCATCGGCGCTGCCTGCAACGTGCGGAATAATTTTGTTGCGCATCCCGATGCCACCACCCGATGAAGTCGGACAACGACTTGCCGCGCTGATAATGGCGCGCGACGATTGGGTAGGTCACTTCTCAGTAATCGAGGCAAGCCGCGTCCGAATGCGGCTGCTAGGCAGGTAGTCTTGGTAGGTCGCGGGATGTTCCGGCTACCGCCAGCGGCGGTGCAGCCACAGCCACTGATCCGGATATTCGCGGATCCAGCCCTCGACCACCGATGTGATCGCCTGCATCGTTCCCTGCACGTCGATTTGCCCGGAGGCGTCGCGCACCGGCGGTACTTCCTCCGACAGTTCGGCAAGAAAACGGTGGCCGGGCAGGCGGATAATCCGCGTGCCGTGAATCGGACAGTCGACCTGGCGTAACAGCCGCGCCAGCATTGGATTGGCCCTGGTCTTGCGGCCGAAGAACGTCACCTCAACGCCGCCGGTCAGATACTGATCGACCAGCATGGCGACGTGCTGGCCGTTTTGCAGCGCCTCCGCCAATTTGAGCGGTGCATCGCGGCCGGCCGGAATCAGCGTGCCCATCTTGACCGCNCGAGTCTCCTCGATGATGCGGTTGGCGGAGGCGCTGTTGGGCCGGCGATACAGGATCGCGGCATCCAGCCCATGCGCGACGGCAGCGACCGCCGGCAGTTCCCAGTTGCCGAGATGGCTTGCAAAGACCAGCGCCGGTTTGCCGTCATCCCTGAGTTGGTCGAACAATTCCTTGCTCCGGGGCGAGAAACTGATGCGGGCCGGCTTTTCGGGGTGGTCGGCGTCGTAGTCCCAGATGTGATCGAGATGGGCGAATTCCGCACCAACCCGGCCGAGATTGTCCCAGACGCCCGAGAGAATCGTCTCGATCTCCTCGGGCGATTTTTCTGGAAACGCCGCGGTGAGGTTGGCGCGGCCGATCTTCTGCTCGCGCAGCATCGGCCCGACGAGACGCAGGATCCGGCCGAACAGATTGGCGGTCTTGACCGGATCGAAATAGCGGGTGGCGCGCAGCAGCGCGATCGTCAATGCGCCCACCGCGGCGTCGCCGAGCGGCTTGGCCGCGTCGCGAATGCGAGCTTTGGTGCGAAGGAGCAAGCGGCTCATTGAATGAAGGGCTTGCTTGCTAGGTCGGTTCGCGGGTCAGGATCAGCGAAGCGTTCTGGCCGCCGAAGCCGAACGAATTCGACATCACGGCGGTGACGCGGGCGTCGCGGGCCTTGTTGGGAACCACGTCGAACGGAATCGCCGGATCGGGTATCTCATAGTTGATGGTCGGCGGTATCCTCTGATGCTCGAGCGTCAGCAGCGAGAATATCGCTTCGACCGCGCCCGCCGCCGAAATGGTATGGCCGACCATCGATTTGTTGGACGACACCGGAATTTGCGTGGCGCGATCGCCGAACACGGCGGAGATCGCCAGATATTCCATCTTGTCGTTTTCGGGCGTCGCGGTGCCGTGAGCGTTGATGTGGTCGACGTCCTCGGGCGTCATGCCCGCGTCCGCCAGTGTCTTGCGCACACAGCCGATGATCGGCTTGCCGTCGGGGCTCGACCGGGTGCGATGGAACGAATCGGTCAGTTCACCGCAGCCGGCGACGACCCCGAGAATAGACGCGCCGCGCGCGACCGCGGCTTCGTAACTCTCGAGAACCAGTGCGCCGGCGCCTTCCGCCATGACGAAACCGTCGCGGTTCTTCGAAAATGGCTTGGAGGCGGCCTGTGGCGGATCGTTTTGCGTCGATAATGCCGACAACAGCGAAAACCGGACCATCGCTTCGGGATTGACCGAGCCGTCGGTGGCGATGCAGAGCGCAAACTCGGTCTCGCCGCGGCGGATCGCCTCGACGCCGAGCTGAATGGCGGTGGCGCCGGACGCGCACGCCGTCGAAAGCGAGATCGGCGACCCCTTGGTGCCGAACTTTTCGGCCAGATGGCCCGCCACCGAGCCGAACATGAAACGATGATGGAGTTGCGCGAACTTGCCGCCGCCGCTGATGCGCAGGATGTCGTTATAGTCGAAGTCCGGCTTCCCGACGGTCCGGCTGACCTCGATCCGTTGCGGCCACTCCACTTCGACCGGCGCCACCGCGAGAAACAGCGGTCCCGGAAAGTCGCCCTTGCGGCCGATCGCCGACTGCTCGAGAGCCTCTTCGGCCGCGATATCGGCGAGTCGTTCGGTGAGGCCGGTCGACGAGGATGGCTCGACCGCGACAAAATCGACGGTTCCGGCCATCGTCGATCTCAGGCCGTCGATCGGGAAACGCGTGACGGTGCGGATGCCGGATACGCCGGCAGTGAGCTTCGCCCAGTTGTCGGTCTTGCCGGCACCGAGCGATGTCACGACGCCCATTCCGGTAACGACGACGATCGGCCTGCCAAATTTATCGCGTGGTGCTGTCATGATTTCCCCACCCGTCCCGCGTTCAAACTTACTTCACGGCCTCGACCAGGGCCATGCCTTCGCCCTGCCAATGACCGGCCCCGACGACCACAATCTGGGTCGGCGGCTCGGATATTTCAAGTTCCAGCCCGGTCGGGTCGTTGGGCGGAAACAACNTGCCGCGCGAGATCGAAAGTGCCGCAAGCGCAAGGCCCAACGGAAACTGCGTCTCCAGCGTGTGNCCGAACATGGTCCCGGTNGCGCGNACCGCACAGCGGCGGTGCTCGTTCAGAAAGGCCTTTTCTTCCGACGTGACGGGCTCGACGCCGGTCGCGCCGGTGATCAGGCCGCCAATATCGCCGGCTATGCCAAGTTTCGACCACAACGCTTCCAGTGACCTTGTCACCGCGCCGGGTTGCTTGCGTTGTGCCAGATCGGCGACCACCTTGGTCAGTCTGGCATAAGGCTTGGCGCCCCGCGCTTCCGCATGTGCCCTGGATTCGATCACCAGGAAGACGCCCGCCGACCCCAGGGCAAAGCCGCTGCGCTTTTCCCGCGCCCAGACCGGCGCGTATTTTTCCGTCAGGTTGAAATCGCCGAACTCGTAGAGGATCAAGAGGTCGGGGCGTTCGCCATTATGGGCCGCGCCGACCAGTGTGATGTCGCTTTGACCCGAGGCGATACGTCCGAGCGCGATCCGTGCCGCGTCGATGCTGGCAGCCTCCTCGCCCATGAAGGTGCGCGATGTTCCGGAAACGCCGTGAACAATGGCGATGTTGCCGGCGAGCAGGTTGGAGAGCTGGGCAAGAAACAGCGTCGGCCGCAAATCGTTCATCAGCCGTTCGTTCAGGAAGCCGGGAGCTGAATTGCCCGTTGCTTCGGCATTCAAGATGGCCATGTCGACCGCAGTATCGCGCTCGCCGCCGCCGGCCGCCACGATCATGTCCATCCGGCCGAGGATTTCCTGATTGCCCTTGATGCCGGCCGAGTCCAGCGCCAGCCCTGCGGCATAGGTGCCGATCCGCTGCCAGGCTTCCATCTGCCGCTGGTCGCCCTTCTTCGGGATCTGGGCGTCGAAGCTGATCGGCGCCAGCGGATGGACGATGTAGGGCGCAAAGCGCTTGTCATCGACGTTGACACGCCGGGCATTGAGCGCATCCCAGGTCGCGTCGAGCCCCTCGCCAAGGGAAGACACGATACCGATGCCCGTGATCCAGGCTTCCTTCGGCTCAGTCATGGCGCAATCATCTGCAACGGAAAGCCGATCTTGTGAGCCATGGCGTCCATGTGAACGCGCAACGCAGGGTCGGGGAAGGGGATATGGCGGAAGGTGAGGTCGGCGCTGCACTTCAACTCGGAGCCGACGCGGCCCTTTGCCGAGGTGACGGCAAAGCCCGAGCCTTCGTGCTCGATCTTCGCCTCGATCGTCAACAGCTGACCCGGACTGACGAAACCACGCATCTTGGCTTCCTTCACCATCGCCAGGAAGGGCATGCGCTCGAATTTCATCACGCCGAGCAAGAGCCAGCCGGAACTCTGCGCCATGGCTTCGGTCAGCAGGACTCCGGGCATGATCGGGAAGCCCGGGAAATGCCCTTCGAAGATGGTATGATGCTGAGGAACCTGGGCCTCGACCGTGATGGTCTTGCCGTCGATATTGAGGTCGACGATGCGGTCAATCAGTTGAAAAGAATCAAGTTGCATGACCGGCGATTAAGCGCCCGGGCTTGCGTTTTTGGCCGCGACCAATTCGTCGATGCGAGCGGCCAGGTTTTTGAGGACGAAATACTGTTCGGTGGTCGCCTTGCCGTCATTGACTTCCTGCGTCCACTTTTCCAGCGGCATCTTGATTCCGAACGCCTTGTCGATCGCGAATGCGATATCGAGGAAATCAAGGCTGTCGATCCCCAAATCGTCGATGGCATGGCTCTCGGGGGTGATCGTATCGCGCGGGATGTCGCAGGTTTCAGCGATAATCGTGGCGATCTGATCGAATGTGGAGGACATCACTAAACCTTTGATATATTGGAGATAAATTCCAGGCCGGCACGGCAGGCGGGAGCGGCGCCCCGGAATGCCCCATCCGCCGTCCGGAGTCGAGTGCCCGTATATCGGAGCGCCGCCGTTAGTTCAATGGAGGTGGACAAGGCCTCCTGGGGCCGGATCCGGCGGCTAAACCGGCCCGCCCGGCCTTCAAAAAGCTAAAAAAGCGGCGTGGCGATGCGGGCACAATCGCGGCGTCCCATCAGCACGCAATCCTGGGTCTTGCGCAGGTCGGCGATGCTCATGGCGAGCCATATTGCGACCGCCGTCAGCGCGACGGTAAAGGCGAAGGCGGCGACATTGGCCAGCATGCGGTGGCGGAAATCATCGGGTTCGTCATCACGGGCGCGTTCGTAACGCGACAGGTCGTTCGGCTCGTGATCGGCCTCCTCCTGCACGGCGTGATGGCCAAGGCCTCCCAGCCGGCCCGGCGGCTGCGCCGGGGACCGCGGCCGGAATTTGATCACGCGATGCTCTTCGTCCGACGCGATGGGCTGCTGGGTCTTCACTGCTGCCAGCTCCGGGACAACCTGATTCAATTTAGCACGCTCGCCGCGCGCCTCACATAAAATGTTGACATGGCGGGAATGCGATAAGCTATCCCTCCAAAGTCTCATGGAACCGGCTGTAGTCAATTCTGATCCGGCCGTCATCGGTGGTGCCGATGATATCAGCGTAGCGCTGTCCAAAGCGAATCTCGGAATGATCGTAGGATTTCCGCGCGTGGATGGTTTGCGCCGCAACAACATCGTATCCGGTCACCACCACGATCAGCGACACGCCGGACGCCTTGAGGTCGTCCGCATCGAGCCCGCACAGCGGGCTTGCCTGATCGAGCACGTGGTACAGCGTCCAGCTCAGGGCGAGCGCGGGGTGCTCGCTTCGCACCAGCGGCAGCTGGTAGAACCTGCGAAACGACCGGCCCTCCAAACTCATCTCGTTCCTGAGCAGCCACAGCTTGGCGCTGGCATTGCCGATGATGTTGTGGCGCTCGTTGACGAAGCGGACCATCAGGGTCTGCTTGCCTTCATANTTCGAAATCACCGGGTTGTCGGCGAACAGCAGCCGGGCATTCGGCCGCGAGAAACGGGCGAAGATCAACCCGGTCATCAACGACATCGAGAAGATGCCCGTGAAAAGCTCGACCGCGGAGACAAAATGTCCGTAGTGGGTCTGCGGATGCATGTCGCCGTACCCGGCGGTCGAAAGCGTCTCGATGCTGAAATAGAGATAGTCGATATAGGCACCGCCGCGAACGCTCGAGATCGGCTGATCGCCGATCCAGTAGAGCAGTGCGAAAATCGCGTTGAAGACGACGAACACCAGCACCGCGCCGCCGATGAAGGCCGGCCACGAGGCCGTCATGCAGCGATGGCTGATGTCGGCCCAGAAACTGAGGCGAAGGCCTTCGGTAACGACTTCGCGGTCGCCGAACCGCACAATCTGCGGCTTCGAGATTCGTTCGTTCGGAATTTTGGCCATCTTTTCAATCTCTTGAGGGGCATTTAATCACCTGGTCCATCATGCCATAATCGCAGCAATTTCAGCGGCATTTTTGACTCAAGACACAGGGTTTCAGTCATGGCGAATACGCGCGAACCGATCCTGCAGCCGATTCCAATCCTTTTGCTGCGTCCGACGCAGATGACGGTTGGAATGCGAGAGGTCAAGGAAAAGCGCAAGCGCTTGCGGGAGTACTGGAAGGAGCACAAGTCGAAAAAGAAGCAGGGCCAGTTTCTCGGCAGACACATGATCCCGGTGGTTCACGGGCCGGACAAAAATTATTACGTCGTCGACCATCATCATCTGGCGCGCGCCCTTCACGACGAAGGCATAAAGGACATTATTGTCACCGTGATCGGCGATCTCACCATGGTCGAGCGCGCTGCGTTCTGGGGCGTGATGGACAACAAAAGATGGGTTTATCCCTACGATGCCAAGGGTGAACGCCGGCACTTCAAGGATATTCCGAAATCGATCGCCGAGCTCAAGGACGATCCTTTCCGCAGCCTCGCCGGCGAACTGCGACGCGCCGGCGGTTTTTCGAAGGACACAACGCCGTTCAGCGAGTTCCTGTGGGCGGACTACCTGCGCCGCAAGATATCGCGCGCGAACGTGGACGCCAACTTCGCGAAAGCCATGGAAAAATCGCTGGCTTTCGCGAAAAGCAAGGATGCGGTCTATTTGCCCGGCTGGTGCGGGCCAGCGTCGGACGATTAGTAAGCGGGGAATGGCGAGTAGCGAATGGCGAATGGAAAAGTTGAGGGCCGTGGCGCGGAACTTCCTTACCATTCGCCATTCGCTACTCGCCAAATCCCATGCTTATTTCGGCAGCCTTCCCATCATGTAGAACTCGTCGTTCGGGCGCATGGCGGTGACGTTCGCCATCCGGTTCGACAGCGCAAAGAACGCCGAGATCGCGGCGATATCCCAGATGTCGTCGTCGCTGAAGCCGTGGCTCGCGATGGCGGTGAAATCGGCTTCGGAAATCGTTTGCGCTTCGGTACTCACCTTCATCGCGAAGTCGAGCATGGCGCGCTGGCGCGGCGTGATGTCGGCCTTGCGGTAATTGACGGCGATCTGGTCGGCGATTTGCGGGTTCCTGGCCCGGATCCGCAGGATCGCGCCGTGCGCGATCACGCAGTAATGGCATTGGTTGGCGCTCGAGGTCGCAACCACGATCATCTCGCGCTCGGCTTTGGTCAGGCCGCCGTCTCTTTCCATCAAGGCATCATGATAGGCGAAGAACGCGCGGAATTCGTCGGGCCTGTAGGCCAGCGTCAGGAACACGTTCGGAACGAAGCCGGATTTCTCCTGCACCGCGAGCAGGCGGGTGCGGATATCGTCCGGCAGGCTGTCGATGGCGGGGGTCGGAAAGCGTTTTGCGATGGGCTGGGTCATGGGAAATTCCGGCTCGAGGCGCGCGAGGCTGCTGAGCGGGACCATAGTCGATGGTGGCGTTCGCGCAAAGCGTCCGATACTCGAAGTAGGCAGGGACGCGCGGCTCGCTCACGCTTCCTGACTGTGCCAGCCCCGATCTTGACTGCGCCAAACCCGATATTGATGTAGTGTTGCGCTCCAACATGCAAAGAAGCGCAGAATCTGGCTTCAACGCTGCAGGCCTGGGAGGTCGTATGAAGGACGTCGCCGTAAAGCGAAACGACTACGTCTAACGCTGGATTGCCCTATTTAGTCAGGCAACCCGAGCTTTCGGAGATTTTTTGCCATACGGTCCAGAGCGGCAGGAGAAAATACCATTGCTTGTTTGAACTTTGAAATCGTCAGATCGGGGTAGTAACGCATCAACTCCGCAAACACTTGTTTAGCCTCTTCGACCCGACCGGCTCCCGACAGAACCACCGCTAGATTGCGATAGATCCAGTTGGCGTTTGGTCGTTCCTCGAGGGCGCGTCGGTAAAAGGCCGCGGCCTTATCGTATTCCTGCGCTACTTCATGCGCCGAGCCGATACCTACATAGTTGTTGAAATTCATTGGATCGATCGGGCTCAGGCGTAGAGCGCGCTCGAAATTTCCGATCGCCTTTTGAGGCTGATCAGCATAGTTCTCGAGCCATCCGAGCCGAGTCCAAGCCCATGCGGCATTGGGATCGAGTGCGACGGCGCGCTCAAGCAGCACGCGCGCGGTGCCATGGTTGCGTACAAAGGTATGCACCGCGCCGAGTACCGCTAGAATAACAGGATCGTCGCCGCTCATCTCTGCTGCCCGCTCGGCGAGCGATCGCGCCAATGCCTGACTCTCCGCGATGTCATCCGCCCAAGTGTAGACTGAGCGCTGGGCGTGGCACCAACCAGCAAGCGACAAGGCAAGGGGGTACTTGGGATCAATCGCGAGTGCTTTTTCGAGAAGCTCGAGCGCCTTAGCGCTTTCTTCCTTCTCCAGCGCCCAGACATGAGGCATTGCCCTCATGGTATAGTCGTAGCTGCCCAGGTCTTGCGGCCGTTTGCGTCCTGATCGCTCAATCTCGGCGATACGGATGGAAGGTTGTAGAGCACCTGCCACCTGTTCGGTAATTCGATCCTCAAGATCAAAGAATTCGTCAATTGCGCCATCAAAGCGCGAACTCCAGACGTGTGCACCTCCCTCGGTCTCGATTAGCTGAACGATAATGCGGAGGCGATTGCCGGCTTTCTGCACGCTACCCTCGAGCAAATAGGCAACGCCCAACTGTTTGCCGATGTCGCGCGCATTTGTCGCGCGGCCCTTATAGGTGAATGCTGAACTACGCGCGATGACGAAAAAAGAGCGGATGCACGAAAGCGCTGCGGTGATTGCCTCGACGATTCCATCAGCGAGGTAGTCCTGACCCGGCTCAGCGGACATGTTGTCGAACGGCAGGACGACGATGGACGGCTTGTCGGGTAGCGCTAGATCTTGAACTTGTATCGGAGACGAACTTGATCGGATTGCCGGAGCGGCCTCGCCGGCAAGCCGTATGTGCCATGCGCGCATTGGCTCGGTAATATTCTTTAAAGTCTGCTCCCCGATGTCATCGAAGGTGATATCGATCTTGCCGCGAATTTGCCTGTGCGCATCATCGGATATGCAGACGCCGCCTGGCTCGGCGATGCCCTCAAGGCGCGCTGCGATGTTGACACCATCACCGAAGATATCGTTGTCATCGATGATGATGTCGCCGACGTGGATGCCGATGCGAAATTCGATCCTGAGATCCTGCCGGACGTCGGCGTTTTGCCTGGCCATGCCGCGCTGGACTTCGACTGCGCATCGTGCAGCGTCGACGGCGCTGGCGAACTCCACCAGCATGCCGTCGCCAGTGGTCTTGACGATACGGCCGCGATGCGCGGCGATTGCGGGATCGACAAGCGCCTTTCGGAACGACTTTAGATTAGCGAGCGTGCGTTCTTCGTCGCGGCCCATCAAACGGCTGTAGCCAGCGACATCCGCCGCCAACACAGCCGCCAGTCGCCGTTCGACGCGCTCGCCGGACAAAAGGCCCTCCGGATCAGTAAAATTTATTTGGCCTATCAAAGCATAGGCGCTGGCTCCGCCAGGTACAATATCCGAGAATGGACCATTCGCCGCCGGATACGATCCGCGGCGACTGGACGCGCGATATTCTCGTCGCAAACAACGTAATGTTGGAGGTCAGCATGGGGCGGAAATACCAAAGTATCCTCGAAACGATTGGAAATACGCCGGTGGTGCGGATCAATCGTTTGGCGCCACAAGGCGTGAACCTTTTCGTAAAAATTGAAGCCTTCAACCCTCTCGGTTCAGTGAAGGACCGATTGGCTCTCGGGGTAATCGAGGCGGCCGAAAAGTCAGGAGAGCTTAAGCCTGGCCAGACGGTCATAGAAGCGACAAGTGGAAATACGGGAATTGGTCTTGCCATGGTTTGCGCAGCCAAGGGGTATTCGCTTGTGGTGACCATGGCAGAGCCATTTAGCGTTGAGCGGCGCAAGCTGATGCGCTTCCTTGGGGCGAAGGTCATCGTAACTCCCGCCGCCGAGCGCGGTATGGGTATGGTCACCAAGGCCATCGAGCTTGCCAAGGCGCATGGCTGGTTCATGACCAGGCAGTTTGAGAATGAAGCCAATCCCGATTTTCATTCGCGCACGACGGCGCGTGAGATACTGAATGATTTCGCCGGGGAGCGGCTGGATTATTGGGTTACAGGCTATGGCACTGGCGGAACATTAAAAGGCGTGGCGCGGGTGCTTGCCAAGGAGCGCCCCGAAACAAAGATTATCGTTTGCGAGCCGGAGGATGCACAGCTGTTGAACAGCGGAATCACGCAATCGCGAAACTTGGACGGCACTCCAGCAGCACCGCATCCGACGTTCAAGCCGCATCCGATGCAGGGCTGGACGCCGGATTTCGTCCCCAAACTTACCGACGATGCCGTCGCAATGAAGGTCATCGATCGCATCCTACCGATCTCCGGCCCCGATGCCATTCGCTGCAGCAAGGAGCTCGCTACCCAGGAGGGGATCTTTGTCGGCATTACTTCGGGCGGGACCTTTGCTGGCGCCCTTAGGATTGCAGCCGAGGCGGAGAAAGGAGCAAACATTCTCTGCATGCTTCCGGACACCGGCGAGCGCTATTTGAGCACGCCTCTATTCGCTGATGTATCCGCAGACATGAATGAGGGAGAGCTTAAAATTTCACGTTCTACGCCAAGCGCACAGCTCAATCCTTGACCGGTTATCACTAGGCAATCGGGCAACATATTTCGGCTTTTTCGGCTCGCATGATAGCGACAGGTGCAGCGTATCGAGTTGGGTCGGTCCGCCTCATAGCCGATGTCCGAAGTGGGTCTTGGCCGTGTAAAAACGCAGCGATGCTGCGACGACATAGAATGGGTATTCCGCCAAGCGACGTTTCTGATCGTCCAAGCTTCGTGGGCCTGTTCGGTTGCGATTGATTTCGGAAAATTATTCTCGTCGTCTTTCAATTTTT
>JGI12635J15846_10000785_pt1 | contig 27556 bp, 26 predicted proteins | sample BlaSpr_A8_OM2_M2_FD_15846 | JGI IMG/M metagenome (IMG submission 15846)
ATGGAGCCGATGGCATTCGTCGCAAAGGTCTAGTACTGTCATTCCTGATGCGGTTCAAACAGATCTGTAACCATCCGTCGCAGTGGCTAGGTGACGGCGCTTGGGGTGAAGAGGATAGTGGGAAGTGGGCACGCTTGCGCGACATCGGCGAAGTTATCGCCGCCAAACAAGAGAAGGTTCTCGTCTTCACTCAGTTTCGGGAGATGACGGCTCCGCTCGCGGCGTTTCTGGAATCGATTTTCGGGCGAGCCGGGCTGGTTCTTCACGGGGAAACCGAAGTCAAGAAGCGCAGGGATCTGGTCCGCCGGTTTCAAGAAGAGGAAGTTGTGCCTTTCTTCGTGCTGTCTCTCAAGGCGGGCGGCGTAGGCCTGAATCTCACTGCCGCATCCCATGTGGTTCACTTCGACCGCTGGTGGAACCCGGCGGTTGAGAACCAAGCCACGGATCGCGCTTTCCGCATTGGACAGAGCAAGAACGTGCTGGTGCACAAGTTCGTCTGCCGGGGAACCGTCGAGGAAAAGATCGACCAGATGATCGAATCAAAGCGGCAGCTTTCGAAGGATTTGATCGAGGGCGGCGCTGACCTGCTCCTGACCGAATTGCAAGACGAAGACCTGCTAAAGTTGGTGGCGCTGGATCTCAATGCAGCGCTTAAGGAGGCGTGATTCGTGTACGACGCTTGGGGATGGAGACCTTATGTGTCGGTGGCGGAGCGGCAGCTGCAAGCCCTGCGCGAAATGGACAAGCGCAGAAAGAAAGGACACGACGTTTCGCCGGTGATAGTTGAGGGACGGGCGATCGTCAAGACCTTCTGGGGCAAGTCGTGGTGCGATAACCTCGAACGTTACAGCGACTTTGCCAACCGCTTGCCGCGCGGGCGGACTTACGTGCGCAATGGTTCAGTGATTGATCTTCAGATTTCGTCCGGTGAGATCAAGGCGTTGGTCAGCGGTTCGGAGATTTATGAGGTAACGGTGAAAGTCGACCCAGTCACGAAGGCGCGATGGCGGTCCATTTGTAATGACTGCGCTGGCGCGATTGACTCGTTGATCGAGCTTCTGCAAGGACGCCTATCCACGGGTGTCATGGAACGTATCTGCCTGCGGAATACCGGCCTGTTCCCATCGCCGAAAGAGATTAAGCTCTCGTGCAGTTGCCCGGACTGGGCCGAAATGTGCAAACATGTTGCGGCGGTCCTTTACGGCATTGGCGCTCGTTTAGACCGACAACCTGAACTCCTTTTCCGGCTCCATGGAGTGGACGAAAAAGAGTTGATCGCCCACGCCGACGTCGCATTTCCGCTGGCCAAGAAGGGACCGGTAGCAAAGGTCCTCGGCGGCGAAGACCTTTCCGAACTTTTTGGATTGGATATGGCTGCGAACCCCGCCGCCAAAACGGGGCGTTCGGTCTCCGCGCCCGCCAAGGCAAAGCGCGCCAAGAAAAGGAGCCGAAAGAGGAAAACGACGGGGCCCGCCGGGATGGCACATTCGTGAGTGAGAAGAGTGGGAATTAATTTGGTAGTGTGTCGATTCCTCGTGCAACAGGCGACAGTAATGCTCCAGAACAACGAGCACGACGACAGTGAGGCATCAGCAGCAGCGCATCCGCTCTACTACGATCACTCCCGAGGAGAATCTTTCATCCACAACTTCCGAAGATCAGCATTGCCCGTCTGTAGTGCGTTCCTCCTGGCAGGCAGACGATTTGGTTGCAGATGTGGCGACGTCAACATGAACGACAACACCTCGGACTATGGGAAATGGAGGCGGCTTCCGTACGAAAAACTTGATCGGGAAAAACAGACAGCAAACGACGATAGTCATTTGCTGCTGCTTACAAATCGTCCTCGGCCAGGTTCCTCACACGTACTCTCGCTCGGCCCGCCGGATTGCCCGATACCGTTCGAACACTTTTTTCTCGCTCTCCAGACCTAGCATGGAACGAATCGAAGTGCCCCGGAAAGTATGCTTCAGCATCTTCCAGCCGCTGAAAAGTACGAATTTCGGGTCGTGTCGAAGCGCCACCGGGACGTGATGAAACTTCATCCAGCGCTCGGCTTTCCAGCGGAGGAACTCTACTTCTTCCGCCGGCACGTGTTCGGTCCGCACCACGGCCGTTGTTCCGTCGTATTCCTCCAGGCGCTCGTTCATGATCAAACCCTGATCGCGGAAGTCTTTCGTCATGGGCGTGCGCGGGTATGGCGTGGGATGTTGAATGTAGGGCCAGTCCACGTACCGGCGGGCGAACTCGAGATTCGCTTCGATCGACTCTTGCGTGTCGCCCGGACTGCCCACAATCAATCCGCCGACCACATACATCTGATTGCGGCGCAGGTAGTCGATGGCTTTGAGGGTGGCGTTTCCGGTGTTCTCGCCGTTAGTGCGCTTCGTATTTTTTGCCGAGGCTTTTAGAAACTCCAGGTCGCCATCCAAAATATTTTCGATGCCGAGAAAAACGTAGCGGAACCCTGCTCTCCGCATCAGCGGGGCCAGGGTTTCGCCGTGGTCGGCGATGGCGGATGTCATGCCCTGCACGAAGTAATCAAGAGTATTAAGACCGGCGGCAATAATGGCCTCACACAGTCCCTCGAAGCGCTTCACGTTCAGCGTAATGTTGTCGTCCACCAGGAAAATGGTCCGCGCCCCGTGATCGCGGGCATCGCGAATGTCATCCAGCACACGATCGAACGAGTAGGTGTGGAAGTTGCGGCCGCGCATCTCGATAATGGAGCAGAAACTGCAATCGTAGGTACAGCCGCGGGAAGTCTCGATCACATCGATCTGGCGGCCCATGAATGTATATCCCTGCAATACGCGCGCGTCACGGTTGGGCGGGCGGATTTCTTTGTCTTCAAGGCGGTGCGGAGGCCGCGCAGGATTGTGTACCCAACTCTCGCCCTTGCGGTAGGAGAGGCTACAGATCTGGTCAAAGCCGGAGCCCGCTTCAACGGCACGCAACAATTCGCGGAAGGTGACTTCGCCCTCACTGCGCACCAGATAGTCGACGCCCATGTCCTCATAAGCTTCGGGGGCAAGGCTGGGATCGTAGCCGCCCACCACGATCTTCACACCTGGGCGCAGAGCGCGGACCAGCTCGATAATGCGCCCGGCTGTCCGGCGCTGAAATGTCATGATGGAGAGTCCAACCACTTCGGGATGAAGCTGGCCAACCAGTTTGGTCACGGCTTCACGAACCCGGCGCTGAACCAGAATCAGATCGGCAACAGCCACGTGGTGATGCGGATCAACATTTCCCGCCAACGACGTGAGCGCGCCGTTGGGCATGCGGACGACCGCCGGGGGCATGTGTTCGAAGGAATCCGGCATCGAGAGTAACAGGACGTTCATGGGAACCTATCCTTAGTTTGCGTTTGTGATCCCGCAGGCGCGGGTCGAACCCCAATGACGAACCCGATGGCGGTAATTGTAACGCAGGGCATCGGTAGAAATGAGGGCTGGAGCAAAAAAGGTCAAACCGGTCCGCAATTTCAAGTTATCATTCCAAATAAGCTGCCGCTGATACCGCACCTTGCATTTCGGTAGCGGCGAAATTTTGGGGGAAGTATGGCGATCAACTTTGTGGGGACACAGGACGGAAGAGACGAATCGATACGCTTTCAACCAATGGAGCGAGTAAAGGTATATTTGTTCGGGATAACCGTACTGTTTGCCTCGTTTGGGATGGGTGAAGCGGTTTATCGNTTTCTGTTTTCAGAGTTCGACGGTATCACCGATCGTATTCCGGTTGAGCTGCTTTTTGGTTTAGTGTTTGCCTGGCTCGCTACAAAATTCGTCGGCGATGTGTACAGAAATCGCAAGCAGAGGAGCGCCCGCCTTAACTTTATTTGGGCTCGGAATTCGCAAATCCGAGGAGCAGTCGAGGGAATTACTCCTTTGGCCCACCCTGGGAAGAACCAACAGTCGATCAGAGTAATCCGCGAAGAAGTCGACAGAATCGAGTGGGCGCTGAAGGAAATTTTGCCAGGATGAAGTTCTATCTAACTGCGGCAATCCCTTACGGCAAGTAGTTCCCTTCCGGTTGCTCGCGCAATTTTTCGGCTGCCAGTTCCGGCGTCATGTCGCGCTGCGGCGAGGCCAACAGCTCAAAACCCACCATAAACTTCTTGACCGTAGCCGAGCGTAGCAGCGGCGGGAAAAAGTGCGCGTGAAAGTGCCACTCCGAATGTTCGCCTCCATCGGTAGGACGCTGGTGAAAACCCATGGAGTAAGGGAAGGAAATCCGCAACAAATTGTCATAGCGCGTGGTCAGACGTTGCAGGATGTCCGCCAGACTGGCGCGTTCTGTCGCGTCGAGTGCGGCGATATCGCCCGCGTGCCGCTTACTCAATAGCAGGGTTTCAAAGGGCCAGATCGCCCAGAAAGGTACGACCGCGACGAAGAAATCGTTCTGGCACACGATCCGCTCTCTGGCCTCCAACTCTAGGGCAAGATAGTCACACAGAAGACAACCGCTATGTTCGCAGCGATAGTCTTCGAATGATTCTTGCTCCTTCCGCGGTTCGTTGGGTACGGTTTGCGTGGCCCATATCTGGCCGTGGGGATGAGAGTTGCTGCTCCCCATCATCACGCCACGGTTCTCGAAAATCTGTACGTGGTTGATATACGGAAGGTTGCCGAGACTTCTATACTCCTGCGCCCACATATCGATGACCGCGCCGATTTCCGCGACTTCCATCTGCCCGAGCGTCAAGTCGTGACGCGGTGAAAAACAAATAACCCGACAACGACCACTCTCAGCCTTGGCGATCAACAGATTCTTTTTCCCGTCTTTGACGGTTAGATTCGGTAGATCAGGTTGCAGCGAAGCGAAGTCGTTATCGAAAACAAAAGTCGCGGAGTACTTGGGATTGCGTATCCCACCCGCACGCGCGTTTCCTGGACAGAGATAGCAGTTAGGATCGTAGGCCGGAGATGAAGCATCGGCGCGCTTCTCCGTCTGGCCCTGCCAAGGTCGGTCGGTGCGATTGGGCGAAACCAGAATCCAGTCCCGGGTCAGCGGATTGTAGCGGCGATGCGATTTGCCTCGAAGCTGTTTTAAATCCACGCTAATTCGTTTCCTCGCAGGTCAGTCTTCAGTATCCGCTGGGATGCCGCTGAAACCAGCTCCAGGCACCTGCCTGCTGGCGCGAGACTCGACCCGAGCCGGTCAGGCTAAAGCACAGTCGGGAACCGCAACGGAGCCGGAAGCTCGCGTGAGTCTCTCGATTTCACTCCCGGATTTGTTCGGTGACTTATTCGATACCGTCGATCTCGATCCTCGCACCGTCGTCCGCGGAACAGATGTACACCGCCGGCTCGATCCCCGCAGCTTGCTGATAGCGGCTCGAGACTTGATCGGCAAAAGCTTGCGCTTCGGATTCCGCAACCAGATTGATGGTGCATCCACCGAATCCACCGCCGGTCAGGCGGCCGCCGTAGTAGCCCGGAAGACCCTCGGCCACTTCCACCATGATGTCCAGCTCACGGCAGCTCACCTCATACAGATCGCGAAGGCTGCGATGCGACTGTCGCATGATCTCTCCGAAACCCTTCAAGTCGGTGCGGCGCAGGCAGCGTGCTCCCGCCAGCACCCGCTCGTTTTCCTTCACCACGTGACGGCATCGCTTGTAAATGATCTCGGGAATATCTTGCGCATGCGCAGCGAGTTGATCGATCGATAGATCGCGCAAAGCATGAATCTCTGGACACCATCTTGCCAGGAGCTTCACGCCTTGCTCGCACTCCTCACGCCTCCGGTTGTACTCCCCGCTGGCGTGCTGGTGTTTCACCATCGTATTACAAATCACCAGTCTGACCTTGTCGGGAATGGAGATGAGCTCGAATTCGAGAGAGCGGCAGTCGAGCAAGAGGGCGTGTCCCGCCTGTCCCAGGCAGGAGACGAACTGATCCATGATGCCAACACGTGCCCCAATAAAAGTGTTCTCGGTGTGTTGACAGAGTTTCGCAATATCGGCCAACGGTAGACTCGCGTTGTTCAGGCTTAGCAGAGCGAGTGCGCTGGCTACTTCGATGGCCGCCGAGGAACTCAGCCCTGCGCCCATCGGGATCTCGCTCTGCACCATCAAATTTGCGCCCGGAGACCCGTGGCCGTTCCGCTGTAAGGCAACCGCAATCCCCAGCACATAGTCGCACCATGCGCCGGTAGCTTTCTGCGGCAGATTGTTCGAATCGAATTCGAAGGACTGAGCAAACTCCTCGGACTGAATCCGCAGCTTGGGTTCGGGACGGCGCGATATAGCCACACGAGTGCGAAAACCGATGGCACTCGGCATGACAAAACCTTCGTTGTAATCGGTATGCTCCCCGATTAAATTGACCCGTCCAGGCGCGCTGAAAACGGCAGGTTGCCCAACGAATATGGTGGCAAATTTCCGGGCCAGCTCTTTCGACTTCATTTCCTTAATCCGATAGAACCTTTGCTAGGCAAACCCAACCACCGCGAAAGACCACGATTGCAAGCGATTACTTTGCCAGCCTAGCATGTCAAACGCCATCCGTGGCCAGAGCTACGAATGCAGCTAGCGTCAGGGTAACGTGCCCCTGTAAACGCCTACAGACCCGAATCGAAAAGGATTACATTATTCAACGGAAATCTTTTTCGCCAGAGTGAATAAGTTGCTCCAAGATATGCTAACGTCACGCGGCCAAGTTCTTCCCGGAATGCCGTTCGAATATCCCAATTCCCGGCTGTCAAGAGAGTGAACGATGAATCGACGAACCTTTACTCAACAACTCGCAGGAACGGTAGTGGGAGCCTGCGCCCTCGGCCACACCTCCAACTGGGTTAGCGGCCAGTCAACCTCCGCGACCAACCCGAGCCAGGCATCCACTTCACCCTTCAATCTGTCCATCATGCTCTGGACGGTGTTTACCAACCTCCCCTTCGAACAGCGTTTAGAAAAAGTTGCGGAAGCTGGATACCGCAACGTCGAACTGGTCGGCGAATACAGCAAATGGACGGAAGAAGATTTCAAGCGCGCCAATGCCAAAAGAAAAGAACTCGGCATCACCTTCGATTGCACCGCCGGACTGAAATACGGCGTCAGCAACCCGGAGCACAGAGCGGCGTTGCTCGCGGAACTTATCCAAACCCTGCCCGTCATGGAGCGAATCGATTGCCCGAGCATGATCTTCCTTTCCGGCAACCGGATTCCTGGAGTTCCTCGGGACGTGCAGCATCAGTGTTGTATCGACACGCTGAAAGCGGCCGCAAAGGTCGTGGAAGGCAAGTCCATCAATGGCGAGCCAGTCAGGCTGCTGCTCGAAACCATCGACCCGGAAGAAAACCCGCAATACTACCTAACCGAAATTGCGGAAGCGCTCGAGGTCGTTCGAGCCGTGGATCACCCGCAAGTACGGTTGCTCTACGACTTCTACCATGAGCAAACTGCCGCCGGAAATCTCATCGAAAAACTGCAGAACAGCATCCCGTATCTCGGACTGGTGCACATCGCAGACGTCCCCGGCCGTCACGAACCGGGCACAGGCGAGATCAACTACCAGAACATCTTTGCGAAACTCGCCGAGCTAAGTTACCAAGGAATTGCCGCGATGGAATTCCATCCTACCGGTGACCCCGTCATGCAGTTGCGCGCCGCGCGGGAAATGGCTCTCCAAGCCTGGTGTGAGGGTTTAAGCAAGGCAGCGAGTCGCCGTTCCTGATCTCATCCTTCCAACCTCCGCCGAGCAGTCTTACGTAGTATTGCCTCACCTCGGCAGTTGAATGCGCAACGCATATCCATACTTGCTTGGAGCCTGTGCCGGGAGTTTCACGGTCAAGCCGTCGCCTTGCTGCTGCCATTCGATTCGAGCCTCAGAGCCCAGCAGCGTAACCCTCTGGATCTCCGGGCTGCCACCGGGTGTATCCGTCCCAAGGTTGTGTATATGTGCTACGCCGCCCGCAGGCCAGGCCAATCCAATGGCGTAAAGAGTCGATCCCTTCCTGGTGAACCGAAAATCTTCCTCCGTGTATGGCTTCGTGTCCGTGTCATGGAACGCGCCACCGGCAACCTTGGTTGGCCCCTCGCCGCAAATCTTCCAGGGCCGCGTACCGTAGATCGCTTCGCCGTTCACTTTCAGCCATGCGCCCACTTCGCGCAGAATCTGCTGCTCTTCCTCCGGGATAGTGCCGTCGGAGCGCGGACCAATATTCAACAATAAATTCCCATTTTTGCTGACGATGTCCACCAACTGATGAACGACGAACTCGGAAGTCTTGTACGTGTCATTGTGCACGTACCCCCAGGACTTATTGCTGACGGAAGTGTCGGTCTGCCAATGACTCGGACGGATGTCGGTTAATTGGCCGCGTTCGATGTCGAGGGTCGCGGAATTTTCCTGAAACGCGTGGTCCTTATAATCTATTATCGCACCCGTCCCACGATCGGCTCCCTGGTTGTAATAGAAAGCGGCAAACCGGCTGATGTTCCTGCGAAAAGAAGGCTGCCCGATCCACCAATCGAAGTAAATGAGATCAGGATGATATTTCTCTACGATTTCGGCAGTGCGCGCCAGCCAATCGTCCGCATATTCGGGCGAAACGTAGGTCCAATCCTCGATCAGATCGTTATCATAACCGGGCCGCAACCGGCGTACATGCGCGGGCCCATATAAATCCCCGTATTTTGGATCGTTCACGTCAGAATCGAAGGCACGGCCGCCGTCGAAAAACCAATCATGCTCGGCACGATGCGACGACGCGCCAAAATGCAATCCCTCGGCGCGGATGGCTTGAGCTAGATCGCCCAGGATGTCGCGCTTCGGTCCCATCTTGCCCGCGCACCAGTCCGTTAGGCTCGATTCATACATCGGAAACCCATCGTGATGCTCGGCCACGGGGACAACATATTTTGCCCCTGCCTCGCGAAACAGCCGTGCCCAGGCCGCCGGATCAAAGTGCTCCGCCTTAAACATGGGAATGAAATCTTTGTAACCAAACTTGTTCTGCGCTCCATACGTCGCAATGTGGTGCTCGTATTCCGGCGACCCCTGCTGGTACATGTTTCGCGGATACCATTCGCTGCCGAAAGCAGGCACCGAATAGACTCCCCAATGGATGAAGATGCCGAACTTGGCATCCTGATACCACTGCGGCTCCCGGTACTTCGCCAGAGATTCCCAGTCCGCGCGGAACGGCCCGCGATCCACTTGCTCGTCGACCTTTTTGAGGATTTTCGCTCGCGCGCCATCATACTTAATGTCGGCTTTCTGCCACGTTTTCTCGATTACCGGCGGATCCGTTGCCGGCGATTGAGCAGATAAAACCATCGCCATGGAGAACATCAGCAGACCGGCAATCCAGGCAAGGCGTGAGCGCGCACATACAAAATTGACAGAAGCTCGCATATTTTTCGGGACCAAAGAAAGCGTATCGGCGACAGTGGTTGGCGTTTACAATTTACGTCGCCAAACGAGTGGCGGGCTTTCATTCAACACACGGGCAAGACTATACCAGTTTCCTGGCTCCGATTCGATTTCCTGAAAACGTTAGACCTAAGAATGAACAAAACTGCTTCGTGGTTTCTCCTTGTCTTTTTCGTCGCCCGCATTCTGCTGCCTCTCAAGTCGAGTGCCCAATGGACTCCGATGAATCCGGTCAAATCGGTCCAACAGAAATCAGACGGAGCCTTGTTCGAGTTGGCGACCGGTTTCCTGAAGATCGAAGTTTGCTCCGACACGGTGATCCATGTCCTCTACTCTCCGACGTCTTCTTTTCCCACGAAGCCGGATTACGTTCTCATCAAGCAGCGCTGGCCGACGACGAAATGGACCATGAACTCTTCCGCTGAAACAGCGACTTTGAGCACCGCACGGTTGAAGATCGTCGTTGCCAAAAAAGACGGCGCCATCAACTTCACCGACGAGCATGGAAACTCGCTGCTGCAGGAGGCTTCGCGCAAACTAACCCCCGTCAAGGTCAACCGCGAAGATACCTATCAGGCTCAATCGTTGATCAATCTCTATGGCACGCACGAAGCACTTTATGGGCTCGGCCAGCACCAGGCGGGAGTCTGGAACTACCGCGGCGAATCAATCGACATTTCGCAGGACAACAGCAACATCTCCGTGCCACTCATGCTTTCCAGCAGAGGCTACGGCATCTATTGGAGCAACGATTCGAGAAGCCAGTTCAATAACCGCTTCGCCAACTATCTCTATATCAGCTCGGAAGTGGCGGACGCGATCGACTACTACTTCCTCTACGGCCCCGACTTCGACGAAATTATTGCCAGTTATCGTGCTTTGACAGGACAGGCGCCGATGTTCGGTAAGTGGGCGTACGGCTTCTGGCAGTGCAAGAATCGCTACAAATCCCAGGAGGAAATTCTTGGCATAGCCAGGAAATATCGCGATCTGCGCATTCCGGTCGACAACATTGTTCAGGACTGGTTATGGTGGAACCGCAAAGGCGAGTTCGTCTTCAACAAGAATTATCCCGATCCGAAGGCGATGGTCGATACTCTTCACAGTGAGAATTTCCATCTGATGATTTCCATCTGGCCCTTTTTTGAGCCGGGGTCGGCGAACTACGACTACATGGATAAGCAAGGCTGGTTTGTCGACAAATTCAAGTACGCGAAACCTCCATATCACGCGGAAGGTATGGCCGTTTACGACGCGACCAATCCGGAGGCACGGAAATACTATTGGGACAAAGTAAACGAAGGATTGTTCAGCTTGGGCATCGACGCCTGGTGGATGGACACAACCGAAAGAAACCGAGGGCCAGGAAGAGAACATCCTGCTTGATCACAAACTGGCAGCCGGCAGCGGCAATCGATACGTCAACGTCTATCCACTGCTCGACACGGCTGCGGTATACGATGGACAACGAAGCGCGTCCAGCGTAAAACGTGTATTCATTTTGTCGCGCTCCGCATTTTCCGGTTCGCAACGAAATGCAGTCACGGCATGGTCGGGTGATATTAATTCCGATTGGCTCAGTTTCCGTCGGCAGATTCCCGCTGGCCTGAATTTTTCGCTCTCCGGCATTCCTTATTGGACCACCGATATTGGCGGCTTTGTCTTCGGTAATCCCGATGATCCCGCATTCCGCGAGTTATTTGTGCGCTGGTTCCAGTACGCCACTTTTAACCCAATCCTGCGGGTGCATGGCACACGTCGCCCCGGTGAGAACGAATTGTGGTCCTACGGCGCGGAAGCGCAAAAAGATTTTAGTTAGCTTTGACCGGCTGCGCTACCGCATGCTGCCCTACATTTATTCGCTGGCCTGGAAAACAACGAGCGAGAGTTACACACCCATGCGGCCGCTTGTCATGGACTTTCGTGGGGACACGCGCGCCGAGAACACTGGTGATCAATTCATGTTTGGCCCCGCATTCCTAGTCAATCCGATTACCGAACCTGCCGCCACCGCCCGGTGGCTCTATCTGCCCCAGGGCGAGTGGTATGACTTCTGGAGGGGCACTGCAGGGGAAGGCGCGCGAGCCATCAACGCGATGGCGCCGCTCGATCAAATACCGCTCTACGTTCGCGCCGGATCGATTCTACCGTTCGGACCAGACCAACAGTGGACCACAGAAAAGCCCGAAGACCCGATCGAAATTCGCGTGTATGCCGGCGCCGACGGCGACTTCTCCCTATACGAAGACGAGAACGACAATTACAACTACGAAAAGGGCGAGTACGCGGTCATCCTTTTTCATTGGGATGATGCGCGGCACACGTTGANNATTGGCGACCGCAGGGGTCAGTTCCCGGCATGCTGGATCACCGTTCCTTTCAAGTCGTATTCGTAAGAGAGAATCACGGGGTAGGAATCGGTCCAGAGGATCATCCCGACAAAATCGTCCAGTATTCAGGCAAGCAAATCACCATGGCTCAATAGGCTGCATGCCTCACGGCGCGTAACCGCTGCGGCCTTGACCGATGGCCGGGCTAATGCCAAACTGGAGTAGGAAGTAGAAGGCTATCTGCCGTGCGTTCCCGTAAAACGCGCGCTTATTCCGGCCAAATTTAGGATTGTCGATTCCATGATCATTCTTGTCACTATCGTTCACGTCATCGTATGCCTGTTCCTCATCATTGTTGTCTTGCTGCAGAGCGGTAAGGCCGGGGACATCTCCGCCGCATTCGGAGGACAGGGTAGCCAGGCAGCATTCGGCCCTCGCGGCGCAGCCACTGCTCTTTCAAAAGCCACCACCCTATCAGCCGTTCTGTTCATGCTGACCTCGATCACGCTTTCGGTAAACGCCATAAAAGTTGGTGGTCCAAAGTCCGTCTTGCAGGGTATGAAATCTGCCCCTGTCAAAACCCAGCCGGCAACGCCCGCGCCCGCGAATCCCACTCAAAAATAGGCAGGACTTTGCTGAAGATTGCAGTGTCGCCGATGCCCGCCTAGGGGTACCGCCGTAATTGTATTTACCCCATGCCAGTGCTACCATCCGATTAGTAATCAAGCATTTATTTAGGAGGTATTTCGTATGGCTGATCGTGATGGCAGCAGTTTCGTTTGGTTCCTGGCAGGTTTGGGTTTGGGGGGACTCATCGGAGTTCTTTACGCGCCCCGTGCAGGGAGAGAGACGCGCGAAGAGCTTCTCGCTCGCGCCGAGCAAGGCAGCGACTACGTTCGTAACCGAGCACGTGAAGCTCGCGAACAGGCTTCGGGGTGGGTGGATAAAGGCCGCGACGTTGTCAATCAGCAGAAGGATCAGTTTCGCGCCGCTTACGAGGCTGGACGACAAGCATACACGGAAGCCACAACGGAGTCCGCGCCCACAAAGGGTGTGTAATTCAGCGCCGGTTCCTAGCTCTCCCAGGAGCGTCCTCATGATGGAAAATCTCGTCCCCGTGTTTATCGCAGCCACTGCGGCGGCAGTGGTTCTGCAAGCTTTGATCCTGGTTGCTTTGTACCTCGCGGTTCGCAAGACCACGGCCAGGATGGAGGCAGTGGTCGAGGAAGTGAAAGCAAAAGCTCTTCCGGCCGTCGATTCTGCGAATTTGACCATGACGGAGTTGCGACCCAAGGTAGGCCAACTCCTCGATCATATTTCTGAGTTGCAACCCAAGCTGCAGGTTGTTACTGATAATTTGGTGGAAACAACCTCTATCGTTCGTTCAGAAGTGCAGCGCGTGGATGCGACAGTGAACGACGCCATGGATCGCGCACGTCTGCAGGTAATTCGGGTTGACGAGATGCTCAGCCGCACTTTTGACCGCGTGGAACAGACTTCCGATCTGGTGGCTAAGACCGTAGTTTCTCCGGTGCGCCAGGTGTCGGGAATTTTCCGCGGCGTGACTGCGGGCGTTGAATTCTTACTCGGCAATCGTGGCCGGAAGAATGGCGACAGCCGCGTCCCGCGACGGCCGGTTCCACAGGACGAGATGTTCATCTAGACTCGACTCCGGTGGTATAGATATTTTTCATTTGGCCTAGTGCCCTTTTTCAGCCAGTCCCATGCGTTACCTCGTTCGAGCCCGCGTGAAATCCGGTTCTTAGCCTGCCTTGCGCGAAGCTATTCAAAGCGGAACGCTCGGGCAAGGCTCCGTGGCCGAGGGCGAATATCTTCGCAACATGCAGGAGGCTCGGCTCGGTGAGGATGGAACCGTGCGCTGGGTGGAAGTCTGTTACTGCCCAACTCCGTTGCAGGAAGAACAGGCTTATTGGGAAGAATATTTTGAGCTAGCGCGAGTGCAGGACACGCACGACCGGCGCAAGTGTCGCGACGAAAACGGTGAAGAGCCCTGGGCATGTGGCGGTTGCGATTGCACCGCGCGGCTGGAACAGAAGCTGAAGACATCCGGCGCATCTTTCCTGGATTCCCTGCGTGCCGGCCCAGGTTCCTCCCTCAATGTTTCCCCATCCGTTGATTCATCGTCACTTCAGCCGGGCAAGAGTTGATTCCAACTATTGCGGCTTCTCCGCTGTGTAGCTCATAGTGGCCCCTTGTGGCGTGCTGGATTCAACTTCCATCGACTTCGCGTCTTTAGAAATCGTCATGTGCGTTACCCGTATGATTTTTCCATCCTGCTTCTCAGTCTGCTCAACGGTATCTTCATCAATCCGCTTCAGCGAAACCATCGTGTGACCGGCGTCTCCGTCAACCGTATAATCTTGCCGTCAAACTTCGCATCATAAGTCTGGCTGTTTTTGTCGGACCATTTCAGCCCATCTTTCGTGGATTGATACGTATTCGCGGGACCGCTGATGGAATCGTTCTTGACAGTGTTCATCACCCACGAACCCGAAAGCACGTGCGCTCCAACCGGGCCCTTGCCGACTCTGGTAAACTTCGCTTTTCCCGAAACCGGTTGAGCTTCGCTCGTATTGGCAAATTGCTCCGTCATGGTGTTTTTATCCGACGACACCGTTTCGCTGCAATGAAACGTGCGCTTGCCTTCTCGCTAATAGGTGAACTCGACTGAGCTAGGGTCCACCACGCGGACGAAAATTATGTCGACGTCCATCAGTTCTTACATCGACTTTCGGGATGCAGCTCAAGCAATGGAACATACCCTTCTCTATCCTGTATTGCTCGGGCGGCTGGGAGAATTTGATGGTATCCATCTTCATCTCCCAGGTACCAGCGAAGCGACTCTGCCCCGACGAAAACGAGGGAGCAAACAGCAGCAGGGCAAGCAAATTTTTCACAAGACACCACCCGCGTAGCGCTGCCGAAGTCGACGAAGGCTTTAGCCTGATGTCAGTCTGCTATGCAATCCAGGCTCCGCCCACAACAATATCCTCATCATAGAAAACCGCGGCCTGCCCCGGAGTAATCGCCCGCTGCGGCTCATCGAATGTGACCAGAACTTCGTCGTCCGCAATCTTCTCCAGCACCGCCGGGGCGCCTTCATGACGATGACGGATTTTTACCGAAACCCGCATCGGCTCGCGCAGATCCCCGACCGAAATAAGATTCAGGCGACGCGCCCGCAGCGCACGCGAATAAAGATGCTCATCGCCGCCGACCACAACTTGCTTGTCGGCACCGTTGATCTGAATCACATAGAGCGGCGATCCCGTCGCGACGCCCAGTCCCTTGCGCTGGCCGACAGTAAAGTTCTGAATGCCGGTATGCTCGCCGATCACTTCCCCGCTCGCCGTAACCAATTCCCCCGCAGTATCCGGCAATGACCCACCACTCTCGGCGAGGTAGGCATCAATGAAGCGCTTGTAATCGCCGCCGGGCACGAAACAGATCTCCTGTGAATCCGGCTTTTCCGCCAGAGCCAGCCCGTGCTGGCGCGCCAGCTCGCGCACCTCGGACTTCTTCATCGCACCCAAAGGAAAAAGCGTACGGCTCAGCTGCTCCTGCGTAAGGCCGAAGAGAAAGTAAGTCTGGTCCTTGCCGCGATCGGCGGGCCGCATCAGCAGCCAGCGCCCGCGGGAGTCGTCATATTCAACCCGGGCGTAATGCCCGGTTGCGACGCAATCCGCACCAATCTGCCGCGCGACCACCAGAAGCTGATCGAACTTCAAATGATTGTTGCACAGGCTACAAGGGATGGGTGTGCGTCCCGAAAGATATTCGGCAACGAATGGACGCACAACATCGCGCTCGAAGCGCTCTTCATGATTCACCACATAGTAAGGAATGCCAATATCCTCTGCCACGCGGCGGGCATCATAGACATCGTCCAGCGAACAGCAGCGCCCGGTTACGGTCTCCGACATGCCATCATGTCCCGCCAGCCGCCGCTGATTCCACAGCTGCATGGTCAGCCCGATGACGTTGTGCCCCTCCGCCTGCAGCATGGCGGCAACGGTGGAAGAATCCACACCGCCCGACATGGCTACCGCAATGGTCTTAAAGTTGGTCATGAGTTAAAAAAGCAATTGGCAGTTAGCAATTGGCAACTAGCCCTCGATCCACAACTCCAAACATTCTGTTTGAAGGCAACGGCTAATCGCTAATTGCCCATTGCTAATTGCTAACCGCCTCCTTCCGCCGCATCGGGGACAACTCCCTCAGCCGCACCACAGCCTCCGGCACCATGGTCAGCGCAATCTCAATTTCCTCGGCCGTATTTTGTTTCCCCAGACTGAAGCGAATGCTGGAACGAGCTCGATCCGAGGACAAGCCCATTGCGAGGAGCACGTGCGAGGGCTCAATCGCCCCCGCCGAACACGCGGCGCCCGTGGAGACGGCAACACCCTTTAGGTCGAGCAAGATAGTCACCGACTCGCCTTCAATCGAATCGAAGTAAATATTCGTCGTATTCGGCACGCGCGCAGCGCCTTCCCCGTTCACGCCAGCATCTTCTAACTGAGCTAGAATCCCTAACTCCAGCCGGTCGCGCAATTCGGACATCTTCTTATCGTGGCCTTGATCAAAGCCTTGCGTCGCTAGTTCGGCAGCTCTGCCGAGGCCCACGATTCCAGGAACGTTCTCCGTTCCCGCGCGGCGCGAGCGTTCATGCCGCCCCCCGTAAAACAGCGGTCGCAACTGTGTTCCTTGGCGAACATAAAGCGCACCCACCCCTTGGGGCGCATGCATCTTGTGGCCTGAAATGGAGAGCGCATCGCAAGCAATCCGCCTCACATCAATCGCAACCTTGCTTGCAGCCTGCACTGCATCGACATGAAAATAGACATCGGACTCTTCGGCAATCTTTCCAATTTCCTCAACCGGCTGCAGCACTCCGGTTTCATTGTTCGCCATCATGATCGAGATCAGCTTTGTATTGGGGCGCAATGCCCGCCGCACATCACCGGGATCCACCACGCTGCGGCTATCCACCGGAACAAACGTTACTTCGCAGCCAATGTCCTCCATATGCTTGCAGCTATGCAGAACGGCGTGGTGCTCAATGCCGGATGTGATGATGTGATCTCCCGCTCCGGCTAGCCCAGCAATCGCCAAATTATCGCCCTCAGTTCCACTGCCGGTGAAAACGATTTCTTGCGCCAGGCAGCCCAGCATCGAGGCCACTGAATCCCGCGCGCGCTCCACCGCGGCGCGAGTTTCCTGCCCGTGATGGTGGATTGACGAAGCGTTGCCAAAATGCTCGCAAAAATAGGGCCGCATGGCTTCGAACACTTCCGGAAGAACCGGGGTGGTGGCGTTGTTGTCGAGGTAAATGCGGCGCATCACCTGCTTATTCTACCTGCTTTCCCTTCGATGGTGGCCCGCTCTAAACCAATAGCAGCAAAAAGAAACGGCGCCCGAAGGCGCCTTCTCAGAGAAGTAAAATCCCCCTATTGCCCGATCCGTTCGATCAGCGCTTCTCTATCGCTACATAGCGGTTGGGATATTCCGGCCCCAGATATTCCGCCCGCGGCCGAATCAAGCGGTTATCGTCGAGCTGCTCGATGACGTGGGCCGTCCATCCACTGATGCGCGAAACCGCAAATATCGGTGTGAATAAATCCTCGTCGATGCCCAGTGTGTGGTAGGTGGAGGCGGAATAGAAGTCGACATTGGCGTTGAGCTTTTTTTCCGCCTTTACGAACTTCTCAATCTTCTCTGACATGTCATACCACTGCGGTTGTCCGCTGGAACGCCCCAGATCACGCGACATTACGCGAAGGTGCGTGGCTCGCGGATCTTCCGTGTGATACACGCGATGGCCAAAGCCTGGAATTTTCTTTTTCTGGGCCAGCATGTTGCGACCATACTCGACGGGATCGGCCTTCTCGCGGTCGATCGCTTCGAGAATCCGGAAAACTTCTTCGTTCGCTCCGCCATGCAATGGCCCCTTCAATGCGCCAATCGCCGACGTAATCGCCGAATGCATGTCAGACAAGGTCGCCGCGGTTACGCGCGCCGCAAAAGTAGAAGCATTCAGCTCATGATCGGCGTGCAGGATAAGGGCGATGTCCAGAGCTCGCTCCGCCGTAGCCGAAGGCTTGGTGCCATTCAATTGCAGGAGAAAGTTCGCCGAGTGCGAGAGTGATCGATCCGCCTCCACCACTGGCTTTCCCTTGCGAATCCTATCGTAGGCGGCAACGATCATCGCGATCTGCGAAGTCAACCGGACCGCTTTGCGAACATTGGCATCGTGATCGTTATTTTTCTCGTCGGCATCGTAGAACGCCAAAGCTGAAACCGCGGTACGCAATACATCCATGGGCAACGCACTCCGGGGTGCATCGCGTAGAAGCTTGAGAATCGCCGGATCAAGGTGGCGCTCTTGCGCCAGCCGATCCTGAAGATCTTTCAGTTCGCTCCGATTCGGCAAACGCCCAAACCAGAGCAGGTAGCAGGTTTCTTCAAAATTGGAGTGGTCGGCGAGTTCGTGAATGTCAATGCCACGATACGCAAGGACGCCGTTGTCGCCATCGATATAACAAATTCCGGAGGTGGTGGCGACGATGCCTTCCATTCCTTTGGTGGCAGGGATGCTGGTCACGCTGGACATAGTGTCTCGCTCAAGAGATTTGATCACCGTTGCAAAGTTTACGCTGCAAGACCACGCCCGTAGCAGCGGGCAAAGCAACCTTCTTTTATACGCCAAAAGGCACTTGCCTTCCAAGTTCCGTCAGGCGGTGTGCTATCATTTCGCCGATTTCCTCAGAGGAAGCTTCATGGGTCAACCAGTAGTTCACCTCGAGATCGGCTGCCGCGACGGGGGTAAGACATCAACTTTTTTCGTCAATCCTTTCGGCTGGAATATGCAGCCCATGGGACCAGCAAGCATGATCGATACGGGTGCGGACAGCGGGATTCACGGCCACATCTCCGTACTCGGCCATGAGCCACCGTTACACCATCTTCTATGTGCAGGTGGACGATGGGCAAACTTATCTGGATAAGGCGGGCCCTCGGAGGTAAAACTCTCGTGCCACCAGTCGACATCCCGACCGGTACATTCGCCTGGTTCGCCGACCCTGATGGCAACACCGTCGGTTTGTGGAAACCAAAAATAAACGAGATCACACGGGCCAGATGCTAAGGGCCGTCTTGCTCAAAATCTGCTGCTGCAACTCTTCCGCCAGCGGCAGCGCGCGAAACTCCTCGAGATTCTTCTTGATATCCGGCACGCCCGGTCCTGGCCAATCCGTGCCGAAGAGCGTTTTGTGAGCAATCTCTGGCATCCGCGGAAAATACTTGAGCAAGGTCTTAGGCGGAATCCCGCTGATGTCGAGATAGACATTGGCATGGCGCCGGACGAGAAAGAATGCCGTCTGCATCCACAGTGGACGGCCGCCGTGCGCCAGCAAGATCTTAAGCTTGGGAAAATCGACGGCCACATCATCCACGTAAATCGGATCTCCGTATTTGTTACGCGCCCCGGGGAAGATCGAGGTTCCCGTATGAAACATCACCGGCACGCCGTTGGCCTCCGCCGCCCGGTAAATAATTTCCAGCTCCTTGACTCCGTTCAGGTAATCATTGGGAAACAGGAGCTGGTGTGGGGGATGGATCTTGATCATGCGGATTCCAAGTCGCAGAATCTCCTCCATGTCGGCAAGGACGTTCGTGGTATGGCGCGGGTGCAGGCTGCCGCACGAGAGCAGCCGCTTCGGATTGTGCTTAACGTAGTCGGCGATGAATTGGTTTACCCCGTTGGTAAAGCCGATCACCTCGGGCGCCACATAGTTGATGAGCAGCGCGCGGTCGATGCCGCAAGCGTCGAGATAGATCAGGAACGCTTTGGGTGAGTGGCAGAACTCGACAATCTGCTCGAAGTTCGCCCGCTTCTTTTTCATCAGCTCCAGCGCGAGGGGTTTATACATCTCCATCGGCTGGATGTGGATGTGGCAATCTGTAATCATTCCGTCTGCTAAACCACTAGAGGCTGTCTCGCAAATGGTTTTGGGTTTAAGCCCTCAGAGAACGTTCAGTCCAGTCGTTCGGCTCACGGGAACTAACACCCAATTAACTTCAATACGTCGGGACTTTTCCATCTACCCGCCGAGACCAGCCGTCGATGCCGCCACGCATGGACTGTGCCTTCTCAAACCCCTGCTGCCGCAGCCAGGCCGTCACATTCATCGAACGAACGCCGTGATGGCAAACCACTACAATATGATCTTCCGGATCCAGTTCCTGATGGGCGCGGGACGGCACATCCCCCATGGGAATTAGTTTCGCTACGCCCATGTGCGCAGTCTCGATCTCCCACGGTTCGCGCACGTCGAGCAGGGTGAAGCTCTCGCCGCCGTCGAGCTTCATTTTTACTTCTTCAGGCGTGATCTCGTAATCCATATTCATGCGCAGTCAGCTCCGCTTACTTCCCTGCCCACAGAGGCTCGCGTTTCTCCATAAAAGCTCGGATGCCTTCCTGCGCGTCCACCGTACTCATCAACTCTTCCAGGTAAATCTTCTCAGCCCGCGCCAAGCCCTTATCGAAGCGCATCGCATCCCACGCGTAGACGGCCTTCTTCGTCACCGCCAATGCTACAGGACTCAATCTGGACAATTCCTCAACGGTGCGATCCACCGCAGCTTCCAACTCATTATTGGCTACGGCGCGATTGGCAAGCCCCATCGCCGCAGCCTCGATTCCATCGATCGTCCGCCCGGTCAGAATCAATTCCGAAGCGCGTTTCTGTCCAACCAGCGCCGCCAGCGCCGTACACGCCACCGGAGGATAGCAGCTCAGTTTGATCTCCGGAAATCCCCAGTGCGCAGAAGCGGACGTGTAAACAATATCGCAAACCAGTGCCAGTTCCGCTCCGCCACCCAGACAGTTTCCGTCTACCACGGCGATCGTCACTTTCCTCGTTGCCACCAAAGCGCGGATCACCGCATGGAACTTAAGCAGCATCACTTCGATGTTGTCAGGAGTATGCGCCGCCACATCAACGCCCGCCGAAAACGCCCTGCCCTCGCCGCGGAGCGCGATCATCGAAATATCTGAACGCGCTTCGATCTCGGTCAGCGCCTGCGCCAGCTCCTCCATCATGGGAACGTCGATCACATTCAAAGGCGGATTACTGAGTGAAATCCGCGCGACCGGCGCTGTGATGTCAACTGCCAACCGCGTGAGCTTAGGAGCCATGGATGTGGTCGAGGCCATGAGTTTCTCTGTCTCTCTGTAGCGAAAGACTCACCCTACAGATTAATCGCCGACTTCCGGACCTCGCCGATGCTGGCCAACGGATCGCGCGCCCCCGTTTTCTCGGCAATCCACTTCTTTTCATTGGCAATCATTTCCAGCAGGAGTTTCTTATCCTCCTGAGACGGCATGTACTCTTTTAGGTGCTCTTCGTACGCGCGGTCATCGAGCGGCTCCCCCGTTTGCGCATGAAATTTCTGCCCCTTCCAGCGTCCAATCTCGCGATTGAACTTGATATCGGGCGCGTACAGCATCGGCTGGCCGGCCTTCAAAGAGCCGTTGAAGCGCTCGATCAGTCCCGCGACTTCGTTGCGATATAGTTTCCGGTTGTAATCGTTCAAATCGTCAAGCTCGGGAGGTTGATCGTTCTTAGGCTCGTCGTATCGCCCTTTGACGCCCCAAACGTAAGCCCAATGCGCGGACGAAGAATGGTCGGTGCCGAATAAATCGTAGGAGCTCGAAATCCACTTGTTGAGATATTTCTGAATCAGCCACGCTGGAATAATTCCGGCCTCTACAATGCGCCGCAAGCCATCGTTGCCCGTGCCCATGTGAAACGCCTCTTCCCGCAGCATGTAGGACATCGACCGCCCCAGCGGCGCGAAGGCGGAATACTTCAACATCTGCAGTTGGAATTTTCCGTCGCGATCCACAAAATCGGTGTAGGTAAAGAAATCCATCCAGTTGTCGACATCCACATTGAACGCGCCGAGCAGCCGCTTGTTATCGAAGGCGCGCCGCTCCAGCATCTTCTGGGCCTCCACTTTGCCGGAAGAACCGAAGTGATCGACGAGCAGAGCGCACATCTGCCAGCCGTGGCGCATCTCTTCAATCATCACCCGCGTAATCGCGCGGCGATCCCAATCCGTTGGCGCGTTTTCCAGAAGATTGCGCTGCTGCTCCACGCTGGCAAACTCTGTATCGCCCTGATACACGATCATGTTCATCAGCGCATCGCGCATCTGCTGCGTCGGAATCTGCCGCAGGTTCTCCCACTTGCGCCGGCCCTTGTAGGAACCGAATTCGATCTCCTCGGTATCGATGGCGCCATAGAGCGTGTCGAAGTGGAAAGCCGCAATGTCTTTCGTGTTGACGCCAATATCTTTGCGCCAGTCGTTGAACATGCCTTCCCAGTCACTGAACGTTCCGATTTTCGCTACTTTTCCAGGCATCATGCCACTCCTAAAAACCACACGGTACTAGGTACTCGGTACTATTTCGCCTTAAACACCGCCGGCCGCTTCTCCACATAAGCGGCCAATCCTTCTTTGGCATCTTCGCTCTGGAAAAGAATCTGCTGGTTCTCGCGCTCTACCGCGAGCGCCGATTCCATCGGAATCTCCCAACCGGTCTGCACCGCGCGCTTGATCCGTCCCACGGCCTTGGCCGCCTTGTTTGGCGGACAGAACTGCTTGGCATACTCCATCATATTTTCCATAAAGCCATCGCGCTCGTAGATGTCGTTGATGATGCCGAGCTCCTGCGCTTCTTCAAAGGAAAACGTATTGCCCGTCACCATCAGTTCGATCGCTTTGCTCTTTCCCACCAGCCGCGATAGCCGCTGTGTGCCGCCGGTGCCAGGAAGCACGCCCAAGTTCACCTCCGGCAAACCGATCTTGCCCGCATCCTTGCGCGCGATCCGAATGTCGGCCGCCATGGCGATCTCAAGTCCGCCACCTACGCAGTGCCCATTGATCGCCGCAATCACCAGCTTGGGCGTGTGCTCCAGGCGCAACAACATTTCATTCGCGTGCAGGCAGAAGTAATATTTGAAAGTTGGGTCGACGCTTGACAGCATTTTGATGTTCGCGCCCGCCGAGAAAAACTTGTCCCCGGCTCCGGTCAGCAAAATAACGTAAACATCATTCTCCATGCGCGCGCGCAGGATGGCCTCATCGAGCTGCCGGTTCATTTCATAGGTATAAGTATTGGCCGGCGGATCGCACATCTCAATCACCGCGACGCCGCCTTCGGTGCGGTAGTTGACGAGCTGCTTGGTGGTTTCGCCGGTTGCCGGCTGCATCGTGGTCGCCATATTTTTCACTCCTTGATTTCGCAATCTTAAGTTGATCTCGCGCTACTTAATTCCGGTCAAAACAACTATTTGCGGCCTTTGGCAGGCACCATCACCCCGCGAAGAAAGATGTCCCCCATCTCGCGGGCAATTTCCTGGGCGTCGGCATCGACTCGTGCATTGTGCCAGGTGTAAATCCAATTCATCATGCCGAACAGACTCAGCACCGCGATCCGCGTAGAAAACTGCAGTGCGCGTTCCCGCTTTAGTTCCTCCAGCAAACCTACGCAAATGCGGTAGTATTCGCGCTTGATGCCCGCGACTTCCGCGGCAAAGCCATTGTTCAGCGCCTCCGCCTCGTGCGTCAGCACCTTCATGGCCGCCTGATTGGCAAGGAAATATTCCAGGTGATTAAGAATGAAGATTCGAATTCGCTGTTCAGGATCGCTCACTCCTTCCAAACGCGCTTTCAACCGCTGCACGATGGTCGTGAAGGTATGCTTCTGTATAAGGAAGAGCAGCCGTTCTTTGGATTCGAAGTAATAATAAAGGCCGGCCAGCGACATCCCGCTCGCGCGCGAAAGATCGCGCATGGAGGATCCCTCGTATCCCTTTTCACAGAATACGTTTGTGGCGTAGGTGAGAATTTCCGACAGTCGCCGGTCAAACCGTGTAGCTGGCGGAGAGTCGGCTACACGCGAGCGAGTCGAAATGTGCGTTGCTATCGAACTTGCCATGGCATCCTAAAAAGGCACTGATTCGAACGTTCGTTCGAACCAGTGTACGACAACCGTGGTAGCAATCACAAGAGTCGACTTCGCTATGGGGGGATTCGTGGGAAGAGTATGCTGCCAAGCGCTCGAGCAGCTGAGACCTGATCAGTAGTCTAGTTCCTCACATCAGCCAACAGCCGCTCCATTTCAGCTTTCACGTCGCCAGTGAGTGGTAGCAGGGGCAGCCGCGCCGGGCCGCCAAAATATCCGTTGAAGTCCATGCCATGCTTTACGCCAGGAATTCCCAACTCACCCACCACCCGCTGCGCGGCGCGAGCAATGCGCTCCTGCTTCAGTTCCGCGAACTTGGCATTGCCTTCTTTCCACGCGGCATAGATTTCGTAGCAAGAGGTCGGGGCAACGCAGGCAAAGGCAAGAATCGCTCCCACCGCTCCGGCATCGAGGGAAGCGTGCAGCTTGTTCGCTGCACCCACCATCACCTGGAATCCCGCTTCTTTCTGCCGGGTTTTCATCTTGCCCACAATCGAGACCGCCGCCGAAGAGGGTTTCGCCGGTGAAGCCGGCCCCGGCGATGCTGCGATCGAAACCAGTTCCCCGCCCTCTGCACCCGACCCAGAGGTCGGAGCCGCAAGCATGCGGGGCGTGACCGCCTCAAACGTCTCTGTCACCGTGGCGCTGCGCTGGACGTGGCGCGTGCCCTCCACAATCATGCGAATTTTTTCCACGTCACCGCTCGATTCCTTAATGCCAACCACGTTCGGATGGTCGGCCAGTTCAATCGCAAGTTCGGCCGGCATATCGTAACCAGTCGCCTGAGGAAAGTTGTAAATGATCATCGGCAGCGGCGAGCGGTCGGCCACAGTACGATAAAACGCCAAGATGTTCGCAGGTTGCATCTGCTTCTTGTAGTAATGCGGCGTCCGCACCATGGCAATGTCGTAGCCCAATTCCGCCGCGTACTCGGTCAACCTCAGCGTCTCGATCGCCGACTCAATCCCCGTACCCGCAACCAGAACTTTGTTCGGCGCAGCCGCCTCCCGCGCGGTTTTCAGCACATCGCGCCGTTCCTGATCGGAAAGCATGATGGCCTCGCCGGTCGAGCCGAGCACGACAATCCCCGCGCATGGCGTCCGCGAATAGCGTTCAACATTGCTCTCGATCTTTTTGAAGTAGACATTGCCGTCGGGATAAAACGGCGTGGGGATGGGAGGAAAAATACCTTGAAGGAGCATCGCGGTTACCTGACCCTCAGCCTATCACTTCTTCGGCGGACAAAGCAGCGGGATGGTTTCGCGCTTGTTGCGCCGATAAACGCGGAAATCGTCTTCGTCCACGGTGATGACGGTATGGCGCGGGTATAGCTCACTCATCCGGATCAGACATAGATCGGCGAGGTCGGGGCGGCGATCCGCATAGCGAATGGCGAGTTCGTAAAGTTGCTCCTGATGACTTGCGCAATCGAATGCTACGCGAACAGTGTTGTCGCGCAACATTCCAAGCACTTCTTTGCTGGACTGTAGATGAAACGCCGTCTCTGCCAACACAGCTTCACACGTCAAGACCGGCCATCGGATTAGCTCGCCAACCTCAGCGGCCCAGTCATGGTATTGGTCGTTGTCCCGGGCAAGCGCCACCAGCAGGCCGGTGTCGGCAATGGCCCTCATTCTCGCGAAAATCCCTTGCGCCTAGAGACGTCCGGTGGTCCGCCCTTGATAATTCCGACATACTTCCGCCACGCTTCATTTCCCTTAGCCGGCTGGTCGCTTGAGAGCCCATTCTCCACACATTGCCGCACTACTCGCCCGACCGGCAACCCGGTACGGCGAGCCTTGGCGCGAAGGCGCTCCAGCAGCTCTTCGGGAAGGCGGATTGTGAGCGTGTTACTCATATCACACAATTGTAACACACTCTATCCAATGGGCTTGTCCTGCCAACCCGGTGCGGGGTGCAAAGATCGGGCCGGCAGACTGATACGGCGAATATTGGATAAGCGCGAACTTCCCTTCCCCTCAAAACCTGATGGAGCAATAATTAGCAAACCAAAAATCACGGTCGCCGATACAACTGCGGCGAGCGCGGCCTACTTTGTGGTCGCAATCCCCAAGGCCGTTAGGCCAGTAATAACTACGCCCAGCAGCGCTAGCTTGTGTCGAGTAGGCGAAGTCGCAGATGTTGCTGATAGCAGCCCTCGAAGGCAGACCATTGGTGAAGTTACAAGGAAGGCTATCCAAATGGAAGATAACGCAAGTAGGAGGAATCGGCTCGGGAACCATGCCGAGACAATCACCGGCGCACCGTGCGCTCCGCGTGCAGTGCCTGCAGCGCCCGTATGTTCACCTCCCCACGCTGCAGCGCCGCAATCCCCTCGGCTGCCGCGCGGGCCGCGGAAAGCGTGGTAATGGTAGGAATACGCTCCGTCACCGCGGCGCGTCGGATGGCCTTCTCATCGAACCATGGCTCCGGCCCCGTTGGCGTATTAACGATCAGGCGAATGCGTTGCCCCTTGATAAAATCCACCACATTCGGACGACCTTCTTTTACTTTGTAAACCCGCTCGACTCTCATGCCTGCGGATTCGATCACGTCGGCCGTACCCGACGTAGCCACCAGCGTGAAACCCATATCCACAAACTTGCGGGCAACCTCGGCCACATGGCGCTTGTCATGGTCGGTGACGCTGATAAAAACCGTCCCTTGCGTCGGCAGCTTCTGGCCCGCAGCCAACTGCGCCTTGCCAAAGGCTTCCCCGAAGCTATCGCCCACACCCATCACTTCGCCGGTGGATTTCATCTCCGGTCCAAGCACCGTATCGACGCCGGGAAATTTATTCCACGGAAACACCGGCGACTTCACGTAGTAGCAACTTCCGGTGTCGAGATCGGCCCGGCGCGCGATATTTTCCGCCAGGAACTCGCGCAGCTTGCGCCCAGTCATCAACCGCGCCGCAATCTTCGCCATCGGCACTCCGGTGGCCTTCGAAACATACGGCACTGTACGTGACGCTCGCGGGTTCACTTCCAGAACGTAAACCGTTCCCCCATCCGCACTACTCCCCGAAATGCCATCTCCGCGCGGAATGGCAAACTGAATATTCATCAGCCCTACCACCTTCAGGGCGCGTGCCAGCTTGAAAGTGTAGTCGCGCATGCGCTCCATGAGCGGTTGCGGAATATCCACCGCCGGCAGCACACAAGAGGAATCGCCGGAGTGGATGCCGGCCTCCTCGATATGTTGCATGATCCCGCCAATCACCACATCTTCCCCGTCAGATAACGCGTCAACGTCCACTTCAATCGCATCTTCGAGAAAGTGATCGATCAGCACTGGACGATCATGCGAATACTCGACCGCCTCTTTCATGTACCGCACCACCGACTCCTCGTCGTAGGCGATCACCATGGCGCGCCCGCCCAACACATAGGAAGGCCGCACCACCACTGGATACCCCACGCGCTTCGCTCCCTCGACGGCTTCTTCCAGGGAAGTTGCCATCACGCCAGCCGCCTGCGGAATCTGCAGATCTTCCAGCAGCTTGTTGAACTGCTTGCGATCCTCGGCCAGATCAATCGACTCCGGCGACGTCCCAATAATGTTCACACCCGCGGCTTTCAGCGGCAGAGCCAGGTTCAGCGGCGTCTGTCCGCCGAATTGCACGATCACGCCGCACGGCGCGCCCTTGGAAGTTTCGTGCTGATAAATCGCCCACACATCTTCAAACGTCAGCGGCTCAAAGTAGAGGCGGTCGCTGGTGTCGTAATCCGTCGAGACGGTCTCAGGATTGCAATTGATCATGATCGTCTCGTATCCGTCTTCGTGCAACG